>WNFI01042479.1_pt2 | contig 12882 bp, 13 predicted proteins | sample 5400471 | NCBI WGS metagenome assembly WNFI01 (sample SAMN13153348, study PRJNA577476) | soil metagenome | isolation source: 100 cm saprolite on Douglas fir-dominated hillslope | place: USA:California | collected 2013-09-17
GGCGGACGAGGCGACGAGCCAGGCCGGCGGCCAGCCGGCCGACTACACGCGGTTCCTGGACCCTGCCGCGCTGGCCGGCGCCAGGATCGGCGTCTGGCGGGATGGCTCGGCGCAGGCGACCGCCGCGGCAGCGGCGCTGCTCGAAGACGCGTTGGGCGTGCTCCGCGCGCACGGCGCGGAGATCATCGACGCGGTCGAGCTGGCCGGCGCCGACAAGATCTCCGAACCCGAGTTCCTCGCCCTGCGGCATGAGTTCAAAGACGACCTGAACTCCTATCTGGCCGCGCTCGACGGCGATCACCCGCGCTCGCTCGCCGAGCTGATCGAGTACAACACCGCTCACGCGGACCAGGTGCTCAGGCATTTCGGCCAGCAGATCTTCGAGGAGGCGGAAGCGACAGGCGGCCGGGCCGATGAACGCTGGCAGCCGGCCAGGGAGCACGCGAAAGCGCTGGCCACGTCCGGCCTGGACGCGGCGCTGGCCGAGCACAGGCTGGACGCCGTGCTCGCGCTGACCGGCAATCCAGCCTGGCTCACCGACTACGTGCTCGGCGACCACTACTCCATCGGAACGTCGTCGCCGGCCGCGGTCTCCGGGTACCCGGCGATCCCCGTTCCGGCGGGAACGGTCGGCGGGCTGCCGGTGGGCATCTCGCTCATCGGCCCTGCGTGGAGCGAGCCCCGCCTGATCGCCCTGGCCTATTCCTTCGAGCAAGCGCGGCGGTAGCAGGCCCGGCGACCGGGTCACGCCAGCTCCGGTCGTGCCCGGTTCGGTGAGGTCCGGGTGATAGCACCCGAGTCGAGCGATAACCTGGCCGGCATGGACTCCTGGCCCGCTGCGCGCGTTCCCGACCTCCCGGGACGGGGTCCCGAGCCAATGATCTGGGACACGGCGAGCGGCGGTATGGCACCGGCCGCACAAGGACACCGCGCGACGATCTACACGTGCGGCATCACGCCCTACGACGCGACTCATATCGGCCATGCGGCGACCTACATCGCGTGGGATCTGCTCATCCGTTCGTGGCGCGATGCTGGCCATGAGGTCCGTTACGTCCAGAATGTCACTGACGTCGACGACCCCCTGCTTGAGCGCGCGGCGAGGGACAGCCAGGACTGGCGCGAGCTCGCCAACCGCGAGATCAATGTGTACCGGTCCGACATGGCGGCACTGCGGCTGCTGCCGCCCGACCATCTGATCGGCGCGGTTGAGGCGCTCGGCCTGATCGGGGAGTTCGCCGGCGTGCTGGCCGACCGGGGTGCGCTCTACGACATCGAGGGCGATGTGTACTTCTGCCGGGCTGCCGATCCGGCATTCGGGTCAGTCTCCGGGCTCGACACCGAGACGATGATCAAGCTGTCCGCGGAGCGCGGCGGGGATCCGGGCCGGCCGGGCAAGAAGGACCCGCTTGACGCGGTGGTCTGGCTCGCCAGGAGGCCGGGGGAGCCGTCCTGGGATTCGAGGTTCGGCCAGGGGCGGCCAGGCTGGCACGTGGAATGCGCGGCAATCGCGACGAGGTTTCTCGGGCGGTCCTTCGACGTCCAGGCCGGCGGCTCCGACCTGATCTTCCCGCACCACGAGATGAGCGCAGCGCACGCGCGGGCGGCGTTCGGCGCCGCCGCCGACGAGGTGTACGCGCGCCGCTACGCCCACTCCGGGATGGTCAGGCTGGACGGCGAGAAGATGTCCAAGTCGCTGGGCAACCTGGTGTTCGTGTCGCAGCTGCGGGAATCGGGTACCGATCCGATGGCGATCAGGCTGGCCATTCTGGCGCACCATTACCGCCAGGACTGGGACTGGACCGGCGCGGTACTCACGGCGGCGACCACGCGGCTCGATCGCTGGCGGACCGCGGTGCGGGCTGGCCTTCGCGGTCCGGGCGGCGTGACGCACGAGCCCGGTCCGGCCAGGCAAGAAGACCAAGGGCCGGACCAGGCAAGCAGCGAGGTTCTCGCCGCGATCCGGGAGCGGCTCTCCGATGACCTGGACGCTCCCGGCGCGCTGGCTGTCGTCGACTCGTGGGCGGAGATGATGCTGGCGGGCGCGGCAGCGGATCCGGCCGCGCACCTGGCCGGCTCGACGAGGCTGGTCAGGGACGCCGTCGACGCGCTGCTCGGCGTCGCGCTGTAACCGCAAAGCCCGATGTCAAGCCGCGCCCGGTTCCTGTGGAGCGCGGTCGCGCTGTCAACAGGGGGCTAAATCAATCGTCGCGGCGAGCTGTTGGCCAGGCAAGCCTGGTCACATGGATAACTCACAGCCCGGTGACCCACACGCCATCGACCCCAAGACGACCGGCCTGCGCTGCCGGGTCCGAGTCGGCTCGGCCGACGGAATCCTCGCTGTCGTGCCACACCTACTCGGGTTCCATCCGAACGACAGCCTGGTGATGCTCGGTATCGGCGGCCCGCACGCCAGGATCAGGCTCGCCTTCCGCTACGACCTGCCCGATCCACCGGACGACGACCTGGCGGCGGATATTGCCGCGCATGCGGCGACCGTGCTTGCGCGGCAGCACCTGACAATGGCGATAGCGGTGGGCTACGGCTCAGGCGAGGCGGTTACGCCGGTGGTCGGTGTCGTCGCCCCGGCCTTACAGGAAGCGGGGATCAGCGTCCAGGACGTGCTGCGGGTGGAGGCCGGGCGGTACTGGTCCTACCTTTGCGGCGACCCCGACTGCTGTCCGCCCGATGGCGTGCCATTCGACTCGGCCGGTCACCCGGCGTCTGCGGTACTTGCCGCGGCGGGGCTCACCGTTCGGGCAGACCGGCGGGAACTGGCCGCTACGATCGCGCCGGTCGCCGAAGCGGCACGGCCGATGCGCGAGGCCGTGGGCCGAGCGAGGCAGCGAGCGGGAACGCTGGTCGACCTGGCGGCCGCGGCGGCGGGCGATGACCCGTTCCTGCCGCTCGCAGACGCCGGGCGACGGTCGGTCAAGCAGGCGATCACGAGGTACCGCCGCGGCGGCGCGCTGACCGACGACGACGAGATCGCCTGGCTCGGCGTCACGCTTGCCGATTTGCGAGTGCGCGACGATGCCTGGGCACGGATGGATCCGCAGTTCCATGAGGTTCACCAGCGGCTGTGGATTGATCTCGTGCGGCGGCTGCCGGCGGACTGCGTCGCGCCTCCAGCGGCACTGCTGGCCTTCACCGCGTGGCAGGCGGGCGACGGCGCCCTGGCCAGCGTCGCGATCGAGCGGGCCCTTGAGGCAGATCCTGACTACTCGATGGCGCTGCTGATCGCCGATGCCTTGCATGCCGGACTTCCGCCGTCGGCAGCGCGGCTGCCGATGACGCCCAAGCAGGTCGCGGCGAGTTACGCGAGAAGGCGCACGTCGCCCGGCACCGGCGTGCCTGGCTGGAAGCGCGCGTGCTGAGCGCCGGCCCAGAGCGGCTAGACCGCGAGCCCGGCGGCGGGGTCGAAGCCGGCGGCGAGCGCGGCGAGTTCGCGGCCCTGCCGGTACTGCAGGGCCGCTGGCGGCAGGTCGGCCCGGCGGCCGCTGAGCAGGACGCTCAGGGTTCCGGACGCGCCCTGGCCGTCAGCTGCGGCGCGGCCGTTGCCGGCCGGACCGGAGACTCCGCCGGCCTGGCCCGCCCGGCGCAGCGCCTGAGCGGCGACCGCCGCGGCGGACCCGAACAAGGCGGCGCCGGGTACCGCGGCGCTGATCTGATCGGCGGCGAGCTCGTACTCGGTGCATCCCATGACTACGGCACCGCAGCCGTCGGGCGTGCGCCGGGCCGCGTCCGCGATCGCGGCCGCGATCGCCGCATTGTCTCCGCAGTCGATCGCGGTCGCCAGGCCCGGACAGGCCACCGGGGTCACTGTGGCCTCGCCGCCGAATTCCTCGATCAGCCAGCGCTGATACTCACTTGCCGTCGTGGCGACCGTCGCCCAGATCGCGACCGAGCTCGCTACGGCCGCGGCCGGCTTGATGGCCGGAACGGTGCCGACGACAGGGATGTCGGGCTCGAACTCGGCTCGCAGGGCGTCGAGCGCGTGCACGCTTCCCGTGTTGCACGCCATCACGATCACGTCAGGCCCGTAGCGAGCCGTGGCCCGCGCGATGCTGAGCGAGCGCTCCGCGATGTCCTGCGGTGTCCGCGGCCCCCATGGCATTCCGTCCGGGTCCATCGCGATGACCAGATCGGCTTCAGGGCGAAGCTTGTGCAGCTCGCTGGCGGCGGCCAGCAACCCGAGTCCGGAGTTGATGAGGGCGAAACGCATCCGCCCACTGTAAAAGATGCTCGCCTGAACTTGGTTAACCGCCGGTAACAAGACGGGACTGACAGATCCGGGCCGCCGGCGCCAATGGCTATTCGCGGGGCCGCGCTCTGGTTCAGCCAAGGGCAGGCAGACCGTCGAGGCTCTCGGTGTTGTGCTTGACGCGGTACTCGGCCAGGTCGTCCGCTGACCGCCGCTCCGACCATTTGGTCAGCAGATCACGTTCCCCGGCCAGTTCCATGACCGGGACGGCGTAGCCGCACGAGTCAGCGATGCGGTCGATCCGGACGACGATGATCGCGCGCTGGCTGCCGCGATCAGTCCCGGTCCCGCTGCCAGGATCGGCGCTGAAATGGGCGGCCAGCCTGGCCCAGTCCGGATCAGCGGGCAGCACCGCCCGGCCCGTGCCGTAAATCCGCAGGATCTTCGGCGTCCTATCGAAGGAGCAGAACATGATCGTGATCCTGCCGTTCTGCCGCACGTGCGCGATGGTCTCCGCGCCGCTGCCGGTCAGGTCGAGGTAGGCCACGGTCAGCGGGTCGAGCACGGCGAACGTGTCGCGATATCCCTTCGGCGACACGTTGACATGACCGCCGCCGCCAGCCGCGTCCAGGCAGGGCGCGGTCGCGACGAAGAAGACCGGCTGGCTCGCTATGAATCTGACCAGCCGCTCGTCCAGCTCGGGATAGACCGTGCCCATTGAGAATCCTCCTGCCCCTCACGACGCGCCGGCCGGCGCCTGGCTGTGCTGCCGCCCATGCGCCGGCCCGCGCCGGCTCTAGCGCGGCCGTCCTCCGTACGCTGGGATCGACCAAGGTCGGCGGCGCGATGCCAGGTTAGCCGTTCGGTTGAGCAGCGCCCCGGCCGCCGTGATCGGGGGGCCGGTGGTCACGTGAGCCGGATGTCACCAGGCGTGCTCGCGCCTCCGCACGAGGTGCTCAGCCCACGGGAGTGACGCGCGGACCTGATGAATTTCGGCATGTTCGCCGAACCTGATCGCGGGCTGGCGTTTGACGTCACCGACTTCGACGAGACCCTGCCCGGCCCGTTCGACTGGGATCTCAAGCGCCTCGCCGCGAGCTTTGCCGTCGCGCCTCGCGACAACGGTTGCCGGGACCGGGTCGGCCGGGATACGGCTCGAAGCTGCGCGCGTAGCTACCGGGTCGAGATGGCCAGGTTCACACGCGGGTCGACGTGGAATCGGCGGCGGCCGCGTTCGATGCCCGGCAGCCGAAGCGTGCTGCCAGGCGGCGCCGCCGGGACCTGGAGAAGGCCAGGCAGCGGACGAGCCGTCGGGCGCTGATGAAGTTCTGCGAGCTGGTAGACGGGGAGTACACGATCAAGCCTGACTATCCGGTGATCGTCAGGTATCCGGCGGATCTGGATCCGGGCGTCTTCACCGAGTTGCGCAGCGCCGTCGCCCTGTACAGGGAAGCCCTGACGGCGGACGCGCGTGAGGTGATGAGCCGGTACTACTTCGGTGACTTCGCCAGAAAGGTCGTTGGGGTCCGATCCCTGGGCACCGAGGCGTTCGTCCTGCTGCCGATGGGCACGGGCCGGACGAGCCGCTGTTCCTCCAGCTCAAGCAGGCGCAGGAGTCCGTCCTCGCTCCATTCGCCGGCCGAGCGAATACAAGCATCAAGGCGAGCGCGTGGTCAGGGGGCAGCGTCTGACCCAGGCCGCGTCCGATCCTTTCCTTGGCTGGACCCGCGGGATGCCCTCGGACGGGGTCGACGCCAGGGACTACTACGTCAGGCTCAGCTGAGATGTTCGACCATGCCATCGGCGAATTCGCCCTCAGCTACGCCGAGCAGACCGAACGTGATCATCAGCGGCTCGTCGACGCGCTCGCGTCGGGGCGGATCCGCGCGATGACTGGCGTCTGACCGCCGGGCCAGGCGCTCTCCCGGCGGCCGAGCGACCCAGTCCCCGTCGACCGAGTCCCCGTCGACCGAGTCGCCGGCGACCCGGTCCGCGGCGACTCCCGGCAGCCCGCTGCAGGCGAGCCGGCACGCTGCCGCTGCCCGGCTGCGCCATGCTTACACCGCGATCCCGCCCGGCACTCAGGTCCGGCTGGCCAAGTCCACGTCCAACCTGTTCAGGTTCCGCGAGTCCGGCGGTCCCGGCCTGGTCACGCTCGATGTGTCGGCATTCAGCAGCGTGGTGTGCGTCGATCCAGAAACGCGCACGGCGATCGTCGGCGGCATGACCACCTACGAGGACCTGGCCGACGCCACGCTGCGGCACGGCCTGATGCCGCTCGTCGTCCCGCAGCTGAAGACGATTACCCTGGGCGGCGCCGTGTCGGGCCTGGGGATCGAGTCGTCGTCGCTGCGCAACGGGCTCCCGCACGAGTCCGTGCTCGAGATGGAGATCTTGACCGGCGACGGCCGAGTGGTCACCGCGTCACCGGATTCAGAGCATGCAGCGCTGTACTGGGGTTTTCCCAACTCCTACGGCACGCTCGGCTACGCGCTCTGGCTTACGATCGCGCTCGAGCCGGTCGCGCCGTACGTGCACCTCCGGCACTTCAGGTTCGCCGGGCCGCAGGAGGCGATGACGGCGGTCGCCGAGATCGCCCGAGACGGCAGCTATCGCGGCCATTGTGCCGACTTCGTCGACGGGACGGCGTTCAGCCCGGACGAGATCTACCTGACCGTCGGGGCGCACAGCGAAGTGGCGCCGTGGCTCAGCGACTACACCGGCCAGAACATCTATTACCAGTCGATCCGCGGCCCGCGGGATGACTTCCTTACCATCCGCGACTACCTATGGCGGTGGGACACCGACTGGTTCTGGTGCTCGCGCGCGTTCGGCGTGCAGCGGCCGCTGATCCGCCGGATGTGGCCGCGCGCACGGACTCAGCAGGGCGCTAGATTCCAGGCGCGGCGCCCCCGCGCAGGAGCCCGTGATCCAGGATGTCGAGATTCCGGTCGGCCGGAGCGCGGAGTTCTACGAATTCTTCGCCGCGACTGTCGGCATGAGCCCGGTCTGGCTGTGCCCGCTGCGCCTGCGCGCCGACCGGGCCTGGCCGCTTTATCCGCTGAAGCCTGGCGAGGTATACGTGAACTTCGGATTCTGGGGCAATGTGGCGCTGCCGCCGGGAGCCCGCGACGGGTACTACAACAGGCAGGTCGAGGACAAGGTCACCGAGCTAGGCGGGCACAAGGGCCTCTACTCAACGTCGTATTACTCGCCGGAGGAGTTCTCGCGGCTCTACAACGGCCCCGCCTACGCCGAGTTGAAGCGCGAGTACGACCCGGGCGGCCGCCTGGCCGGCCTCTACGACAAATGCGTTGGCGGAAAGTAAGGAAGGAGTACTGGTATGCCGCTAGCTGAGGTCTTCGAATGGGTCGCTGGCCCCGATGCTGACGTCGAATTCGTGGCGTTCGACGGCAGCAAGGCCGGCAGCCCCGGCTCCCCCGCAGTGACAATCTCCATCAAGACCCCGACGGCCGTGTCGTACCTGGCGCAGGCGCCCGGTGCCCTTGGCCTGGCCAGAGCCTATGTCTCTGGTCATCTTGACATCGAAGGCGACATGTACACGGCGCTGTCCAGGCTGGCCAGCGCCCAGCGGATGGATCTGTCGCTGCGCGAGCGGCTGTCCGTCCTCAATCGGCTCGGCGGCCCGAAGCTGCTCGCCCGCCGGGTCGCGCCGCCGCCGCAGGAGGTCAGGGTCATCCGGCACTGGCTGTCCGGGCGACGGCACTCAAGGGGCCGCGACGCCACTGCGATCTCACACCACTACGACGTGTCCAACACGTTCTACGGGTGGGTGCTCGGCCCATCGATGGCCTATACCTGTGCGTGCTATCCGCACGCAGGGGCGAATCTGGAGCACGCGCAGGAACATAAGTTCGACCTGGTGGCCAGGAAGATCGGGCTGGCACCCGGGATGCGGCTGCTCGACGTGGGCTGCGGCTGGGGCGGCATGGTTTTGCACGCGGCGCGCAACTACCGCGTCCGCGCGCTCGGCGTCACGCTGTCCGAGCAACAGGCACTCTGGGCCCAGCGGGCGATTAAGGAGGCGGGCCTTGAGGACCTCGCCGAGGTTCGGCATCTGGACTACCGCGAGGTCACCGAGACCGGCTTCGACGCGGTCAGCTCGATCGGGCTGACCGAGCACATCGGCAAGGCGCAGGTTCCCGGTTACTTCAGTTTCCTCTACGGCAAGCTCAACCCGGGCGGCCGGTTGCTGAATCACTGCATCACCAGGCCGGACAACCGCTGGCCCGCGCGAGTCACCGACGGATTCATCTACCGGTACGTCTTCCCCGACGGCGAACTGGAAGGGCCCGGATACCTGGTCTCGCAGATGCACGATGCGGGCTTCGAGGTCAGGCACTCAGAGAACCTCAGGGAGCACTACGCACTCACGCTCGCCGCCTGGTGCGCCAACCTGGACGAGCACTGGGACGAGGCGGTTGCCGAGGTCGGTCAGGCTACCGCCCGGGTCTGGCGGCTCTACATGGCCGGCTCGCGGCTCGGGTTCGACCGCAACCAGATCGAACTCCACCAGGTGCTCGGGGTCAAGCTGGGCCCTGAGGGCGAGTCCGGCATGCCCCTTCGCCCCAATTGGGAGCCGCCGTCGGCGTAACGGTCCCTCGCGCTAGGTGCGGCGGTAGCTTTCGGCCACGGTGAAGGCCAGGTCGAGTGCCTGGCTGCGATTGAGCCGGGGGTCACAGGCGGTCTCATAGCGCTGATGCAGGTCGTCGGCGACGATTTCGTGGCTGCCGCCCACGCATTCGGTGACGTTGTCGCCCGTGAACTCGATGTGAATGCCGCCTGGGTGCGTTCCGGCCGCGCGATGCACGTCGAAGAAGGCGTGCAGCTCAGCGAGCACGTCGTCGAACCGCCTGGTCTTGTGTCCGCTCGGCGCCTCGAAGGTGTTGCCGTGCATCGGGTCGCAGACCCACGCGACTGGCGCGCCGTCTTCGGCGACCGCGCGGACGAGGCCGGGCAGGACGTCGCGGATCCGGCCGGCGCCCATCCTGGTGATCAGCGTGAGCCTGCCGGGCTGGCGGCCCGGATTGAGCGCCGCGATCAGCGCCAGCAGGTCGGCGGCGGTCACACCCGGGCCGACCTTCACCCCGACCGGATTGCTGATCGAGCGCGCGAACTCGACATGGGCGCCGTCGGCCGCCCTGGTCCGCTCGCCGATCCACAGGAAGTGCGCCGACGTGTCGTACGCGCGGCCGGTCCGCGAGTCGAGCCTGGTCAGCGCGTGCTCGTAGTCCAGCAGCAGGGCCTCGTGGCTGGAGTAGAGCTCGACGGTGCGCAGTTCGGCCGGGTCGGCGCCGCAGGCCCGCATGAAGCTGAGCGCCCGGTCGATCTCGCCGGCCAGCCGCTCGTACCGCCGGCCAGCCGGGCTGTCGGCGACGAAATCCTGGTTCCAGGCGTGGACCTGGTGCAGGTCCGCGAATCCGCCCGTGGTGAAGGCCCGGCACAGATTCAGCGTCACGGCCGAGCTGTGGTACGCGCTCACCAGCCGACCCGGATCGGGCGTCCTGGCCTGCGCGGAGAACTCCAGGCCGTTCACCGCATCGCCCCGGTACGCGGGCAGCTCGACGCCGTCCCTGATCTCGGTCGGCTTGGACCGCGGCTTGGCGAACTGGCCTGCCATCCGGCCGATCTTGACCACCGGCACGCTGGCACCGTAGGTGAGCACGACCGCCATCTGCAGCAGCGTCTGGAGCTTGGCCCGAACCGACGCGGCGGTCGATCCGGCGAACGTCTCGGCGCAGTCGCCGCCCTGGAGCAAGAACGCCTCGCCCCCTGCGACGGCGGCGAGCCGCTCGGTCAGCTGGTCACACTCACCGGCGAAGACGAGCGGCGGCAGCTGGCTGAGCTGGGCGGTGACGGCGGCGAGACGGTCGGGATCCGGCCAGTCCGGCTGCTGGGCCGCCTGGCGCTGGCGCCAGCTCGCGAGCTCGGCCCCAGGGGCCCCGCTGTCGTCGCCTGGCAGCGGGGCGGGCCCGGCCCCTAGATCGAGCCAGCGCCCAGACGGGGCGGTCGCAGTCATGCCGGTTATGCGGGCGGGGGCGGGGGGCAGTCACTGATCACGGCTCCAGCTAAGCGCAGAACGGCCAGTGCTCAGGTACCAGGGTCCGAAGTTCGGTGTCTGGCCGCGGGTTCCGATCTGACGCATTGGTCACCTTGCGGCCGGTCCGCGTTCGCGGTTCCCGGCGCGGGCGGTGACAATAGCATCATGGATCCCGCGTCACTCGGCCGCGAGCGTGACCTCGTGCTGCTCGGATCGACCGGGTCCATAGGCACGCAGGCCGCCGACATCGTGCGGCGCAATCCTGGCCGGTTCCGCCTGACCGCGCTTGCCGCCGGCGGCGGCAACCCGGACCTGCTGGCAAGCCAGGCGCCGGGCCGGCCGCTGTCGCCGAGGTGGCCGCCTGGCCCGCTGACGTCGTGTTGAACGCCGTCACCGGCGCGGTTGGGCTTGCGGCCACCCTGGCCGCCCTCGATGCCGGGCGGGTGCTGGCGCTGGCCAACAAGGAATCGCTGATCATGGGCGGTCACCTGGTCACCGACCGGGCGGCTCCCGGCCAGATCGTCCCGGTTGACTCCGAGCACTCGGCGATCGCCCAGTGCCTGCGCAGCGGGCGCCCAGCCGAGGTGCGCAAGCTGGTCCTGACCGCGAGCGGCGGCCCGTTCCTGCACTGGACGCCGGAGCAGATGGCGAACGCGACTCCGGCCCAGGCGCTGGCGCACCCGACCTGGAACATGGGTCCTGTCATCACCATCAACTCGGCCACGCTAGTCAATAAGGGCCTGGAAGTGATCGAGGCCCACCTTCTGTTCGGGATAGCGCTTGATGACATCGAGGTCGTCATTCATCGCCAGTCGGTCGTTCACTCCATGGTGGAATTCACCGACGGATCCACGATCGCCCAGGCAAGCCCGCCGGACATGCGGATTCCCATCGCGCACGCGCTGGCCTGGCCAGAGCGGGTGGCGGGTGCCGCCAGCCCAGTCGACTGGACGAGCGCACACTCGTGGACCTTCGAGCCGCTGGATGTCGAGGCTTTCCCGGCTGTTGCCCTCGCCAGGGCCGCGGCGACGGCGGCGGGCACCGTCCCCGCGGTCTACAACGCGGCCAACGAGGAGTCCGTGGCGGCGTTCACCGAAGGCCGCATCCCTTTCGCCGGCATCCTCGACACCATTGCCCGGGTAGTCTCGGATCACGGCAGTTCCGGTAACCGGATCGCCGGGCTGCATGACGTGCTCGCGGCTGATGGCTGGGCACGTCGGCGGGCTCGTGAGCTCACGCAGGCGGGGGTCAGATGATCAGGCGCCGAGAGCGGCCCGGCATGGCGCGCCAACGAAGCCGGGAGGGAGAGACGCCGCGATGAGCTTCCTGATCGGTGTGCTGATCTTCGTGGTCGCCCTGCTGGTTTCCGTCATGCTGCATGAGGCCGGGCATTTCGTGACCGCCAAGGCCTTCGGCATGAAGGCGACGCAGTTCTTCGTGGGCTTCGGGTCGACGCTGTGGTCGACGCGGCGGGGCGAGACCGAGTACGGCATCAAGGCGCTCCCGCTCGGCGGATTCGTCAAGATCACCGGAATGAGCAGTATCGACGATGTGGACCCCGCCGACGAGCCGCGCTCGTTCCGTGCCAAGCCGGGATGGCAGCGCGTGATCGTGCTGGGGGCCGGTTCCTTCATGCATTTCCTGATCGCGCTCGTCCTGCTGTGGATTCTCGCGGTCGGCATCGGAATCGCCGACACGTCAGGGACCACGGTCAGCGTGCTGCGCTGCGTTCCGGACGGGAAGCTGGCCCCGTGCGCGCACGGCGACCCGCGGTCACCCGCGGTGCTGGCCGGCTTGCGGTCCGGCGACAAGATCGTCGCCGTCGCCGGGCAGCCGGTGCACAACTGGAACCAGATCGGGGCCGCGATCAAGGCGCACCCCCCTGGTTCCGCTGTGCCGTTTACCGTCGAACGTGGCGGCCGGCAGATCACCAAGGACGTCAGCCTGGCCGGGGTGAGCTGGCGGAAGGGTGCGTTCCTCGGCGTCGCGCCGGTCGTGGTCTACAACCGGGCCGGCCCGCTCCATGCGGTGTCGTACGCCGGGTCGCAGTTCGGCAGCATTACGTCCCAGTCGGTCACCGCGCTGGGCCGGGTACCGAAGGCGATCCCCTACCTGTTCTCCAAGAACCGGGCGAGCACCCCGGGCGGCTCGCCCAGCAGCGTGGTCGGCGCCGCCAACATCACCGGAGACGTGGTCGCGGCGAATATCGGCTGGCAGCAGAAGGTCTGGGTGGTCCTGCAGATCGTCATCGACGTGAATATCTTCGTCGGGATCTTCAACCTGCTGCCGGTGCTGCCGTTGGATGGCGGCCAGCTGGCCATCGTCCTGTACGAGCGCGGGCGCGCCTGGTTCGCCAGGCTGTTCCGCAGGCCTGACCCCGGCCCCGTCGACATCAAACGGCTGATCCCGGTGAGTGTCGGGGTGTTCGCGGTGATCGTCGCTTTCGCCCTGCTGCTGATCGTCGCCGACGTCCTCAACCCGCTAACCCTGAGCTAGTGACCGATTCAGACGCCAGAACAGATGAACGAGCGAGGAGTCCGATGACCGTCAACCTAGGCCTGCCTGAGTTGCCGCCCGTGCCACTGGCGCCTCGGCGGGTCTCCAGGCAGATCATGGT
>WNFI01019323.1_pt1 | contig 12880 bp, 15 predicted proteins | sample 5400471 | NCBI WGS metagenome assembly WNFI01 (sample SAMN13153348, study PRJNA577476) | soil metagenome | isolation source: 100 cm saprolite on Douglas fir-dominated hillslope | place: USA:California | collected 2013-09-17
TTCCCGCGAATCTAGTGGTGCCCGCCGGCGCGGCGCGTTGTTGAGTTGACGGGCGGCATGTCCTCGGCATCCAAGGCCGCGGGGCCGCGCTCGAAATGAAAATCAGGCCGGCTCTCCAGCAGCCGGACGCAACGGTTCCAGCGAAGAATGCTGTCGTCATTGCCAGCAGGGCGGATTTTTTCCGCTTCGGCAAAACAATGCATGGCTTCCTCCACTAAAGGCAGGAGAGTGTGCGGGGAGTAGCCGACAAGAAGCTGTGTCTTGGCATGGCGCTCGTGCAATAGCCCGGTGTAGTAGAGCTGTTCATACGGATCGCGCAGACCCTGAAAGATGGATTGAACTTCGAGATAGCGATCGCTCGCGGCGCCGATAAATTGGTCGGTGATGGCGAGACCGAGCATGCGGCGAGCGAGCTGGTGCTCCGGATCAACCGCCAGGATGTCCCGGCAAATGGATTCGGCCTCCTCGGGCTCGTTGAGATAGCGGTAGAGCTCGACTTTGGCGAGGGCCTCGGGAATGCCAGCCTTGGAGATGGATTTTAATTGGTGTTCCATGGAACCTCCTGTTTCATGGCCTGTCGCTCAATCGTGGCCTGCATAGAATTCTTGCCCAAAGTAATCAGCCGCCACGAATCTTCCGGAAAAGCATGGTCAAGGGATCGTAGAATTCGTCCACCACGCGCTCCTTGAGCGGGATGATGGCATTGTCGGTGATGCGAATCTCCTCGGGACAAACCTCCGTGCAGCACTTCGTGATATTGCAATAGCCCAGGCCAAGCTGATCTTTGAGCAAGCGCGCGCGGTTGAGTCCATCGAGCGGATGCATTTCGAGGCCGGCGACGCGAACGAAGAAACGTGGGCCGGCAAACTGTTCTTTCTTGTCGTGTTCGCGAAGAACATGACAAACGTTTTGACAGAGGAAGCATTCGATACACTTTCGAAACTCCTGCACGCGGTCGACATCGAGCTGCGAGATTTTCCATTCCACTCCCTTGCGGGGTTCGAAGGGAGGGATTTTGCGGTTGACACGATAGTTCCAAGAAACGTCGCAGACAAGGTCTTTGATGCGCGGGAAGGATTTCATGGGCAGGACGATGATGGGCTGGTCCTGCGGGAGATCGTCCATGCGCGTTTTGCAGGTCAGGCGAGGGCGGCCGTTGACTTCCGCGGAACACGAGCCGCACTTCCCTGCTTTGCAATTCCAGCGAACGGCGAGATCGGGAGCGAGGTGCCCCTGAATGTAATGGAGCGCGTCGAGAACGACCATGCCGGGAGCGACCGGGACGCGATAGTCAACGGTTTGCCCGCCGTTCGAATCGCCCCGAAAAACGCGCAGAGTAGCTTCCTTCATGATGGTTCCTTTTCCTGCGAGCGCTTCATCGCTTGCTTCCACCGCAGAGGCAAAGCCGAGCCCAATACCTTCCACTTGGTGAACTTGGTCGGCCCCATGTGCGGCATCATAGCCTTCATCGCTTGCCTGTGAGGAAGGTGGACGACAAAATCCCGTAAGGCTTGCTCATTCTCCCAAGCGGAGAGCGTCCAAAAGTTGCGGCTCAATGGCTTTGCGCGAAGTGAATAACCGATGATCCCGGGAGTTGCGCGCAATTGCTTTTGGATCTGGAATGTGAACTTGAGAAATGCCGGAATTGCGCCGTACTTGTTCAGCGGCAAATACGAAAGAAGAGCAAAGTATTCCCGATTCGTCTCGGGTGTCGCGAATTTGATCCAGGGCGAATCCATAGCCTCATTCATCGCTTCATTTGAGCGAAAATCGAAAGATGATTCATACCTTGTCCTCGGCAAGAATCTGCTTCAATTCTTCGGGCATGGGCTCGATGGGGACTTCGCGGCGGCTCATGCCTCCGGATTCCCAGACAATGCTGTTGTGCTTCTTCGCCCAAACCGAATCGAGATTCGGATAGTCGATGCGGCTATGCGCACCGCGGCTTTCCGTGCGGGCCAGCGCGCTGCGCGTGACTGCTTCGGAGGCAATGAGCATGGCCTTCAAGTCATACGAAAGGTGCCAGCCCGGATTGAAGAGACGGGAGCCCTCGATACTGACCTTCGCCGCGCGGGATTTTAGATTCGCCAATTCGGTGAGCGCTTTCTTTAAATCCTCATCGGTCCGAAAAATGCCGACGAGATTCTGCATCACTTCTTGGAGATCACGATGAACGGCATAGGGGCTTTCCCCTCCGGAGTTGGAAAACGGAGCGAGCAATTCCTTTTCCGCCAGCTCGATTTGCGCGTTGCCGATGGAAGGAGCCGACGCGCGCTTGGCATGCTCGGCAGCTGCGAGGCCTGCACGGCGCCCAAACACCAAAAGATCAGAGAGGGAATTGCCGCCGAGACGATTCGCACCGTGAAGACCGGCGGCAGCCTCCCCAGCGGCGAAAAGCCCTAGCACCGTTGATTGCGCGGTTTCCGCATCGACGCGGATGCCACCCATCATGTAGTGGCACGTCGGACCCACTTCCATGGGGCCCTTAGTGATGTCCACGTCGGCGAGTTCCTTGAATTGGTGAAACATGCTGGGAAGTTTTTTCTTCACATACTCCGTAGGCTTGTGAGAGATGTCGAGGTACGCGCCACCATGTTCAGTGCCGCGGCCTTCCTTTACTTCGGTGTAGATGGAGCGGGCGACGACATCGCGCGTGGAAAGTTCCATGCGTTTGGGGTCGTATCTTTCCATGAAGCGCTCGCCGACTTTGTTGCGCAGGATACCTCCTTCACCGCGCACGGCTTCGGTGACGAGAATCCCCTGCACGCCGGGTGGCCAGACCATTCCGGTGGGATGGAATTGTACGAATTCCATGTCCATGAGTTCGGCGCCCGCTTCATAAGCCAGCGCCATTCCGTCGCCGGTGTACTCCCAGGAGTTGGAAGTGACGCGCCAGGCTTTGCCGATGCCACCCGTGGCGATGACGATGGACTTCGCCTTGAACACGATGAAGCGGCCGTTCTCCCGCCAATACGCGAATGCGCCGGCGACGCGGCCTCCATCCGTCAAAAGGCGGGTGACGGTGCATTCCATGTAGACGTCAATGCCCTGCCGGACGCCACGATCCTGCAACGTGCGAATCATTTCCAGGCCAGTACGGTCGCCGACGTGACAGAGGCGCTTGAAGGTGTGGCCGCCAAAGGCGCGCTGCAGGATGTCGCCACTTTCGGTGCGATCGAAGAGAGCACCCCACTGCTCAAGTTCGCGAACGCGATCGGGTGATTCCTGGGCATGGAGCTGAGCCATGCGCCAGTTGTTCAGAAATTTTCCGCCCCGCATGGTGTCCCGAAAATGCGTCTTCCAATTGTCGGCAGCATCCACGTTGGCCATCGCCGCGGCAATGCCGCCCTCCGCCATGACAGTGTGAGCCTTTCCAAGAAGCGACTTGCAGACCACGCCGACAGAAGCGCCTTGCGCGAGGGCTTCGATGGCCGCGCGCAATCCCGCCCCACCGGCGCCAATGATGAGAACGTCGTGCTCGCGCGTCTCGTAGTTTGCGCTCACAGGAGCCTCAGGTCACGCAAGGTCCCGCAAGCAACCATACGAACGTAGAAATCCGCGAAGCCGACGGAAACGAGGCTGCACCAGGCAAAGAGCATGTGGTGTTCGTTCAGAAAGCTAAATAGGCTCCAGGCTTCAAAGCGCGGACGGCCGAAGGTCGCACAAGAAAAGCAGTCGAGTTTGCCGCCAGCAAGATGACGGAGGGAGTGGCAGGAAAAAGTGTAAAGCGAAAGAAAGAAGACATTGATCGTAAGGACGAGCGTCCCTACACCTATGCCGAAATGGTCATCGAAAAAGAAAGACCGAATCGCGTCGTGCCAAAGGAAGGCGATGAAGACCACGGCAAGATAGAAAAAGTAGCGATGGACATTTTGCAAGATAAAGGGGAACGCGGTCTCCCCGCGATAGTTGCGCAGACGGAATTCGCCAACCGCGCACGCGGGAGGATCAAGAAAAAACGCGCGGTAATAGGCTTTGCGGTAGTAGTAACAGGTGGCGCGGAATCCCAAAGGGCCGAGAAGAATGAGCAAGGCGGGCGAGTAGTGCCACCAATGGTGTTGCGGATCGATTAGCGGCGAATAGAAAGGTGAGAGATACGGTCCCCAGGAATAGTAGGCATTTTCGAAGGCGCGGAGGGTGGCGTAAATACCGAATCCGCCGAGGACGACAAAGATAGGAATGATCTCGATCCACCAGGCATCCCGGCGGAGAGTGCTGCCGAGCCGAGACTCCGGCAAGAGCGTAGGGGAACCAGACATCGGGTCACCTCCGAAGTGGCTGTAGGGTAGTCAAAAATGAGAATTTTTCAAACGAAATTCTGAGGAGGAGGGGAGTGCCTTAGAACAAGAAAAGACCATGCGCCTCAAATAAATCTCTGTTCAAGACGCTTTAACAACCAAACTTGAGAAAAATCTTACAGTTGTTCGCCGGAACGCTGTAGGCGGCGCATGGCAAAGGCAGCAGCGAGGCACCCTAGGGCGGTGAATAAGAGCCAGGAAGACGCAGGGTAAACGTAAAAACGGAATTCGTTTTCGTCGATCAATGTTAACAGCGGATAGAGAGGGTTCAAGAAAAGGGGCGCTTGGATGTGCGCGGGCGGACCAGGAGTTCCCGGATGGCCCTGCTGCCAGTGAGCGTACAGCATCCCAAACGCGATTGCGGTGACAATGGTGAGTACGAGGACAATGGCGTAGCAACACGCCGTGGCATGAACGCTCCGGCGAAACGTAGCCGAACACCACAGACCGATGGTGCAGATGCTCGCAAGAGTGAGAATGGTTGAGCCTAGCGTCTTGACGAGATCCAATGGCTCCACGCCTCCGAATGCAAAAGGAAGGGCCAGGAGAGGTATCGCACTGGCGAGCAGCAGGAGGAGATAGAGAAGCGCGGCTACGAATTTCCCCCACCAGATTTGAGGTGCTGTCAGCAAACTCGTCAGCAGGCCTGCGAGCGTACGTTGTTCCCTCTCAATTGTGATCGCTCCGCTGCTGAACACCGGTCCCATCAGTAAGAGAACGATGATTTGGGTAAGAACGACGCCGATGAAAATTGCTTGCCCAATATCCGCTCCCTGAACCTCGGCGCCGCGGAGGTGGCGGTCGGTATCGGTGCTGAAATAGTAGACGCATACTACGATGCCGGAAAGCACCATGAGATAAAGAGTTGGGAGGAGCCAGGAGCGCCGTTCGCGGAGGCGCTGGCGAAGCTCCTTAATGATCATGGGGTTGGTGATATAACGCTTCATGGTGTGCGTTCTCCGAAAGCGCGGCGGTAGCGTTCTTCAAGGCCGGGCCCGCGCGCGTCAAAGCGAAGAATGGTGATTCCCGCTGCCAGGAGTTTTCCAAGGAAGACAGAAGCTTCCCGCGAACCGCCAGGCAATTCGAACAGCAGAAAGCCCTCTTTTTTCTTCAGTACACGCACACCGGCGAAACCAGCCATCGTACGGTCCAAAGCCTCGTCGGATCCTTCGAACTCCAATTCACAGCGAGCGAGAGCGGCAATAGCGTCAGATGCGAGCGCGCGTGTTTGAGCTTCGTGGACATTCTTTCCCTCGGCGATGAAGACGATGCGCGTGCAGATGTCCTCGAGATCCGTAAGGATGTGCGAGGAAATGAGAATCGCAACGCCTTCGGCGTGGAGGCGCTTTAGTTGCTCACGGAGCTGGATGCGTGCGAGAGGATCCAGACCGGTAGCGGGTTCGTCCAGGAGAAGAAGCTTGGGCTCATGAAGGAGGATCTTGGAAAGCAGCAAGCGCTGCTTCCAACCGAGGGAAAGATGCTCGACGAAGTCCTTGCGGCGCTCCGAGAGGCCGGCGCGCTCAAGAGCCCGTTCAATGGCAGCGGTGCGCTGCGGCTCCCTCAGACGGAATGCATCGGCGAAGAATTCCAGGAATTCGCCGATGCGCATATCTTGATAGATTCCCGAGACATCCGGCAAATAGCCGAGTGAAGCGCGGACGGCAACGGGGTCTGCGCTAACATCGTGGCCGGAAACACGAACGGTGCCGGAATCCGCTGGGAGAAGTGTCGCCAAGATCTTGATAAGAGTGGTCTTCCCTGCCCCATTTGGTCCGACGAGACCAACGAGTTCGTTACTTTCCAGATGCAGCGAAAAGCCATCCAAGCCGCGGGCCTTGCGATAGGACTTACGAAGTGTGTCGATTTCGATCATGGCCACGTCCCAAATGTCACAACCGTGAGAGAAGCCGATTTCCGATCAGGAGATTTGCCGCGGAGAGACGGACCCAGCGTTGCTTCGTCGCTGAGACCGAAGAAAACGGCTTTGGTTTCGGAAAAGACATCGTCGCCGTTGCGGGGCCAGCCGCGCAATAATTCGAGCAGTGAAAAGCGTTGCGTGGCGAGTTTGTCCCACTCCTCCTCCATTTGCTTTGCCTCGGATTCGGACCAATTCCGATACTTTTCGTTGTCGGGCTTGTGAAACGGGAACGGCGGCCCCGGATAGTCGGGTATACGGCTGACGTAGCGGCCTGTCTCTTTCGTGAAGCTCAAGTGCGGAACCTGGGCCACATCGACGGCTGCGCCTGCAGCTAGAGAGCCCAGAATAAAAACGTTCGTCTGGTCGACGACGATGGCTTGCGCGAACGAGATGCCAGTTCCGTTGTGCAAGTGTCCCGACGCGTCTCGAGTAATCGTTCCACCGAAGCGGCGAGAGCCGCTGAAGTTGAGCTCGGTGAAGGACCATTTGCGAAGAGACAAGCTGGTTTCCCAGGACCTGTCGAGAACATATTCCCTCACTCGGGCCGCGCTAGCTGGGCCAGCATTACCGGAACCTTCGAATAATCCCTCATAGGCACGGGGCGGCTGCGAATAAACCCAATTGGCAGGAATCATTGGCTCGACAGTTGAACGACGGGGGGAGGAGACGCGGAGTTTGGCTTCCGCCGTTGCAAGCGAACTGAGATTGTCCATCCGATAGACGACCATGTCGTCCAGATTGAAATTTCGCGGCCGGTGGCGGGCGCTAGTGCCATAGAGAAGAACCGAGGCGAAGATCGCGATGGCGGGAATCGTGAGCCAGCCCCATTCCGGCCGGTCGAAGCGCCGCAGAAAGACAAAATTGACGATACCAACCACAAGAAGGTAGCCGATCATCCAGAGAAGAATTTCCAGAAAGGAGGGGAATCGAAAACTGGTGCCAAGACGCTTCATCAGCCAAGTGGATTGACTCTGGTCCGCCAACTGCAAGCCGTGGGTGTTACTCGGGAGCTGACGCCGAATCTCTTCGGGGATAGTCCCGATAAGCCCAATTGGCCGGAAATACTCAGAGAATTCCTTGCTAGCAACCGATGGGAGACGGACAAGATGACCGGAGCCCACGGTGAGCGACTTTCCATAGGGCAAACGAGTGCGATAGGGCTCAAGAAAGAATATATTGCGGCACAGAACATTGAAATCCGAGAGCGAAAGCTTGCTGGAAGCGGGACTCGTGCCGGGATTGGATGAAACGCCGTCTGCAACTTGATCTTCAATGAGAACGAGCGTACCGCCATTGCGCAGAAAAAGCTCCAGGCCTTGGCGCTGCCCTTCCGAAAGGCGTGCGACCGGCGTGGCGAGAATGACAGTCTGCGCGGCAGCGTACGCCCAGCCTTCCGACGGCGGCTCAGACAACTGGACCATGCGAAGAATCTGCGATTTCCGCGTTTGCTCGTCAGGGCTACCACTCAGAAGAATGGATTGCTGGATACTGCGGCATAGATCGGGTGTGGCACAAATCAATCCGATAATCTGGCCCTCGGTTTTAGGACCGACGAGACGGGCCGTCCGGCCAACAATGAGATTGTGCGCGTCGCGGGCTTCCAGATAAATGACCAGCCTCCGGTTGTCCCCAGCAACGATATCTAGAGGCACGCGCAGGGTGCGTTCCTCACCGGGCGAAAGTTGAAGCGGCAGCCGGATGGACGTCGTAACGGACCTCGCATCGTTCACCAAGCTCACTTCATCCACAAGAAGCGCCATCGGGATGCTTTGCATTGTGGTATTGCGAACATCAAACGACACGAGCGTTGGCCTGTTGCCCAAGGCGTAGGTATTTTCCAGCCCCACCTGCCGGATTTTGATCGAGACAGCGTCAGCACTTCGGGAAGCGGGTGCAAGCCCGAACAGAAAAAGGAAGAAGAGTAGGGCGCGCCTTGGCATCGGGAGTCTGGATACTACTCGAACTATATTGACGGCGGCAATAAGCTAGAAGTTTCTGAAAACTCTTCGATCAAAGGATTGATTGGATTTCCGCGTCGAGGCAGACGTGTGTGGCTGGGATTCCGTTAATCGAGAATTTCTCGCCAGCGGCTTCAGAGAATTGGAAGAAACGGCTGATATGATAGTCCTCGTCGTAACCGGAGAAGAGGCGTTCCGTTTCCGCCTTCGTCAAGCCGAAGCGGGAAAGCGCAACCTGTGCACCATAATTACCGGCGAGAGAACGATACAAACGGACCAGCTCGCTCAGGGGCATGATGGGAGCGCGGCCAGCTGCTTGGGCGCTCATAGGGTCTCCTGAGCAAATTGTACCGCCGAGGATTAAAGTCCGGAAAGAAATAAACGCTGTGGACGCGAAGGAGAACAAGATCAGGGGCGGCGATGGAATGGCGCAGCTAGAATTTGGTACGAAACGCAAGGATTGGGTAAGATGCTGAGTGAGATGTGAGAGACATAGGAGGAAAGAGCATGAGCATTGCGGTGGGACAGGCAGCCCCGGATTTTACGCTGCTGAATCAGGAAAAGAAGGAAGTAAAGCTTTCGGATTTCGCCGGAAAAAAGAACGTCGTGCTTGTGTGGTACCCGCTGGACTGGAGCCCGACGTGCACCAACGAGCATGCCTGCTTCGTTAACGAGATGAAGGCCTTCGAGACGCTGGACGCGGAAGTGCTTGGCGTCAGTGTTGACAGCGTATGGTCGCACAAGGCCTATGCGGAGAAAATGGGGATCAAGTATTCGTTGCTGGCGGATTTTCATCCGCGGGGAGCGGCGAGCGAGAAGTATGGCGTATACCTGGGCGACAAAGGCATAACCGGCCGGGCGATCGCTATCGTGAACAAAGCCGGAAAAGTGGCCTGGTTCAAGAACTACGACATCCCAGTGGTGCCGGACTTGAAAGAGGTTGCGGCCGCGTTGGGCCAAGTGAAAGCGGCAACGGCATAAAGAATTAGCAAAAAGAGCGGGCCGGTTGTTGTCAGCCCGTTTCTTCTTTGACGGCATGAATTATGCGCTAAGTGAAATCGGAAGGGTCGCGTCATTGGAGAAAAATCAGTCTTTCGAGGACGTGGATGTCTTCTTGCTGACGTCCGGCATCTTCTCTTGAATCGGCGCAGCGGAGAAAGCAGAAAGAGACCGCACAAATAGAACAAGCCCCCAGCGCTGATCTTCAGTCAACCGCTTCTTGAACGAAGGCATAGGCCTCCTACCCTCGGTAATCTGATAAAAAATCTCACCATCCGTCACGGCACTCATGCGCCGCTCGTCTGAGAGATCAGCAGGAAGAGGAGAATGCGTCCTGGCCTCGGGGCCGTCTCCTTTTCCGCGCTCCCCATGGCACTGGGCGCACTCCTCCATGTAAACGACCTTCGCAGTGCCGAAAGTGGACCCCATGGGCGCGAAGGGGTTCTTCAGTTTCTTGAATTCCTCGGGAACGACCCACGGCTTGTTCTGCTGCCAGGCCGAGTATAGGAGCACGATGCAAATCAGGACAAGCACCGAAGCGAAGAGGATTTTGCGTGTCCTGAGATTGAGCAGTGCGTTGGTGGACATGGCGGCCAGAAAATTCTCCCACAAGGGACTGAACAACGAAAGCAAACCTGACGGCGGTTAAGGCGCGGTGCTGCTATTTAGAATGGAGGATGAGCCAGACGAGTTTGGCGTCACCTAGCTGAGGAGGTCGAACTAATGCACCCCGGTTAGCACTTGATATATGACCACGATGATCATAAACAGCACGTAGATTCGAAGAGACCAAAGGAGCAACTTTTCAAGTCCCCGCAAGTGACGCCTGGGAATTGGTTGCTTCCTGACAGCGGCTAACTGATCCAACTCAAGCGAGGACAGAACGAGTTCTTGATCGGAGGAAGCCGACGAACCGTGTCCTTGTTTTTTTGGGCGCATAGCTAATTCCTCTTACCTCCCAGTGATGAATGCGAAGGCGTCCGGTGCAACCACGCTTATGCCGAACAAAATTCCAGCGAGCGTCAGAAAAATCACCACGCTCGCAGCCAAAACATTTATCCAGGCCGGACTCACAAGATCCCCCATGATTTTCCGGTCATTTGCGAGCATGAAAAGAAACACCAGCGCCGGCGGCATTGCCAGCACCGCGATTACGTTGACGATCAGAACCACATATACGAGCGGCAGCCCGGGGATGAGGACGATGGCCCCGGCAGCGGCAGCACACAAGAACAACACAAAATAAAACGGCTTGCCCTCCTTGAGTGGAAGGTTCAGGCTGTGCGGCTTGTGAGCTACTTCTCCAAACGCGTACGCTGAAGAAGTCGAGATGGTAATGCACGCAACCATTCCCGCTTCGACGATGCCCAGGGCGAATAATGCCGCCCCGAATCGTCCGATGAGCGGCTGCAGCGCTTGGGCGAATTCAGCGGCTTGAAAATTTTCCGCCGTCATATGGTGAGCGAAAAGCGGCGCAGTGGCAAGGATTGTCGCGACCGCGGCGGTCGCGGCCAGGGCAGCGCCGAGTGCCGTGTCGATACGGCCAAAGCGGACGTCTCTCCTGGTAAGTCCCTTGTCAACGGTGGCGCTCTGCTGGAAAAACAGCATCCAAGGAGTTACCGTCGCGCCGATGTCCGCCAGCAAAATGAGTAGCGTGTCTTTGGTCAATCCGCCCGGAAGCGGCATCCAGGTTGCTATTGCGTGGCCGACAGAACCCCAATTGGGCCGCGCAAGCAGCGCCACCGGAACGAACACGAGATTACAGGCGGCCGCTGCCAACGTAATTCGCTCCCACGTCCAGTAGCGGTGAGTTACCAGCGCGAGATATAGGACCGCGAGAGCGCTGAGGATCGCAGCCCACGGGGGCACGCCAAAGAATCCAAGGCCTGCTCGAATGGCGATAAACTCGGTGATCAGCGTAAGGAAATTGCCGATCCCCAGATCAATCATGGAGAACCAGCCCCAGAACGGCCCAAACCGGTCAAAGATCAATTCCGCATGGCCACGATGCGTGGCGGAGCCGAGCCGCACCGTCATCTCTTGCACAACGAGCGCCATAAAGAATGTGAGCACGACAAACGGAATGAAGAATCCAATGCCAAACCGCGAGCCCGTCGCAGCATAGGAGAGCATACTGGGCCCGTCGTTTTCTCCGAGCATCACAAGAATCCCGGGCCCAACAAGAAGCCACAAGAGGCGAAGTCTGGAGAAAATGCCGCGCCGGGCCCGTGCGGCGAGCACACGCTCACGATCGTGTGCGCGGTCGATGTCCTCGTGAGTGATGACCACGCCGGATGTCAGCTTCGATGCGGGGTCCGCGCTCACCGGGGCTCCTGGCGGGACCTTTCCATTCTCTTGTATCTGTTTGCTCCGTTTCGGTGCGGGCGCGAGGCCAGTTCTGCTGCCCCTGACCGGGTCCGTATATTAACCACAGTAAATTCAAATAATAAACTACATTTAATGCAGAAGTATGTCAACGGGACTCTCGCTGTTTTCTTGAGCGCACAGGCAGAAGAAATCCGGGCGTAAGGACCCGAGCGGGGCAAAAGGGCTTGTGGTAAGTTCAAAGAAGCAATCCGGGAGCGAAATGAGATGGATCAACAGCAGCCAGTGCAGGGCCAGGTGCAAATCAAAGCGGACGAAAAAGAGTTGCAGGGGCAATACAGCAACCTGGTGATGATTCACCACAATCTGGAAGAATTCACTATGAACTTTATCTACATTTTTCCCAACGGCGCCCAAGGAAAACTGCTCAACAGCATGATCCTCAGCCCGGGTCACGCGAAACGCATCTGGCGCGCGCTGGGAGAGAATCTTGGGCGGTACGAAGCGCAGTTTGGGACCATCAAAGAGTCGCCGGAAGGAAGCACGCCCGCGCCGAACGTCGGTTTTGTGCAGTAGACCCTGAATTCATCGCCTCAGCTATCCAGCGGGGATGTTGGTGTTGTGCCGGGCCTGGTCCGCCTGTTAGAATTTTAAAGTTGTTCTTCGATTTGGGCCTGTAGCTCAGGTGGCTAGAGCGCGCCCCTGATAAGGGCGAGGTCGGTGGTTCAAGTCCACCCAGGCCCGATGCGCGACCGGCATGAAACATCCAAAGTCGGCTAGGCATTGTCGAGATTGCTGGCTTGACATGTCGAAGGACGTGCAAGGCAGTGCAAGACACTGCAAGGCTGTGGTCATCCAACTCTGGGCGAATCAGGCCGGCGAGATTGGTACCACGTATATTTTTTCGAAGAAGTAAACCAGAAAACCTTGGGCAAGCGGGCCTGACAATAATATTTTTTGTACCTATTGATCCACGTTCCAGCGTGGCTCCAGGAACACGGCATTTCGAGTCCACCATAAACCGCGGACTGGCGTGCAGCCGCTCAACTCTCCTCCATCAGCGCAGCGGCGCGCTTGCCGAGCTTCTTAAGCGCCACTTCCAGAGAACGAAGTTCCTCCGCGCTCAGTTCAGAGAACACTCTCTTCATCTGCCCGGAGTGCTTTTTGAAAGCCGGAACGATGAGGTCCTTTCCACGCGGAGTAAGGGCGATGATACGCACACGCCGGTCTTCCGTGCTCTCAACCCGGGTTACCAAGCCCTTCGCGAAGAGGCGGTCCACGGCGATACTGATCGATCCTGGGGTCAAATCGACGATCGGGCCGATCGTATTGACGGGCAAAGGTCCTTTGTTCAGCAGGACTTCCAGCACGCCGAAATCCGA
>WNFI01312954.1_pt1 | contig 12880 bp, 14 predicted proteins | sample 5400471 | NCBI WGS metagenome assembly WNFI01 (sample SAMN13153348, study PRJNA577476) | soil metagenome | isolation source: 100 cm saprolite on Douglas fir-dominated hillslope | place: USA:California | collected 2013-09-17
TTGTCCCTGCACTGACGCGGCTCCGACCACGAGCAGGATTACCAACGGCGCAAAGCCGAGAACTATTCGTGTCGTTCTTCCAGAAATGGCATTCATTTTGTTCATCGTAGAACTCAGTGGAAAATCAATGAACTAAACTCTGTCAGATTCCGGCGCCACACCATCCAGGTGTGATAGCCCGGAGTTTCAATGTCCACGTGCTTGACATTTTTTGTAGCCAGCCAGGCCCGAACTTTGCGATTGATGTCGATCAGGCGGTCATCCGTGCCGCAGGCGATCCACAGCAAGTGAAGATTCTCCGTGGACTTGGGATTCACCGCGGGAAACTCCTTGTCGAACTCTTCCGTGATGCCTCCGGTGCTGAAAGCGCCGATCCACCCGAATTTGTCGAGATTATTCAGGCCGGTCAGCAAAGATTCCGAGCCGCCCATGGAAAGGCCGGCGATGGCGCGAGAGTTTCGGTCTTTAGTGACGGAGTACTCCTCTTCCACGCGCGGAATAACTTCAGTAATCAAGGCTTCACGGAATTTATCGAAGTTGCGATCCGTCAGCGAACGATCGCGAAACACTCCGGAGTTGGGAAACAGAACCTCGGGGGCGCCGTAGCCCAGCGGCATCACCACCAGCATGGGCTTGGCTTTGCTTTGCGCGATCAAGTTGTCCAGGATCACATTGGCGCGGCCAACTGCCGTCCAGGCGCTCGCGTCATCGCTGAATCCGTGCAGCAAATAGAGGACGGGATACGCTTGCTTCCCGCGCGGGTCATAGCCCGGCGGCGTGTAGACGTAGTAGCCGCGATCGTCGCCCACCACTCCTGACTTGTAGAAATGATGATGAATCTCCCCATGCGGCACTGCGGCGACCTCCCATGAAGCCGAAGCTGCTCCGGGAACATGCACCTCGCTCGCGCGATAGAGGAAGTTGGGCTTCACCGCATGATTGGAAGGATCGAACATGTTCACGCCGTCCGCGACGAACGAGTACCCGTAATAATCAGGAGCCATTGGATCGGTGGTCACGCTCCACACACCCTTATCATCGTTCTGCATGGCGATAGGCTTGGGCACGCCTTCAATCGAAACGGAAACTTCCTTGTTGTTGGGAGCCCGCAAGCGAAACGTCACGCTTCTATCGGCGTGCACCTCCGGCGAAACCACCGGCGCCGGTGGCGTCTGCGCCGGAGTGCCACCAGCCATGATGGTCCCGAGCACCATGGCCACCCATAGGGTGTCAGGCACCCAAAATGTTCGTTTCATGATCCCTCCCATTTCCCACAGATGGCGCTCTCTCACAAGAGCCTCAATCTCCAAGCGCCCGCGCCGAGGGATGATACAACAAACCGCGCACCGTCGGGCGCTGGCTCCGAAGAGAGACCCCAGACCTCTAACATTTATGCACTTCTATCTTCGGCTGGTTGGAAAGAGACGTGGAATCGGAATGCCCGTAATTAATCCGACAGATCGTGCAGAGACAAGATAGGGAAAGGGCGGACGGAAGTCCGCCCCCACAAGAGACACCGCGCTGCGTATGTCCAGCTAGGACGCGTCTTTGATGTCTTCCCGCGCGCGTTTCTCGGCGGATTTTGCTTGCTCGCGGGAATTGACAGTCGGCTTCAGCACGTGGATCGCTTTGCTCAGGTCCATGGCCTTGTCCTTCGACGGACCCACGCACGATTTGACGTCGCCCGCCGGTTTCGCGCCGGTCACATCCCATTTAAGGCAGTTGAATTTGACATCGAGATTGTGGCTAACGTGAAGCGAGGCGACGCAATCGTTCAGGTTCTTAAATCCCGCGCAAGCATCCTTAAGGTTTGTTCGCGGAGGGAGCACGGCCTGCAACTGCAGAGATAACTTCTTTTCTTCTTCTTTATTCGCGGCGAGCTGTTCGCTGGCCGTGGGACTAGGGCTCTTTTTGATCCATTTGAGAGGTTTGTAGGAACCTGCTGCTGCTCCGGACGCGCCAAGCAACACGCTCACCACTCCAACCACGATCCATCTGATTTTCATGCTGGCCTCTTTCGAGGGCCGGGCTTGCTGTGGCTTCAGTAAGCCACGTTGCCGAGTCCTCTTCGAGACCTGAAAAGTACAGTACTCCCCCAATCGGTCACTCTGCCCTTTCGGCCAGACTCTCAAATGGGACAGCACGGGGCTAAGCTGGTATCTCGACCAAAGCGTCGAGGCAAGCACGCAGAGGAGGTCGGTCTAGACGCTGGTAACGAATGACCCGTCGGGGGCGACGAAGCCGTAGGCCATGCGTGGAGTGTTGAAGGCGAAGCCGGGATTGCCGTGGCGGTCGAGGAGGATGAGGCCGCCGGTAGCACGGGTGCGTTTGGCGAAGAGATGGATGGCTTCGCGAGCGGCCAGATCGGCAGTGGAGGTTCCGCAGGAAATGTTCGTGGGCGTGTCCACGCAGGTAGCGGGGCGGCAAAGAAAATCAACGGCGGTTTTGGCCAGGACGACCTTCATGATGGCTTCGCCGTAGCCGGTGCAGGAGACGCCGCCCGTTTCGGAGTCGGCGTAGCAGCCGCAGCCGATCAGCGGCGAATCGCCGACGCGGCCGGGAAGTTTGCAGCACGTGCCACCAGTGGAAGTGGCGGCGAAAAGGCTGCCATTCGAGTCGAGGGCGACGGCTCCGACTGTTCCCTGTTCGTGGCCGCGGTGGTGCTCGGCGGCGTGTTTGTCGGCTTTGCACTTCATCCAGGCTTCGTGCTCGGCTTCGCTGACCATTTCCTCGCGTTTGCAAAGCTTGATTCCGTGTTCGACGGCGAAGCGCTCGGCGCCATCGGCAACGAGCATCATGTGAGGGCAATTCTCGAGGATTTTGCGAGCGAGATGGATGGGATTTTTGACGCGCTGCAAAGTGGCGGCAGCGCCGGCGCGCAGCGTGGCGCCGTTCATGACGATAGCGTCACATTCAACGTGGCCGTCCAGATTCAAGTGCGAACCGTAACCGGCGTCGAAAACGGGATCGTCTTCGAGGACGATGATAGCGGCCTCGATGGCGTCGAGAGCGGAGCCGCCGCGGGAGAGGATGGACCAGCCGGCGGCGAGGGCGCGCTGGCAGCCGGATTTGCAGGCGTCGACGGCATCGTCGGGAATGTCCCACGCGCCGCCGTGAACAATGAGGGCAGGTTTCATGCTCAAAGAATCGCAGAGAAAATGGAAATTGGAAATTGGAAAAACCAAATACAAGGCAAGAATTTTGTTTAGGAAATCAAATTAAACGCAGACACACGCCGACCGGGTCGGGGTAAACGCCGAGCGCAGAGAAGAAATACCCGCTAGATGAAGAAATCGAGGGCGAAAAGAATGAGGCCCATGAAGAGAAGAATGGCGGGGCCGTTGATGCGGCGGCGCGGGAAGCGTGTTATGGAGTGGACGAAGGAAACCGGTATGGCTTTGAAGCGGGAATCCTCGCGAATAGCATAGAACGGGCCGGCCGGAGTATAGCGGGAGAAATTACGGCGGAAAAAGGAAAGTTCATCCTGGAACCACACGAAGAAATCCCCGCGGCTGCGCCACATGAGCGCGGCACCAGCCATGAATAACAGATAACCGGAAAAGGTAAAAAGCCCGAGCGCCGGGCCTGCTCCCCAATTCATAAATCCTCACAGGCGGCCCACACGATTTGAGGAATAGGACGCCCGGAACAGCCAAAAGGTTACTCGCCGTCGTGTATGGTGACCAGGCGGACGAGTTCGAATTCTTTTTTGCCAGCGGGAGTGACCACTTCAATTTCGTCGCCGACTTTGCGATTGAGGAGCGCTTTGCCGATCGGAGAAGTCGTGGAGATGAGACCCTTCTCGGCGTCGGCCTCCTCGCTGCTGACGAGCGTATAATCGATTTTGACGTCGCGCTGCGTGTCCAGTACGGTGAGGCGCGAGCCGTAGCCAGAGCGGTCCTTAGGGATGTTCGTGAGATTGAGCATGCTTAGATCGCCCATGCGTTTCTTGAGATGGGTGATCTTCAGATTGACGTAGCCCTGTCGCTCCTTGGCGTACTTGTACTCGGCGTTTTCAGAGAGGTCGCCGTGGGCGCGGGCGACAGCGATTTCCTTGGGGAGCTCGACGTTCAGTTCGTGCGAGAGCTGCTCGATTTCATCCTGGAGCTTTTTCTTGATCTTGGCTAGTGGGTCGGACATGGTCGTCATTTGTCGGTTCGCTAAAAAAGTTGGCGGAGCCCGAACGGATTGCAGGCAGGTTGCGAGAGCTAGCGGACCTTGACTTCGAGGCTCTGGGATCTGGTGTTGCCGGCGGCGTCAGTGATGGTCAGAGTGTAGGTAGTTGATTTGGCAGGAGTTACGTTAACGCAGCGGGAGTAAGAAGGCCAGACGGGATTGGACTGCGGCTCGAGCTTGACGGTTTTGGCGTTGGCGACGCCATAGCATAACTGGACCGTTTCGCCGCGGCGAATAATACCGGGAGTGGCGTAGAAATTCTGGATGGCGAGTTCCTTTCCACCCATTTGCTCCAGGGCGACGCTGTCCTGCTCGCGTTGCTGTTGGATTTTCGCTTGCTTGGCGCGCTGTTCAAAGTTGTGATTTTCCATCCAGCGGGAAAGGAGAATCGAGACCACCACGAGAGCGACGAAGGCGAGAGCGGCCCAGGAATAAAGAAGAGGATTTTTGAAGACAGATTCTTTTGGTGGATCCGGTTGAGCCAGCATGTTGCACTCCGTTCGATCGAAAGTGGGCACTTAGAAAATAGCGCGGAATGGCACGCGGAGGAAAGCAGCGACTGGCGCAAAGCGGAACTCATTGCTGGGCGGCGCGGGCCAATTCGCGCCAGGTGACGAGCTTGATGTTTTGTTCGCGGAGCAAACTGCGGAATTCCTGGCTGGTAAAGAAATCGAAATCGCGCTGGCGCCAGGCGGCACCCCAAGTGTCGCGCTCGCGCGTGGCGGCTTTCATTTCGTCGTCGGCGAAAGCGAGGTGGATGACGAACTCGGTCACGCCGGGCTGAAGTTTCTCAAGGGCGTTCTTGTAGAATTCGGCCCATTTTTCTGGCCGCACATCGGTCGGGATCGTGACGGTGTGATCGAGAACCAGATCGGCGGGATCTAAGCTTGATTCAAGGTAGGGCCGGTCCGCAAACCAATCGCGCGCGAGGAAAACTGGCAATTTGTATTCGTGTGCGAGGCGCAGAACAACCTCAAACAGGTCTTTGCCATTATCGTAAAGACGATATTGGTGGGAATCGAAGTGGGTGGGACGGAGACCCATCGAATAAGCCCGGTCAATCTGGGCGCGAAGCTCCAGCTCGACTTCTCTGGGATTTATTTTTGTGGCCGCTGACCAGTCATGATGGAAATAGCCGTTCACGTCGACGAGACTCGGAACTCTGTCTTTCGAAGCGACGGGACCCCAGCGGTAATAGACGCGCTCGTTCGTGAGGGTGAGGTGAAGGCCGAAATCCAGATCGGGATGAGATTTGGCATAATCGGCGATTTCCGGGAACCATGGGCAAGGCACCATGATGCTGGCGGAGTTGACCAGACCGGTGTCGAGGGCTTTGATAGTCGCCGCGTTCACGGAATGCGTTACGCCCACGTCATCGGCGTGGACAATCAGCAGCTTCGAATCGCGGGAGTACCCAAGCTTTTCGGCAAGCGTCTTGCCGGTGTTCTGCGCGAGCATCTGGTGAGTCGAGCTCAAGAAAAGCAGGAGTAAGACGAAGTGCTGATGAGGTTTCATGCGGTGCCTAAAATACAACCGATGGCCGCCGAACTCAACTCCACTGCAGGATAGGGCGATTTTGGAATATAGTTGCAGGCCGGACGGGCAGAGGAGGCGGCGAGTGAACTGGAAAGCGTTGGCATTGGGATCGGGAATGATGGCGTTACTGGTGTGCGTGACGGACGCGCGCGGGGAAACGGCGCTCGTGGTGAAGAACCTCCGCTGTGAATACAAAGTGGATCCGATGGGAATCGATGTGCGAAAACCGCGGCTGAGCTGGGAGCTGGCGAGCGCGGAAAAGGGAGTGCTCCAGACGAACTATGAGGTGCGCGTCGCCGCGTCGGAGGCGGAACTGTCTAAAGGGAAAGTTATTTGGGGCAGCGGGAAGCAGGCGTCGGACCAATCGATTCAGATCGTCGGATTGGACGGCGAAATGGATTTCGCCGAATCTCGCGGAAGATGAGACGAAGTCGAATCCGTCGCCATTGTTGAGGAGAGAGTTTGCAGTCAAGAAGAAGGTGGAGCGCGCACGCCTTTACGCGACTGCGATGGGGCTTTACGAGATCGCGGTAAATGGGAAGCGTGTAGGGGACGAGTACTTCACGCCGGGATGGACGGCATACGACTTCCGTTACCAGTATCAAACGTACGACGTGACGAGCCTGGTGAAGAGCGGAGAGAACTGCCTGGGAGCCATGTTGGGGGACGGATGGTTCCGGGGAAGGACTGGTTGGGAGGGCAAGAGAAACAACTACGGCAAGAACTTGGCGCTGCTCGCGCAACTGATGATCACTTACGCCGACGGGACTCAAGAAATCGTCGGCAGCGACGAGAAGTGGAAAGCGGCAACGGGAGCGGTGCTGGCGTCCGACCTGTACAACGGGGAGACGTATGACGCGAGGCTGGAGAGAGCGGGCTGGAGCGATGCGCCGTACAACGACAAGGAGTGGTCGGGCGTGATGGTGGTGGAGACGCAGAAGGCCAAGATCGTGGCACCAGCCGGGCCGGCGGTGAAAAAGATCGAAGAGATCAAACCGGCAAAAATGTTTCAGACGCCGGCTGGCGATACGGTCATCGACATGGGGCAGAACATGGTGGGCTGGGTGAAATTTCGCGTAACGGCGCCGGCGGGAACGACCATTACCTTGCGACACGCGGAGGTTTTAGACAAGGCCGGGAATTTTTATACGGACAATCTGCGCACGGGAAAACAAACCATTCGCTATACAACCAAGGGCACAGGTGCGGAAACGTTCGAACCACATTTCACTTTTCAAGGATTCAGGTATGTGGCGGTGAGCGGGTGGCCCGGAGAAGTAAAGCCCGAGGATTTTACGGGAGTCGCGGTGCATTCAGCGATTCCCAGGACGGGCACGTTCGAAAGCTCCAGCGGCCTGCTGAACCAACTGGAGCACAACATTATTTGGGGACAGAAAGGAAATTTCGTGGACGTGCCTACGGACTGTCCGCAGCGCGACGAACGGCTGGGGTGGACCGGAGACGCGCAGGCATTTGCACGGACGGCTTCGTTCAATCATGACAGCGCTGGCTTTTACACGAAGTGGCTGAAGGATTTAGCGCTGGACCAGGAAGATGACGGCGCGGTGCCGTTTGTGATTCCGAATGCGCTGACGCATGAGACGCGGAAGGGCGCAGCGGCTTCCGCAGGGTGGGCGGATGCGGCGGTGGTGGTGCCGTGGACGGTGTATCAGAGCTACGGCGACAAGCGGATTCTGGAAGAGCAGTACCCGAGCATGAAGGCTTGGGTCGAGTACATGCGGCGGCAGGCGGGAGAAAGCTATATCTGGAGCTCGGGATTCAGTTTTGGAGACTGGCTGGCGTTCGCGACAACCAGATCGGATTATCCGGGGGCCACTACGGACAAGGACTTGATTCAGACTGCTTATTTTGCGTGGTCCACGGAGCTGTTGGCGAAGACAGCCCACGTATTGGGGAAAAAAGTGGACGCGGCGGAGTATGCGGGGTTGGAGGAAAAGATCAAGGGAGCATTTCAGAAGGAATACGTGACGCCGAATGGGAGACTTTCGTCGAACACGCAGACAGCTTATGCACTGGCGCTGGCGTTTGGGCTGCTGCCGGATTCGCAGCGGGCAGAGGCGGCCGCGCGGCTGGCGGCGGACGTGAAGAAATTCGGGCATCTGACAGCCGGATGGGAGCTTTCAGGATGCGGGGATGAATTCGTTCAATCACTACGCTTATGGAGCAATCGGAGAGTGGATGTACCGGGTGGTAGCGGGGCTTGAGATCGATGAGAGGGCGCCGGGTTATAAGCACATCTTGATACAGCCGCTGCCGGGTGGGGGATTGACGCACGCGGACGCTTCGGTGGAGAGCATGTATGGGCGCGTGGCGTCAGGGTGGGAGATCGCGGATGGAAAAATTACCATGAGGATTGACGTGCCGGCGAATACAACAGCGACAGTGCGGCTGCCGAAGGCCAAGCTGGAAGAAGTGAGCGAGGGAGGAAAACCATTGGCAGGCCGCGCGGATATTTCAGGCGCGCGGCAGGCGGGGGATGCCGTGGTGTTGGATGTAGGATCGGGGAAGTACGCGTTTGTGAGTGGGTTTGCCGTTGAGGGAAAAAATAGAAGCGGTGATTATGCACGCTTGACTCAGGTCTCCAGCTTGAAGATCCGTTCCATCAAGAGCCATTTCTCGCCGGGGCGGGCTTCCGGCAGGGCTTTCTGAAACTTCCACATCAGGTTTTCCCATTCCTGGACTTTCGGATTTGTGCGGTCGGCCTCGGCCTTTTTCTCAAACGAAAAAGACGCGTTGACTTCCAGGATCATGCACATTCGCGTTCCGTGGAGATAGATTTCCAGGTCAAGGATGCCGGCGTCTTTGATGCTTGTGGCGATCTCCGGCCAAATTTTTTCGTGGTAGCGCTTGTACTCGGCGATCAATGCCGGGTCGTCCTTCAAATCCAGCGTCAGGCAGTAGCGTCTAGTCATGCCAATGTGCCTTCGTTGTTCAGAGATACGGGAACCGTCGCCGGGGCCGAAGAGGGTTTGTACCCGGAGAGCCCAAAATAGAGGATGAACACGTAGCACAAGAGCGGCACAACGAACGCGGTTTGAATGCTGGAGGCGTCGGAAATGCGGCCCATGATTGGTGGAATGACGCCACCGCCGATGATGGCCATCACCAGAAGCGAGGAACCACGCTTGGTTAACGGGCCTAGGTCCTTGATGCCCAAAGCGAAAATGGTGGGAAACATGATGGAGTGGAAGAATCCAATGAGGACCACCGCCCAAACGGAGACTAGGCCTGTCGCCACCAAAGCCACGGTGGCACAAATCAGCGAAGCAGCTGCGAAGAGTGATAATAATCGCGGCGCAGCAATCTTCTTCATCGCGGCCGAACCAAGGAAACGACCGGCCATGAATCCGACCTGATGCAGGGTTAAATACAACGCCGCCGTTTTCTCAGGTGTTCCGGGGACGGAGAACTGTGCATAGCGTATGACGAAGCTGGCCACGCCTACTTGGGCGCCCACATAAAAAAATTGCGCGAGGACACCTTTCACAAGATGCGGGTGAGATAGGACGCTTCCCAACTCGCTTTTCGAAGCCGGATGTTGCGCTTCTGATGAGACATCATGCACCTCCGGCAGATGCGTCAACTGAATGAATACTGCAACCAGGACAAAGATGCCAGCGATCATCAAATAGGGGCCCTTCACCGTACTGATTTCCGCTGTGCGGTAAGCCTCGAGTTGCGCCGCGCTCATCGCCGAGAGCTGCGCCGGAGTGAATTCGACTCCAGTGAGTATGGAGGTTCGGCCAAGAAGACCTGAGAGGACGGCGCCGACGGCGTTGAAGGATTGGGCAAAATTCAAGCGCCGGTCCGCACTTGCTGCCGGTCCGAGAATCGTCGCATAGGGATTGGCGGCGACTTCGAGGAAGCTTTGGCCGCAGGCCATTACAAACAAGGCGAAAAGAAAGAATCCGTAAATGCGCGAAGAGGACGCGGGGAGAAAAACTACGGCTCCCACAGCGCAGAGAAACAGGCCCGTAAGAATCCCTTTCTTGTAGCCGATTTTTTCCATCAACCGCCCTGCGGGAAAAGCTGCGAGGAAATATCCGCCGAAAAATGCCACCTGGATAAACGAGGATTGGAAATCGCTGAGGCCGAAGGCTTTTTTCAGATGGGGGATCAGGATGTCATTAAGATTGACGCCAAAGGCCCACAGAAAAAACAGACTAGTGACGAGAACGAAGGGCACAAGAAAGCGGCGCTCCGTGACGGGAACAGAATGGCCCTGGCTTGGTGGTCCGTCTGCAGTGGTCATCCAGAGTCTCCGTTACGTAAGTGCGCGGTCCAGGTGAGTGTAACCAGCGTCCACGAAAACGTGCTGACCGGTGATGTGGCTGGCTCTCTCCGAAATGAGAAAGAGAACCATGTCCGCGATTTCTTCCGGCTTGGTCATGCGTTTTCCCAAAGGAATTTTGGAAATAATCCTTGCGAGTTTTTCCTCGGGATTCGGAAACGTGGAGACCCATTGGCGGTACAGCGGGGTCATCACCTCGGCGGGGACCACGGCGTTGACGCGTATTCCGGTGGGGAGCAACTAGATTGAGCTCGAGTGAGGCGACAAACTTCTCGGGCGTGCCGTTTTCGAGACTGACGTTGTCATTGGCGCCGACATTGTTGACCAGCGCATCGAGGCGGCCGAATTTCTGCAGCAGCTGATCCACGGTCTTACTGCAGGTTTGCGGCGCCATAATTTCGCCGGCGATGAACTCGCTCTCCAACCCCGCGCTTTGCAAGGCGGAGTGCAATTGCTGTCCCGCTTCCACATCGCGGTCCAAAAACACGGGGACCGCTCCTTCCGCCGCGCTAGCGCGCACGATCGCGGCTCCGATGCCTTTCGCGCCGCCGGTCACCAGGACAACTTTCGATTTCAATTGGAGGTCCACTGTTCAGCCTCGTAGATTAAAAAAGCCGCCATCTAGTGGGTAGTCGACGCCAGTGATGAAGGAAGCCTCCTCAGAGCACAGAAAGAGCGCTAACGAAGCCACTTCTGCCGGTTCACCCATTCTTCCCAGCGGTTGGGACTTGGCCAGTTTTTCGTACATTTCTTTTTCATGGCCTGGATAATTCTTCCGCAGGTAATCGTCCACAAAAGGCGTGTGCACGCGCGCTGGAGAAATACAGTTGCAGCGAATATTGTGCTGGATGTAGTCCTTGGCAACGGAATAGGTCATGGCAATGACGGCACCCTTGGTCATGGAGTACGCAAAGCGGTCAGCAAGCGCCGCGGAGCCGGCGATCGAAGCCATGTTGAGAATCACGCCTCCACCGTTCGCTTTCATGTGGCCGACGCACCCGTGAATTCCGTTGTACATGCCCTTTACATTGACGCGAAAGAGCCGGTCGAAATCGTCTTCGGAGGTTGTCTCGACGGTTCCAATATGAGAGATCCCAGCGTTGTTCACCAAAATGTGGATACGCTCCTTGGCGAACATTTGTTGGAATGTTTCCCGCACCTGCCGCTGGTCCGTGACATCGCAGGCGTGGACGCTCGCCTGGCCGCCGGCATCGGTGATCTGCTCGGCGGTCGCTTCTGCCTGTTGCGGGCTGATATCCGCGATTCGAACGGCCGCGCCATTGGCCGCGAAACGCAGGGAGATGGCCTGCCCAATGCCGCTGCCGCCACCCGTAACGATGGCCACTTTGCCATCCAGGCGGAAATTGCCGGCGCCGCTACTTGAGCCGCTCAGAGGGAGACACCTCGTTTCCAGGGAATGAAATCTTCCTGACCTTTTGATTCGGCTTTCGTGTGAAGCTTTCCGCTTGCCACTTGAATCACCAAGTCGAGAACCTCTTCACCCATCTGCTCGATGGACTTTTCACCGGAAATAATTCCGCCCGTGTCAATGTCGATGATGTCCGGCATGCGCTGCGCCAGCGCCGAATTGGTGGAAAGCTTCACTACGGGCGCGATGGGATTTCCTGTCGGTGTTCCTAAACCGGTGGTGAACAGAACGACATTTGCGCCGGCTCCCACTTGCGCAGTCACGCACTCGACGTCATTTCCGGGCGTGCACTGCAAATGCAGTCCCGCCTCGGTGGCATACTCCGGATAATCGAGCACGGCGGTCACTGGAGAATTCCCGCCTTTTCGGGCGGCGCCCGCGGATTTCATCGCGTCGGTCAATAATCCATCGCGCATGTTCCCTGGGCTGGGATTCATTTCGAAACCGGAGCCAACGGCTTTTGCGCGCGCACCGTAGCTTCTCATCAGCTGAATAAAGCGGTCGGCCACTTCCTTGCGATTGCTGCGGTTGATGAGTTCCTGCTCGACGCCGCACAATTCCGGAAACTCCGAAAGGATGCTTCGGCCGCCAAGCGCAGCGAGGAGATCAGAAGTGTGCCCGATGGCCGGATTCGCGGAAAGTCCGGAAAAACCGTCGGAGCCGCCGCACTTCAATCCGAGACACAAGCTGGAAAGTGGAACACTTGTTCGTTGGCACTCGTTGGCTTCCATCAGGCCGAGAAACGTTTTTCGAATCGCCTCGGTCAACATTGCGGCTTCCGTCCCACTTTTTTGTTGCTCCAGGATCACCAGAGGCTTATCAAAACGTGGATTCCGCTTGCGCAACTCGTCACGAAGAATGGGTATCTGCGCGTGCTGGCACCCCAGACTGAGCACTGTCGCTCCCGCCACGTTGGGATGATGGATGTAACCCGCAATCAGCCCGCAAAGATTGTTTGAATCTTCTCGCGTTCCTCCGCAGCCCCCTTCATGCAACAGAAAGCGGATGCCATCAACATTCTTGAAGATTCGTGAAGGCTGCGGACTTGGAGTGTCAACAATCAAAGCGCGCGTTTTGATCTCCGCCGCTCGGCCATCCTTATAAAGCTGTGCCAGCTCCGACACTTGCCGGCGGTAAATTTGCGGCGCTGCAAAACCCAGCTCTTCCTCAAAAGCCTGTTTCAGGACGCCGATGTTGTGGTTTTCGCAGAACACGAGAGGCACAACGATCCAGTAATTTCGCGTGCCTACCTGTCCGTCAGCCCTGCGGTATCCAAGAAACTCGCGCTGCTGCCATCGTGAAACGTCCGGCGGGGTCCAGCGGAATTCTTTGGTCTTTTCGAGAAATTCCTCAGCCTGATGATGGAGATTCCTCGTCGTAAGCAGCGCGCCGCGGCGGATTGCCTCGACTGCCTTTCCTACCGTCAC
>WNFI01010128.1_pt1 | contig 12876 bp, 11 predicted proteins | sample 5400471 | NCBI WGS metagenome assembly WNFI01 (sample SAMN13153348, study PRJNA577476) | soil metagenome | isolation source: 100 cm saprolite on Douglas fir-dominated hillslope | place: USA:California | collected 2013-09-17
CAACAACGACAACGAATCATCGTAAGGAGCAGCCACCGGCCTGGCCGGTAGCAGTTGCTCCTCGCCTCCCTTGAGCCGCACCCGCACGTCGTCATGGCGGACCGTGAACACGTAGCCGGTCTGGCCATAAACTTCCATATCCTTCCGGTCGAACGGCCAGTTCCATGAAGGTTGCAGGATTGCCACCGCCTTAGGATAGGTGAGGATGATGGTCGCCTCATCATCAACGCGCGGGTAAATGTCGGGCTTGATCTGCTGAGTAGTAGCGATCACTGAAGTAGGCCGCTGCCCATCCATCAGCCAGGTCATCAAATCGGCGCCGTAGCAGCCGAAATCGTAGAGCGCTCCGGCACCGTTTAGTTTGGGATCGTTGAGCCAGGCGAAGAACTCGGGAGCGACATTGATTTCCTTCGGTCCCTGATGTCCGTCGTGGACGACAACCTTGCGAATGTCGCCAATCGATTTGTCGTGCACCAGATCATAGGCCGCATGATTGCTGCGATACCACGAGGTCTCGTAATTCACCAGCACCTGGATGTTTCCCTTGCGCGCCGCGTCCGCGATGGCATGCGCATCTTCGGCGCTGACCGCCAGCGGCTTTTCCATCATGACGTGGATGCCGTGGCGGGCGCATATCTCCACCACTTTTCGGTGGTCATAAGTGTTGGTGTACGCCAGGACGGCTTGCGGGTGAGTCTTTTGCAGCATGTCTTCCAGGTCGGTAAAGATCAAATTGCGATCGAGGTTAAACTGCGCCACGTAACGCGCCGCGACTTGCGTGTCAGGTTCGGAAATTCCGACAATCTGGATATCGGGACGATGCAGGGAATGCTGCAAGAAGCCTTCGACGTGACCGTGCACCATACCCGCGATAGCGATCCGAAGCGGGACGACCGTTGCGGCGGTTTGCGCGCTAGAAGCTGTGAGCGTGGTGAACAAACCTGCGGCGAGGATTGCCAGCCAGAAATATTTCATTGCGACCTCTGCGATGAGGCCGCCATGGTAACAGATTCAGGCGCGCGGCCAGTTCACGGTTTCACATGCGCCGCGGGTAGCGCACTCTGTATCGCCTGCAACTCTTTGAGGACCCCGCGCAGCTTGGTTGATTCCAGCGCGTTGGCCCCGTCGGATTTGGCTTCCTTGGGATTGTCGTGGACTTCCATGAATATTCCATCGACACCCGCTGCCACGGCGGCGCGCGCCAGGACAGGGATGAACTCAGGCTGTCCTCCACTCACGGCAAGATCTCCGTCAGCCGCGGACGAGGGCAGTTGGACCGAATGGGTGGCGTCGAAAACCACGGGAACGAATTTGCGCATGATGGCCAGCGCGCGCATGTCCACAACCAGATTGTTGTAGCCGAAACTCGATCCGCGCTCGGTCACGAAGATTTTGTCGTTGCCCGCAGTGCGGCACTTCTCCACGATATGCCGCATATCAGCGGGCGAGACGAACTGGCCTTTCTTGATGTTCACAACGCGATCGGTCATGGCAGCGGCCACGACGAGATCGGTCTGACGGCAGAGAAATGCTGGAATCTGCAAGATGTCGGCGACTTCCGCGACCTTGGCCACGTCTGCGGTTTCATGCACGTCCGTGAGAATGGGCACGTGCACTTCATCTTTCACTCTTTTCAGGATGCGCAAGCCTTCCACTAACCCGGGGCCCCGATAGCTGCGAATGGAAGTGCGGTTGGCCTTGTCGTAGGACGCTTTGAAAATGAATGGAAAATTCAGGGAGCGCGTGACGCCCTTAATCACTTCCGCCATGAAGAGGGCATGCTTTTCGCTCTCGATGACGCACGGGCCGGCAATGAGAAAAAGATTTCCTGCGCCGATCCGGACATTGTCGATTTGAAAGGAAGTGGTCAGTTCCTGGTTCTCTTTCACCGGTGATCTCGGCGTCCTCGGCGGTAGATTATCTTTTTCCCACTTTCTCGGGCCGGTGGAACATCTCAACTTCGGAAGCCGCTTTTTCCGTCCGCCGTTTCAGCCCATGTTCGTACGCCGCGCCGACAAATGCTTTGAATAGCGGGTGCGGCTCCAATGGTTTCGATTTGAACTCGGGATGGAACTGGCAGCCGATGAAGTGTGGGTGATGCGGCAACTCCACCATCTCTACGTAGGTGCCATCTGGCGTTTATCCGGAAATACGCAGCCCGCCCGCGGTCAGGGTTTCCTCGTACTCGCGGTTGAATTCGTAGCGATGGCGATGGCGCTCGCTGATTTCGAGCTTGCCATAGATCTTATGCGCGAGGGTCCCGGGCTCGATTTTGCAGGGCCAGGCCCCCAGCCGCATCGTGCCACCCAGTTCCTCCACGCCACGCAGTTCGCGCAACTTGTAGATGACGCGGTGCGGCGTCGAAGGATCGAATTCGCTGGAGTTGGCGTCGGTCAGCCCGCACACGTTGCGTGCAAATTCGACGCACGCCGTCTGCATGCCCAGGCAAATACCAAAATACGGGACCTTGTTTTCCCGGGCGTAACGGATCGCAATCAGCATGCCCTCGATGCCGCGCTTGCCAAAGCCCCCCGGCACCAGAAGCCCATCATAATCGGCGAGCTGTTCTTCGTAGGTGCGATCTCCGGCCTCAAGTCCCTCGGCTTCAATCCAGTTCAGATTCAGTTTCAGGTTGTGCGCCAGCGCACCATGGACCAGGGCTTCTTTCAACGATTTGTAGGAGTCCTCGTACTCTACGTACTTGCCCACAATCCCGATCGTGACTTCCGCTTTCGGGTTATAGACGCGATGTACGATTTCTTCCCAGTTCTTGAGGTCGCGGTCTCTGGCCTCCAGGCGCAGGTAGCGAAGCACCAGCGAATCCACGCCTTCGTGAGAAAACACCAGCGGCACTTCGTAAATGGAGGCGACGTCCTTGGCGGTGATAACTGCCTCTTCTTCCACGTTGCAGAAGAGCGCGATTTTCGATTTGATCTCTTTGGACAGAAACCGGTCGGTGCGGCAGAGCAAGATGTCGGGCTGGATCCCGATGCTGAGAAGTTCTTTCACCGAGTGCTGCGTGGGTTTGGTCTTAAGTTCCTGCGCGGCTGCGATAAACGGCACCAGGGTTACGTGCATGAACAGCGTGTGATCGCGGCCGAGTTCCTGCCGCATCTGCCGGATCGCCTCCATGAATGGCAGCGACTCAATGTCGCCCACCGTACCTCCGATTTCGACGATGGCGACATCCACATCCTGCGCGACCTTCTTCATTGCAGCCTTGATTTCATTGGTGACGTGAGGAATCACCTGCACGGTTTTGCCCAGATAGTCGCCACGCCGCTCCTTGGCGATGATCTGTTCGTAGATCCGCCCCGTGGTCCAATTGTTATCGCGAGAGAGTTTGGCGTGAGTGAAGCGTTCGTAGTGGCCCAGGTCGAGATCTGTCTCAGCCCCGTCGTCGGTGACAAAGACTTCGCCATGCTGAAAAGGCGACATGGTGCCCGGATCGACGTTGAGATAAGGATCAAACTTCATAAGGTTGACTTTGAGTCCACGGCTTTCGAGCAGGCAGCCCATCGAGGCAGCCGCCAGTCCCTTGCCCAACGACGACACTACGCCCCCGGTCACAAAGATGTACTTTGCCGACATCGATTCCTCACCTTAAATTGTCTTTGAGATTTTGTGCAGGATGGGTGCACGACCAATTATGCCAGAAATGTTTTCGGGTGACTAGGAAGAAAAACGCTAACCACAAAGGACACGAAGGTACACGAAGTAGACCCATCGGACCAAGGCCTTCGTGGCCCATGATGTTTTGCGGGCTGAATCGCAGACGGCCACGCCCTCGCGGAGTACACTGGGCATCTGGGGCTGCATCCAACTATTTGATCCTATGCGTCAGGTGCATCGTCTCGCAGTCGGCCTCCTGGCCTTCGTCCTCGTGCTGGCCACGCCTGTGCCTGCGCAGGAGCTCGCTAAACGACTGATCCTGACCGATGGCACTTACCAGCTAGCTACCAAATGGGAGATCAAGGGCGAGCGTGTGCGCTACCTGAGCGCCGAGCGCAATGAGTGGGAAGAAGTCCCCAAATCGATGGTGGATTGGGCCGCGACCGACAAGTACGAAAAAGACCGGGCCGCAGGCAAGCCCGCCCCGGAGGCCGTGGCGCTCGACAAGGAACTAGAGGCTGAACGCAAGGCCGACGAAGCCAGGTCTCCGCACGTGGCGCCCGGCCTGCGCCTGCCCGACGACGGCGGCATCATTCTGCTCGATAACTTCCAGACCCAACCGCAGTTGATCGAGTTGCAGCAGAGCAGCGGAGAGCTCAACCGGAACATGAAGGGCAACATCCTGCGCGCTACTATCAATCCCGTTGCTAAGACCAAGCAGATCATCGAGCTGCCCGGCTTGCATGCCAAAATTCAGGCGCACGTCACCGTGCCCGCGATTTACGTCAATCTGGACCAGCAAGACCAACTCGACAAAGCCACCCAGATCGCCGAGAAAACCAAAGAAGAGCAGCTGCCCTGGGACCGTTTCCGCATTGTGCGGCTGCAAAGCAACAACAAAGACAAGCGCATTATCGGCGACATCAAGATCGCGATCTACGGCAAGGTAACTCAGGAGCAAAAGCTTGTGCTTACCACTTCGACCAAACTCACCGGCGGCTGGGTCAAGGTGACGCCATCGAGCGATCTCGAGCCCGGGGAGTACGCGCTGATCGAGCTGTTGGGGAAAGATGGAATGAATCTCTACGTGTGGGATTTCGGTGTGAATCCCACCGCGGGCCCGAACCCGACAGCCTGGAGACCCGACGCCTCCGCCACGCACCCGATGCCGGACAAGCCCAAGGAGTTGGAGAAGAGGTAGGGAATTAGCACTGGCAATTAGCAATTGGCACTAAGCTCCGAAGGCTTCTTTCTGGATGCTCTACCCGAATTGAAAGACCAAATGCCAAATGCCAAATGCCAAATGCCAAATGCCAAATGCCAATTGCCAATTGCCAAGACCAAAGCCGTTGACCCTCATCTCGCCCGCAGTTAAACTGGCCTCGATTTCTCTTGCCTCCAGGACTCGCCCTTGAAAGTTTATCGTTCCACCTGCCAGCTGCTGGCTGACGTCGAATGCTTGCTCGCGGCTAGCCAGCCGTCGGCGCATCACTCTCCGCTGGAGGATGTGATCGATTTACTTTGTCGAGGTCGCCACTATGCCTGGGTGGGCATCTTCCTTACCGTCGTGGAGGACACGCCCCGGCCGCCGATAGGTGCCGGGAGTGATACGCCGCATCAAGTTGCACTTCCCGAAACCAGGTCCAAGATACTCATCTCTATCAAGTTGGCGTCGCGGGAGTTGGGAGTTCTGAGTGCCGAAAGCGATCGCGAAAATGGTTTTGGCGCGCAAGACCGCGTATTGCTGGAAGGCGTGGCGGATGTTCTGGCTCGGTTCCTGACCGGCCGTGGAAGGTACCTTGCCCGCAAAGCGCGCCGTGACGCGTCCCAAATCGGAGAGGCGGGTACGCCCGTCGCTCCATTGCACTAGATTCATGTAGGCGCGAGCGTCCCGCTCGTGCTCGTGTCACCGCGAACCTGTACTACGCTTGGGTCCTAAGCTGAGGCCAATTTCGCAGCCTCCTCCTGAATCCGCTTCCACGCCTTCTCGACATGCCGCCCCGTGGTGCTTGTCTGCCCTACGCACAGCCGCAGCGTTAAGAGTTTGTTCAGTCGGGTATGCGTGAGATAAAGGTCCCCACTGCGATTAAGGCGGTCCATTAAAGTCTGGTTGCTGCTATCCCCGCCCTTGTGGCGAAAGCACACCAGGTTTAAGGGCACCGGCGCCGCGATCTCGAAGCGGTTGTCGCCCCTAACCCACTCGGCAAACTGCTGTGCCAACTCGACGTGCTGCCGGATGTGATGCTGCAAACCTTCCACTCCATAGTGGCGGATTACGAACCAGAGCTTGAGCGCGCGAAAGCGCCGCCCGAGCGGAATCTGCCAGTCACGATAGTCAATCACCGCTCCGGTTTCGCTGGCCTTGTTGCGGAGGTATTCCGGCAGCACACTCAGAGTCTGGAGAAGCGCCTTACGGTCGGCGACATAGAAACAATCGCAGTCGAAATTGGTGAACATCCATTTGTGCGGATTGAAGCAGTAGCTGTCGGCAAATTCCAGGCCGGCATGAGTGTGTCGAAACTCGGGACAAAGCGCGGCTGTGCCTGACATGGCTGCATCCACGTGCAGCCAGAGTTTGTGCTCACGGCAGATGCGGCCAATTTCTGGCACAGGGTCAATGGCATTCGACGACGTAGTACCCACGGTGGCGCACACGAAAAACGGGATCAGTCCCGCGCGGCGGTCCTCCTCGATCTGTCGCGCCAGGGCGTCGGGGCGCATGGCAAAAGCTTCGTCGACCTCGATCAGGCGCAGGTTGTCCCTTCCGATGCCGGCGACCCGGGCGCCTTTCTCCAGTGAGGAGTGCGCTTGCGCCGACGTGTAGCCCACCAACTTGCCATCACAGCCATAGCGATTGCTGGCGAAGTTTGTGGCCCGTTCCCTCGCTGCCAGCAGCGCGCACAGTGACGCGCTCGAAGCCGTGTCCTGGATGACGCCTCCTCCGCTGCTGGTCGAAAGAAACTTCTGCGGCAAATCCAGCATGTGAACCAGCCAGTCCAGCACATGCGTTTCCAGTTCCGTACACGCGGGACTGGTGGCCCACAGCATCCCCTGCACATCCAGGCCGGAGGAAAGCAAGTCGCCGAGAATGGCTGGGCCGGAAGCATTGGAAGGAAAGTAGGCGTAGAAATTCGGCGATTACCAGTGCGTGATGCCGGGCAGGATCAGCTTCTCAACGTCGGCAAGGATAACCGGAAAAGCTTCCCCCTTCACGGGAGGATCAGGGGGCAGCGACGCTCGAACTTGTCCCGGCTCGACCTGCGAAAGCACAGGGAACGACTCGACGCGCGCGTAGTAGTCGGCGATCCAGTCCACCATGGCATGTCCGTGGCGCCGGAATTCGTCGGGTGTCATGTGAAAAGTCTTCTCGCTGGCCATGGATGCTCCGGGAGACGAAATCTCAGTCTAGTAGGTTTTCCTTCGTGGACCTTTGTGTCCTTGCTGGTTGACGGTTTGAGCCGAAGATCAACCCAACTGGCCGTAGTACACCCGCGTGTCGTACTCAAACGTCACACGATCATTTATCTGATACGCGTCGAATAGCCGCCGCAATTCTCGCAACATAGGCGCATACTGGGCGTCCGTTTCAATTTGTTCTGTCGTGCGCTCGGAGCGCACATCCTGATAGTCGGTGCCGTACTCTACCAGCATCTGCTCGTAGGCGCGGAGAAACGGCGTCGACCCAGTACGGCGCTCGTTCCAAAGCAGGACTGTCCAACCGCCGCGCCGGCAGATGCGAATAGATTCGCGTCGTGCCTTTTCCGGATCAAACCAGTGGGCCGCCTGGGCCGCGGTGACGAAGTCGACACTGTGATCGGCAAGAGTCGTGGCTTCGGCGGTTCCCGCGACGCTGGTGAAATGAGGATAAGAGCGCAGAAATTCCTCGCCGGCGTTGCGCATCTCAGCATTCGGCTCCACGCCGAACACGCGGTTGCCATTCTCCAGCAGCATGCGGGTGAAGATACCGGTGCCGGAAGCGATATCGGCGATAACGGAAGCGCCGGTGAGGCCGCAGTCGCTCGTCAGCAGATCAAGAACCGCAGAGGGATAGGCCGGCCGGTAGCGAACGTAATTTCCCACCCGCGAGGAAAATCGATGAGTTGAATTTTGCACGGCCATGAAATAGTTTAACGCGAGAAATGTGGGCCCGAGCGTCCTCGCTCGTGCGGAATCACCTGTTGCGCTGCAGCACGAGCGCGGACGCTCGCGCCTACATTCGCCCAAATCCATCTTAATTGTTAAATTAGAAGTCTCATGCGCCTCGTCGTGAAAGTCGGCACCAGTCTGATCGCGCCCGGCGGTCGCATCGATACCACCCGCATGCGGGCGCTGGTGGACCAACTCGACTTGTCTCGCCACGAGTATCTGATCGTCAGCTCCGGAGCCATAGCGTCCGGCATGGCCCACCTCGGACTTCGTCAGAGGCCATCGACAGTGCCTCTTATGCAGGCCTGCGCCGCGGTCGGGCAGAGCCTGCTGATGCACACTTACGAACAGCTTTTTTTCGGTAAAAAAGTGGTCGCGCAGCTTTTGCTCTCGAGCGATGACTTCACTTCTCCTATCCGCTACCGCAACCTGCAGAATGCGCTGCATGAACTGCTGAAGCTCGGTGTGGTGCCGGTAGTGAATGAGAATGACAGCGTCTCGGTACGCGAACTGGTGGGAGCGTTCGGCGACAACGATGAATTGAGCGCATTGCTGGCGACCGCAGTCGAGGCTGACTGGTTGCTCTTGTTGACCGACGTCGACGGATTCTATTTTCCCAACGGCAAGCGGCCGCGCCTGCTGCGTACGGTGCGCAAGCTGACCGCGCCCATGGAAGCCGTCTGTAACGGCCAGGGCAAGCTGGGCACCGGAGGTATGCGCTCCAAACTACGCGCTGCCAAGCTGGCCAGCGAAGCCGGCGCCAACGTCGCCATCGCCAACGGACGCCACGCGCACGCCATTCCCTGGGCGCTCGAGCGCAAGATCGGAACTTATTTTCCGCCGCACCGCAGAAAGTCTTCCGATGGCAACTAGCGTCCGCACTCCCAGTTCGACCCGCGACAAGCTGCTAAGGGCGCAAAGCGCCGCGGCCCGGATGGCCCGGCTCACGACGGGCGAGAAGAATGCCATCCTGCTGGCGATCGCCGATGCGATTGCGGCCAACAGCGCAAGCATTATTGAAGCGAATCGGGCCGATTTGGCAGACTCCGGCATCGCGGGCGCCATGCGCGACCGCCTTCTGCTCACTCCGGAGCGCATCGCGACCGTGGTTGCGGGCGTGCGCGAAGTGGCCGGCCTTCCCGATCCAGTCGGTGAAACGATTGCCGAGTGGATCCGGCCCAACGGCTTGCGTATACGCAAGGTGCGCGTACCGCTGGGCGTGGTAGGGGTCGTATACGAATCGCGCCCAAATGTGACTGTGGATTGCGCATCCTTAGTGCTCAAGACCGGCAACGCTATCGTCCTGCGGGGCGGGAAGGAAGCCGTCCACAGCAATCAGATGCTGGTTGAGATCATGAATCAGGTGGACGGAGTTCCCGAAGGCGCAATCGAGCTGTTGGATTCGAGCACTCGCGATTCGGTACACGAACTGATCAAGGCGCGTGGTTTGGTGGACGTGCTGATCCCGCGCGGCGGCCCGGGTCTGATTTCCTTTGTTGCCGACAACGCCACCGTGCCCGTAATTGAAACCGGAGCAGGGAACTGCCACATCTTCGTGGACGAGTCCGCGGATTTCGAAATGGCGGACGCTATAGTGGTTAATGCCAAGACGCAGCGTCCGTCTGTGTGCAATTCCGCGGAAAAGCTGCTGGTACACCAGCATATCGCGGCGGAATATATTCCACGCATCGTGAAGAAGCTCCTCGATAGCGGCGTCGAAGTGCGCGGCGACAATGAGACTCGCCGATTGGCCGCCGAGATGAATGTCCGCGCCGCCGAAGCTCCAGATTGGAACGAAGAATATTTGCGGCTGTGTATCGCGATTCGGGTGGTGGCAAACATCGAAGATGCGATTGCCCACATCAACCGCTATTCCACAAAAAACTCCGAAGCGATTGTGACCAGCGACGAAGCTCATGCGCGCCTTTTTCTGCGCCTGGTCGATTCGGCGGTGGTGTATTGGAACGCCTCCACTCGCTTCTCCGACGGAGGAGAATTCGGGTTCGGTGCGGAAATGGGCATCAGCACCCAAAAATTGCACTGCCGCGGACCATGAGGTGACGACGTTGTTGCAGGTCGGCGACATGGCGCCTGATTTCGATGTTCCAGTTCTGGTCGGCGGGGTGAGAAAACAGTTCCGCCTCTCCGAGCACCGCGGCAAGCGCAATCTGGTTCTTGCGTTTTACCCGGCAAACCGGGAACCAGTCAGCGCGCAGCAGATGGTCACGTACCAGGTGGAACGGGAAAAATTCCTGGCGCGCCAGGCTGAAGTGCTCGGCATCAATGTGGATTCGATCATGAACACCACTTCCTGGGAACGCGAGATTGGCCCCTTTGATTTCCTGCTGGGCAGTGATTTCTGGCCGCACGGAGAAATCAGCCGCAGCTACGGCGTATTGCGGGAGGTTGATCCCTTCAAGGGAGCCAGTGAGCGCGCCGTTTTCGTGGTGGACAAAGCGGGCAAGATCCGGTTCAACAGGGTATATCCCGTAGACCGGTTGCCAGATATTGAAGAGACGCTCGCAGCCCTGCGCGAGCTGGCAAGAACTTGAAGTCGTGAGCGCCATAGTTTCCGTTCCAGCAACCCCATGAAGTCTGGAGCCCGATGAAATTTATTTCCGCAGTAGTTCTTCCGTCCGCCTTCCTTTCCATTCTTTTCCTTGCCGACATAAGTGGATCTTCGCAACCGGCCTTTTCTGGGAAGGACGCGCCCGCTGCTTCGCTTTTCGGGTTCCGCAACTCGGCCGACGAGATCGCGCTGGAAAACCGGTTTCTGGCGGTACCAGATCCAAAACTCGCCGAAGAGCACCTGCGCATCCTGACCCAGGCGCCGCACATGGCGGGCACTGTCGAAGACAAAGCGACCGCCGACTATGTCGCCCAGAAGTTCCGTGACGCCGGCCTCGAAACTGAGATTGTCGAATACCGCGTGTGGATGAACTACCCGGCCGAAATCAGCGTGGACATGACCGCGCCCACCGGGGTCACCATGCATGGGCCGACGCGTGAACGGGTCAATGGCGATCCTTATCAGGATGATCCGCGAGTGGTGACGCCGTTCAACAGCATGTCGCCGTCGGGAGACGTCGAGGCTGACGTGGTATATGCGAATTATGGATCGCCCGACGATTTTCAGAAGCTGGAGCAGATGAAGCTCGACGTGCGCGGCAAGATTGTCCTGGTGCGCTACGGGCAAAACTTCCGCGGAGTGAAAGAATTCGTGGCCCAGGAACACGGCGCCGCGGGTGTTCTGATCTATTCCGATCCCGCTGACGATGGTTGGCGGCACGGAGACAAATATCCGCAAGGCCCCTGGCGTCCCGATACCGGCGTGCAGCGCGGCTCCGTCGGATATATGTTCCAGTTCCCCGGCGACCCCACCACGCCGGGAGTTGCCTCGGTGCCTTCGCTTCCGGAGTCTAAACGCATGCCGCCCGAGCAGTCGGCGCAGTTGCCAAAAATTCCGGTGACGCCGCTTTCCTACGCTGACGCGTGGCCGATCCTCGAACATTTAGGCGGACCTGACTCGCCTCGCGATTGGCAAGGCTCGCTGCCCTTCACCTACCACGTCGGTCCCGGGCCCACCAAAGTGAAGATTCATCTCAAGCAGGACTACCAGTTCCGGGCCATCTGGGACGTGATCGGCCGCATACGCGGCAGTGAACTGCCGGACGAATGGGTCGTGGCAGGCAATCATCGCGATGCCTGGGTGTACGGCGCGGTCGATCCGAATAGCGGCACCGCGGCCATGCTGGAGTCGGTTCATGGCATCGGCGAACTGCTGAAGTCAGGATGGAAGCCGAAGCGGAGCATCGTGATCGGTAGCTGGGACGCTGAGGAAGAAGGACTCATCGGCTCCACGGAATGGGGCGAAGAGCACGAAGCCGAACTGGCCAACGCCGTCGCCTACTTCAACGTGGACGTAGCGGTGTCGGGCCCAAAGTTCGGCGCATCGTCAGTGCCCACGCTCAAGCAATTTATTCGCGACGTGACCCGGGTCGTGCCCAGCCCCAAGGGCGGCATGGTCTACGACGATTGGCGAAAGACCAGCCAAACCGGCGGAGACAACGAACACAGGCCCACCCAGGACATCGGTGGGACGCAACGCGCCCCGGCTGCGCAGGGCAACTCTGATGTTCCCGTCGGTGACCTGGGCAGCGGCTCGGACTATACCGTCTTCCTGCAGCATCTAGGCGTGCCCTCGTCGGACGTGAGTTCGAGCGGATCCTATGGCGTTTATCATTCCGTTTTCGACAACTTCAACTGGTTCAAGAAATTTGGCGACCCTGATTTTGCTTACGAGCAAGAGATGGCGCGTATCTTTGGCCTCGAAGCCATCCGCATGTCCGGCGTCGATGTCCTGCCTTACGACTACGAACAGTATGGCAAGGAAATCGCCGCTTACGTCGATGCCGCGCGCAAGAAATCGGACGCGACATTCGGCGGTCAGCCGCCGAGCTTTGCCGAGGCGGTCCGCGCCGCTCGTCAGTTCGAGCAGGCCGGGGCCAAGATCCGCCACAAGCAGGAAAACCCCGGGAATGGCACTGCGCGGCTCAATCAGGCCTTGCGTCAGGCGGAACGCGCCTTACTGATTCCGGACGGACTGCCCAACCGGCCCTGGTTCCGCCACGTCATTTACGCTCCGGGCCAGTACACTGGCTACGCCGCAGTGGTGATTCCGGGCGTGAACGAGGCCATCGACAAGCACGATCTGGAACGGACCCGGCAGCAAATCGCAGTCCTGGCCGCCGCGCTGAATCGCGCGGCAAAGGTTCTGGAGGACTATCGCTGATGACGCCGGGAAATACAGTCGAACAAGTTCTGAAGACTCTGCCTTCCGCAGCGGGCGCGACTTTTCTTGCGCTCTTTCCTATCGTGAATCCTTTTGGCGGGGTGCCGCTGTTTTTCGCTCTGACTTCCGATTTCTCTGATAGCGAACGCAACCGGACTGCGCTGAAGACGGCCCTGTACGTCTTCGGAATCCTGGTCGTCTTCATGTTTTTCGGACGCTTCGTGCTCAACTTTTTTGGAATTTCGCTGCCCGTGTTGCAGATCGCCGGGGGACTCATTGTGGCTCACACGGCCTGGGGCATGGTGACCGCTTCTACTCGCATCACT
>WNFI01684848.1_pt1 | contig 12876 bp, 9 predicted proteins | sample 5400471 | NCBI WGS metagenome assembly WNFI01 (sample SAMN13153348, study PRJNA577476) | soil metagenome | isolation source: 100 cm saprolite on Douglas fir-dominated hillslope | place: USA:California | collected 2013-09-17
ACCCGCATAGCCCTTGGCACGATGCCATCACCCAACAATCTGGTCGGTTTCACGGGCGATCCGGAAGTTACCGAATTACTTCCTGTTTGCCGACGATCCGGGAGTTGACGGAAGATCGGTAAACCCTACCGCGTTTATCGCATTAATTTGGGGCGGCAGACATCGTCTGTAGGTAAGCTTAGAGGCAGATTCAGGCGAACCCTATTCAGAATTTAGAGAATTTAGCGGGGCTCAAATTCAACGGAGATGGCTCAACAGAACGACATCGCTGCTGGTTTCGCCGCGCGTCAGCAGCAACTGCTTTCCATCGGCAGACCAGTCAAAATCGAAGATACGACCCGAGCTAAATTTGGTGAACTGCTGTGGCTCGCCGCCTGCCACCGGTTGCTGCCACAGATTGGTTACTCCGCTTCTCGTCAGTAGGTATTGCAGTCTCTGCCCATCGGGAGACCAGCGCAAATCAGAAACATCGCTAGGAACCTTAAATGTCTGCAAAGGCGCACCTCCACTGGTCGGGATCACAGCCAAATTGGTCCCGGTCGCGGGAAGGGCTTCATCATACGCATAAGCAAGTAGCTTCCCGTCCGGAGAGATGCTTATACGCGGCTTTATTTCGTAGCCCGGGCTCTTGGCAATCTCGATTGGATCTCCGCCTCCGGAAGGCACGCGCAGGATCGCGTAAGGTTTGACTTTGCTGGCAAAGAATACATAGTGACCATCGTTCGAACACGTTGGAGGGCCCATGTCCCCATGGAACAGCCTCGTGGGTTTCAGCCCATCGGCATCGACTCGTACGAGATCCGTGGTCTCATCGTGAACCGAATTGAAAACTACAGAAGTGCCGCACGGCGTCGGGGAATATGCATTGCGTGCCGTCGTAAAAGGCGAACGCTCTTTTCCCTCGGTCTTCAACAGCCACATCTCGCCGTCCGCACTCCCCGCGAGTACTCTTCCGGGCGACATCGATGCTGCCCGTATTACCGCCACTGAGCCGGATGTGATCTGCCGGCCTCTTGATCCGTCGGCACCAGGAACCATCCAGAGGTTGGACGCCAGCGTCGTTGCGATTGCAACGACATTCGTTCCGTCCTGCGTGACGTCTATGTCGTTTTGGTAGTTTTCAAGATCGTTGGTCAGTCGAACTGGTTTCCCTTGCGGATAGGAAATCGCCCATAATTGCCCGCGTCCAGTTTGATCGCGGATCGTCACCACCAAGACGTCCCCGTGCGCTAACCAAACCGCGCGGCCAATCTCATGAGGGTAAGAGTACAGTTCTCGAGCACTGCCGTTGCCCACTGACACTGCCTCAAGAACCCAACGGACGCTTTCTCCTCGCACCATTACAGGGACCGCAATAGTCTGTCCGTCCGGCGACCACGCCGGGCCAGGCTGGAAATCGGACGCCCCATCCGGAATCGACGCCAGCAAGCGGTCGCCAGTCCCATCTGCGTTTGCGATTCGTACTTCAAGAATGTTGCGGTCCGCAATGCCTTGTGTGAAAGCAAACTCCTGCCCGCTCGGTGAAAAGCTCGGACGGGTATCCGCATACTTACCCAAGAGAAGGGCTGGACCTCCAAGCACCGGCACCTTATATAGGTAGTTGTAGCTCGCAATTTCCTTACTTGACTGGACGTAGTAGATGAAATTACCGTCTGGCGAGAATGTGAGCCCAAGGAACCTCTCACGGTCTCGATCTGGCAGCAGGATTTGCACATCGCTTCGGGTCTCCACGTGCCGGACGCGTAAGCCGGATTCCGCAGCATTCCGCGCTGCGTATGCAACGTAGCGCCCATCGGGAGAAATGGCCACGCGCTCTGCTTGGCCCTCATCTGTCAGTTTGCTGATCTGCATGTTTTCAAAGCTGATTTTTGGCCCCCGGAAAACGTGCCGATAGATGGCAAGTCCTGTCAATCCCAAGAAAGTAGTTCCTACGACCACGGCAACATGACTTAATTTCCACGCCCTTCCTCCTGCCACAGCAGTAACACCGGGTAACGCTGGAACAAACGACTCCGTCGTGGACGACGAATTGGCGCCGTTTCCCCCGGAAGCCTCCGGATCATCTGTTGCTCCACGAGCATCCACTTCCGGAAGTCCCGTTGCTTCGTGTGCAACCTCGGCGATGAATCTGTATCCGCGCCGCGGCAGAGTCTCTATGTACCGGGGCGAATCGGCACTGTCGGCTAGAGCGCCTCGGATTTGGTTAATCGAGAAATTAATGCCACGCTCGAAATCGACAAAGGTGGAGTCGCTCCACAGGCATCGCTGTATTTCCTCACGCGTGACGACTTGACCGGCGCGTTGCGTTAGAAGCAAGAGGACCTTTGATGGCTGAGGCTGCAGCTTGATCAACGTGCCGTTCTTGCGGAGTTCGGCCACTGCAGCGTGCAGTTCAAACGGGCCAAAACGGATAACAGGCAAAGGCTGCTGTTGAGATATAGCCATAGACTTCAGCGGGAGACGTGACTTGCACGAAGTCTAACATTTCGTCACGCTAATGCATGCAATCTTTCGGCCCTACAAGTCACTAATAACAGCCGCTTTCTCAGTGGCTTGTACACTAAGACGGAACTAACACAAAACAAAGAGGCCCGTCATTGCCTCATCCGCGAACCGAAGCTAGCTTGCCAGTCGCACACGTCATCCCCAGCCCTTTGCGACTCAGGATGCCCTGTATATTCCAGGGTTCGCCTTAACTCTCCCGGCGATGCCCCGAGGAGAGCACTATGAATCTCAGAATCGTGCGGTGGTTCGTTCCGATAGCGTTGACTTGCGCCCTTTTGATAGTTACTCAGATGACCGCACAGGCGCAAAATAACACGCACCATCATTACAAGTTCATTGACTTGGGCACGCTCGGCGGTCCCAAGAGTGGCGTCAACGGCGAGCCGAGCGTTCAGGCAATCAACAATGCGGGCACGGTCGTCGGGGTTGCCGATACCCCCATGCTTACTCCCGTGCCCGGAGGCTTCAACCCTATAGGCAGAATTGACTTTTTCATTTCCCATGCGTTCGTGTGGAGAGGCGGCAGCCTCAAGGACTTGGGCACACTCCCCGGTGGGGATTACAGCTTTGCGGCCGCGATCAACCAGCTCGGACAAATTGCTGGGACCTCGGAGAACAGCCAGATCGATCCTGCTTCGGGGAATCCGGAATTCCATGCGGTCCTCTGGCAGAACGATAAGATCTTGGATCTGGGAACGCTGGGCGGCACTGCGAGCTTCGCGGCCACTTTGAACAACCGCGGCCAGGTCATTGGGGAGGCTCTCAACGACGTCCCTGATCCTCTTTCGATTCTGGGAATAGGAAATGGGACGACTTTAACGCAGACTCGTGCGTTCTTGTGGCAGAACGGAAAGATGAATGATTTGGGAACGCTAGGCGGACCGGATAGCTGGGCGATGTATGTGAACGACCGTGGCCAGGTCGCGGGAACGTCTTATACCAGCGACGCCGTAGACCCCAACACACTGACCCCGCAGAGTGATCCCTTCCTCTGGGAGAACGGCAAGATGAAGGATCTGGGCAATCTCGGAGGTACAAACGGTTTCCTGGGACCGCAGTTCGTTCAGGCCTTCAACAATCGCGGACAAGTCGTAGGCCTCATGGCGCTGCCAGGTGATCAGCTCTTTCACGCTTTTCTTTGGGATGGAGAAAAGCTTTCGGATCTAGGGAACATCTTGGGAGGCGACTTTGCTCTCGCAACGGGGATCAACGACGCAGGAGAGGTTGTAGGGTGGGTGTGGTTCCCAGGGGGTGCAGTAAAGCACGCGTTTTTGTGGAGAGACGGAGTGATGACCGACCTCGGTACTGTGCCGGGTGACCCCTGCAGCTTTGCAAGTAACATCAACTCAAGAAGTCAGGTCGTGGGTGGCTCGCAGTCGTCGGACGGCGCCAGCGCGTGCGTCAATGATTTTGTGCACGCAGCTCTATGGGAGAACGGCGAACCTGGCGTTGACCTGAATACATTGATTCTTCCCGGTTCTGATCTGCAATTGGTAGTTGCGAATTGGATTAATGATAGCGGTGAGATCGTCGGCGTTGGCCACGACCCCAGTTGCCCGAATGGCGATAACTGCGACGGGCACGCTTACGTGCTGATCCCTTGCGACGAAAATCATCCAGGCATCGTGGGTTGCGACTACAGCCTTGTTGCTGCGACCACATCGGCTCAACTTGAGCCACCACGGAACACTCAGCTATCAGCCCCAACGGGTGCGGCTAAATTGTCTCCGGCCGAAGTGATGACTCGACTTCGTTCCATGATGGCGAGTCGCTATCGTAAGTTCGGGCCCGGGCCACGGCAATAGCCCAAGGCCGCACTCGGGAGAGCTGCACACGCCAAGGCTGCTAGATGGCGATAAATCGCGGAAAGTCGGCTTGTAGGAAGTGATCTCCACGCTTGGCATCGACTCTGGACGGATTACGGGCAACTCTGACGTAACGCGATTAGGTAAGGGTTGCCGACGACTCGGAAGTGAAACCCTCTTGACCGATCACTTTAAGCTTGATTGCCAAACATCTGTTCACGTATGGTCTGCGGCATGACGCCACTCAGCGGACAAGTCGCTGTCGTCGCGGGCGCCACCCGGGGCGCGGGACGCGGCATCGCCCGCGCGCTTGGAGAGGCAGGGGCGGCCGTCTACTGCACCGGCCGCAGCACGCGCGACAACCCGTCGCCGTACAAACGACCAGAAACAATAGAAGAGACCGCTGAAATGATCGTTACGGCCGGTGGTCGTGCGGTTGCTATCCGTGTCGATCACACGCTGGAATCTGAGGTACAAGCGCTCTTCGAGCGTGTCGACAGGGAGCAGGGGCGCCTCGATGTTCTCGTCAACAGTGTCGCTGGCGAAGATCCAATGATGCATCAATGGGGATCGTTCTGGAACACGCATTGGAAAATGGGGAAGCGATTTTTAGACAGTGCATTTTGTCTCACATCATCACCTCGAAACACGCAGCGCCGCTGATGATTCGCGCGGGCCGCGGTCTCATCGTCGAGGTGAGCGAAAACGACACACTGTTTGCTGGCGGCAACCCGCTGACGCAGACCGTTAAGCTCGCGATCAAAGGTCTAGCGCTCAACATGGCGCCCGAGCTGCGGCCGCACGGCATCACCGCCGTATCGATCACGCCCGGTTTCCTGCGGTCTGAATCTATGCTGCAGCGTAAGGGCGTGACAGAAGAGAACTGGCGTGATGCAGGCAAAAAGGACCCCAATTTCCTTGAATCGGAATCTCCGCTTTTTGTAGGACGCGCCATCGCGGCGCTTGCCTCCGATCCAAGCTCAATCGAGCGGACTGGCCAGCTGCTGAGTTCATGGGAGCTCGCACGCCATTACAGCTTCACCGACTATGACGGTCGCCGTCCCGACTGGGGTGCACTCGCCATCGACTGGTCGCAGATGCCGTCAGCATTCGTCGAACTGTTTCGCACCGCTGCACGTGTACAGCTCGATTGGCTGAACACGCTCGTGGGTCGAACGGAACAATTCATCACAAAACTTCCGCCAGTTAGCTGATTCGCCACGGCAGGGCACGACGGGTTCAGGATCGATAAGTTTGTTGGCTGTATTATTTGGTAGCACCCTTCATCCACATTAGTTTGACAGCTCATGCGCTGGTGACGATGTTTGATTCCCAGTTGGCTGGAAAACGCGCTTTCCTTGGAGGTAGTCATCGGTTATCGCGTTGAGCGCGTGGGTTAGGAAACGGTGTCCATAATAAATAGTCACGAACGGCCGAGCGAACTGACAAAAGCATTTGTGCAACCAGAATTTCAACGGTTTATCCTGCCGATAGACGCCCAACACGAGCGCTAACGATGCATTCCCTTCCCGTGAATGAGCGCAGTGTTTTCATCGAGCGTCATCTCTTTTGACCAACACGGCGCTCGTCCGGGGACAGGTCGCGGTTCATCCAAGGGCGTTTCCTGGCGGGGCATGACAGGTTCCTGCGGGCGGCGGTGCGGAGCAGAAGCGCGTTGCTATAGTACATAGAATACAACTAGGCAGTGCCGGAAATAAGCTCGTCGCTAAGCCAAGCAGGTTCCATGGAAAGTGCCGCCCAACGGTTCGGACACCTAATCAGAATACGCCGAGTCGTTTCCTACCCAACACCTTTAAATACATAGAGTTGGTAAGACTCCGGTCCAGCTTCCGCGAGCCAAATTGGATTGCCTATTTGCAGATTTTTTCCTGGCGACTCATGAGACAATTGGGGCTTCCGGGAAGAGAGGCAAAACTATTTCTCGCCATGTTTCGTTGTTACTTCACATGTATATCACAAAGTAATTTCAGATGTTTTTGCATTCCTTTCGTAACAGTATCCATTGTGATCTTTTGTGCAATGGCGAACGGGCAGGAGCCTGTCAAGCCCGACGCGGCTACGGGAAGCGGGATGCGTACCGGCGTACCGCGCCCGCCAGTGAAGGACGCCCAGATGCGTCCAATCACCGCGGGCGGATTTGTAGATGGTGCGCCAGTCTATTTTATGGATGTGACTCACCAGGCCGGCCTCGATAAATTTCACCATCGATCGGGCGAACCCACAAAAACAACCATCCTGGAGACCCCGGGATCCGGCGTTGCGTTGCTGGACTACGACAATGATGGATGGCTGGACATCTATCTGTTGAACGGTTCCTCAGTTGCGGCTTTGAAAGGAAAAGAGCCGGCGCCGCGAGCCATGCTCCTCCACAACAATCATGACGGCACGTTCACCGATGTGACGGATAAGGCGGGCGTAGCCAACGAGCGCTGGGGATTCGGAGTCGCCGTCGGCGATTACGACAATGACGGTTGGCCGGATATCTATGTGTCGAATTACGGCAAGAACCGCTTGTATCACAATAATCATGATGGAACTTTCACGGATGTGGCGGAAAAGGCTGGTGTCACCCTGGGAGGTTGGTCTACGGGAGCCACATGGGGAGACTACGACCACGATGGCTATCTGGATTTGTTCGTTCCCGGTTATGTCAAATTTGATATCAACAATCCACCGATTTCGGGGCGTGGAGGACTGCCACAAGGCTTCTGCGAGTTTCGCGGAGTTCCCGTCATGTGCGGCCCGCGAGGACTTCCCGGCGAACCTGATCATCTGTTCCACAATAACAAGGACGGGACATTCACCGATGTCAGTGTTAAAGCGGGCGTCGACGACAGCCGTGGCTATTATGGACTTTCTTCCGTTTTTGTTGACATCGATGACGATGGTTGGGTAGACCTGGCCGTGGCCAATGATTCTGTCCCCAAATATCTGTACCGGAACAAACACGATGGCACTTTTGAAGACGTTAGCTATTTGTCGGGTTTCGCGCTCAACGACGATGGCCGGGAACAGGCTGCAATGGGGATAGCCGTTGGAGATTACAATCGTGATGGCCACGTGGATCTGTACATCACGAATTTTTCCGACGATTACAATACGCTTTACCGGAATGACGGCGAAGGGGGGTTTACAGATGTGAGCTCCCAGGCCGGGATCAGCAATTTGACCTTACCCTTCCTGGGCTGGGGCACCGGATTTCTCGATTTCGACAACGATGGACTGCTCGACATTTTTGTTGCGAATGGGCATGTCTACCCCGAAGTGGATAAGACTGATTGGGGCGCTACTTACAGGCAGCGTCCACTACTGCTCAGGAACATGGACGGCCAGAAATTCCAGGAAGTTCCTCCCGCCACTGGCAGCGGCCTGGCGGTAGTGGTGCCCGCTCGGGGAGCGGCGTTCGGTGATCTGTTCAACGATGGGCACATAGACGTGGTACTCAATAATATGGACGCCACACCCACACTTCTTCGAAATGTAACGAAAAACGCCAACCACTGGGTGACACTCAAGCTGGTGGGCGGCGCAAAGAGTCCGCGTGACGCCATCGGAGCCAAAGTATTCCTGACGGCTGGAGGAGTCCGCCAGCGAGCAGATCAAGCGGCGGGAAGGAGACGATCGAACTTCCCGCCGTGGACCGAATTTATACGCTTGTCGAGGGTAAGGGGATTGTCGGGCAGTGAGAGTTCGCCTTGTCACGAAGTTCATTATTTGTCTGATTTGGGCAAGTTCTCTGGCAGTGGGGTTGCCCGTCCGAATTTCTGCGCAAGAAATCCAGAAAAAGGCGGTCGCTCCCTCTTCAGGTGCAACTCCGGGTTTGTTTGTGGATATCACGGAAAAAACCGGAGTAAATTTCAGGTATCAGGGATCGCACACCTCCAAGAAATATTTGATTGAAACCATGGGTGCCGGAGTTGCGCTCTTCGATTACGACAACGACGGGCGGCTGGACATTTTTCTGGTGAATGGCGCTCCTCTGGACGACCCCACTCCGCTGGGAACCATTCCGAAAAAATCCGGGGCGATGTTTTGGAACCGCCTTTACCACCAGAAAACGGACGGAACTTTCGAAGACGTAACCCAAAAGGCCGGATTACAAGGTGAAGGATATGGGATGGGCGTGGCTGTCGGAGACTATGACAATGACGGCTACGAAGATTTGTACGTTACTGGTTTCGGCGGAAATCATTTGTATCACAACAATGGAAATGGGATTTTCACCGATGTCACCGCAAAGGCCGGCGTCGGCGGCTCGGGTTGGTCAACGAGCGCCGCGTGGGTCGATTTGGATGGCGATGGGTATCTGGACCTTGTGGTATTGAGGTATTTGGATTGGGATTTTGCGGATGTCTGGTGTGGCGAACATCGGGAAGGATATCGCGCCTATTGTCATCCCGAGAACTTCAAAGCGGTTCCCCCGTTGGTGTATCACAACAATGGCGATGGCACATTTTCGGAGGTCGCCGCAAAACTCGGATTGGCTAAGCCCGCCAAAGGCCTGGGCGTGGCCTTCGAGGACTACGACAAGGATGGACACCTTGATCTGTTTTTCGCCAACGATTCAATGCTGGAATATCTGTACCATAACAAAGGGGATGGAACGTTTGAAGAAGTGGGGCTGACCGCTGCAGTTGCCGCCGATGCCGACGGGAGAACCTACGCCGGGATGGGCGTGGACTTTGCCGATTACCGGAACACGGGATGGCCGTCCCTGCTAGTCACCGATCTGGCGAACCAGCGGTACTCACTGTATGAAAATAACCGCGATGGCTCGTTCAACTACGTGAGCCAGGAGACCGGTATCGGAAAGATGACGCTGCTTCATTCCGGCTGGGGTGTCCGCTTTTTCGATTATGACAACGATGGCTGGAAGGACTTGATGATTGCGCAGGGACACGACCTGGATACGATCGAGTTGACAGCTCCAACCCTTCGGTATCGCGAACACCTGCTGCTTGCCCATAACGATCATGGCAAGGGCTTTACCGATGTTTCGAGCGAATCTGGCGAAGTGTTTCAACAGAATTGGGTGGGTCGCGGCCTGGCAATTGGCGACATCGACAACGATGGGCGATTGGATGCGGTAGTGACAACGAACGATGGTCCGGCGTATGTGCTCCACAACGAAATCCCAACCAACAATCACTGGCTGCTTCTGAAACTTGTTGGGCACAAAAGCAATCGGGATGCAATTGGAGCCCAAATAAAAATTGTGACCGGCGACGGGCCGCAGTATGCGATGGTCACGACTGCCGGCAGCTACCTTTCTTCCGGGGACAAACGCGTGCACTTCGGGCTCGGTAAGCAAACGCAAGTTTCGACGATAGAGATTCGATGGCCTAGTGGAATCACGCAAGCGCTCAAGGATGTCCACGCGGATCAGATTTTGCAGATCGATGAGCCGATACCTGGCTGCAACTCTTCAGCGGGCGCACCGTGAATTGGCGGGTTCGCCTCCGAACGGCCTGCTTGGGCCTCGCGCTGCCGGCATTCTTTCCTGTTTTCCTCGCGCTCAGTTTCGGACAAACCCAGGACGGTTACAAGAAAGCCCTGGCTGCCTTCCAGAGTGGCCAATATCTGGAGGCCGTTTCGTTATTTGAGGCCCTGGAATCCGCGGAGCCCGGGAAAACCGACGCGCTTCTCTATTCCGCCAAGGCCAACATCCATCTGCAAAAATTTGCTGATGCGGAGAATGCTCTCCGGCGCTACGTGGAAAGGAATCCCGAATCAGCGAACGGCTACTATTTGTTGGGGTATGCCCTTCACCGGGAAAACCGGCCGAAGGAGTCGTTAGAGATTTACACAAAAGCGGCAAAGGTCACACCGCCCACCGGTGACGACCTGAAAATTGTGGCCCTCGATTACGAACTTCTGAACGACAACTCCGAGGCGATCCGATGGCTGGAACGCTCGGTCGCGATGGATCCAGGCAACAAAGATGCCTGGTACTATCTCGGGCGCGCTTTTTACACGGCTTCGCGGATCCCGGATTCTCGGGCAGCTTTTGAACAGGTTCTTCGTCTTGAACCACGGGATGCCAAGGCCGAAAATAATCTCGGCCTGATATTCGAATCGGGAGGAAAAACAGAGGATGCACTGGCGGCTTACCGCAACGCGATTGCCTGGCAAAAGGAAGACTCTACCTCCTCTGAGCAACCGTACTTAAATCTGGGGAGCCTGCTCGTCACCCTCGATCGCGCCGAAGAAGCCGTTTCACCCCTGCGAAAGGCCGTGGAGCTGGCGAGCACAAATTCGCAATGCCATCTGAGGCTCGGCACCGCTTATTTGCATCTGAACCGGCTGGACGAAGCGCAAAAGGAATTGCTGGAAGCGGCACGGATGAATCCGCAGGATGCCACCGCCCACTACCAGCTTGGGCGCTACTACAAGCAAGTGAAAAACATGGAAGCGGCGAAGAGAGAATTCGATCGAGTTTCGGAAATTCAGTCGGCGGAAGTGCAAAGCCTGAAACGGCCAAAGAATTAACAATGCTGCCCGCAGCACCAGATCAGCGTAGCCGCTGCGTTTCCCGTAAGCGTATACACGGCGTATTTCTTTTTCCAGCTGACGTTAAAAGTTACCGGCTTTGAACCGCTGTTGAGTACCAGCAAGACCAAGGAACCATCAGGATTTCCGAAAGCAACGTCCTCTAAGCTGCCCGGTCCAAATGTATTCGAATCGATGCGGCGCGCCCCGGGGTGGACAAATTTGCTGACGTGGGCCAGCGCTGTGAAGTCAACTGTCGGAACCGCCTCGGCCGCTCCGTTGTCGGTTTTCACGGTGACCACTCCGCGGCAATTCTTGCATCCGCCCAGATGCGGTTCGTGATTCTGGTCCAACGCCAGGTTCCAAAGGATTACGCTGCGCGACCAGTTTCGCGTCGAGTCAATGATCAGGCGAACGTGCTCAACAAGCAAATTCCCTCTTTGCCAGTCGCCCCCCGAGCATTCCGTCATCCAGATCGGAAGATTGGGAAAACGTACGTGTAGTTCAGACTGCGCAGCCGCGTTTCCTCCGTAACAATGGGTGGCGATGCCGGAAACGTAAGCCGCGGCCTTTGCATCTGACAAAACTTCGATCGGATAGCGATTCAAATCCCAATTGTGATCGAAGATGAAAATCCTGGTGCGAAGGCCCGCCGCGCGGAATGCCGGACCGAGAGCGGATCCCAAGAATGCGGCCTGCTCGCTGGAGGACATGAGGAGGCTGGGATAATTGGCCTAGATATTCAACGGTTCATTCTGTATCGTCACGCCGAAAATGGGGACACCCGCTTGTTCATATGCTTTTACAAATTTCACGAAGTAGCCGGCCATGGCGTGGTAATTCTCTGGCCGCAGCGTCCCCTGCACGAGAGAATCGTTGGATTTCATCCACGCGGGAGGGCTCCAGGGAGTAGCAAGGATTTTAATCTGAGGATTGATCGCCAGCACCGCACGCAACACGGGGATGATGTACCGCTGGTCATTTTCGATGGAAAAATGCCGCAATTCGGAATCGGACTCACCGGGAGGCATGTCGTCGTATGTGTAGTCTTCCAGGGCAAAGTCACTTGAGCCCATCGGCTGCCTCAACAGGCTGAGTCCGATGCCCTTCTCGCGATCAAATAACATCTCCATGATTTTTTGGAATTGTGAGTCAGAAAGCTTGTTGCGCAGCAGCCAGGCCGAGGCCGAGGAGTCCGTGAGCGATGCGCCGAAGCCGTCAATTTTCTGGTAGCGCACGGCATCGTTCACAAACAGTGTCAGTTCGGGAGCGCGTTGAGACCCGAAGCGAATGGAGTGTTGCGCCTGGGGTTCGCCTCGTGTTTCCGCCGTGGCTTCATACACTTTAATTTCGGTTTGAAACGTTTTGCCAGCCGGATGTTTTTGCTGCCCGAGCAAAGGCGCGCATCCGGTGGTGGAATACAAACCTATGAAGAGCATAAACAGGAGTAAACGCAAGTTCGGCCCTTCAAAGAGGGTAACACCCAGTAAGTTCATGGATTGCCGGGCGGCCCGGGAGGACTCAGGTTTTGCTTGCTCTTGAATTTGCGTTGCAGGTCTTCGATTTCGGCGTCCTTAAGCTTTTGGAAGGTAGCCATGGCTTGGCGGGCTTCGTCCAGGCGATGCGAGCGGCGGTACACGACGCCCAGTTGGTACCAGGCCTGCTCGACAATCTCCGGGTCGGAGTCCGAAGTCGTGGCGCGATTCAGAGCGCTGATGGCCTGGTCGTTATGGCCCAGCTGCATTTCAGCCCTCCCTAGATAGTAGTAGGAGCCGTTTTGCAAACGCGGATTTTTTCTCAACGCTGATTCGACCGCGGCTTTTCCCTCTTCCGCCTTGCCTTTTTCTATTTGAGTGGCACCCAGCTTGAACAAAGCAAACGCGTTTTCCGGGTCCCCCTTCACTTCAGCGGCGAATTCTGCCTCCGCTTCGTCAAGCTTGTTTGCAACCAGGTACTCCGAGCCGAGTTCTTCATGCAACCCCGGGTGACCGGAGGATTTCTGCAAGGCGTCTTTGTATTCGGCTATGGCTTCTAAATGCCGGCCGGACTCGGCGTA
>WNFI01498144.1_pt1 | contig 12875 bp, 10 predicted proteins | sample 5400471 | NCBI WGS metagenome assembly WNFI01 (sample SAMN13153348, study PRJNA577476) | soil metagenome | isolation source: 100 cm saprolite on Douglas fir-dominated hillslope | place: USA:California | collected 2013-09-17
CGAGAGCTTCTCCCACGGCATGAAGCAGCGGCTGGTCCTCTGCGCCGCTTTTCTTCACCGGCCGCGGGCCATCCTCGTGGATGAGCCCATGGTGGGTCTGGACCCCCGGGGAGCGCGGCTCATCAAGGAGGTGTTCCGGTTCATGAGCCGGAAGGGGGTGGCCATCCTGATGAGCACCCATACCCTGGAGGTGGCCCAGGAGATGTGCGACCGCATCAGCATCATCCAGGGGGGCCGCATCATCGCCCGGGGCACGGTGGACGAGCTGCGCGCCCTGGCGGGGGGCGAGGCCGAGCATCTGACCCCGGTCTTCCTGAAGCTCACGGGTGGCGGCGGCCTGCAGGAGATCGACGAGGCGCTGTGACCCAGGCCTTTCCCTACCTCCTGCAGCCTGTCCTCCTGGCCCTGCGCAACCGGATGCGCCGCCGGGAGCGCGGGGACGCGGCCCGGGTCTCGCTCTTCGGGGGCATCGGCCTGCTGGTCGGGATCTCAATCTTCGCGGTCGTGTTCTACCTCACCCTGCAGCTCCTGGACTACGAGGAACTCGGGGACTATCTGGTTCGCCTGGGTCTGTCCTGGCTCTTCTTGACCTTCCTCTCCTTCCTCGCCTTCAGCGCCCTCGTCACCTCCCTCTCGACCTTCTTCCTCTCCGAGGACCTGCGGCTCTTGGTGGCGGCCCCGGTTCCCCGGCACCGCCTCTTCTACTCCCGCTACGTCCAGACCCTGGGCCAGTCCTCCTGGATGGTGGTCACCTTCCTCCTGCCCGTGCTCCTGGCCGTGGGCCTGGCCCGCTGCGCGGGCGCGGGCTACTACCTGACCGCGGGCTTTACGCTCGTCCCCTTCGTGATCATCCCGGTGGCGGTGGGGTGCGCGCTCACCCTGCTCCTGGTCAGCATCTTCCCCGCCCGCCGGGCGCGGGACGTCCTGATGCTGATGGGAGTGCTCTTCGCCATCACCCTGATCCTGCTCCTCCGGTTCCTGCGTCCGGAGCGGCTGCTCAACGTGCAATCCCTCCCCGACGTGACCGCTTTCTTCGCGACCCTGCAGTCCCCGGTCACGCCCCTCCTGCCTTCCTTCTGGGCCGGGGAGAGCCTGTTCACCGCCCTCCAGGGGGGGGTCGACGGCCTGCACCTGGGCTCCCTGTGGACGACCGCCCTCGCCTTCACCATCCTCACCCGCCTGGCCTTCACCCGGCACTACTTCTCGGCCTGGAGCAAGGCGCAGGAGGCCCGCAAGGCCCGCTTCACCCGCCTCCGGCTCCTGGAGACCCTCGCCTCCTACCTGCCCCTGAAGCCCGTCTCCCGCCACCTGCTCCTCAAGGACCTCAAGGTCTTCCTGCGGGACACCGCGCAGTGGTCGCAGCTCCTGCTCCTCCTGGCCCTGGCCCTGGTCTACGTCTACAACTTCCGGGTCCTGGACTTGGAACGGATCCCTTACATGAGCGGCGTGATCAAGAACGCCTACGCCTTCGTGAACCTGGGCATGGCCGCGTTCGTGCTGTCCGCGGTGGCGGTGCGCTTCGTCTTCCCCGCCGTCTCCGCGGAGGGCGCGGCCTTCTGGCTGGTGCGCGCCGCCCCCGTCACCATGGAGGCCTTCCTGTGGTCGAAGTTCTGGACCGGCCTCGTCCCCATCCTGGTCCTGGCCGAGGCCTTGACCCTCGTGTCCAACCAGTTGCTGGGGGTGACCCCCGTTCTGCGCGTCCTGGGGGGGGTGGCCATCTTCTTTATGAGCTTCGCTCTCGTCGGCCTGGCGGCGGGGATGGGGGCGCGCTACCCGCGCTTCTCCGCCGAGAATCTCACCCAGGTCGCGGGCTCCTACGGGGGCATCGCCTTCATGGTCTTGGCGGTGCTCTTCATCCTGGTCGTGGTCGGCCTGCTGGCCTGGCCGGCCTCCACCTATCTCTGGCACCAGTACCGAGGGGAACCGATCGCCCTGGGCCGCCGCCTGTTCATGACCCTGAGCCTCCTGGCCGCCCTCGCCCTGAGCCTGGCCACCTTCCTTGTCCCCATGCGGCAGGGAGTGCGGGCCCTGGAGGAGATGGAATGAGGGCGCCTTGGCCGGGCCGGGTGCCTCTGTTACGATGCGGGAAGGTATGAAGAGGAACCCGACTCGCACCGTGCGCATCGGAAAAGTGGCCCTGGGCGCCGCCCACCCGGTGGGCGTGCAGAGCATGTGCGCCACCCGCACCCAGGACATCGACGCCACCGTCGCCCAGGCGGAGTCCATCGCCGGCGCGGGAGCGGCGCTGGTCCGCATTGCCGTCGACAACACCCGGGACGTGGAGGCCCTGGCCGAGATCCGGCGGCAGACCACCGCCAACCTGGTCGTGGATCTGCAGGAGAACTACCGCCTGGCCGCCCTCGTGGCCCCCCACGTGGACAAGGTGCGCTACAACCCCGGCCATCTCTACCATCACGAGAAGGAGAAGCCGGTCCGGGAAAAGGTGCGCTTCCTGGCCGCGGTCGCCCGCGACCACGATTGCGCGATCCGGGTGGGGGTGAACTGCGGGAGCGTGGACCCCGAGACCAAGGCCCGCCACCCCGGGGACGACGTCGCCGCCCTCGTGGAGTCGGCCCTCGACCACTGCCGGATGCTGGACGAGCTGGGCTTTGACCGCTACGTCGTGAGCCTCAAGGACTCACACCCCCGCAAGGTGATCGAGGCCAACACCCGCTTCGCCGCCCTCCGCCCCGAGGTCCCCCTCCACCTGGGCGTGACCGAGGCCGGGGTCCCTCCGGAGGGGATCATCAAGACGCGGGTGGCTTTCGAGCAACTCCTCTCCCGGGGGATCGGCGACACCCTGCGGGTCAGCCTCACCCTCCCCAACCCCCGCAAGTACGAGGAGGTGGTGGTCGGCCAGCAGATCCTGGACGACATCGCCGCCGGCCGCTACCGCTCGGTCCCCGTCTTCGACGACGACCGCCTCAACATCATCTCCTGCCCCTCCTGCTCGAGGGTGGAGAACGAGAGGTTCGTGGAGCTGGCGGAGGCGGTGAAGAAGATGTCGGTCTACGCCGAGCAGCACGCCCTCACCATCGCCGTCATGGGCTGCCGGGTGAACGGCCCCGGAGAGACCGACGACGCGGACCTCGGTCTGTGGTGCGGCCCCACCCACGTCAATTTGAAGCGCAAGACGGAGACGGTGGGGATGTTCACCTACGACGAGATCCTGGGCCGCCTGAAACGGGAGCTGGACGCGCTCATCGAGGCCAAGGTCGGCCCCGTCCCCGCCGCCTAGCGGCCCTGCCCCTCCATGTCCGCGTCCACCATGAGGCGGACGAGCTCCCGGAACCCGACCCGGGTCTTCCAGCCCAGGGCCTTTTGGGCCTTGGCGGGGTTGCCGAGGAGCATTTCCACCTCCGCGGGGCCGCGTAGGAAAAGGCCTCCTCCAGGAACTCCCGCACGGAGTGGTTCTCCCCCGTGGCCACCACGTAGTCGTCCGGCTTCTCGCGCTGGAGCATGAGCCACATGGCCTCGGCGTAATCCTTGGCGAAGCCCCAATCCCGGCGGGCCTCCAGGTTGCCCAGCCGCAGCTCGCGGGACTTCCCCCTCTTGATCGCGGCCAGGCCCATGGTGATCTTGCGGGTCACGAAGTTCTCCCCCCGCCGGGGCGACTCGTGGTTGAAGAGGATGCCGTTGGAGACGTGCATCCCGTAGCCCTCCCGGTAGTTGATCGCGGTCCAATGGCCGAAGACCTTGGACACGCCGTAGGGCGAGCGGGGGTGGAAGGGCGTGCGCTCCGTCTGGGGCGTCTCCTGGACGAGACCGTACATTTCCGAGCTGCCCGCTTGGTACACGCGGGCGGAGAGGCCCAGCTCGCGTAGGGCGTCGAGCAGCCGGAGGACCCCGAGCGCGGTCACATTGCCGGTGTACTCCGGCATCTCGAAGGAAACCTTGACGTGGCTCTGAGCGGCCAGGTTGTAAACCTCGTCCGGGGCCGCCGCCTCCAGCGTGCGCACCAGGCTGTTCTGGTCCACGAGGTCCCCATAGTGAAGGATCAGGTGCTCCCGCACCTGGTCGATGCGCCAGGTATTGAACGAGCTGCTCCGACGCACCAGGCCGTGAACCTCGTACCCCTTCTCGAGCAGGAGCTCCGCCAGGTAGCTGCCGTCCTGGCCGGTGATGCCGGTGATGAAGGCTTTCTTAGGGGCCACTCGTGACTCTCCCGCCGAAGGGCGAAGCGCTGAATCTACACCGCGGGGCGGGAGGCGGTCAAAGGGGCGGGGGAGGACAAAAAAAAGGGATCGCTGTCACCTGGCCTGGCCCGGCTGGAGTCATTCGGATGCCCGCGGGGCCGACGTAACCCCCACGCCCGATGCGCCCGACTCGGCTCCCTCCAAACCTCGTCGAACGCTTCGGATGGCCCCGACGCTGCCAGCCGGCAAAGAGCTGGGTGGAGCGATCCCCGTCGGACCCCACAAGAGCAGGAACCGCGCCAACGCTCAGCGAAATGACTAATTATTCAATGAATCAGTACTTTGCAGCTTAGTAGGCGAAAAAGGGGTCCTCGGAATGCTGCGTGGCTGCAACCGTCTTGTATCGTTCGTACAACGTCAGTGCCCGCCACCGGCTGCCGCCGATCCGGCCGATGTCCCCTCCCTACGGGAACTTCTGGGCCCGGGGCGCTCGCGCTTGGAGGCCCCATCCCCGGCGGCGTCCCCGCCTGGGAACCGCGACCCCGGCTTAGCCCGTGGTCTTGCGCGCGCCGGCCTGCGTGCGGGCCCCTTTGTCGCTGCTGAGGCCCAGCTGCTTCATCTTCCGGTAGAGGTTGGTCCTCTCGATTCCGAGGTCGCGGGCCGTCTCCCCGAGGTTCCCCCGGTTCGCGGAGAGCCGCTCCAGGATGTACTGCCGCTCGAAGCGCGAGCGCGCCTGGCGCAGGGGCAGGGGGCCGCCGTCCGCGGGTGCGCCGGCCCCCGTCATCTGGAGCGCCTCCATGACGTCCCGGTGCGTCACGGCCTCCTTGCTCACCAGCACCACCAGCCGCTCCATCAGGTTGCGCAGCTCCCGCACATTGCCCCGCCAGGGGAGCTGGGTCAGGAAGTCCACCGCTCGCGGCGAGAGCTTCTTGGGCTTGAGGTCGTTCTCCACGCTCGACAGGCGCAGGAAGTGCTGGGCCAGCTCGGGGATGTCCTCCCGCCGCGCCCGCAGGGGGGGGATGGCGATGTTGAGGACGTTGAGGCGGTCGTAGAGGTCCTCCCGGAAAGCGCCCCGCTCGATCTCCTCGACCAGGTTCTTGCTGGTGGCGGCCAAGATGCGCACGTCGACCGGCCGGCTCTCCGCGCTCCCCACCGGGGTGACCTCCCCCTCCTGGAGGACGCGAAGCAGCTTCACCTGGGTCATCAGGGTCATGTCCCCGATCTCGTCCAGGAACAGCGTTCCGTGGGCCGCGCTCTCGAACTTGCCCTTGCGGTCGCCGAGGGCCCCCGTGAAAGCCCCCCGCACGTGGCCGAACATCTCGCTCTCGATCAGCTCGGCGGGGATGGCCGCGCAGTTCATCTGGATGAAGGCCTTGTCCCGCCGCGGGGAGAGGGCGTGGATGGCGCGCGCGATCAGCTCCTTCCCCGTCCCCCGCTCCCCGGAGATCAGGACCCGGCACTTTGTCGGGGCCGCCATCTCCACGAGTTGATAGATGCGGCGCATGGGATCGGATCGGCCCACGGTGCCGTAGCGCGAGCCGTCGGCCAGCTTCTCGAGGTCCGCCTCCCGCCCCAGGTTGGGTGAGTCCAGGACCCGGTCCAGGACCTGGAACAGCCGCTCGCGGGCCACCGGCTTCTCGATGAAGTCGGCCGCCCCCACCCGCATGGACTCCACCGCCTCCGTGACGCTGCCATACCCCGATATGACCACCACCGGCGTCCCCGGGGCGCGCCGCTCCAGCTCCCGGAGCACGTCGATTCCCGCGCCGTCGGGGAGCTTCAGGTCCAGGAGCACGGCCTGGGGGTGCCGTTCGTCGAAGAGCCGGAGGCCCTCCCCCACCGACGCGGCTCCCACCGCCTGATGACCGCGCGCCAGCAAGAGGTCGAGGCAGGTCCGGCGCACGTCCTCGTCATCATCGATGACGAGGACCAGGGTTTGGGCACGATCTTCCATGGAAGCGCGAAGATGGTATCATCGGGTCGAAATGACGGGAAGCCCGGCGGGGGCGGACGCACCCCCCGCGGGTCCGGGGAGAACGATGAGCGTCATCGCGCGCGGGGGACGGGGAGCGCTGCTGGTGGCCGCCGGCCTCACGAGCGCCTGCTTCCAGGTGCACACCACGGCCGGGCCCTCGCCGGTGACCCAGCCCCGCCTGGTTTCGGTGCGGCTGGAGTATCGGCAGCCCGCGGGCTGCGTGGCGGTGATCCCCAGCAACGTCGCCCTCTGCGACAATCCGGTCGTCTTTTTCGGGAGCTGGATGCGGCAGCCGCCGCCCGGGATCCCGGCCGGGTTCCTGCTCAGCCTCACCCCCGGCACCCTCACCTGGACGGGAACGGTGCCGGCGGTGCCCGCCAACTTTCCTCCCGTCGACCAGCCCTACTTCGTCCGGGTCTACGATCCCCACCTGGTGGAGACCGCGAGCGGGGGCGTGGCCGCCTCCCGGCTCATCGTCGGAGGCCAGATCATCACGCAGTTCGACTCCCCGGGCACTCCGAGCGAGAGCGGGAAAATCTACATCGACGACAACGGCCAGGGCCACAGCCCCTTCTGCAGGCGCTGCCCTCCCTTCCCTTCAGCGGCCGGGCGGCCGCCCCCGGATCTCGGTCAGCTGAGACAGCTCTTCCTGGATCTTCAGGCCCTGGGGCGAGCTCTTGTCGGTGATGTATCTCTGGGCGTCCCTCAGGCGCGCCTCCGCGGTCGCATACTCGCGCTGGCCGAGGTGCTCGGCGGCCATGGCCAGGTAGATGTCGGCTATCTTGGCCCGGGTGGCATCGTCGTCCGGCCGCCACATCAGGGCCTGGGCGTACTCGCCGATGGCCGCCATCCCGTCCTTCTTCTGGTGGAGGAGGAAGTCTCCGTAGCGGACGAACGGCTCCGCTTTCTCCTTGTCCCGCCGGAGCAGCTCCTGAAAGCCCAGGTTGGCGTCCTCCAGGCGGCCCGCCTTCTCCGCGAACTGGATCAGCGCCTCCACCGGGGCCTTGGCCCGGGGGTCGCCCTGGCAGGCCAGGCGGTACTCGCGCACCACGCGCTCGACGCTCGCGTCGGGCCCCTCGGGGGCGGGCGTGGCCGGCTCGGGCGCCTTCCCCTTCCGGCCCCGCCGGGTGGCCGCCTGGGCCGCGGCCTCGCGCTCGCGATCGAGCCTCCGGTGCGCGTGCGGCGCCAGGAGCTCGGCCAGGCCAAGGTGCGCGCCGGCGTGGTCGGGCCTCGCCCCCACCGCTTTGTCATAGAACTCGAGGGCCTGGAGCTCCTCGGGCTTGAATTCCGGCGCGGGGGGGGGCGCCGCCCCCCGGGGCAGGGGCGAGGGGGGCGGGGGAGGTGTCGGGAGGGGCGCCAGGGCCGCCTTCCGCGCCCACACCTTCCCGAGGAGGAAGAGCGCCTCCGGATCGCGGGAGTCCCCGGGGATCTTGGCCAGGGCGGCATCGAGCTGCCCGGCCTCGATGAGGGCCCGGGCCTCCGCCCAGGGATCGTCGGCCGGGGGGGCGGCGCCTCCGCCTCCCCCCGCGGGCGGACGCTGGCAGGCCACGCCGGCAAGGATCGCGAGAAGAATGAGGGATCGATGGCTCATGGCACACCCGGACGGGTTGGCCTAACGGAGGGAGGCGGGAGGGGCGGGAGAGGGCGGGGTCGCGCTGCGGCGCAGACGCTCCACCGCACGGTTGGCCCGGTCGGCTACGTTGGCGCTGGGATCGCTGAGGAGCGGCTCGATCTTGGGGATGGCCTCCGCGTTGCCGAGCTCGGCCATGATGTCGCAGAGGTTGGCGCGGATCTCCGCCTCCGGATCGTTGAGGTAGGGGTAGAGCTCGGGCAGGATGCCGGGCCCGATCTCGAGCAAATAGTTCCGGGCCCGGGTGCCGAGCGTCCGCGAGGGCAGACTGAGCACGAGGCTGTCGACAAATGCGTGGTCGCCGAGCAGGGTGAGGGCGAAGCTGTAGGCCAGCCGCAGCTCATCGCTGCGCTCCCGCTGATAGTCCTTCTTGAAGGCGGGCAGCAGGGAGGGGTCCAGGATCCGCCCCAGGGCCTCGATGGAAAGCCGCCTCGTGTCCGTGTCCGGGTCCTGCAGCAGCTGGCGGAAGAGATCGGCCTGGCTCGGGTCGCCAATCCGACTCAGGCAGGCCAGGACCTTGACCGCGAAGTCCTTCCGGCGGTTCGCTTCGTAGAGCTCCCGCAGCGCGGGCCCCGCCTCCTTGACCTTGAGGACCCCCAGGGCCTGCAGCACCCGGTTGCGGACCTCCGTGGACTCTTCCCCCAGGAGGGGGATCAAAGCCTTGCCGTCCTCCACCGTTCCCACCTTGCCGATGGCGGTGGCGGCGGCCGCCCTGACCCGCGTCTCGGGGTCTTGGAGCGTGGCCACCAGGTCGCGGACCGCAGCGCGCCCGTCCAGGATCCCGATCGCGTAGGCCGCCTCCTCCCGGATGCCCTTGTCCTGGTCCCGGAGGGCGGTGGCCAGGGCCCGGATCGAGCTCGGGTCCACGCTGGTGAAGGGGGGGAGGGAGGAGCGGTCGTACTCGTCGGAGAAGAGCTGCAGGAAGCGATCCACCGGCCCGCTGCGGTCGCGGTCGGCGTAGAGCTCGACCAGGGTGCCGATGACCTCTTCCCGGACCTTCACGTCGCCGTCCGCGATCGCCGCCGCCAGCGCGGGCACCGCGGAGAGGTCGCGCAGCTCGCGCAGCGCCCGCACCACCTCCAACCGTACCCGGGGCTCGGGGTCGCGGATGAGGGCGGAGAGGGGGGCCACCGCCTCGCGCCGACGGCTCTTGCCCAGAGCCATCGCCGCCTCCTCGCGCGTCTTCGCGACCGGGCTCTTGAGGTTCGCGATGAGATCGGTAAAGGAAGGACGGGCGGCCGCCCCCGCGGGGCCAGGGACCATGAGCACCATGGCCAGCAGGGCCGATGCCAGCGCGCGGGTCATTCGCATTGCATCCTCCCCCGGTTGCCCCTGATCGCGCCCGTCATGCGCGGGGATGATATCAAATCGAACCCCCCGATCAACAAGGGCTTTCCGCCCCCGGCGCTCAGCTCGCGGCCTCGCCCCGCGCTTGCGAACCGTTCAGGGCGGCGCGGAGGTAGGAGGAGGTGATCCCCCGACCGTGGGCGGCTAGGCCCTCCGGTGTTCCCTGGAAGATCACGTGGCCACCCTCCACCCCTCCCTCCGGCCCCAAGTCGATCACCCAGTCCGCCTGCTTGATGACGTCCAGGTTGTGCTCGATCACGATGAGGGTGGCTCCCCCCTCGAGCAGCCGCTGCAGGCAGGCCAGCAGCTCGCTCACATCGCCCATGTGGAGCCCGGTGGTCGGCTCGTCGAGCACGTAGAGAACCCGCGAGCCCGGCCGCCGCAGAAGGTGGGCGGCCAGCTTCACCCGCTGGGCTTCCCCCCCGGAGAGGGTGTTCGCGGGCTGCCCGAGGTGGAGGTAGCCGAGGCCGATCTGCTCGAACACCTTCAGCCGGCGCACCACCCGCGGCTGGCCGGCGAAGAAGTGCAAGGCCTCGTGCACGGTCATGTCCAGGACCTGATCGATGGTCCGGCTTCGGTAACGCACCTCCAGGACCGGTGCCCGGTAGCGGCGGCCGCCGCAGGCTTCACAGACCAGGTAGACATCGGCCAGGAACTGCATGTCCACCCGCACCTGGCCGTCGCCCCCGCAGGTCTCGCAGCGGCCCCCCGGCACGTTGAACGAGAAGTGGCTGGCGGTCAGGCCCAGCCGGCGGGCATCGGCGGTGCCCGCGAAGAGCTCGCGGATCCCATCGAAGGCCTTGAGATAGGTGACGGGGTTCGAGCGGGGGCTGCGGCCGATGGGCGACTGGTCGACGAGCTCGACTTCGTCCACGAACTCGATCCCCTCGACGGTCTCCCCTCCCGGCGCCCGCTCGCCCCCCAGGCGGCGCCGCAGGAGGGCCCCGCAGAGGACGTCGTGGACGAGGGTGGATTTGCCGGAGCCCGAGACCCCGGTCACGCAGGTGAACGCGCCCAGCGGTATCCGAACGTCGATGCTCTTGAGGTTGTGGGTGCGGGCCCCCCGCACGGCGAGGCTGAGGCCGTTGCCCCGCCGGCGGCGGGGAGGGACCCCGATCCGCAGCTCGCCCCGCAAGTACTTTCCGGTCAGGCTGCGGCCGTCCTCCAGGAGCTGGGGGAAGCTGCCCTGGAACACCACCCGTCCCCCCTGTTCGCCCGCCCCCGGGCCGAGGTCGATGATGTAGTCCGCGGCCTTCATGATCGCGGGGTCGTGCTCCACCACGAGTACGGTGTTGCCTTGGTCCCGGAGCGCGCCCAGGATCCGGATCAGGCGATCGGTGTCCCGCGGGTGCAGGCCCACCGAGGGCTCGTCCAGCACGTAGAGCGTTCCCACCAGCCCCGTGCCCAGGGCGGTGGCGAGGGCGATCCTCTGGGCCTCCCCGCCCGCGAGGGTGCCCGACGGCCGGTTCAAGGTCAGATAGTCGAGGCCCACGTCGCCCAGGAAGCCCAAACGCCGGTTGATCTCGGACAGCACCTTGGCCGCCACCCGACGTTCCCCCTTCTCGAGCTCCAGGCTCCCCAGGAAAGCGCGCGCTTCCCGGACGGAAAGCGCCGATACCTCGTCCAGGCTGCGGCCCCCGATCTTCACGCACAGGGCCTCCTTGCGCAGGCGGCTGCCGTGGCAGGTGGGGCACTCCTGGTAGCCGCGGTACCGGCTCAGGAAGACCCGAACCTGGACCTTGTACTTCTTGGCCTCCAGCCACCGGAAGAAGCCCAGGATCCCGGGGAACTCCTCGTCTCCCTCCAGAACCAGCCGCCGGTGGGCTTCGTCCAGCCGCGACCAGGCCGTCTCCGTCGAGATCCCCCGCCGCCGCGCGAAGCGCTTGAGATCGGCGAGCAGGCTCCGATAGTGGGGTTTGTTCCAGGGCTCCACCGCCCCCCCGGCCAGGCTCCTCTCCTTGTCCGGGATCACGAGGTCCAAGTCCACCTGGATCAGGTTGCCGAAGCCGTGGCAGGTGGGGCACGCCCCCACCGGGTTGTTGAACGAGAAGAGGCTGGGCTGGGGCTCGGGAAAGGACCGGGCGCAGCGGGCGCACGAGAAGCTTTCTGAGAACCGAAGGAGGGGACCGCCCACCACCTGCACCTGGGCCTGGCCCCCGCCCTCCGCGAACGCGGTCTCGAGGGAGTCGGTGAGGCGCGAGCGCGCCGCCCCCCCCGCCTCCAGCCGGTCCACGAGCACGACCAGGGGATCGGGGACGGGCCCCCCCGCCTCCCCCTCCTCGAGGGACACGATCTCTTGCCCCCGGAGCAGCCGCGAGAACCCGCGCTTCCGGAGGCGCTCGAAGACGTCGGCCGGCGGCGTGCCCCCGGCCCAGACCGGGAAGCCCAGAAGCAGCCGGGTCCCGGGGGCGAGCCCGAGGAGCCGCTCCGTCACGGACTCCGCGGTGTCCCGCACGACCTCGCTCCCGCAGGAGTCGCAGATCGTGTGGCCGATGCGCGCGAACAGGACCCGCAGGTGGTCGTGAACCTCGGTGGCGGTGGCCACCGTGGAGCGGGGGTTGCGGGCGGGCGTGCGCTGCCGGATGGCGATGGCCGGGCAGACCCCGTCCACGCCGTCCAGAGCGGGCTTCTCCATCCTCTCCAGGAACTGACGGGCATAGGCGGACAGGCTCTCCACGTAGCGGCGCTGACCCTCGGCGTAGAGGGTGTCGAAGGCCAGGCTGCTCTTGCCGGAGCCGGAGACGCCGGTGACCACCACCAGCTTGCGGGTGGGAATGGAGACATCGATGCCCTTGAGGTTGTGGACGCGGACGCCGCGGGCGACGATGGAGGCGGGCATGGAGCGCTGCCGGCTCCCGGGCCTCTCCCCGGTCGCGGCAACCTCCCATCCTACCACTTTCCCGAGGGCCGCCCGGGGGGGCTACTTCTCGTCGAAGGCGGAGGAGATCTTCTGCCGCTCCTTGGCGGGAGCGGCGCTCGGGGTCGGAGCCTCGGCCAGGCGGGTCTTCAGGGCATCCAAGGCGGCGTCCACCTCGGTCTTCTGGCTGATGGCCGCCAGCTGCCGGTCCAGCTCCTCGCCCTCCGAGACCGCGATGGTATCCATGGCGGAGAGCTTGTCCGCCTGCTCCTGGATCGTGCCCGCGGTCTTGTCGAACACGTTGACCGCCCCGTCGATGTTGTACTCGTCGGTGATGGCCTGCATCCGCCGCTGCGCCTCGTTCATCTGGTGGATGGCTTTGAGCTCGCCGAGCTGGCGGATCTTGCCCTGCACGCGCTCCTCTTCGATCGTGAGCTTGGCACGCGCGTTGTCCGCCCGCAGCTTGGCCGCCTTGTGGGTCTGATCCGCCCGCTCGCGGGTGCCCTTGGCCTCGGCCTGGAGCTGGAGGGCCCTTCGGGCCAGCTTCTCGTTCCCCTGCCGGAGCCCCTCCTCCGCCTGTTTGTCCAAGTTTCGCACGCGGGCGTTTTGGGCGTCGAGCTCGCGCTTGGCCTTGGTCTCGAAGGCGATGGTGGTGGCGGTGGCCTCCCGCAACGACCGGAGGTTGTCCAGCATCTCGCGGACGGACTGCTCGAGCATCGAGAGCGGGACCTGGGCTTCCGCTTCGCCCAGGATGGCGTTGAAGATGGCCTTAAAGAAACGGCCGATGCGCGTGAACATGATTGGCCCTCCGCGGGGACGCGAGGATAGCACGCCCTCGGGGCCGGCTCAAACCGCCGGCCTCGCCGAGGGTTATCTCGCCAGGGCGGCCAGCCGCTTCTCTGCTTCTCGCTCGGCCACGTAACGTTGGGG
>WNFI01015285.1_pt2 | contig 12874 bp, 12 predicted proteins | sample 5400471 | NCBI WGS metagenome assembly WNFI01 (sample SAMN13153348, study PRJNA577476) | soil metagenome | isolation source: 100 cm saprolite on Douglas fir-dominated hillslope | place: USA:California | collected 2013-09-17
GGTGCCGAAGAAGGGACTCGAACCCCCACACCCTTGCGGGTACATGGACCTGAACCATGCGCGTCTGCCAATTCCGCCACTTCGGCAATGAGATGCGCCCGGTGAACCTCCCGGACGCAATGACAGGAAACTGCTTCTCTATTTTATAGGCTCTGTTGGGGGTGTCAAACGAGGATCGCCGCCATCGCGCGTGATCCACGGCCAGCCGGGACGGGTCGCCGTCATCGCCGACATCGAAAAGGCCGGACCAAACTCCTTTACCGCAGAGGACGCAGAGAGCAGAGGCCTGAAAAATCGACAAACTACCTGTTGACAACCCACTCCATCTGGCGTCTATACATATATTGTTATGACATATATGACTACGCCGCAGCTTGATCGTGAATTGAAGAAGGGCAGTGCCGAGCTGATGATTCTTTCCCTGGTCGAAAGCCGGCCACGTCATGGCTATGAGATCAGCAAGCTGATCGAGTCGCGTTCTCAGGGCGCCGTGCGCTTCAACGTGGCCTCGCTGTATCCGTTGCTGTATCGCCTGGAAAAACGGGGATGGCTCCAGGGACGCTGGATGGAAAAGCCAGGTACCCGGCGCCGGCGCTTCTACAAATTGACGTCGGAAGGCAAGAAAGTCCTGCGCGCCCAGCGCACGACTTGGCAGTCGTTTGTTACCGCTATCAATCGTATTTCGGGGGTGGAACATGCCTGACTGGAAACAGGAATTAAGAGATCGTCTCGCCAACTTGAAACTCGAACCTGCCAACGAAGCGGAGATTCTGGAAGAACTCTCGCAGCATCTGCAAGACCGCTATAACGAACTGCTGGCTACGGGCGTTTCGGCCGCGGATGCGCGCCGCACGGTGTTGAACGATCTGAGCTCGCGCGATCTGCTTTCGCGCGAGTTACGGCGCGCTGTGCGACAAGTCCATACTCAGCCGGTTATTCCGGGTGACACTGGACCAAATCTATTTTCGGCCATGTGGCGAGATGTCCGCTTCAGCATGCGCTCGTTGCGGCTGAGTCCAGCGTTTTCCATTATCGCGATTTTGTCTCTGGCGCTGGGCATCGGCGCTAATACGGCCATCTTTCAGTTGCTCGATGCGGTGCGTATCCGCACTCTTCCGGTGGAGAAGCCGGGCGAGTTAGTGTCAATCGGGACACCGAACCTCAAGGAACGGACTGGTGAGGGGCGCGGTGGGAACTCGACCTTCAGCAATCCGATGTGGGAGGCGTTTCGCGACCATCAGCAGGCATTTTCAGGCGTCATGGCATGGAGCACGATGCGCTTCAACCTGGCATCAGGCGGGCAGGTCCGCAGTGCCCAAGGCTTGTTCGTGAGTGGGAGTTTCTTTAACGTGCTCGGTGTGCCGGCAGTCGCCGGAAGAGTGCTTGCCCCGGGGGACGATGGGCACGGATGCGGTTCTCCTGGCGCTGTTATCAGCCATGCATTCTGGCAGCGAGAGTACGGCGGGCAGCCTTCCGCGGTGGGAAGCATACTGCGGATCGGTGGGCGCCCCGTGGAGATCATCGGGGTGACTCCGGCAAGTTTTTTTGGTACGGACGTGGGGCGGTTTTATGATGTGGCGGTCCCGCTGTGCGCCGAACCGCTTCTTCGCGGTGAGGACACGGTCTTTGCCCGGCGTGACGGCTGGTGGCTTGCCGCCATGGGCCGTCTCAAACCCGGTTCCACGATTGATCAGGCAAACGCCCAACTCGAAGCCATTTCGCCCGGCATATTTCAATCTACTCTTCCGCCGCGCTACAACGCTGACGAGGCCAAGGCTTATCTAGCCGCAAAATTGGGAGCGCTGCCCGCCAGTACCGGGCTCTCCCGCTTGCGGCAGACCTATGAAGAACCGCTTTGGCTTTTGCTGGCTCTGGCAGGAACGGCGCTGGTGATTGCCTGCGCCAACCTGGCGAATCTGATGTTTGCCCGGGCCAGCGTCAGAGAACGGGAATTTGCTGTGCGACTGGCTCTGGGCGCTTCGCGCGCGCGTCTGCTACAACAATTGCTGACCGAGAGTTTGTTGCTTGCTATATTCGGCGCCGCGGCCGGTATTCTGCTCGCTCAGGCGCTGACACGAGTGCTGGTTTCATTCCTGAGCACTCAATTCAGCAAGGTGTTTCTTGATTTGAATCTCGATTGGCGGGTGCTCGGTTTTACGACAGGGCTGGCAATCCTGACATGCTTGTTGTTCGGATTGTTGCCGGCCATCAGGGCCACTCGCGCCGCTCCGGCCGCGGCGATGAAGACCGGTAGCCGGGGCTCAACAAGTACGCGGGAGCGTTTCGGACTTCGCCGCCTTCTGGTCGTTTCGCAGGTTGCGCTCTCTTTGGTCCTGCTGGTCGGCGCCCTGCTCTTTGTGCGTACGTTTCAGAATTTGCTCAGCCTTGATGCCGGGTTTCAGCCGGACGGAATTGTCGTCGCATACGCCGACCTGAGCCGTCTTAATCTGCCCCTGGAGAACAGGATCGGGTTCAAGAAAGACCTGCTGGCCCGCTTGAGGGCCGTCGCTGGAGTCGAGTCAGCAGCGGAAACCAGTATTGTTCCTGTGACTGGAAACTACTGGAACAACATGGTCCACACCAACGCCTCCGGACAGGAAGTACGTTTGAGCGTGAACTTCAACAGCGTGAGTCCCGGATTCTTCAGGACCATGGGCACCACCATCCTGCACGGCCGCGATGTGGGCGAGGGCGATACCCTGAATTCACCCGCGGTTGCCGTGGTTAACGAAGCATTTGTGCGCAGTCTGCTTGCCGGGAAAGATGCGATCGGCAAGACGTTTTGGGTGGAGACAGATCCCGGCAAACCAGAGGCTATGTATCAGATTGTGGGCATTGTGAGAGATACCAAGTACGGCAACCTCCGCGAAGCAGTTACGCCGATCGCGTATCTGTCTATGGCGCAAGCCAAAGATCCAGACATGGGGCCTGCTTTCATTGTTCGCTCGAGCCTTCCCCCGGATGCAATGGTTCCATCGCTGGATCGCGTCTTCCGCCAGAGTAACTCGGCGATTGGATTTCAATTCAGCGTCTACCGGACCCAGATCCGGGACACGCTGGTGCGCGAGCGCTTGATGGCCACTCTTTCCGGCTTCTTCGGCTTTCTTGCCGTATTACTGGCGACGATTGGGCTCTATGGCGTGATGTCTTACATGGTCGCGCGGCGTACGAACGAGATTGGAGTGCGCATGGCACTGGGGGCCAACCGGTCAAACGTGCTGGGAATGGTCCTGCGCGAAGCCGGAGTTCTCCTGACGGCCGGTTTGGTAATCGGCGCCGTATTGACTTTCTTTACCGGCAGCTTCGCCCAGACCATGCTCTACGGATTGAAGCCGCACGACCCGCTTACTCTTGCGTTCGGCATAGCCGCATTGGCGGTAGTCGCACTGCTGGCGAGTTATTTGCCGGCGCGCCGTGCAGCAAAACTGGATCCGATGGTGGCGTTGCGGGAGGAGTAAAGATCAAGGTGCGCCCGGATGTTGTTGTCGCGATGAATCGCATTTCAGGAGTGGAACATGCCTGACTGGAAACTGGAATTAAGAGAGCGGCTTGCGAGTTTGAAGCTCAAACCAGCCCATGAAGCTGAGATCGTAGAAGAGCTGTCGCAGCACCTGCAAGACCGCTATGAGGAACTGCTGGCTGCGGGTGTGGCGGCCGCGGAGGCGCGGCGCACGGTACTGGATGATCTGAGCTCGCGCGATCTGCTTTCGCGCGAGTTGCGGCGCGTGGTCGCGCCAGCGCATGGCGCGCCAGTGGCTTCGGGAGGAAACGGGATATGGCATACGCTTGCGGCGATCGGTCAGGACCTGCGCTATGGGGCGCGGCAACTGCGGCTTAGTCCGTCATTCTCGATCATTGCCCTGATGTCGCTGGCGCTGGGGATTGGGGCGAACACGGCGATCTTCCAGTTGCTCGATGCCGTCCGCATACGCACTCTTCCCGTCGCGGCGCCGCAAGAGCTTGCGGAAGTGAAGCTCACTAATCCGCACGCCCTCCAGGGAAGATTTAACCCCTGGTATGGTCGACTCAGCACTCTCCTCTGGGAGCAAGTCCGGGACCATCAGCAGGCATTTTCAGGAACATTTGCCTGGGAAAAAACATCGTTCGATCTGGCCAATGGCGGTGAAGGCCGCGAAGCCAGGGCCCTGATTGCAAGCGGCAACATGTTCGACGTGCTCGGCGTGCATCCAATTTTGGGGCGTACCTTCACGCCAGCAGATGATCAGAAGGGCTGCGACGCATCGTCCGCGGTCATCAGTCATGCGTTTTGGCAGCGCGAGTTTGGAGGAGACGCCTCGATCGTCGGGAAGAAGCTGACGCTCAACTGGCACCCCGTGGAAATCATCGGCGTGACTCCGGCCAGTTTCTATGGACTTGAAGTTGGAAAGTCTTTCGACGTGGCGCTTCCTCTATGCGCTGAGCCTGTTTTGAAAGGTGAAGACAGCCGCTCGACCAACCCCGCAAGTTGGTGGCTGGTCGTGGTGGGCCGTCTGAAACCAGGCTGGACACTCGATCGCGCCACTGCCCAACTTGGGTCCATCTCGCAGGGCGTATTCAAGGCCACACTGCCGCCGAAATATCCCGCAGAGAGTGTGAAGGATTACCTGGCATGCAAGCTGGCAGCGTACCCTGCAGGCTCCGGCGTGTCGCAATTGCGAAACGACTATACAAGCTCGCTGTGGATGCTGCTGGGTACGGCAGGACTGGTGTTGCTGATCGCATGCGCCAATCTGGCAAATCTGATGCTTGCGCGGGCCAGTTCGCGAGAGCGAGAAATCGCAGTGCGGTTAGCATTGGGCGCGTCGCGCGCGAGACTATTGCGGCAACTGTTGCTGGAGAGCCTATTGCTGGCAATTGTGGGCTCGGTTTTGGGCTTCGCATTGGCCCGGGGATTGAGCGGCTTTCTTGTGTCATTTTTAGACACGGCTGGGAATTCTGTGTTTCTGGACTTACATCCCGACTGGCGTGTTCTCAGCTTCACGGCCGGGCTCGCAATTCTGACTTGTCTTCTGTTCGGCCTGGCCCCGGCCTTACGGGCCACCGCCACCGACCCGGGAGTGGTAATGAAGTCCGGCAGCCGCGGATTGACGGCCAGCCGGCAGCGCTTTGGCATGCGGAGAATGCTGGTAGTGGCACAAGTTTCGTTGTCCCTCGTGTTGCTGGTCGGTGCTCTTCTGTTTTCACGCAGTCTGCGCAATCTGCTGACCGTGGATGCAGGCTTTCAACAGACAGGCATTTTGCTTGTAGACATGGACCTTGCGCACCTCAATCTTCCGGCAGAGCGCCGCGTGGCTTTCAAGCAGGAACTCCTCGATCGCTTGCGGGCCATTCCAGGAGTTGAGGCCGCAGCGAGCGTAGATGTAGCCCCCATTAGCGGCTACGGCTGGACCGGCCCCGTATGGATGGAAGACTCAGATTCCCAGCACGAACAATCACTTTTCAATCGGGTGAGCCCGGGCTATTTCAAGACCCTGAACATTGCGCTGCTTGCCGGGCGGGATTTCAGCGATCGCGATACGGGCACGGCGATTAAATCGGCCATCGTGAACGAGGCTTTTACCCGGCGGTTCAAGGAAGGGAACCCGGTGGGTAAGCGGTTCTGGAGACAGCAGACCACGGATGAACCCCAGGAGCTTTTTGAAATTGTCGGCTTGGTGAAGGACACAAAGTATACGGAGATGAAAGAAGATTTTTCCCCAATCGTTTACTTGGCGTCCACGCAGGATCCGCGGCCCGACGTCTTCGCGCAAATCGTTGTCCGCTCCAACCTGCCACACGCGGACGTCAGCGCGTCAGTGAAGCGCGCAGTGGCAGAGGCTGGTCCGGAAATTGTGATTAGTTTCGACATGTTAAAAACCATGGTCGAGGACTCTCTGCTGAGGGAACGCCTCATGGCCACACTCTCTGGTTTCTTCGGCTTTCTGGCCGCGCTGCTGGCGACCGTAGGTCTTTACGGCGTGATGTCATACATGGTCGCGCGCCGGACCAACGAAATCGGCATCCGTATGGCGCTGGGAGCAGACCGCACCAACGTACAATCCATGGTCTTGAAAGAAGCCGGAGTTCTGCTGGCCATCGGCCTTGCGGTTGGGACAGTGCTGGCGCTGGTAGCCGGGCGGTTCGCAAGTGCCATGTTGTTTGGACTGCAGCCGCATGATCCTCTTACCTTGGGGATTGCGATGAGCGTGCTGGCGGCGGTGGCCGTTGCCGCCAGCTATTTGCCGGCACGACGCGCTTCGCGTCTCGACCCGATGGTGGCGCTTAGAGAAGAATAAGACGGCAATCCTTATATCGTCCGATTGGCGCCACTTTCTTTTTCCAGCAGAGCAGCTTTGCGCCTGATGCCCCAGCGATATCCCGCAAGTTTGCCGCTCTTCTGCACCACACGATGGCAAGGGACAATCAATGCCGCGTGATTACGCGCACAAGCACTGGCAACTGCGCGCACAGCTTTGGGTTTGCCGACCGCTTTGGCGATATCGGTATAGCTCCGGGTTTCGCCGTAAGGAATCTTCTTGAGTGCGTTCCATACCATCTGCTGGAAGGCAGTGCCTTGAATGTCGAGCGGAACATTCAGCGAGACTCTGGCGCCGCTGACAAATTCCGTAAGCTTCGCGGCTACTTCCTGAAGGCCTCCGCGGTCTTGTTCGATCGTGGCTGCGTGAAATTCACGCCTCAGCTCGGAAACCATGGCGTCCGCAGTCGCGCCAAACTGGACAGCACAGATCCCCCGCGCAGTTGTTGCCACCAGTAACTTTCCCAATTCCGTTGGAACAACTGTATAGCGAATTGCAACTCCTTCGCCTTTACGCCGAAAAGTGGATGGAGTCATTCCCAGCCGTGAGGAGGCAGTCTCGTACGCGCGGCTGCTGGACGCGTAGCCGGCTTCGTAGACAGCGTCAGTAATCCGCGTTTCGGTCAACAGCGCTTTTTTGAATCTTCCTGCGCGCCGCGCCTGTTGATACTCCCTCGGACTAATGCCCAGCACACGCTTGAACAGCCGCTGAAAATAAAACGGGCTCACGCCAACGTGACCGGCAATGGCGCTGAGACGCAGAGTGATGTCGAGGTGCTCGTCGATGTAGGGCAGAAAATCCGCGTCGACCGCACCGCGTACACAAACTGTCCGTCTGCGCTGGCATCGCGGGCCAGCACTAACGCCCATTTTTTGTCTGTTTGATTCACTAGCATCATTTTATTTCCTCCACGGTCTCCAGAGTAAGGAGTTGTGGAAAGGGAAGCTATCTGGACCTTGCTCTCAAACTCGCGTAGCCTACCTTGGATTAACTCGGATGAACGCTGTTCTGCAAGATGGCCCCCAATGCTTGCAACTGCCTATCCGCGATCATCCGCGTAATCCGCGGTAAGGTTTTGAGCTAAGCTCGTCACATGGCCAGCGTATTTACTCATGTGCTCGTCGGAGTCGCTCAGGGAGCAGCAGGAAAATCCACATGGAAGAAACAGCGGCGGTTTTGGCTGCTGGCTGTATTGTGCTCCATACTGCCGGATTTCGACGGTATTGGATTAAAACTCGGAGTTCCGTATGGCGCTCTATGGGGACACCGAGGCATCACGCATTCACTTCTATTTGCAGCGATCGCGGGCATCGCGGCCGCCGCATGCTTTCAGCTTCCCTGGGGAAGCAAAGACAAATGGAAGTTGGCATTTCTTTTCTTCATCATTACCGCTTCGCACGGTGTGCTGGATGCGATGACTGACGGCGGTCTAGGCGTGGCGTTTTTCTCGCCGTTGGATACGCATCGTTATTTCTTTTCCTGGAGACCGATCCACGTTTCTCCTATGAGCGCGCCCAGATTCTTTACCCAACGCGGCCTGCGCGTAATGTGGAGTGAACTTATCTGGGTCTGGTGCCCCACACTGACGGTGGTTGCGCTCGTGTACTGTTGGCGAGTGCTGAGGCGCAGATCTCAGTCAGAAACAACCGAGCGAACGCACAGCAGCGAATAAATGACCAATTCTTAATTCTTGGGAAAGTTAGAATCAGCTTTCACTTCAAGAATCTGAAGAGTATGGCGGCGTGAGTGGCCGGAAATGAGCATAATCCATTGATACGCATCGAGTGTTCCGATCGCCGGGACCGGATGGTCGAAGAAGTGGTCCCGCAGATCGTCCTGTGTGGTCTTCATGTAGTCAATGGTGTGCGCGCGGCTGGCGAGGAACTGCTTTACGGAATCTTCCGCCGGCATCGGGCGCTTCTTGGGGTCGATGGGTTCGGGCGCCGTGGCTTTATGGCTGCGGTCCTGCATCATGGCGATGATCCCCTCGTCTTTCCCCTTGACTGCGTCGCGTTTCTCGGGAGTCGCCGGAGCAGTCACGATCCGGGTCGTGACAATTCCGAAGATGAAGTCTTCGCTTAATGCGATGTGCTCGGCGCATTCGGCGATCGACCAGCGGTCCGGCCCAGCCTTAAAATTCCATTGCACCGCGGAAAGCCCTTTGGTGGCATCGAGAAACATCTGCCGCGAGCCTTCCAGTTCGGCGACGGCCTTGTCGCGTTCTGCCTTGGTGAGCGTTTGGTCGGGTGCAGCTACCGTTGCACTTACGATAGCCATGAGGGCGAGTGCAAGCCACTTTGTCATTGGGTCTCCTTCGTCCGAAAAGTCATGATATCAATCCTTCGAGAAAACGTGTAGTGGGCCGGTTATGCGCTCCGTCTGAGATACAGCAGCGTAGAAACTTGCATGAGCAAAGCGCCCAGCGCCGCCAGCGCGAAAGCGAATGCCCAACCGAACTGGAGCAAAGCTAAAGAAATAATCAGAAAAAATACCGCTGCAGTAAACAGTCCCGCCACCACGCCCTTGAGAACGGTGATCGCCGCCGCTGCCTGTTGCCGATGAGTAAAAACGGCAAGGATGGTAGAGTACGCCGGAACGGTGGTCAGTAATCCGCTTTTGGTTGGTCCAAGAAGTTTAGCCAGGCCAGTCAACGACAGGACAATGACTGCGGCTGAAATCATTCTCATCCACAGTTCGTTTTTCTCTTCGAGCACCTTGTCTCGCGCGGGCGAAGCCAGGTCGTCATAATGATCTCCTATGCCGGGCGAATCCAGATATCCATGTTGAATATCAACATGAATATAGACGGCAGAATTTCTCCGTTGCGATTGTTGTCGGAAACGCCCCAACTCGAACTGACCCAGCCCTTCTGTCCCAGCCGAAGTAGCGCGGGATAGAGCGTGCCCTGGTTCAACTGCAGCAGGTCTTCAGAAATCTGTTCGAGGCGCCGCGCAATACCGTATCCGTGCATAGGCCCCATGGCTTTCAGGGTTTTCAGCACCATAAGGTCAAGCGTACCCTGAAGAACTTCGGTCTTGCGAGCAGCCATAGGTAAAACCATCTCTTGTTGACTGTCAACATTAGAACTTTTTTTTTGCAATGCTGGTGCCGCTACCAGGCCCTGACCGGCACCGACACCTGTGTGTTCTCCCACTGCAGGGAAAGCTGGGCCAGCGCATCGCCGTGCGGCTCCAGCAGGATGGTGAACTGTTCCACCGGAGCGGAGAGCTGCGACGTCTTCATGTCGACGCGGACCAGGTCCTGCTTTTCGTCATAGACGGTGCCCCATTGGCCGGTCTGCTTATTAATGACGAGCTTCCACCCGGTTTCCGAGGGCAGGGTATAGAGCGTGTACTTACCCGCAGGGACGGTGGCGCCGCCGACGTTTAGATCGATTTCCGTGGTGAGAGTCGTAGCTTCGTTGGCTCCGGTGCGCCACACTTTTCCGTAGGGCACCAGGTCGCCGCCTACGGCTTTTCTGCCTCTCAGGGATGGCCGGCTGTATTCGATGGTAACTTTCTTTTCCTTGAGCGTTACTTCCGCTGTGCCGGGAGGGCTGGGACGCTTGCTCTTGTCCTGCTGGGCCAGACTGGTCAGGGCGAGAGCCATAACTGAGATTCCAGTAATAAGATGTTTGCTATGCATGGGGTTCCTTTCGTGATTGAGTGCAAATAAATTTTACCTTTGTTTTGTGCCGGCTGCTGCGAGTCCACTTTCATTAATGTTAATCTTGTTATTCAAGAAATTTGGGATTCGTGCATGGCAGCGGCTACTACTCCAACTCCATTTACTCTGAAGACCATTCTGCAGCATAGGCCGTTCCGCGTGTTGTGGCTGGCGCAATTCATCTCCATCTTCGGGGATTTTCTCGCGCTGTTCGGCGTAATTCTCATGATCACGTATCGCTGGCACGGCACGCCCCTTGACGTGGTCGCCGTGACCATCGCGTTTGTGTTGCCGTTCACCGTTGTCGGGCCGATTGCCGGCGTGTTTGTTGATCACTGGAACGTAAAGCGCGTGATGATCGCCAGCGACCTGGTCCGCGCGGTACTCGTAATTTCGCTCGTCTTTGTGACCGACATTCGCCAGATTTGCGTGATCTTCGCCATTCTGAGCACCGTGTCCAGTTTTTTTAGTCCGGCGCAGTCCGTCACGTTGCGGACGGTGGTCCCCATGGAAGGCCTGCTGGCGGCCAACGCCATGATGGGCCAGGCTTTTTATACGGTCAGAATTATTTCCCCGGCAATTGCCGGTTTGCTGGTGAAATGGTTCTCGGCAAAAGCCTGTTTCTATCTGGATTCCGCGAGTTTTATTTTTTCCGCCGCCATGCTGTCCACGCTGGTGGTCAATCGTCCCGCACGCACCGGTGAAAAGACGTTGCAATCGCTGAGCCAGGATTTTCTCGCCGGCAACAAATTCATCTTCACGCATGCGACCCTGGCATTTGTCTTTACGGCGATGGCGCTGGCCATGTTTGTGCTGAGTGCCTTCAGCCCGCTGATCTCCATCTATATACGGGATTCGCTCCAAGCCCGCGAGCTGGCCTTTGGCATTATCAGCGCGCTGGTTGGCGTGGGGCTGATCGCAGGCACGCAACTAGTGAACCGTCTGGTGCGCAGCTTTTCCAAAACCCGGGTTGTGTTGGGAGGCTTGTTTATACTGGCCGTCGGCGCCGCGCTGCTGGGACTGTTTCAGAACATACCTATGGCCGGACTGAGCACCTTCACCATTGGCTTTGCCATTTCCTTCGTGATCGTGCCGGCGCAGACTCTCTCGCAGCAGGAAACGCCGCACGAAATGATGGGACGCGTCAGCAGCAGCTTTATGTCTCTCTTCTCGCTGGCCCAGGTGCTGGGTCTTCTGCTCTCCGGATTTCTGGCGGAAAAGCTGGGGATTCGGCAGCTGTTTGTTGCCTGCGGCGGCTTTCTGGTCGTGCTTGCAATTCTGGGACATCTCAAGCTCCGCGAAAAACCCGCGCCAGCGACGCCAGCAGATCCTCAGCCCGCTTAACCGGCAATTGCACCTCATTTAATTTTTCAAGTCTCCGTCCGCTCCGTCCGGACATTTGCCCGAGGGAGTAACCGGCGTGGCTACAGGTTACTTTCGTACCTTTGTGGAAAGTGTGTGCTGGCGTTACTCTGTTTGCGTGATCGCGACCGGCTACATCGAAGGTGCACATATGAACAACCTCTCAGAGTTAAGGCGAATCGGCAAACAGATATGCAATGGGAAATTTGCGTTGCTATTTGCGGTGGCCCTGCTGTTCGTTATGGGCATGGGCGTAAAGGCCCAGGCGCAATCTGCGGAGTCGGAAGGCGCCAGAAAGTGCAAAGTGCACGAGCCACCGGAATATCCGACGCTCGCGCGCAATAATGGCATTAAAGGCATCGCTCGCGTGCAAGTTACGGTCCAGCCGGACGGCAGCGTCAGCGAAGTGAAGGAACTGGGCGGGCATCCGCTCCTGCTCGACGCTTTGAGCCGCGCGGTGAAGAAATGGAAATATGAAAAATCAGACAAAGTCAGCGTCCTTGAAGTAAAAGCAGGGTTCGGCACCTAACCTCACTTTCAGCCGGACTGCGCACGCCACAAGAAATCCGCTTGTTAACTCCCATGGCTACTGGTTACTTTCGTGACTTTGCAGGACGGTCCGTTCTGGCTTACTCTTGTTCCTAAGTTCACCGAAAATAAATTTTCTCCTAAGGTACAAACATGAATACGCCCCCGGCATTCAGACAGATCAATACGCGGAATTGGACCAGAAAGGCCCTCCTGGGCTTGCTGCTGGCCGCTCCGCTGCTCCTTTCCACCAGCGTTGACCTTCATGCACAAAGCGCTGCGTCCGAGAGTACCCGCAAGCTCAAAGACGGCCCTGCGCCGGAATACCCGGCAATTGCGAAACAGAACGGTATCAGGGGATTGGCCCGCGTTTCGATCACCGTGCTGCCGGACGGCTCGGTAAGCGAAGTGAAGGGACTGGGCGGACACCCTATTCTGCTTGACGCGCTCACCAGGGCGGTGAAGAAGTGGAAATACGAAAAATCGGACCGGACCAGCACCATCGAAGTAAGGTGTCCTTTCGGAACGTAAGCCGCCAGCCAATACCAGTTGTGACATTTGATTCCTTTCTTCGGTCGCCCGCCTCTTAGGTCAGCGCCCGGAGCAACAGCATGAGCGGTCCTTGCAACGGCAAGGCCGGTGCTCACTTTGCCATCAGGAACGAGAACCCCTCGAACTTATACTCCCACTTCGCGCCATTCCTGACTGGCTTGATTTTTCCGGCGCGTACCTGCTGGAACGCCGCAACAACTTTCGACAAATCACCCGGATCGGCAACCGGAACATTGTGGGCCGGCAGCAGCAGCTTGAGCTGCGGAGCCAGCCCGGCCAGTTTCTTCACTGACTTCTCATAGGCATCCAGGTCCGTTTCCGGACGATACAAAAAAATCGGCCCCGGATAATATGTGTCTCCCGTAAACAGCAGGCCATTTTCAGCGTCAAAGAGCGCGATTGAATCCGGCGTGTGTCCAGGTGTAGCGAGGACTTGCAGCGTCCTCCCGCCAAGATCAAGCTTGTCGCCG
>WNFI01099098.1_pt2 | contig 12869 bp, 8 predicted proteins | sample 5400471 | NCBI WGS metagenome assembly WNFI01 (sample SAMN13153348, study PRJNA577476) | soil metagenome | isolation source: 100 cm saprolite on Douglas fir-dominated hillslope | place: USA:California | collected 2013-09-17
TCGGGCGGGTTGGGCCCGGGATCGAGCCGGATGACATAGCCCGGATGCCCGAGGTTCGAGCCCCAGATCGTCTTGTCGGCCGGCGAATAAGAGATTGCATACATGCCGAATGGGATCCGAGTGTCCTTCTGCGGGTCGACCGGCTTGTCGGGCTCGTTCCACTCGGCGGTGCGCTTGCCGCTGCCGACGGTGTCGACGATCAGCGGCGTCCAGCCCTGCGATTTCGCCGCGTCGCCGGTTTGCCAGTACATCTTGGTGTTGATCCAGCCGACGACCGCCAATTCGCCCTGCGTGTTGTTGCTGAGCCACAGCGTGTTATTGGCGTCCTCGGCAAAATTCAGATGATGCGTGCCGAAGCAGGTGTCGATGGTCGTGAACTTCTTGGCCTTCGGATCGTAGACCGTGACCTGTCGCGAATTCTGGAAGAAACCCTCATGCGTCACGTCGAGCGGATAGAGCTGGGCCGAACGCAAGGGCGAGCCCTTCTTGCAATAGGCCGGAATGTCGTTCGGCGGACGGCTCTGCGCGGCCCAGTAGACCCGGCCATCCTGATCCATCGCGGAGGTGTGGGCATTGACCTTGCTGTCCCACACCTGCTCCATGCCCCAATAGGGCGACGGGTTGACGACCTGGTTGGCGAGCGCCGAGCTCGGCGTGTTGTCGCGGAACGGCGGCTCGATCGTGGTTTTCGTGTTGTGCACCGGGTCGAGCACCGGCTGCGCGTTGCTGCTGAGTTCGGTATCGCCGTAGATCGGGCCATTGGCATTGACGGTCGGCTTGCGGCGGTCGGTCGTCGTCAGATCGTGCAGATAGTGCTTGGGGTCGAGCCAGTCGCGCACCGTGACGACCAAATTGCGCTCGATGCCGACCGGCCGCGGCGGGGTGCGGCTCGGCAATTCGCCGGCCTCGATGCGGTCGGTCCAGTCGGCGAGCGCCGCCAGATGGCCGCCATCCGGAGTCATCAGCCGGGTGATCGTCTCTACCATGTTGTGGCCGGCCGGGCCTACCGAGAGGCGCTGCATCCACGCCTCCTGCGACGATTCGAAATGGCCCAATTTGTCGGAGATATGCCGCGTCGCGTGATCGCCGAGCTGATGGCAATTGCCGCAGCCATTCGTCTTGATGACGTTGAGCCACTGGTCCTGCGTCTTGAACGCTTCCGGGATGCCGTTGCCGGCATCGCCAGTGCCCGGGAAGCGGCTCTTGTCGGGGATCTTGATCATCGCCGCCCAGTAGAGCGCCGGGTAGTACTGCGCCGCGTCGGCGAGACTCGGCGCGACCACCGCGGTCAGATCGAGCAGCTTGCCGGGTTCGGCCGCGACCTTCGGCGAGTCGACGAGGCCGTAGCCGCGCACCCATACCTGGTACTTCGCCTTCGGCAGATCGGGGATCACATAGCGGCCGCGCTCGTCGGTCACCGCTATCTTGGCGAAGCGGGTCCCGAGATCGCGAGTCTCGGCGATGATCCAGACTCCGGCCTCCGGCCCGAACCGGCTGGTAACCGTGCCGCCGATATCGTCGCCATCGATCGCGACCGCCTGATTGGCGATTTGCCGCCGTCCGATGCGCGGACAGCGGTCGCGCAGGGTCAAGCTTTGGCCAGCGCGTCCCCGATGTCAACGCGCCGCCGATCCGAGCTTCGGCTATTGCAACAGGGCGGCGAGGTTGTTGGCGTTGTGACAGCCGCCGCAAACAGGCGGGATTCCGCTTGCGAGCCGTAGTAGGCTGGGACCGCTTGGATCATTGATTGAGGGGAGTGAAATGCCGATCAGCGGAGATTTGCCTGCCAGCATCGCCTTTGTCGGGTGCGACATTACCGCCGGCGCCGCCGCCGGTCCGGGCGGCGGCTCCGCCTCGGGCGGGCAGCCGCACGCGCATGGCCGCCGCGAGGTCGTCGTCAGCGGCAAGCGGGTCAAGACCATCGACGTCCACGCCCATTGCGTCGTCCCCGATGCGGCGAAGGTCATCAATCACCCGCTCGAGGCGCCGGGCCTGCTGTGGTCGAATGTCGGCGACCGCATCGCCCACATGGATAAATCGCGCGTCGATGTCGAAGAGCTCAGCATCAACCCGTTTTGGCAGCATCAACCCGTTTTGGTACCGGGCCGAGCGCGATGCCGCCGCCGAGCTGATCCGCATCCAGAACGACACGCTGACCGAATTCTGCGCCGCGCAGCCGGACCGCTTCGTCGCCTTCGCCACCGCCGCGCTGCAATTCCCCGATCTCGCCGCCGAGCAGGTCGAGCACGCGGTCAAAAAGCTCGGCTTCCGCGGCGTCGGCGTTGCCGGCAGCGTCGCCGGCCAGGATTTGGCCAATCCCAAATTCCACCCGTTCTGGGCGAAATGCGAGGAGCTGGGGGTGCTCGTCTTCATGCACCCGCTCGGCACCCGCGAATTGGAGCCGAGCGGCCGGCTCGCGGGCAACGGGCTCCTGACCAACACGATCGGCAACCCGCTCGAAACCACGATCGCGCTGTCGCATCTGATCTTCGAGGGCACGCTCGACCGCTTCCCCGGCCTCAAGATCTGCGCCGCGCATGGCGGCGGCTTCCTGCCCTCCTACGCCAACCGTTCCGATGCCGTCATGACGACGTTCCCGGACCGGGTCGGCCCGTTCCCGAAGAAGAAGCCGACCGAGTACATCCGGGGCGGCCAGCTCTATTTCGACTCGATCATGTTTACCGGCGAGGGGATGCGCCACCTGATCGCCGAGGCCGGCATCGACCAAATCGTCCTCGGCACCGATTACCCGTTCCCGTGGAACACGGCGCCGGTCGACCACATCATGGCGATCCCGGACCTCAGCGACGCCGATCGGATCAAGATTCTCGGCGCCACCGCCGCGAAGCTGCTCGGGATCAAAGCGTAGTTCTGAAGTTCGCCTCTCCGCCCTCAGGGGTGGAGAGGCGGGTTTCTACGCGATGCTGCTCTCATAGGCCGCCGCGACCTCGTCGACGCTGCCCATGGCGACGATCCGGCCATGGTCGAGCAGGATCGCCCGATTGCACCATTCCTTGAGCAATGGCAGCGAGTGCGAGGCGAGCACGAGGATGCTCGTGCCGGCGAGAAACTCCTCCATGCGCTGCCGCGCCTTGTGGAGGAAGGCGGCGTCGCCGGCTGCGATCCATTCGTCCATCAGCAGGATCTGCGGCCGGACCGCGGTCGCAACGGCAAAGCACAACCGGACCATCATGCCGGCGGAGTAGGTGCGCACCGGCATGTCGATGTAATAGCCGAGCTCGGTGAACTCGGCGATCTCGTCGACCCGCGGCTGCATGTCGCGCGGATGGACGTCCATGAACATGCCGCGAGTGATGATGTTCTCCCGCCCGGTGGCATCGGGGTTGAGCCCGACCGAGGCGGTCAGCAATGCCGATATCTGGCCGCTGGCATGGAGCCGGCCGCGCGTCGGCTCGTAGATCCCAGCCAGCACTTTCAACAGCGTGCTTTTGCCGGCGCCGTTGGCGCCGATGATCGCGAGCCGGTCGCCATGCTCGATATCGAGAGTGATGTCGTTCAGCGCGAGAACGGTGATCCGGTCGTGGGCGTCGCGGGCGAGGTTTCCCTGCGTGCTGCGGTTGAACAGCACCTTTTTCAGGGAGCGGCTGCCGCCCGTATAGATCGGAAACTCGACGCCGATGTCGCGCAGGCGAAGCGATGCCGTCATCGCTCAGATCCAGTAGGCGATGCGGCTGCGGAAGCGGGCAAACGCGGCAAAGGCGAGGCCACAACCCAAGACGGTGACGCTGACGAGCATGATCCACGAGCTAGGGGCGGTCGGCACCCCGATCAGTGGCGCCCGCACGACATCCACCGCCGCGAACAGCGGGTTGAAGGTGGCGATCGGGTGCCACTGCCCGAGCAGTTCGGGCGGCCAGATGAGCGGCGTCAGAAAGAACAGCACCTGCAGAAAGCTGGCGACGATCGGCGGCACGTCGCGGAACCGGGTGCTGACCATGCCGAGCAGTATGCTGATCCACACGCCGTTGATCGCGATCAGCACCAAGCCGGGGATGATCCCCAAAACCTCCCACGTGATCGGGATCGAAAAGATCGCCAGACCGAGCGGCACGATCAGCAGGTTATGGGCGAGCACGATGAAATTGCGGCAGACGTTGCGATAGGCATGGATCGAAAACGGGATCGGCACCTGCTGAATGACGGCCGCCTCGCGCAGAAACGTGTCGCAGCCCTCGATGATCATCCCGTTCAGCAGCTGCCAGACGATTAACCCGACAGTCAGGAATGGCAGGGAGGTACTGGGCTCCTGGTGAAACAGCTGGGCGTAGATGACGCCCATCGCGACTACCATGACGAGCGTGCTGATCGTCAGCCAGAACGGGCCGAGCATCGAGCCGCGGTAGCGCAGTTTGATGTCCTGCACGGCCAGCGCCGACCACATCCAAACTCTGGTGAATCCATCGGCCAGATCCCGCCACGCAAGAGCGGCCCGACCCGGCGGCGCCGGCCAGTCGGCGGCGTTTAGGGGCTCGAGCTGGGTACTTGCGACAGAAACCATGCGACCCGGTGTCAGCTGATGATGTGCGCTCCGCTCCGACGCTCGGCAAGGCGCGACGGGCGGGGCCAAAAGGCGCTCTACCACTACGAGTTGTGTTTGGCCGTTGCCGAATTCCCCACATTCGGACAGTGCTGCCGTATAGCATCGCGGCTCGCGTGATGTCCAGTTGGCCACCTCGCCGCAGGCAGGGTCCTGCCATAGGCGCGTAGCCGATCAGGCCCGGCCGGCGGCGCGCCGCGCTTCGAGATATTTCATCAAGGGAATACAGGAAAAGGCGCCGCTGTCGCGCGGCGCATCGGAAGAAAGTTGCGCTAGCCGGCCCGTGCGGATACCGCCTGGGCGAGGTGGACCCGGATGACGACTTGGGCGAGCCCCGACTTTGTCATGCCCAGCATTGTCGCGGCGCGTTCGGACAGATCCATCACGCGGTTGCCGGCATAAGGACCGCGATCGTTGACGAGCACGTCGACCGAGCGGCCGTTTTGCAGATTTGTTACACGCGCCCGGGTCGCCAACGGCAGGACGAGGCTGGCGGCGGTCAGCTGGCGTTCGTCGAAAACCATGCCGCTGGCGGTCTTGCGGCCGCGCCAGTGACGGCCGTACCAGGAGGCGAGGCCGGCCTGCTGGACAACGCCATCTCGGCTCTTTTGCAGGGCCGCGACCTGCTGCGCCCGGATCGTGGTGGTATCGTGGTCGATGCGCGGATCAGCGCTTGCCTGCGCCCAGGCTGGAACCAGCAGCGCTATCGCCAGCGCCGCGCGCGTTAACCATAAACGGGATTTGCAAGTTCCGGATGTAACTGCAAATAGATACATTATCGCTCCGCACATAGGACCAGTTACGGTCTATTTACAGAACGACACTTACTGAAACAATTTGTTAATATGCCGCAGGCATAACAGTTGAATATTATGCCGTGACTGACGCTATATGAAGCACCCTGTCACGAAGATTCTCCCGATATTAGCCGGCTCGATCCTGCTCGGAGACCTCGAACGCCTTGGGCTCCGTGCGGTCGCGCGTCAGCAGCCTCAGCGTGTCGGCGTCGCTGTCGACAAGCGTCAAGGCGCGGTCGGTATACGCCCGGCGGTTCGGATCTTTCTCGATCGATCGCCGCAATCGGTCGAGACGCAGCACGATGCGTCCGCGACGCAGCAGGTTCGTGACGGTTTCCCGCGCGTAATCTGGATAAAAGCGCCAGACTGGCTGAATCGGACTGCCGGGCCGGCGGTCGGCCCGGTATTTGAACCGGATCAGGCCCCCCTGCAGCGGGTGGACCTTCTCTAACCGGGTGAAGCCAACAAAGAAGCGCAGAGCCGCAGACATCGAACCGGGGTCGATATTGCAGGCGGCGGCGCGGCGCATGACCGTCTCGCAGTGTTCCGGCGTGTAGTACAGGTCCCACGCGGCACGATAAATCTGCTCCGATTCCTCCCGGCTCATCCGCGGATGAGCCGTCACCGCGTGCTCGGTGTCGTAGCGGTTGAGATCCGGGTCCATCCAAACACCCTGCCGCCACAGCGTCTGATGGTCCTCCGATCCGGGCAGCGGCGTCATCAGGTAAAAGACGACCAGATCCACCGGCAATTCAGCCTTGATGATCTCGATGTCCTCACGGATGCTGTCAGTGGTGTCGTCGGGAAAACCGAGAATGTAATTGGCATAGGTGATCACGCCGACCCGCTTCCATGCCAGCAGCATGCTGCGGTATTCGGCGATCTTGTTCTGCCGCTTCTTGGCAGCGAGCAAGGTCCGCGGATTGATGCTGTCAACGCCAATGGCAACTTCCCTGACACCGGCGCGGGCGGCTTTTTCCACGAATTTTGGGATCTTGTGACAGAGGGTGTCGACCTGGATCATCAGGTCAAGCGCCATGCCTTCTTCCTCGCGCAGCCTGATCAGACGATCGAAGATCGCCTCCCAATCCTTGTTGCGCGCCAGGTTGTCATCGGTGATGAAGAACCGGCGGATGCCCTCTGGCCAATTCTGCCGGACGATGTGCTCCACGTCATCGGGGGAACGGCGCCGGGATTTGCGGCCTTGCACGTTGATGATCGTGCAGAACGAGCACTGATACGGGCAACCGCGGCCGGCGTCGAAAGTCGAGTAAGTGCCGACTGTCTTTCGCACATGATTGCGCTGCAGAAACGGGATCGGGGCTCCGGAAATCGCCGGCAGATCGTTCAGGTAATTGTAGATCGGGGCCAGCGAACCGCTCGCTACGTCGAGCAGCAACCGGTCCAAACGGTCTTCCGCCTCGCCGGCGAACAGGCTGACGCCCATGTTGAGGGCGGCCTGCAGATCGGGCTGCGTCTCCGACAGCATCGCCAGGCTGCCCGAAACGTGAAAGCCGCCGATGACGACCGGCACGCCGGCGGCGCGCAGCGGGGCCGCAATGTCGAGTGCGCGCGCGAACTGGTTCGACTGAACGCCCACCAGCCCGACCATACCGAATTGACCATTGCGCGCGAATGCGGCAATGAGCCTTGCCGGTTTCACCCGCGTATTGGTCTCGTCGATCGGGATAACCTCGATGTCGACGTCGTCGCCAAGCACCCGCCGTTCGGCCGCATCCCGCGCCAATCCATAAAGCGCTGCTAACGAATTCGACGGCATGACCGAACGCAGCCATTGAATGACATAGCCGTCATCGTCGTAATGCGAAGGCTTGATCAAGATCAGCAGAAAGCGCCGTCTGCGCGAGGCCGGCGCGCCCTGCGCCGCGGTGTTCTGGCTTCCCACGGTCGAGCGATCGGTGAGGGGGATCACGGTTATCTCCTTCGAACGCCGCGCCGAAATTTCTCGGCCGGGTTGAGCGCGGATCAATTATTAGTCACTTTTCGGATACCCTCGCAATATTCCACCTATAACTGCCGGGACGACGGAGGTCTAGCCGCACCGAAGCCGCTGTCCGGCGGCCAGTATAGGCAAGCTTTGCCGTTGTCGAGAGTGGGCGTATGCTTTCGGCTTCGGCTAATTCACGACAGCTTGGACAGGGACATGGAACTCGGCGAATGGCTGCGCCGGCTCGGCCTCTCGCAATATGAGCGAGCGTTTGTTGATAACGCGATCGATGCCGAAGTCTTGGCCAAGCTCACTGTCGAGGATCTGAAAGAACTCGGGGTGACGCTGGTCGGCCATCGCCGCAAGCTGCTCGACGCCATCGCCGCATTGCCGGGTGACACGATCACGGTTCCAGCGTCGCCCGCGCCGTCTTTAACGGCGCCGGCGGGAGAAGCGCCTCGGCCGTCGCTCGCCGAACGCCGGCAACTGACAATCCTGTTTTACGATCTGGTTGGATCGACCGCGCTGTCGACCCAACTCGATCCGGAAGAACTTCGTGAGTTCGTCGGTGCGTACCACCGCTCGGTCACCGAGGCGATTACCAGGTTTGGCGGCTTTGTCGCCCACTACATGGGCGATGGCGGACTGGTTTATTTCGGCTACCCGCGCGCCGATGAGAATGACGCGGAACGAGCGATCCTTGCCGCCTTGGCGGCGGTCGAGGCAGTCGGCAAGCTCACCCCGTTCGGCGGTGCCGCGCCGCAGATCCGCATCGGCATCGCCACCGGGCTTGTGGTGGTCGGCGATATCGTAGGTACTGGCGACCAGCCCGAGAGCGACGTCGCCGGCGAGGCTCCCAACTTGGCCGCGCGGCTCCAAGTCCTCGCCGGGCCGAATGGCATCGTCATCGCAGCCAGCACCAAACGTCTCGTCGGCGACGGTTTCGAGTACGAGCGGATCACGAAACTCAGCCTCAAGGGGTTCGACGATCCGATCGAAGCGTACCGGGTGTTGCGCGCTGGCGTGGGGCGCAGCCGTTTCGAGGGCCGCCGGCCAGACATGGTAGTGCCGCTGGTCGGGCGGGACGAAGAAATCGACCTGCTGCTGCGTCGCTGGGAACGGGCCAAGGCGGGCCAGGGCCAAGTGGTGTTCCTGTCCGGCGAGCCCGGCATCGGCAAATCGCGGCTGGCCAGAGCGTTGCTGCAGCGGGTCGCCGGCGAACGCCATTTTCACATGTGGTATTTCTGCTCGCCGTATCACCAGAACAGCGCGCTCTATCCGGTTCTGGTACAGATCGAGCACGCCGCCGGTTTCGAGCGCGATGACACTCCAGAGGCCAAACTGGAGAAGCTCGGCCGGCTGTTCTCGCATGCCGGGCCACAATCCTCGGATATCGCGTTGATCGCCGACTTGCTGAGGCTCCCGGTCACCGGTCAGCATTCGCCGACGCAGCTGCCGGGCGCCCGGCGCCGGCAACTCATACTCGACACGCTGCTGCGGAATTTCGAGGTGCTGGCCGCGGCTCAGCCAGTGCTCATGTTCCTCGAGGACGCCCAGTGGATCGACCCGACCACGCGCGAATTGGTCGACCTGATGATCGACCGCATGCCGCGGAAGCGGGCGCTGTTGGTGGTCACCTGCCGTCCGGAATTCCAGCTGCCCTGGACCGGCCAACCCGACACCACCGTCCTGGCGCTCGGCCGCCTCGCTCGGGAGAATTGTCGGGAGCTGATCGGTCAAGTCATCGGCGCGAGGCTGCTTGGCGACGATGTTCTGGGGGAGATCATCGACCGCACAGACGGCGTACCACTGTTCCTCGAAGAGATGACCCGCTCGGTCGTCGAACGAGATATCCAGCCGGACCGTGTCGGGTCGCAGGGCCGGCAAACGAGATCCGTGGATCTTCCATTCAGCTTGCACACCTCGCTGATGGCGCGGCTCGATCGTATCCCGGCCGCCCTGCCGATCGCCCAGCTCGGCGCGACGATCGGACGCGAGTTCTCCTATGAGATGCTGAAGGCGGTTGCCGGGTTGCCGGAAGCCGACCTAGTCGAAGGTTTGGCGCAACTCGGTGAGAGCGGGCTGGTGATCGAACGCGGCCGACCGCCGGATGCGACCTACCGCTTCAAGCACGCGCTCGTCAGAGACGCGGCCTACAGCACGCTGCTGCACCGGCGGCGCCAGGAACTCCACGCCCGCATCGGCGAGATGTTCGAAACCCGCTTTTCGGAAATCGCGGAAAGTGAACCGGACCTGCTCGCGCACCATTTCACCGAAGCGCGCTCTTTTGAAAAGGCGATCACCTACTGGGAGAAGGCCGGTCGGCTGTCGGCGCGACGCTCGGCGATGGCCGAAGCCGCCGCGCATTTGCAGAAGGGACTGGAGCTGTTGGTCCTGCTGCCCGAGACGCCAGGGCGGCGGCGGTGGGAATTGGCGTTGCAGATCGGTTTGGGCAGCGCGCTGATCGCCGCATGCGGCTACACCTCCCCGGTCACCGGTCAAGTTTACCAGCGGGCGCACGCGATATGCGAGGAGCTCAGCGACGCCGAGAACCTGGTGCGCGTCGTAGACGGGCTGTGGTCGTTCCATGCAATGCGCGCGGAGACCGCCAGCGGGCTTCGGGTGGGCCAGGAAATGCTCGACCGTTCCGCGGACCCTCGGTTCGCTGGCGTTCGGCTTACCGCACACCGGCTGCTTGGCGCGAGCCTGCTGCAGGTCGGGCGGCTGGCCGAGGCGCATACGCATTTCGAAGCTGCCGAACGCCTGCTCGATGAGAGCGACCAGGGCGGCCTCGGCGTTGAGCGGACCGCGCGCGACGGAGATCTTGTCGGGGTGCCCGCCTATCATTCGGTGCTGCTGGCGCTGATGGGTTCTTACGAAGCGGGTCGCGCGAAGAGTGCCGCGACATTGGTCGCCTCTCGGCGGTCGTTTCGGCCGCACCGGCATGCCTTTGCGCTCGGCATGGCCGGATACTGGTTCCACTTGGTGCTTAACGAAGACACGCAGGAGACTACCGAGGAAATGGCAGCGCTCGCTGCCGAACACGAATTTCCGTACTGGTCGGCGTTCATCTCGCTCTTTCGCGGCGTATCGCTGGCCAAACTGGGCAAAGCCAAGGAGGGTGTCGCGCTCGTCAGGGAAGGAATCAGACAGCACGAGCTGATTGGCGCGAGCTTTACCCACGAAGTCTTCCTGGGAATGGTTGCTGAATTTGCTCCGACCGAGGAAGCGGAAGGCCTCATTGATCTCGCCCTCAGCCATGTTGCGGCAACCGGGGCGCTGTGGTTCCTGCCGGAATTGCATCGCATCCAGGCAACGCTGCTGCTGCGCGAGGGGGACCAGGCGGCGGCTGAAAAGCTGTTTCTACGGGCGATCGAACTTGCCCGGGAACAAGGGGCTCGGCATTGGGAACTGCGTGCTGCCGTCAGGCTCGCGGATCTTTGGCGAGAGCAGGGAAAGCCAAGCCAGGCGCAGCATCTGCTGGCGCCGATTTATGCTCTTTTCTCCCCGGCCTCCGAGATCCTCGACCTCACCCAGGCCCGGGTGCTGCTGGAGAAGCTGCAAAGGGTTGCAGGGTCCCATCGTCCCCTGGTTCACCTGGCGGCGTCCGCCGGGGCGGCGTCCTCTTGAATTTGGTCAGGCTCGCCCGTGATGCAGCGCCGCCGCTGCTGCATCCGCATTTGCAGCACCCGGGGCGATGCTTCCCCGGCTGAGCGGGAGAGAACTGCCTCAGAGCGAGTTTAAGCGCTGCACCTCACCAATCGCGAGCGGGATGCCGTCCGGCAACCTGCTACGGTCGGCTCGCCGACGCGATGGAGCCGAACGACAGTGTAGTGACCCTTCGCCTTGCGATCGATCCCGGATGCGGGAAAGAATTCAACAGCCTGCTCGGCGCGGTATCGGTGCACGAACCGGACGACATTGCGTTCTGACATCGTAACCTCCGAGAGTTGGATGAACGGGAAACAGCCGCGATCTCGCGGCAACGCAGCCCTTCATTGTGCGCGTCCTCCGCTAGGATTTTTTTGGTGATCGGAGATCAACAGCCCGTTTCGGCCGCTTCGGCGTCCAGTCTCGCGCAAAGCATCGCGCCTTGGCGATTTGTGCCGGGGTCAAATGTGAGGCGATGCGCTCGTATCCGGATCGAGCTCCGTGCAGATGGATGCCGCGCAAGCCCTTCGCCGCCAGCAGGAACCACCCGCACGCGGTCGCGTGACGGCCCGATACGTCGGGCCCCTCGGCGTATGCCTCCGCGAGTTTGGCTTGGGCGCGAGGCAGGCCTTGCTCGGCCGCAGCCAGCAGCCACCTCGCTGCCTGCGGCCGATCGGCTTCGACCATGTGGCCGTTATCGTCCAAGCCATTGCCGTACAGGATGCCGAGATTGCATTGCGCGTCGGCGTCGCCTCCTTCGGCGGCCTGGAGCAGCCGTTTCTCCAGCCCGTCGCCCTTCCTGCTGGGATGTCCCGCCGCCACGGATGACCGTAAGTAAAGTCGCGTCATCTGAATGTTCGCCTCCCGAAATGTCCCGATCGAGGGGCCGCACTGAAGCGGGAAAGGGCCATCGCCGCTCGTGTCACCAGCGAGGGAAGCGATGGCCTTTTCATTAGAGGGCCGGGGTAGAAGCCCGGGTTACAAGGCTGCGGCTTAGAAGCCGCTATCGTCCATGCCGCCGCCCGGCATTGCCGAGGTGCCACTCTGCGGCCTGTCGGCGATCATCGCCTCGGTCGTGATGAGCAGGCCGGCGACGGAAGCGGCGCCCTGCAATGCCAGGCGCACCACCTTGGCCGGATCGATGATGCCGGCTTTCACCATATCGACGTAAGTGCCGCTCTGCGCGTCGAAGCCTTGATTGGCGGCATTCTTGTCCAACAGCTTGCCGACGATGATCGACCCCTCCGCTCCGGCATTCTCATAAATTTGCCGCGCCGGCGCCTGCAATGCGCGCCTGACGATATCGATGCCGACCTTTTGGTCGTCGTTCTCCGGGTTCAGCTGGCCGAGCCGCTGGCTGGCGTAGAGAAGCGTGACGCCACCGCCGGCAACGACGCCTTCCTCGACCGCCGCGCGGGTCGCATGCATCGCGTCATCGACGCGATCCTTGCGCTCCTTGACTTCGATTTCGGTGGCGCCCCCGACGCGGATGATGGCAACGCCGCCCGCCAGTTTCGCCAGGCGCTCCTGCAATTTCTCCTTGTCGTAATCGGAGGTGGTTTCCTCGATCTGCGCCCGCAGCTGAGTGCAGCGACCGGCGATGTCCGACTTCTCGCCGGCGCCGTCGATGACCGTCGTGCTGTCCTTGTCGATACTGACCTTCTTGGCCGTGCCGAGCATGTCGAGCGTGACGTTCTCCAGCTTGATGCCGAGATCCTCGCTGATCACCTGACCGCCGGTCAGGACGGCAAGGTCGTCCAGCATTGATTTGCGCCGGTCGCCAAAGCCCGGCGCCTTCACCGCCGCGACCTTGAGCCCGCCGCGCAATTTGTTGACCACCAGGGTGGCGAGCGCCTCGCCCTCGATGTCCTCGGCGACGATCAGCAGCGGCCGGCCGCTCTGCACCACCGCTTCG
>WNFI01397113.1_pt2 | contig 12866 bp, 8 predicted proteins | sample 5400471 | NCBI WGS metagenome assembly WNFI01 (sample SAMN13153348, study PRJNA577476) | soil metagenome | isolation source: 100 cm saprolite on Douglas fir-dominated hillslope | place: USA:California | collected 2013-09-17
TGTCTCAGAAACTCGTGTGGAATTTGCCGTCCACGGAAACTCCTCCAACCTCGTCGCGGGCTACACTGACTGACCAGCGTTTGTTGAGCCTGTAATCACCCTGCACGATCTCGGTGCCGGGCTGGGAAACGTCGGTTGAAAACGTGAAAAGGAAATTCTTGGTGACCCGCTGCTGGATGGCGACGCGCGCCGACGGGTTCTGATTATTGCCTCCGAGCAGAGGATCAATTTGCAGGCTGGAGATCCCCGCGAGTTTCTGCACACTGCTGCTGAACTGGCTGGCAGCCTGGGATGCGATCATGGAATCAGTGCTCTGGCTGGATGCAGCGGATTCTTGTGTGGTTCTGCCACGAGCGATCAGATTGATGATGTCAGCCGTTGCCAGCGGCGGATCGGAAACGTAGGAGGTGGTGAGCTTGTCGAACGGTCCGCGAAGATTCAAGGTCAGGTTGTATTGCTCCACCACGGTCGAAACTGAAACATTCAGTACCGGACTGGTTTCATTCGGGTCGGCAAAGGTGATAACGCCGCGCTGCAACTGGTAGCGCACGTTGCGGTAGAAAAGCTCTCCCGCCGTGAGGTCGGTTCTTCCCGTGATCACGGGGTTCGCGGCTGTGCCGCCCACTCGCAAATCTACTCGCCCTTCCAGGCTTACCTGGGAGCTGGTTGCACTTAGATTTTCCTGCGATTGCACGCCGATGGCGAGTTGCACTGTGTCGGCGAAACCGGGTTGGGCGGGCGTCGCGGCGTTGCCGCTGAAGTCGTCGCCGAAGGTGGCCAGATCGAATTCTGGAGTGAAGGAAAGGCTATCGATCAACACGCGTCCCGTCAGGGTAGACGCGGCCGTCGTCCCGCTAAAAGCGAGGTTGGTATCGAGAAGTGTTCTTATGCCATCCGGATAGCGAAGGCGAACTGACGTGCCTTTAAGGGCGATATCGAATTGCAGGTTCGGGCGATAGGCGACCGAACCTCCCACCGAAACCTGGCCACCTCCGACTTGTCCGGTCAGCGTGGAGATCTGCACCCGGTCCTTGGCAATGTCCAGCGTTCCGTTTAGTTTTTCCACGCCAAGAGGAGCGCTCGCAGTCAACATCGCTACATTTTGCAGATGAACCTGCCCTTGCACGTCCGGATTCTGGGCCGTGCCGGAGGCGTGAATATCAAGGGAAAGAATTCCGGAGCTCTGCACGTCAGGGGCAACGATGCGAAGCACCCGCAAATCTACGGAACCCTGGACGGTCAAGTTCGGAGCGGTGGGGCCTGCAAGCGGAACATTACCTCGCAATTGAAGCGACGTGCCTGTGCCGCGAATCTCCGAAGGTTGCAGCGTGACGACCGAGTTGGAATAGTCCGCTCGTATGGGGCCTGCCGCCTCGATCTGCAGCGACTGGTAGCTGGCATTGAGTGTGGGAATGGTCAGGTGAGCTTCGAGTTGCGACTTATTCTTCAGCGGTCCCTTCAGCGCCGCGTGAAACTCGGACTGGCCGCGGAAACCTTCGGGCACGCTGGTCACGTATGTCGCCAGCAGCACATCCAGCGGGACTGCTGTGGTATCGATGGACGCTTCCGTGTAGTAGTCCCCGGTCAGATTTATCTGGGCGCGAGCCCGGACAGAAGCTTCCGCGACTTGAGAATCCAGAGTCAGATTAGCGCGCTGATTGGCCACGCGGACTTCGGCTTTCAGCCCGGAGATGGACTTCTGCCGCAGTTCGAGCTTAGGCAGAGCGAGAGTCGCAGTCAGTTGCGGACTCTCCAGGGTGCCTTCACCGCTCGCGGAAGCGGTCAGCGTTCCATCCAGCGGGAGATTTTTCGCCTGCAGCGTATGCAACTTTTGCAGAACGATCGAAGGTGCATCGAGACGGACCTTGTAAGCCTTTGTCTTCGGAGTGTACGTAAGGCTGGCGTCTGCGGATCCCGCGGGCATGGCAACGTTGAGGGTCGTGGCGATGGAACCTTTGTCGGTATGGAATCTCAACGCCAGGTTTTGGATGGGCTCGTCGTATGCACGCGCGTTTGCAATCTGCGCCGAACCTGAGCCTGACGGATTGAGTTGGGAGCCGCTCAGCGAAATATTTGCCGACAGGTCGCCACTGACGGGATACTGCAGGTTCGCCAACCGAGGAAGCTGTGCCGCGTTTTGCGCTTATGAGAGATCCCTTGGATATTACGAGCTGAGAGGGATCCAGTTGCAGGGTGAGATCCGCTCTCTTCCAGTCGCTGCCTTGCACGTGCAGATCCTGCGCGTTCAATTGTCCGGCCAAGCGTGGGCGCTGTATTGAGCCTTGCACAACCACATTCAACGCTGCTGATCCGGAGACTTCCGGCGTGGCCGACGAAGTGGGGCGGAATGCGGAAGCGAGCGCAACCAGTTGGTGGAGGTCGCTGGCTGTGGCCTGAACCTTCAAGTCTGAGTGATTGCTGACTTGCCCTTCCGCGGTCAGGGTGGCGGAGGGGATGTGGAGAGTGGTTTGGCGGAGTGTGATGACACTTCGCGGGCCATCATAAGTCAGATGAATCACGCCGTCGACTGGCACGTTGGTCTCGCGACGATTGGCCTTGTTGTTGGCCGCGGCGCGCAGATTCAAGTCCGACCGGGCGATCATATTGCTTAGAGATCCTTTCCACGACGCCTGTGCCGTACCGTTGAGAGTCCCTGCGAGAACGACGCTTTTGAGGTCCGGCCGACGAATCGCCTGCTGCGCCGCCTGCAGCGAGATGCTGCGCAATGAGGCTCGAAGCTGCGAGACGGGCGTAGTGTCGAGATGTTGAACCTCAACATCGGCGTTGACCTGGCCGCCGAGCGAGTCAACTTGTATGTCGTGTGCTCGCAAGGATCCATTGGCGAGCTGATATCGTCCCTGTAGTCTGCGAACTTCAAGCCGCCCGCCGGAAGATGCGGCCGAAAGACCTTCGCTGCCAATTTGGCCGTCGATGGCGACGCTTCGAAGGAAGGGCTGGCTGTTTAAGTTCTGGTAATGAATTCTGCCGGTCAGCGCCCTCGAGTGAAAATAGGGCCGGTGTGGCGCGGAACTTTGCAGTGAAATTGTGAGGCAAAGGTGCATATTGCGCGTACTGCAGGTGACCGTTGTCGTAGGAGATCGAGCCACTGTAGCGGGTTGCGAAGGAATCAAAACGTATGTCAGTCCCTAGATTGTAGAGATCAGCCTCAACCGGGGTTTTCTTGTCGTTGTAGTTGATCTCGCCATGAGTAAGAAGTAAATGCCCCACAGCGAGATCAAAAACGCTGGTGTGGCTGCTGGTTTTGCTTGGCGGAGCCTGAGGAATATTGCTTTTGCCATCTCGATTTACCTGGAGATGAACTACAGGATGCTCGATCAGAAGTTCGCTGAGGCTTATTTGCCGGTGCAGGACTGACTGAATTTTGAGGCCGATAGTCAGCTTGTCGATTTGCACGAGCGGCGGTTGATCCGTGCGCTCGGTACCTCGGACAACAACGTCGTAGAGGTGGGCGGTGAGGGTCGAGAGGTTGAAGTCGAGCCCGCGAATTTGGGTTCGGCCGCCAGTAGCTTCGTCTGCCCCCTGCACAATTTTGCGAAGAGCGTACTGCTGGAAGTTGCTGCTTTTCAGAAACAAGTATCCTCCCATCGCTCCCACAAGGACAAGCAGCAGGAGTCCTGCGATCGTCCAACCAATTGCCCTCCGCCATTTCATGACTTCTCCTAAAAGGCCTGGCCTATCGTGATGAAGTACTGCGTAGGATTGATCCCCGGCAGGGGGTTCAGGTTATGGCCAAGATCGATGCGGATCGGCCCGATCGGGGTCGAATAACGCAGACCAATTCCAACTGTATTTGTGTAGTTGCTGACCAGGCTGTGAAAGTTAATCGCGCGGTAGACGTTACCTCCATCGTAGAAAACAACTCCGCCGAGTGCCTTCATGATTCCGAGCGGAAAGCGCACTTCGGAGTTCAGAATCAACAGCTGGCGCCCACCGATGGGAACGGTCACATTTACGCAGCCGGTCTGGGATCTCAGAACATTGCAGAAGGGAACCAATCGCTGCGGACCAGCCTCGTTGATCGGAAACCCGCGCAAAGACGTTCCGCCACCAGAAAAATAGAGCTGGCTGGTGGGAACAAAACTTCCGGCGAAAGCCTTTGCCAAGCCCACTCGAATGCTATTGGCAAACACAATCGAATGGACCGGCTTGTAGTAAGCGTATTGCCCGAAGAGCCGGGCGAAATTTGCGCTTGAGCCGAGAACGACTGGTGTTATTCCCAGATTGAGGGTTCCGAAGACACCGCGGTGAGCATCCAGCGGTTTGTCGCGCGTGTCGCGGATCAGGGTGCCGGAGAATGTAGACAAGTGAATGTTCCGGTCCTGTGGCAGCACGAGCGCTGGAACCAGCAGCTGCGAGAGCGCAGTCTTGTTGAAATCGTAACGAATCTGCAGACGCGTGTTGTTCTTCCGGCTTATCAGCCGCTCGACCTGGAAAGAGAGATCTCCCAAGCGGGCGGCGAAGAGCGGATTTTCGGTGGTGCGTTCCACTGAGAGACTAGTGAGCGAACTCCAGTCAGAACCGAGGAAGTGCGATTGCGCGTACGTGGTGAGGGCGCGCTGATCAAGCCGAGAGAAGAGAACGGACGCACTGGCGGTCTCCCCGAGTCCTCGTATATTTCGGCGGTTAAATTGCACAGAGCCACGCGGACTGGCGAACGTAGACTGGCTGGGAGCAATTCGATTGTTACCCAGCCCGATGGTGGGTAGTCCGGGGACAGCGACGGTGCCAGATGGAATATTCCCGCCACGATGCGAAACCTCGAAACCGACTCCGTACGTGATCTCGTTGCGCTTTGCCTCGTGTACTTTGACGAGTGCCGACTCCTCGGTCTGATCCGTGATCGGCTTTCTGGGACCGACGCTGGACCAGTCGAAGATGTTCAGGTCGTAGAGACGGCTTTCCGCCTCCAGCAGCCCACCCCTGCTCATGGGAGATTCAGGAGGGACCTTCGCAGCCTTTTTGATGAGGGAGAGCCGGGTTTGTTTCTGTCCGAGATAGAGGACGTCGCCAACACGAACCAGCTGGTGCTCGATAACGGCGTAAGTCACGTCTACGCGGTGAGGATCGTCGGGGTGACGTCTCACGGTCGTCTTCACTTCGGCATTCAGGTATCCACGATTGAGGTAGTTAGCTGAGATGCGGTTCCGATCTTCAGAAAGACGACGGCCAGAAAAAGGAGCGCCAGAGCGGAGTTGGAAGCCTTTGGGAACAGTAAGCTGATCGTACGGAACGTTGTCGTTTCCCGTGACCTGAACATTGTCGATCAATGTTTGCGGTCCTTCTTCGATTAGAAATGCGACATCGATTTTGGGTTCGTGGTCCGTAATCTGCTGGGTTACCTTGACGCTCTCGTATCCCCGGTCGCGGTAAAGAGCCTGCAGATTGGTCACACTCTGTTTCAGCAGCTTCTGGCTGATCGCACCATGTGACCAGATGTGAGATCGTTTGACCACAACCTGGGCGAGCAGATCGTCCTCCGAGATCTGGCGGTTTCCGTGGAATGAGATGCGATCTACCTTGTGTTTTCTCCCGCGGTCGATTTCATACACCAGCAGGATCTGGTTGGGCTGGCGCTGGAAATTAGTTTTCACGTTTGCGTCGAAGTAGCCTTTTTTCTGGAAATACTCGACCAGGTTCTGCTGTCCTTCATTGATCAGATCGCTATCGATGGCTCCTTCGGAATAGATCGGAATCAGTTTTTTCAGCTGCCGTCCGGACACAAAATGGAACAGGGAAAGGCGTGCGCCCGTGGTGCGAACGATCACGACCGGTCCGACCTCGATTTTGAATGACACGTCCACGCGATTCGTCTCAGCGTGATATTGCGGAGGATTCTCCTCTACGCTGCTGGCCAAGTGGCGCTGTTGCGACAGCATCCTCTTGATCAAGACACTGGCAGCGCTCATGCGTTCGGGAGTATAAGGCTTCCCCGACTTCAGGAGCCCTCCAGAGAAGCGGGCGCGGAGGGAGCGAACAGCGTGCAGCGGGCGGGAACTCTCAGAGCTGTCGGGCCCTTGCAGGTCGATAGTCCCGATGCGCGCCTGTTTTCCCAGTTCGACGGAGAATGAGACGTTGACCAACTGGTGGGCGTCGTCGATCTCGGACTTGGTCTGAATTTTTGCCTGGAAGTATCCGTTTTTCTGAAGGAAGTTCTGCAAAGCCGTTTCAGCGACCGGAATCCGTGCCCGGTCGTAGGGATCTTCGTCGGGCAGGTTTACCACCTGCAGAAGCCGTGTATAGGAAAAGTCCTTGACAACACCCGGAAAATCGACAATTCCGAGGTAGTAAGCGGGCTCGAGCAGAAAGTTCAGTCGCAGGCCGGAGGGCTCTGGCAGCACGTTAACCGTAACCTTAGGAAATCCGCCCTTCTGTTCCAGCGCGGTGATGCTGGCTTCCACGTTCGCCTGGGAGTAGGGCTGTCCTTCTTTCTGTTCAAGCAGAGGACGAAGCGGTTCAACGTCGCGATGGGGATTGGCGATGAGGTCGACCGCGACCACGGTTTGTCCTTCGTACACCGACTGAGGCCCTTGCGTCGCGAGTTGAGCCCAGGTCGGGGCCACAAACAACAGAAGGAACAGTACTGACGAGCGCATAAGAAAACGATGGATCCGGTTTCTGCAAGTATCGACCTGTCGGCCCTCTGGCCATGCAAGGCACGAAAGATTTCAACAATCGAGTGGCCGATGTGTGATGCCGAGGAATGCCGAGGAGTTGTCGTTCTAGTGGAACGCAGTGGGAGTGAAAGTTCTAGGTCGCTGAATCGAGAAGAGCCACAGGAAAATTGCGGAAGAGGGCATCGGCACGAATAGAGTTTTCGCCGGATTGTTCTTGCGAAAGTATCTTCTCCCCGGTCAGGACATTGTTCCATGCGCTCGGCGAACCCGGCGGCAATTTGATGTCAGTGTCGTGCCAGTCCGGCGCGGTCCGGCCTTTCGCCGAGGATTCTGAGATCTGAGACAACCATCTGGGGACGACCACCAAAACTTCTTTTCCGTTGTGCCGGCGCAGGAATGAGACGACATTTTGCGAGCGAGCGCCGGTTGATTGCAAAGGCAAGAATTCCCCTTCCTGAAAGAGCGTCGCGTTTTCGCGCCGATAGCAAAGTGCGGTCTGAATCAGGTAGAGATTGATACCTCCATCATGCCAATGATCGACGAGCTCACGAACCAGTTCCTCGCGGCTGGAACGCAAGCGTTCAATATCGTCGAGCATCACCATGCGACGGGAAAAATCGACAGGGCCACGATTATCAGGGTCCACAAGCCGCAAGTCCCACAGCTCGGAGCCTTGATAAAAATCAGCGGCGCCAGGCGAGGCGATTTTCAGAAGTACCTGGGACAGGCTGTTGGCCATGCCGAAGTAGGCGATTTTCTGCTGGAACGGCCTGAAGTCACGCAAGAAGTCTTCGGCATCGGAAGAAAGAATTTTCGCGACGAATTCCTGCAGGGCGTCCTCGTGTTTTTGATTCGGACGGGTCCAACGCGTATGCACCATGGCTTCCCGCGTTGCCTTGACAAAATAGTCCTGCAATCGTTTGATCAGCGTTTCACAAACTTCGTGCTTCAGCGGCCAAACGCCGAGCAGAGTCTGATAGAGGAAGTATTCTTCGTTGCGGTCTGGAGTCGGGCGGCCGTCAACCTCCTGCTTATGCCGCGCATTCAGCTTTGCCCACAACTCCAAACGGGTCTGCCACTCATTCGCTATCTCCGACAAAACGTTGATGCGGGCCCGGACGCCTTCGCTGCGCTTGGTATCGTGCGTCGTGGTTGCGTTGAGGCTATGTGGCCAATCCTGACGGCGGGTCTGGAGAAAGGAAAAAAATTCCTCGCGCGAACTTGCCTGGCTCGGCTCCGGGTCCCCGCCCACTTCATTCAGCGAGAGCAAGGGGTGGTAGACATAGAGAGCTGTGTCTTCCATCCCCTTGGCAACAATGGGGCCGGTAACCTGTTGCCAGCGCATCACGAAGGCCAGACGAGCCTCGCGCTGGTCGGGTAGCACGTGAGGCAGATTCTGCAGCAGGAGTACTTCCCGAACAAAGTCAAAACAGGCAGGATTCAGGTGGGGCGCTCGGCTGCGGGCTTTGTCGAGAGCTTCGCCGATGTATTTGACGGCGTGTTCGGGCAACTCCATGTTGCGGATATAGGTGCGGTACACAGAAAGATTCGCTGTGACCTCGACTAGTGTCTCAATCAATTGGCCGCGTGACAGTTCTCGCGCGTAGCGATCCTGGGCGGCGAGTTCGGCCAACTGCCGTCCCATCGAGCGCATCTCAACCCCGAGCAGCGTACTCATCACCAGCTTCTTTTTCTGATAGAGCACATCCGAAAAGTCCTGGTGACGGCCGATGAACGCCGCGTATATCTGCTCGACTTGCGCGGCTCCTTGCGGATTTACGAATACTCCATTGGCTTGGTTCAAGTAGTCGTAGCCGGTGGTCCCGCTTACCAGCCAATCATTGGGGAGCGATTCGCCGCGGGCGAGAATTTTTTCCACCAGCACATAAGCCCTCTGAGGCGGTTCTGCAGAATCCTTCGGACTGAGGCGTTCCTGAAGTCTGGTCAGGTAAGCATGGGGATCGCGAAGTCCGTCGATGTGGTCGACGCGAAGCCCGGTAAAAGGCCCTGTGGAGATCAGCCGGAACAGGTGACCGTGCGTGGCTTCGAAGACGACGGGGTCTTCGACCCGCACGCCCACAAGATCTGCAATCGTAAAGAAACGGCGATAGTTGATGCTCTCGTTGACATTCTGCCAGTAGGCGAGTTTGTAGTACTGCTCGTTGAGCAACCGCTGCAAGTCCCCGACGCTGGATCGGCGGCAGTCTCGCCAGAACGCCGGTCGGCATTCGTGAGGTTCGAGAAGGTTGCAAGAATGCCGGAATATTCCTGATAAGCCGGGGAATCTTCTCCGAGCTTTTTTTTCAATCGGTCGATACGGTGGTTCAGAATGCCGTGATAGCTATGAGGAGCGAGCGGAAAAAAAGAATCGTAATACTGCAGGAAAAATTTGCCGTCCTGAAATGTTAGTTTGAGTTCGCCGCTGTCGAGCGCTTCCCCGAAAGGCCGGCCAAGAACCGGCAGGAGGATTTTTCCGTCGAGGCTGCGCGTGCCGGGGTGCCAGTCGATGTCGAAGAAGGCTGCGTAGGCCGATTGCGGGCCGTTCTCGAGGACATCCATCCACCAGGCATTCTCCATGCTCGCGGCCATGTGATTCGGCACGATGTCCAGCACCAAGCCCATACCTCGTTTCTGCAATTCATTCTGAAGAGTTTGGAATTCCTCTTCCGATCCCAGCTCAGGATTGATTCGGGTGGGATCGGTGACGTCATAGCCGTGCCCGCTGCCTTTTCGACTGCCCAGAACCGGGGAAACGTAAATATCGGAGATGCCGAGTTCATTCAGGTAGTCGAGAATCCTGCACGCATCGGAGAAGCGGAAATCCTTGTTGAACTGAATTCGATAGGTGGCGCTGGGCGTGCGTATGGGCGGCATAATTAAGGCTGAAGTTCGAGCTGGGGCGTGCGGATCTGCAACTGTGCCGCAATATGAACGAGATTCTCAAAATACTGCTGCATCGCTGGATCGTTGTTGCTGCCCCATCCGTTTTCCTCGAATACCTTGATGAGGGCGGGATAGCGTATTCCAGGGTAGTTGTGTCCAGAGGTACGTTGCCTGCCGCTGCTTCTTTGAGAAGGCCTAGAATACTGTCCGAATCCAGGTCGGGGCGCTCGAAGGACTGCTGCAGTTGGTAGTTAATCGCGATTTCGGCAGCCGACATCAACGCCCGTGGAACGGGAATCGATAATCCGTTCAGAAACCGGATCAAAGGGGCCTGGCTCTCAAAAAACGTGCGGTAGACAGCCGCAGCGGAAGTCAGCGAGTCCGTCAGAATCGTATTTGCAATCTTCCGCTGCTCATCCCGGAAAAGTAGGCGCAGGGAGAAAGTATTTTTGTCGAAGGCTTGATCGAGGAGCCGGATCGCTTCGGCGGTATCTGCCTGCGAGAAGGCTTGCAGCAGCTTCGTGTGGAAATCGCCGTTCGTCGAGGTGCTCTTCGGTCTCACGCCCGCAGTAATGTTGTGGTCGCCCAGGTGGAGGACTGCAAAATCTACCTCAGCGGACTCCTGGGTGATCTCGGAACGGAGGCGTGCTGCGCCAGTCGCCAAACGCATCTTCCCCTCGGCTTCCAGGGAATAATTGTCGCGTTCCACGATTGCTTTTGGCTTTCCCGAGCTGCTGCAGGAACTCCGGCTCCAAATTTTCGCCGCAGCACTGCTGAGCGAGCTGAAGCGCCCGGCCCGCATACTGAATCACCTGCACGGTCTCCACGCCGGAGAGCTCGTCGAAGAACCAGCCGCAGCTGGTGTACATCAGCATCGCGTGCCGCTGCATTTCGAGCAGCCTGAGAGCCCTCACCTGCTCTTCCTCATTGAGCGGACGAAGAGAATGATCCGCGAAGAATGAGGCCCGCGATTCCTCCGAACGGTCGAGGATGACGCGGATGTAGTCGTTCCGCGCCCCCCACGGATCTTTCAGGAGTTCTCCGAGTTTTTTCTCGAATACGGGTACGAGGCGGTCGCGCAACCAGTCCAAAGCCGCGCGCAGCGGCCCGCGCCACTCCTGGTTCCACGGGTGACCGCCGGAATTGCAGCCGCAATTGGAGCGCCAACGCTCGATTCCGTGAACACAACTCCACGAGCTTTTTTCCACGATCTCGACCTTGTACTCGGCGGGATATCTCTCGAGGAATTCGCCATAGTTCGTAAGCTGTGCGAGTTTGGATTCCTCGATGTGGTGAAGGGCAGAGCTGAGCGCCATTTCGCCGTAGTGGTGATGATGTCCGTAGCTCTCGCCGTCAGTAGCGATGTGGACAAGTTGCGGGCCCTCCCGCTTATCAGAAAATCCGCTAAGCAATCTGTCGGCGAATAGCTTCCCATCGTTGAGCAGGCCCTCGAAAGCCACACCTTGCGAGATGGGGCCGTCGTAGAAAAATAAATTGATCTTCTTTTTCGAAGGTAACTGGGCGACATAAGCGCGGCTCGGATCGATGCGGCTTCCAGTCACGTCCTGCCACTTCGGGTCCTCGACAGGACGAGCTTGGATCGGACGAACTTGCTTGGCCTGCCGCGGCGCGAGGATGGTGAACTTGATGCCATTCTCGGCCAGCACCTCGAGAGTCTCGATGTCGACCGCTGTCTCCGGCAACCACATCCCTTCGGGCTTGCGTCCGAAGCGAGATTCGAAGTCGCGAATCCCCCATTTCACCTGCGTGACCTTATCCCGCCGGTTTGCCAGGGGCAAGATCATGTGGTTGTAGGCTTGCGACATCGCTGAGCCGTGGCCCGAGAATCGAGTCTGACTCATCCGATCCGCTTCGAGAATCGCCGCGTAGACCTTGGGTGCTTCCGGCTGGAGCCAGGAAAGAAGAGTGGGACCGAAATTGAAACTGATCTGCGAGTAATTGTTCATCAGCTTCAGAATGCGATTCTCAGAATCGAGCACCCGCGAAACCGCATTGGGTGCGTAACACTCCGCCGTGATGCGTTGGTTCCAATCGTGATAGGGATAGGCCGAGTCTTGTAACTCGATGGCCTCCAACGAAGGATTTTCTCGCGGAGGTTGATAGAAGTGCCCATGGATACAGACGTATCTCATGCTGGCTCCGAATCGTGCGACGTACCTTCGAATAGGACAAAAGAATGTGGATGCATGTGCAGGACAAAGGGTTTCGAAAATCTCACTTCAGCCGGGAAGCTCTCGCCCGGCCCGTGCCATGCTCGGTCAGCGGAGGAAAGTTTCGTTCTCCACAATCCTCGCAGTTCCGACACTTCTGAAGTCACGAGTGAAGGGGCAGAGTTAAAGTTAAAGATCATCGCCAGGCGTCCTTTGGTGTCGTCACGGAAAACTAGCAACGACGAATTTCCGGTTTCCCGCACGCGCCACTCGCCGGGCTTGCCCAGATTTTGTTCCTTCCGGATGCGGATCAATTCCTTGTAGAAGCGCAACAGTGTGGCATGCGGTTCCTGCACTTTTACAGAGTGCTGCAACTGAGATCGGCGAAACGTCGCTTCATCCTGCGGGTCAGGCACGAAACCTTCCCAGCCAAACTCCTTGAACTCGTCTCGCCGTCCGCGGCGCACGGCTTCCACCAGATCGGCATCGAGGTGGCTGGTGAAGTATTGGAAGGACGCAGTCTCGCCGTATTCCTCACCCATGAACAGCATGGGGACGAACGGTGAGAGCAATGTGACTCCCGCCGCAAGCTTCAAGGCCTCAACATTCACGAGGGCGCTCAGCCTTTCGCCCGCAGCGCGGTTGCCCACCTGATCATGATTCTGGTTGCAGACTACGAAATGGGAAGATGAAATGCCACGTGGAGAGTTCCCGTGTTTTCGCTGGCGATAGTGGGAGTACTGCCCGCTGTAGCACCAGCCGTCTCTCAGCGTTTGCGCAAGGTGGGATACGCGACCGAAATCCTGGTAGTAACCGACCTTTTCGTGAGTCAGCAGCGTGTGCAAAGAGTGATGGAAGTCGTCGCTCCACTGTGCATCCATTTCGTACCCACCGTGCTGCTGGGGCAGAATGATCCGCGAGTCATTCAGATCGCTCTCTGCGATCAAATGGATCTGCCGGCCAAGGCGGCGCGACAACTCTGCCACTGATAATTTGAGCTCCGCGAGAAAGTGCAGAGCGCTGAAGTCGAAAATTCCGTGGACGCCGTCGAGTCGCAACGCGTCGAAGTGATAGTGTTCCAGCCAGTAGAGCGCGTTCTCGATAAAGTATCGGCGCACCTCATCGCTGCCTGGACCGTCGTAGTTGATGGCTTCTCCCCAGGGAGTGCGGTAGCGAT
>WNFI01154159.1_pt1 | contig 12864 bp, 8 predicted proteins | sample 5400471 | NCBI WGS metagenome assembly WNFI01 (sample SAMN13153348, study PRJNA577476) | soil metagenome | isolation source: 100 cm saprolite on Douglas fir-dominated hillslope | place: USA:California | collected 2013-09-17
TTGAGGGATATGCATCACACCTGGCTAATGCCCCTCTTGGCATTGTCCTCGTCATGGCAGGGGAACACGATCAAGTTGCCCAGGAAACATTCGATGAGGGACGATTAAGTGAACGAATGATGTTGGCAGCTGCGGCATATGGAGTGGGTTCGAGCGTCGGCTGGTTCACGGGAAAGGGAAACGCTGCGGCTAAAAAGATACTTGGGATTCCGGATCAACGCCTGGTACGCACAGCTATCTCCTTCGGCTATCCAGATGAACAGGCGCAACGTGCTCGTGTAAAGCCAGCACAAGCTCGCAAACCACTAGCAGTGTTGGTTCACGAGGAGCGCTACAGTTAGCGTCCGACCTTCATCGCTTCAACGTTGCAATCCCTGCGGCAAAAACACTCCCCTTAAAATGAGTGAACCGCCAGTAGGGATTTCTTCTGCAACCAGGATAACACTTCTCGTGCCTTAGATGTAAAGTAAAAAAATTCTTCTTGGCAGGAATAAATAACATACTACACTTGTTGGTAACTGCTGAATACATGTATCTATTGTATCGGATCGTACTGAATAATATTAACAATATAAATAACCGCAACGAATAATAATAAAGAGAACATATACCAGTATTTTATAACTATAGATAATAATATAAATAACTTGAAGGAATATTTAAAATGTGGTAAAGTTTCCTAGGAAAAACAGAGGTTAAAAGCTGGTTTCACTAGTGAAAAAGGCATTAAACAACTATTTTATAGTCTACAGACAAAAGGAGTAGTCATGTCGGAAAACAAAGGATACGTCCATCCAGAGGTTCTGGTTGATGCAGATTGGGTAGAGGCCCATCTACGTGACCCTCAAGTACGCCTGCTCGAGGTAGATGTTAACACAAAAGCTTACGAACAGGGCCATATTCCTGGCGCAGTGGGAGTCAACTGGCAAACAGAACTGCAGGACCAAATCGTTCGTGCGCCCTTGCTTCAAGGGCACCTGGAAAAATTGCTAGGCGACGCTGGAGTCAGCAATGACACGACGATTGTCTTATATGGCGACAATAACAACTGGTTTGCAGCCTGGGCCTTCTGGATCCTCAAATTCTATGGGCACAATGATGTACGTCTGCTCGATGGCGGCCGCGTAAAATGGGAAGCAGATAAACGCGAGCTTACGACTGAGGTAGTTAGGTATCCTCACGCGACCTATCATGCGAAGACACCCAACACGGAGATTCGAGCGTTACGTGATCAAATTTTGAGCGCACTAGGCCATAAAGATATCGCGCTGGTAGACGTACGTTCTCCTGGCGAATATAGCGGGGAACTGCTTGCTCCGGCCAATCTGCCCCAGGAAGGCGCACAGCGCGGTGGACATATTCCAGGTGCGGCCAACATTCCATGGGCACAAGCAGTACGCGAAGATGGCACTTTTAAATCAGCAGATGATTTGCGTTCCATCTATGAAGGCAAAGGTATAACCCCTGAGAAAGAAGTAATAGCCTATTGTCGTATTGGTGAGCGCAGCAGCCACACCTGGTTTGTGCTCAACTACCTGCTCGGCTATCCTAAGGTTCGTAACTACGACGGTTCCTGGACTGAATGGGGCAGCCTTATCGGCGCCCCTATTGAAAAGTAGTGTTTTTTAGCAAAGCAAGAGCGAGAAGAATACCGGCTACCTTGCAAGGCAGCCGGTATTCTTCTCGCTCTTGCCATACATGAAGCGTGAAATTAGTTAAAACTTCCTGCCACTTTTAAGAGTTCGACAGTATTACCAGTGCCGTTGCTATTACCCCTGACAGTTAACACAACCAGTGCTTTGTCAATCGGATTCCCTTGCACATCGAAGAGTATACGACCGCTAATGCCATGATAAGGTGGTATATTGTTCTTACCCAAAGAAGCCAGGGCATCACGCACTGCTTGCCCCGTGATATTGCCTTGTACTAGCTTTGCAGCAGCAACCATTACACCAACCGCGTCGTACGTCAGGATAGCATCATTGCCGGCGGGAGGTGCGTTATTGCTTGGAACGGTAGAACTTTGATAGGTGCTCACCCAATTGTGAAAGAAGGCAGGCTGACTATGCAACTTAAGGAAAGACCATTCGTCTGGGTGACCAAAAGCCGTGAAGCTCAGGCGCTGGATGTCTTGAGGAAAATTCCTGGCAATGGCAGCATCAGGACCATCTCCTTGACCAAGGATCAAGCCTGTATCTATGGCATCGCCGCCCAAAATCTTGAGCCTGGCAAGCGTAAGATTGCCAGGATAGGTATCAATAGCAATGGCAAGGGCATGAGCCAGGCGTACTGCATCAGTATCAATACCGGCGAGGAAAATGAGATCAGCGTTATTTCTGAGTGCATCATTAATCACCTTCTGATAACCTACAACTGTTGTCGTACCTTCAGTAAAGTTATCAGCGGGATTATTAATGGCCGTTGCATGTAAGGCTTGAACGCGTGCCGTAAGTGCATCTGCTAGCGATTGGCTGTAAGTATCAGTTGGGTCACGCAAGACGAGAATTTTTTTGGCATTAAACTCATTTGGATCTACGGCTACAGAACCCAGGGTTTTGCCTTGCAGATCATCTGGTGGATTGACGCGAAAAAAGTATTGGCTTGAGCCGCTCAACTTCACGCTTGATGCTGTCTCAGAGAGCAGGGGAATATGGGCACCAGCGATAATATCCCGGGCGTTGATAGTTTGTGAGCTAAAGGGCCAACCGACGACACCAATAATATGATCGATATTGCCAGCATTCAATACCCGGTTAGCTATAAGCTGGGCCACGGCAGCCACGTCGTCATTATTCGCACCAGAACTATCTATGAGCAGACGTAATTTCGCATGGGGCAACGTATTGTTCGTATTGATTTCGTGCTGGGCCAGGTATGCGGCTTGTAGTTCGGCATGCGCCAGCAAATAGTCGGCTGCATTATTATCCAGAGCCACACCCATTACAATTGTGACATAGGGAGCACCACTTTGCAGAATATGAATATCCTCATTGTAGATCTGGGCTTCCCCATCGGTGGGATCTTCTGTGATCGCCTTTGAGAGCAAATTGACCGCGGTACTTACGTCATTATGCTGAATCGCCTGGGCAGCCTGCTTCTTCAAAGCAAGCTCATGACTGGGACGGCCATAGCTGTCAAGTACAATGCGCCCATCGCTCAGTCCTATCCCTTTCTTCTGAAACATACTCATCTCTAAGGCGATTTCATTATTAAGGGCAGCCTGGTTCTGGGCTATAGATGTAGCTGTGAGTTGTGTATTGTTAGTCGAACCGCCGAAAGAGGGAAGAGAAGAACGGAAATACGCCAGGAAAAAACCCAGGATAATGAGACTACTCACCGCAGCAAATACAATAACATTTGTCCGGCTGCGACTGCGACTCCTCTGGCGTATCTCTGCCGAGTTGAGCAGGAGGGGATTTTTAGCAGGATTGCCTGCCTGCGTAAGCACAGGAGGATACAAAACGAGCACAGACGAGATATCCTTGAGCATATCATTAGCCCGTGGGTAGCGTTGCTGCCCCGATAGGCGCAGAGCTTGTGTGAGAATTGCCTCCATTTCAGGCGTCACCGTCGGATTAAGGCGCCTAGCAGGAGGATGGAAAAAGGCCATGCGTTCATGAGGGTCATAACCAGTTACCGCATGATGCAACGTTGCCGCCAGGGAATATAAATCTATCGATGGATCGATCTGACCACGCACCTGTTCTGGGGCCATATACCCAGAGGGAGCATTGCTCTTGCTCGGTAACTGCGCGCTGGGCGTAAAAAGAGGAAGATATATGAGTGATACGCGCTTCCTGTCAGGGCTTATGATGATTGTGTCAGGATTGATAGATCCATGCACGATTGGTGGTCGTATATGTTCGAGATGTGCCAGCATCTCGCACAATTGCTGCCCATACGCTGCAACAGTATGTTGAGGCAAAGCGCCTCCCTGACGTGCAAGCAAGGTACCCAGGGTTTCTCCTTCGGGATGTTGAAACACGATATAATAGGATCCCCGGTCATTGAACACATCGATAACCCTGGGAAACCCTGGATGTTGTGCCAGCTCTGTCATCTTCAAAGAAATTGAGCGAGCAGTTTGTTCTTTATCTACATCTGTCATGACGTCTGTAGGAAAAGCTACCTCACGTATAAGCACACGACGAGACGAGTTTTGAGTATCGGATGCTAACCATGCTACGCCCTGCCTACGTTGATTCTCAGGCAAAAGTACCTGCTCTACCAAACGATAGCGTCCCCTGCGTAGCATATCTCCACGCATTAATATCTGCATGGGTGCAAGTGTGGAGGGTAATACATATTGCTGATTATATCTTGACGAAGTCTGATTTCCTGTATTCTGGGAATCGGTTGATGCACGTCCATAGCCACAGCGTGCACATCCACCTTGTACAAGTTCTCCATCAAAATTACAACGTGGGCAGCGCATTTCTATTCCTTTTGAGTGGATGTACTTACCATAAACATAAATAGCCTGTGTACAGAGTGCCTCAAGAATACAGTATTGTCAAAAGAATAGGAAAGATGGGTAATTTGTTTTATGGATACGGCCGCTAGAAATCTCTATATTTCTGGTCCGGGAAGGTGGGTAGCCAGGATTTCTTGCGGCACCATAGCAATCGGAACTGCGCCGTAAGAGGGAAATGCTAAAGCTTCCTGCTCACTTATGAGAAACTGCAGATATGACTTGAATTGGGAGGTCCCACTTCCTTGTGTGTAGAGATGTTCGACGCTCCAAAATGGATAAGTACCCTGTACCAGGGCCTGGATAGTAGGAGAGACACCATCGATTGCAAGGACGGTGACATTAGCACCTTGAGTAACCGCGAGAGGTACATAGCTGATTGCTCCTGGCGTTTGGACAACAGCTTGCAGCCAATTCTTTTTGAGCCTTACCCCATTGACATGCTCTCCTTGATCATTGAGCACGAATGCCCGGAAAACGGCGCTTACCGTATCATTCGTCGGACGCTGAATGATCTTTATGGACACATCAGAACCACCCACCTGGGACCAATTCGTAATACGCCCCTGGTAGATATCTTGAATAGCGCTGCTGCTCAACCTGCTGACCTGCACATCTGGGTTGGCAATCAGAGCATAAAGCATAGCCGCAATGGGTTGATCTGTCAGGTTGTGTGAGGGACGCGCTGTCAGATCAGAAGAGACGGCATCGATCTCTTTTTGCTGTAAAAAGCCGAGGCTGGTACGACTATCATCTCCAGCCAGAGAAATATTCATAACAGGGCATTGTGCTTGATAATCCTGACCCACACGCTGTAGAAGAGGTTCAAAGTTTACAGAACCATCTATGTGCAGCTTCCCCCGCTCACAAGTAAAAAATGCTGGGCCAGGAGTAGCAGAAGAGGTAGGAGGTACGCCAACCGTTCCATCCACGCCTGGTGTTTGCGACATCACAACAGTAGGTGTCACATGTAAGGGTGGGTAAAAGTTACCTGCATTCACAGTAGGCGATCCCATAAGCGCAGTCGGAGTCGCGGGCTGGCTCACTGGCGTGCGAGAAGAGAGCACAGATCGACCAATGCTCCAAAGCTGCCCCTGTATATCAAAGATATGTGGAGGCAAAGAGAAGATAAAAATTGTAGCGCCAAACAAACTAAATAGAAGTACAGACAACAGTAAAAATGATGTAGCATGGGATCGTGCAAAGCCAGTGCGCCGTGCTCGCACAACAATACGCCGTTCCGCTAAAGGAGTAATAATCTGCCTACTACCAGGCATCAGCGCGGAGAGCAATGCCTGCGCGAGAGCAGCGGCGCTGGGGAAGCGTCCTTCAGGACTTTTCGCAAGAGCCACCCGTATCACTAGTTCTAAAGCTTCAGAAATTTCCGGGCGCAGGGCACGCAGCGATGGAATTGGCTCTTCTGTATGTTTCAACCAGAGGCACAAGTGGATCCCCGACTCGATAGGCCCGCCTCATACCGAATTGAGTGAGAAACACGTTTTCCTCATGATCTACCAGAATACTAGAAGGTTGAATATTGGCATGAACAATGCCTTGATCATGTACATATTGTAGAGCAGCACATAACTGCGTCACAAAACGTACTGCTATAGGCACTGGTATCAGTTGTTCTGGCTGCCGCTGCATATATTGCTCAAGTGTCTCATCGTCTGTTATAAGCGTTGCGCAATACAGTAGATCATCCCCTGCACCAAATTCCAACAAGGGCTGAATATACTTGTGATGACAACGCCATACTTTTTCTACTTCTGTCGCAAAGTTTTCGCGAAAGGATGCCATATCCGGAAACTCGGGCCGAAATAAACGCAGTACGACATCATATCCACCTCTCGTAGTTGGTCGTGCGCGGTAGGTCTCCACTATTCCCTCGCGTGCCAGGCACTCAAGCAAGAAGTAGTTACCTACCAGGACACCTGCAAGTTCTGCCATTTCTATCTCTCCTCCCTAGCCTTCTATCCCTACATACTCAGGCATCGTCCTAACCAGGGACAAAGACACAACTTGCCAGGTTTTGACGCTATGAACAACAAATTGATCAGCATACCTATGGGTTGGTAGGTTATACGCACCATGCCCGTCACTTGGGAAGTAAAACGAAGAGAGTAATGCGCCCAGGAGACCCAGTAACAAGAGTATTACCACCACGATTGGCAATGCCTTTCTCAATCCTTCATTCAGCTTATTCTCGTTCCGACTATCATTAGCTTGTGGTAGAGATGAAGATATCTGCGGCTCAGGCGGCAGTTCGGTAGGTGCCAGTGGTTTGCTATGCAAGTATGCATCAGCAGTTAAGGGCACCGATTCCACCTGTATGTTCGTTACGGGTGACCACTCAAGAGGATCGGGATCAACGGACCAGAAACGATATTTGTCCTGACCCATAGATGTATTCTCTTGCAAGAAACTCATCTTAGGATTGCTTTTTCCCCCAGAAGAAGGTGAAGCGGTGGCGGAGGGAGGTGGCGTTTGGGGATCATAGACTGATCCAGCAGCGTTCAGGGCGGGAACAGGAGTTTGGGGATTACCCACGGGTGCGGTTGTTGCAATAGACCTGGCAACGGGTGAGGCTACTGGGGCTACAGATACGGCGGCTAAAAACGCACTGCCAAATTCTTCAGCCGAGGCAAAGCGATCCTCAGAACGTTTCTGTAATGCCATCTTCAGTACCCCATCTACGGCATCCGAAATGCTAGGGGCAAGTGCTCGTGCCGACGGTGAAGGTTGACGGACATGTTTGAGCAATACTTCAACAGGTGTCTGTCCAGTAAAGGGAGGTTGACCCGTAAGAATACGAAACAAGAGGACACCAAGGGCATAGATATCACTGGATCGTTTCACGACACCAAGCGACTGTTCAGGTGCAGCATATTCTGCTGATCCCCAGCCCACTCGCGTCAAAGATTGTTGACTATCGTCATATCCACAAGCAATACCAAAGTCGGAGAGCAGCATCCGCCCGTCAGCTGCTACAAATACATTGGTTGGCTTGATGTTGCCATGGATCACATCATGACTGTGCGCATATTGTACAGCACTGCACAACTGTTGCATAATAGGCAAAGCTTGCATCGCAGAGAACTTGCCACCCACCCGCACCAGTAGATCTTCAAGCGTACCAGGAACCACAAAAGGTGTGACAGTGTAAAGCAGCCCCTCTCCTTCGCCAAATTCCAGAAATGGCAGAATATTCGGATGATCAAATTGCCCTATTTTCTCTGCCTCGTCCATAAAATAATCACGAAAGGCTTCTCGGTGAGCATAGCCAGGACGAAAGATCTTCACTGCTACCTCAAAGTTCCCTTCACCATTCTCACGTGCGCGGTAGACGTCGGCGACTCCCCCTTTGCTGATACACTGCAGCAGAAGATAGTCACTGAGGATAACACCTTCAAGATCAGACATATAGCACCCCGTTTATACTTGTTGATAACACCAACCCCACCACGCAAATTCATAACAACATCCTTCACATAGGCAATACATCGAACTAAACGAGATGTAAGGGCTTTTTCGGAGACAATTATGGAGAAATATTTTGCAATCGCTTTAGTGGGCACTCCTAAGGAGCCGTTCTAGCTCATGTACTGTAGGTACAGCTGCTGTACCGGTAAGGGCTGTTGTGGAAAGGCTTCCACAAATTGTGCCACAGCGCAGCGCCTCAAGCAGTGAATATCCCTTAAGTATCCCATAAATGAAGCCTCCATTAAAGGCGTCACCCGCTCCTGTGGTATCCACAACCTCATTAATGGGATAGGCATCACAATATACCAATTCCTCTTGTTGGCAAGCAACCACACCTTGCGCACCTATTTTCACAATAGCCGTAGATGCCCACTCTGCTAGTTTTCTCACAGCTTCTTCTGCGCTCCCGGTACCCGTCATCAACATGGCTTCCAATTGATTTGGCATAATATAGTTTCCCCGCTTCACCACGGTAGACATACTTGGATCTGGTAAATCCTGGGAGTGCCAACCCGTATCAAGGAAGAGGGTGGAACCACGCTCAACTACAAAGTTAGCTAGTGGAAGCATGGTAGGACGAGCATAAATAAAGGCAGCATTGAATGCATAGCCATCAAGTAACGTATATGGATCACGGGCTACATGCTCCACGATACTGGCTCCTTCACTATCAACCTGGGCGGGAGGAGTTTTTCCCAGCAGATGGGTCACCAGACCACTTTGTGTATTTGAATAGGAGACAAACCCACGTTCACTCTCATGGGCCAGGCAAACACTCACAGAAAACATAGGATAATCGCGCCGCAGTACAAGATCAGAGCAAATACCTACTTTTTCAATCTCTTCTAGCACGAAGCGACTGAAGAAGTCATTGCCTAGTTCACACAACAGAGCAACGCGTAAACCCAGGCGACTTAAGGTCGCAGCAGTGTTAAAAATCCCTCCCGCACTAATCCCAAATTTGTCTACATACATCTCCTGCCCTAATACAGGCCAATGCGGCATACCACCAAAAACTATATCCACACAGGGATTACCTATCACCAAAACATCAAATTGCATCCTATTTGTCACACTAAATATCCTTTGGCTACGAATTATTACATAGATGACGCCAAGTGCTTACATTTTCTTATGCAAGGAAATATAGGATTTGGGAGTACCACAGCGAGAAGATAGGGGACCTGGACCGACCAGGTCCCCTATCTTCTCGCTGCCCACGTTAGATTTTGAGAGCTAAAATCAGAGCTATCGTTATAACGTGCAGCAGTTGGTCGACCCAGATAGGGCCTATCAGCTTATAACGAGACTTGAGAGGATCAACCACAAAATGTGTCCCAAAGATAATAGCTGTTGCTAGCACAGATGGATGCGCCAACAGCACAAAAACAGCAGTGTACGTAGCACAATGGTAAAAGTTTACTTCCCAGCTTTTCCCCTTCTCGACACTCATCCAGGTGCTTTGAAAGGCAAAATCACCCACGAAATGACAGGCTAGCCAGATAAGCAGTGTAGGGATAGAGATATCGATCAGCATGGGCATCCTTCTCCTCGCAGAAATGCTTTATACATTGAGTATAGCTAAGGAGAAATACCTCCCACAATGAACTAGACCGCCTTGCGAATGTGAAATAGGCCACAGATTGATAGGCCTACGACTTTATAACAACCTTCCCACGCCACGGCGTTCCAGACAATTTACGCAGCACAAGCATAGCAGCAATCAGCATCCAGAAACAGAAAGCCAGGTCTTGTTCCAGGAAAGCACTATCGCCTAGTCCCTGCACCATGGCAGCCAACATTGCTGCGGCGACGCCTAATGTCATCCACTGCAGCGATAGGTTCTTTGAGCTTTCATTCGCTCGCACATACCTGAGAATACGTACAAAAAGCCAGAAGAACAGTACTAATATAGCAATAAACGCCAGAACACCGAAGATGCCCATACTTACCCATATATGTAGTAAAACGTTATGGGGGTGCGAGAGATATGGCTCATATTTGAGATCCGTTGAAATGCGTGTTACTGGATCTACATTCTTGGTTACAGTGCTGACATGATGTATATCGACATGGGTAGCAAAAAGCAGATTCAGGATGTGTGTATGGTAGAAGAAAAGCGCGATACCCAATACAACAGACAACGACGCGATACTGATGAGAAGCACCTTGCGGTTGCGAATCGAAGAGACCCCGATAAACAGCACTGCGCCACCGATAGCCACCCAGGCTCCCATTGATTGCGAAAGGTAGAGCACATAGAGGAGAGGCAAACACAATCCGATTGCTAAGAGGCGCCACCACCACGAGACTGCACCATGCCAAACAAACCCGGCTACAGCTAGTGCAAGGCCAATAGGTAGGACGTAATCGACGAATAAACCAATACTATTGGCACTGCCATACATTACATGTACACGGCGTATGCCATCTGACTCCAGTACCAGTGTGCTCTTGAAGAAGTGAAACTGAACTACACCTAGCAAGGCCACTATCAAGCCGCTCGCCAGCAGAGCTCCTAGCAAACGCCTAATATCCCCGCGGGAACGCAGACAACACAATGCCAGGAAGAGGTAAACGAGGGGGTCCAGTACCTCCTCACGAAAAGCGCGCAGGGCAAAAACCTTGTTATATGCTATAACAATTGAGAATGCCGCAACAGCAAAAAAAACGAGGATAGGAATAAGAAAAGGTCCTACACGATCTCGCAAATCCCGCCACGCTAACCAATAAGGCCATTTACGTCGTTGCCGGAACAGCTGGATAAGGGCAACCAGCACGCAAACGCCAAGTGTAATTTCAGCAAGACTAAAAGAAACATTATGATTTGGAGCGATTCTCAGCACTGTTTTTTGTAGGAGATAATAGGGCAAGCTTAAAGGCAACAGCGCCAGCGCAATAGGTAAACGATACCAGCACAATACTGCGAACAAAAGGAGAAAGGGCAAAGAAAACAGGGGATTCACCTGTGAGAATGGGTTCATACCTAGATTCTGGTTACCAATGACATAATATAAAGCCATTGAGACAATCAGACCGACTTCAATACAGCGATTGCGCCAGAAGGCGGAAATCCTTTTGTCAGGTGCACCATTATTTACAGGCGGATGGGTCGAAGCATCACTATTAGGCCCATCGTCGTCTAATGTATCCTGCTCATACTGGGCAGGACCAGATAAGGATAGACTTTGATTGTTCATATTCAATATCCCGCATACATAACCCAAATGTATGCACTTATCACAACACCGGGAGGGTTATAAATGCAGTATAGCAAAGTATCTAAAGCTAGTCCAACAATTCTCAGGTTATTGCTCAGTCTAGGACTTTAAGCAAGCAGTCTAGCAATGTTATTCGATGCAGGAAACTGCACTGTCAAAATATTGATGCACGCATCTAAAATCCGATCGGATTTTAGATGCGTGCGTCAATACCTCACAATATTCAAAGTACCGCTGAGATGAGCTATCTTGTCAATTCTTGCACAAATTGTTGGAAGACGTGTAGATGGTGATCGATATCAGCCTGTTTGTGCTGAATGGAGATCGTCCACTGATCATCGAAGCCAGGAGGGAAAAGGATACCACGATTCGCCAGGAAGAGCCAGTAGGCATAGGACACTGCCATGTCGATTTCCCACCATGCGCGATAGTTACGTGCCCGTTCATAGCGGAACATGGCGCAACCCTTAGCACCAATCTGAGCAACGTGCATAGGCATATCAAATTCTTCGATAATGCCTATATAGCCCTCAGCTAATTGTTTCGAGAGACCAATTGCATGGGCATGAGCCTCAGGTGTGAAAATTTGTGTTAAGGTTACCAGGCCAGCACGCATAGACATGGGATTGCCATTAAAAGTACCCAGATGCAGGACTTCTTCGTGGTTGATGTGGCGCATGACTTCCTGGCGGCCACCAAACGCCCCAATGGGCATACCACCACCAATAGATTTGGCAAGACAGATCAAGTCTGGCTCAACTGGATACAGCTCGGTAACGCCACCAGGCGCAACGGTTACGCCAGTTTTAACTTCATCAAAGATAAGCAGAACATCATGCTGGCGCGTGATCTCACGCACTTTCTTGAGATAGCCCTCGTCTGGTAACATAATACCGACGTTCATTAAGATCGCCTCGGTAATTACAGCCGCGACTTCGCCTTTATGCTCGCTTAGAATACGATCCAATGCCTCCGGATCATTGTAGGGAGCGATAATGGTATTGCTTTTTACATCAGCAGGAATACCCTTTGATGCCGGTACGCTATTTGGATGGTCTGCAGGGCCAGCGGCTTCCACTGAAGGTTTGGTACTCATTAGGACGGTGTCGTGGTGTCCATGATAGGAGCCTTCAATCTTCACAATTTTGTCGCGACCGGTATGTGCACGAGCCAGACGTATAGCGTCCATCGTCGCTTCAGTACCAGAATTACAGAAACGCACTTGCTCAATGGGGGCAAAGCGGCGTACGAGTTCTTCCGCCAGGTACACGGTATCGGGGCAAGGTAATGAGTAGAGGCTTCCTTTACCAAGCTGATCACGCAAAGCCTCAACTAAAACGGGGTGTGAGTGGCCAACGAGCAAGCTTCCGAACGCCAGGTGGAAGTCCGCATATTCGTTGCCATCATAGTCCCAAATATGACTACCTTCCGCGCGGCTAATAAACAGGGGATAAGGTGGTACAGCTTGAAACGAACTGGAGACCCCCATAGGCAATGAGGATTTTGCGCGCTCATGGATTTCGTGCGAACGAGGAGTTCGCTTCCTGAACTCTGCTTCCTCGCGAACCACAATCTCTTCTACTTTCTTCGGATTGATGGTGAGAGGTTCTCGAAGCATAAAAGCTCCTTTCATAACGAGAGTGTGAAACGATTTTACAAAGATTACTGCATAGCTTTTACTATTCTCTT
>WNFI01009640.1_pt1 | contig 12862 bp, 11 predicted proteins | sample 5400471 | NCBI WGS metagenome assembly WNFI01 (sample SAMN13153348, study PRJNA577476) | soil metagenome | isolation source: 100 cm saprolite on Douglas fir-dominated hillslope | place: USA:California | collected 2013-09-17
CCAGATCGCCGTGCAGAGCGGCGCGGAATACCCCCCGCGCGGCTAGCGGGAGGCGAGGCGCGATGCCGGATGTGGTTGGCTTGTGCCGATGAGCATCGATGTGTTTCGCGACCGCCTGCGCGGCGGCGAGGCCGTGTACGGCGGCTGGTCCACGATCCCCGACGTCCTCAGCGTCCGGTCCCTGGCGGCGGCCGGGCTGGACTACGTGGTCATCGACCTGCAGCACGGCAACGCCACCGAGCGCGACCTGCCCGCGCTGACCATAGCGATCCGGCAGGCCGGCGCTACCCCGCTCGGCCGGGTCCGTTACGCGCACCCGGCCGACATCGGCCGCGCGCTCGATCTCGGCTGCGAGGGAGTCATCGTCCCGAACGTCGACTCCGCGGAACAAGCCGCAATGGTGGCCGGGGCGTGCCGTTACCCGCCGGTCGGCTACCGGTCAGCGGGCGGCACCATGGCCACCGCCGATCCGCTCTGCATCGTCATGGTGGAGTCGGTGAACGCTGTCGGCGACCTTGCCCGGATCCTGGCCGTCGAGGGAGTCGACGGGATCTACGTCGGGCCCAGGGACCTCTCGCTCGCGCTGGGCTGCGCTCTCGATCCGCACGATCCGGTGCTCAGGAAGGAGCTCGAGCGGATCTGGTCAGCCTGCGCCTCGGCGGCCAAGCCCGTCGGCGTCCACGCCTCCGACGGCACGACCGCCCGCCTTTACTGGGAGAACGGCTGTCAGCTGATCACCGTCGCCGTCGATGTGATGGCCGTGTCCCGCACCGCCGCCCGCGAGCTCGCGGCGGCCAGCGACTGAGAGAATGCCGCACGGCAGCGAAGGACGTGATCATGCTCCAGGAGCGGTGGACAGCCGTCGACGGGTATATAGACGAGAACCTGGTGCCGGCCGACCCGGTCCTGGAGGCGGCGCTGCGGGCCAGCGCCGACGCGGGGCTTCCCCCGATCAGCGTGTCGCCCAGCCAGGGCAAGCTGCTGCACGTCCTGGCCCGGTCCCAGGGGGCACGCACAATCCTGGAGATCGGGACGCTCGGCGGCTACAGCGCGATCTGGCTGGCCCGGGCCCTGCCCGCCGGAGGCTCCCTGATCACCCTGGAGGCCGAGCCCAGGCACGCCGAGGTCGCGCGGGCCAATCTCGCACGCGCCGGCCTGGCCGATATCGCCGAGGTCCGCCTCGGCCCGGCGCAGGACACCCTGGCGCAGCTTCATGCCACGGGGGAGGGGCCGTTCGACCTGATCTTCATCGACGCGGACAAGGCGGGATATCCCGGCTATCTTTCCTGGTCGTTGCGGCTGTCCCGGCCGGGAACCATGATCATTGCCGATAACGTCGTGCGCGGCGGCGCCGTGGCCGATTCCGCCAGCCGGGACGTCAACGTCCAGGGGGTGCGCCGCTTCATCGAGGTGATGGCCGCCGAGCCGCGGGTCAGCGCCACCGTGGTCCAGACCGTGGGCAGCAAGGGCTACGACGGCTTCGCGCTGGCCGTCGTCCTCGCGGGTCCCTGACACCGTCCGCCGGTCCGGCCCGGGGTGGCTAGCCCCAGCCGAGCCCGGTCGCGGCGCGGACGGCAAGGAGGGTTCCGGCGGCCGACGCCCGCGCCCGCGCCGCGCCGCTGGCGAGGATCTGCCGCAGCCGGGCCGGGTCCGCCATGAGCTCAGCGTGACGCTGGCGGGCCGGCGCGATCAGCGCGTCGATGGCCTCGGCGAGCATGGCCTTCGCCTCGGCGTAGCCGACCCCGCCCTCGCGATACCGGCGCTCCAGGTCGCGCGCATCGACGTCGGGCGCCACGGCGCGGTACAGCGAGAGGATCGTGTCGGGCTCCTTCGGCTCCGACGGCGATCGGGAATCCGTCACGATCCGGGCCACCCGGCGGCGGATCTCGTCCGGCGGCGCGGCCAGGGCGATCTGGTTGCCGTAGCTCTTGCTCATCTTCCGGCCGTCAATGCCGGGAATGGTCATCACCCGCTCGTCGACCACGGGCTCCGGCACGACGACGACCGGGCCGTAGACCCTGTTGAAGCTCTGCGCCAGATCCCGGGCGATCTCGACATGCTGGCGCTGATCACGCCCGACCGGAACGGCTTCCGCGCGGTGGATCAGGATGTCCGCGGCCATGAGAACGGGGTAGTTGAACAGGCCCATGGCGATGCCCTGCTCTGCTTCCCGGCCGTGCGCCAGGTTGTCCTGCACCATCGCCTTGTACGCATGCGCCCGGTTGAGCAGCCCCTTCGCGCAGGTACAGCCGAGGATCCAGGCGAGTTCACATACCTCGGGCAGGTCGGACTGGCGGTACAGGATGGCCCGTTCGGTGTCCAGGCCGCAGGCGATAAGGGTGGCGGCCAGGTCGAGCACGCCATGGCGGATCTCCGCCGGCTCGGGCGTGATGGTCAGCGCGTGATAGTCGACGATGCAATGCAGCGCCTCGCCCGACCGGGCCAGCTCCAGCGCGGGCCGGATCATGCCGAGGTAATTGCCCAGGTGCGGCCGGCCGGTGGGCTTGATGCCAGTGAACGTTCGGGGCAAGGGACTCTCCTTCCTGAGCGCCCCTGCCCATGACCACGCAAAAAGCCGCCTGGACAGCAGGCGGCTGATACGGGTTCCGGGATTCCGCGGCGGTCGCCTACGCGGGCGCCCACCAGCCGACGATGCAGATACGCGGAATCACCCCTCCAGGGTGTCACGCCAGCCGGCCTCGCCTCAAGCAGGTATTTGCATGGACCCTCGCATGGCCGCTGGAACGGGGAGGGGAGGATAGTGGTATGGGGCGGCTCCTAGCGCTCACCGCTGAACCCCCCTCTCGCGTTTGCCCAGCTCACAGGCTTGTGACGGAATCAGGGAGGATAACCATGGGACTGATGGACAAGGTCAAGGCGCAGGCCACGGTGCTCGCGGAGAAGACCCAGGAGACGGTCCGCGACAGCAAGGCCAAGTTCGATCAGGCGCAGGCCAAGCGGCACGGTGACGTGCTGCTGCGCAACCTGGGCGCCGCGGTCTACGCGGAGCGCACCGGCCGCGGCGCCGCCAGCAGCGAGGCTGACATCGACCGGCTGGTGGCCGATATCAAGGCGCACGAGGCGGAGAACGGCATCAGCCTGACGCCCGAGTCCGCGGATCAGCAGCAGGCCGACGCGCCGACCGGGGGAGACGCGCCGCATCCAGGCTCGACCGGCTTCCCCCCGCCGAGCGACCCCGACACCACCACGCAGGTCTAGCTCGCCGGGTGCTACCTGCGGCAGGCGGCCTGTGCCGCGGTCTTCTGCGGGCCGGGCGGAGAACTCTGGCTGGGGCTCGGCCGGCTGGCGGTGCTCCGAGAGCGCGCGGTGACCGCATGCCCGCTGCTGCCGAGCACGATCCTCAGCCGGGGCAGGCCGTTCACCTGCTGCAGCGCCGCTCCCGGCATCACCTGCCCGACCAGATGCGCGGCCGCCTTCTGCCCTGCCGGGTACTGGATGACCGTCTGCGTGATGTCCTGGCTGGTCCAGTCGACGCCTGACTGCGCCACCCGGAAGCCAAGCGCGGCAAGCTGGGTTCCGGTATCGGCGGAGAGCCCGCCGACCTGGGTCCCGTTGTAGACGTCCAGCGATACCCGGCCGCGGCGCAGCGCGTGCGCGGCGGGCTTCCTCGCCCGCGTCCGGGTCCGTGGGCTGGGCGGCACCTGGTCGTTCTTGAGCGCGGTGAACAGTGCCGACGCGGCGGTGCTGTTCCACAGCACCGCGGACTGGCCGGATGGCGTGAGGTACCTGACGTTGGCGAGCGGCACCGTGGTGAACGTGACCTGGCTCGGTGAGATCCCGCTCAGCTCCTCGGTCGCGCTGACCGCGTTGAACCGCTGGTCGACCTTGATCGCGGCGGACGCCGTCGACAGGACCCTCTCCAGCCGGACCGGGTTGGCCAGCGTGCCCGAGCTGATCGCCCTGGTCAGCGCGGAGGAGATCAGCTGCTGCTGATCTTGGATGCGGGCCAGGTCGGAGGCGGCGAAGGAATGCCGGTCGCGGGCGAACTCCAGGGCCGTTATGCCGCTCACGTGATGTGGCCCCGCGGACATGCGCAGGCCGCTGTAGCGGTCGTCGACCGCGTAGGGCAGGCAGATATTCACGCCGCCCAGCGCGTCGATCACCTTGACGAAACCGAGGAAGTTCACCTCCATGTAGTCGTTGATGGTGAGCCCGGTGTTCCGTTCGACGGTGCGCACCATGAGCCGTGGTCCGCCGATGCCGAGCGCCGTGTTGATCTTGCCCCTGCCATGGCCCGGTATGTCGACCCAGGAATCACGCGGCAGGCTGACGACCTTCACATAACGGTGGTTGGCTGGCACGTGCACCACCATCAGCGTGTCCGTGTTGGTCTCGCCCGTGGCGCGGCCAACGTGGAGCATCAACTGCTGCCGCCGCGTCAGGCCGGTGCGTTCGTCGATGCCCGCGATCAGGATGTTCAGCGGCCCGCTGGACGGCGTGCCCGCGGTTCCCGCGTTGACGCGCCCGAGGTGGCTGTTGACGTAGCCGGTCAGGCCCCAGGCGCTTCCCGCGGCCAGCAGGACCAGCGCCGACATAGCGCCGGAGGCCATGAGCATGGCGCGGCGCTGGCGCGCCCTCCGGCCCGCGGAGATTCGCGCCATCAGCTGCTGCTGCGCGGGCGCCGGGCTGGGCCGGCGCCGGGTTCCCGTATGCCTGGTCTTCCCGGACGGCTGCGGGCCCGAGGCCGGGGGCGCCGAGGGCCGGGTGGGCTCGGGCGCTGGCGGATAGAAACCCGGCCGCGGCCCGGAAATCTCGGCCTTGCCAGCTGAGTCCGGGGGAGGCCCCGCTCGGCGCGATGGCGCGCTGGTGCGCTCGCCGGGGCCCTGCCCCCCGCCCAGCGCGCTTTCACTGCCGGTCATCAACTACCGTTCCTAATTTCCCAATTCGTTCGTCAGCGTCTCTCAGCGCAAGCCGGGGAGCCCCCTGGCGTTGACCCGCCGAAACGGTCTTGCGGGCCGGGAACCCGTTGCAATGCCAACCTATCTCCGCCGCCCCGCCGGGAGCTACCCGTTGGTTGCCTCGACCCCTCTGGTCGGGTGCAGTCACACACCCGGGCCGCTGGACCGGACGGCAGGAACTACAACGTATTGTCTGATGATAGTAAATGACTTATTGGTCAACTGCTGAAGCCCCCCCCGGATGCTGCTCCTCGTAGGCTAGCGCGCCTAATGGTCGAGGTACGGCATCCATCGGCGATGGGACGCAGCTTTGCCAGACCAATAACTAAGGATGGCGATTTGACTACTCGCGGGCCGCTCGGGGCCGACAGGTCACCTCGGAGTTCTGCTCAGGAGGGGCCGCGACGAGGGGCCATGGTGAGGGAGCGCGCGGCCGGGCGCCGCGAGAGGTGCTAGCCGGCGGGCGGCTCCGGGTCGCGCGGCAGGCCGAGCATCCGCTCGCCGATGATGTTCAGCTGGATGTCGGTCGTGCCGCCGCCGATTGTGAGCGCCTGGCCCAGCAGGACCTGCCGGGCCCAGTGCGGCCCGTTCGGCACGCCGGACTGGCCGACGGGGGCGCCCGCGGGGCCGCCGAGCGCTCCGCCGGCGCCCGACATCGTGAAGCACAGCTCGGCGACCTGCTGCGCGTGGTGCATGCCGAGCAGCTTGCGGACGCTACCGGTCGCTCCGGGCTCGGTCCCGGACAGCTGCTTGAGCGTCACACGCAGAGCGAGCAGGTCGATGGCGTGACCCTCGCAGACCAGTTTGCCCACCGACCCGAGCGGCGAGTCGGGGACCGTCCTGGCCACCTGGAGCAGTTCGGGCACCCCGGACCCGAAGGCCCACGACTGCGACAGCGACACCCGCTCGTTCGCCAGCGTCGTCCTGGCCACGCGCCATCCGGCGTTCAGCTCCCCGACCACGCAGTCGTCGGGGACGAAGACCTCGTCGAGGAAGACCTGGTTGAACAGGGAGTCGCCGGTGATCTCACGCAACGGGCGCACCTCCACGCCCGGGGAGGACATGTCAACCAGGAAGTAGGTGATCCCGTCGTGCTTGGGCGCCGCCGGATCCGTGCGCGCGATGCAGATCGCCCACGCGGCCTGCCTGGCCAGCGAGGTCCATATCTTCTGGCCGGTGAGCTTCCAGCCCCCCGGGGTACGAACCGCGCGCGTGGTCAGCCCGGCCAGGTCCGACCCCGCGCCCGGCTCGCTGAACAGCTGGCACCACAGGAAGTCACCCCGCAGCGTCGGCGGCAGGAACCGCTGCTGCTGCTCGGCCGTCCCGTACTGGATCAGCGCGGGGACCACCCAGGCTCCGATCGCCAGAACGGGAGCCCGCAGCCCGGCCGCCTTCATCTCCTGGTGGATCACCACCTGCTCGAGCGCGCCGGCGTCACGTCCCCACGGGCGCGGCAGGTGCGGCACGACCCAGCCGTCGGCGGCCAGCCGCGCGGTACGCTCCTTGCCAGCGAGCTGGGCGATCGCCGACAGTTCCTCGCGGATCTGCGCTCTCCCATCCGCCCCGCCCGGCAGCTCTACCTGGACCGGGCGGCTGACGCCGGAGAAGGCCAGCCCGGCCACCTGGCCCGCCCACTCGGCCGACGAGCCGAGCAGGGCGCGCAGCGACATCGCGCGCCGGTAATACAGGTGGGCCTCGTGCTCCCAGGTGTAGCCGATCCCGCCCAGCACCTGGATGCACTGGTGGGCGCACCAGACGGCGGCATCGAGCGCGACCACCGCGGCCACGCCCGCGGCGAACTCGCGCTGGCGCCCCCCGGCCCCGCCCGTGCTCGCTGAGTCCGTGCTCGCTGAGTCCGTGCTCGCTGCCTCGGCGCTCGTTGCTTCGGGGGCCGCCGCGTGCGGGCCGGCGGCGTCGGGCTGCGTGCGGGCGGCGTCCCAGACCGCGGCGGCGGCCTGCTCGGCTGCCGTCAGCATCCACGCGCAGCGGTGCTTGACCGCCTGGAACTGGCCGATCGGCCGGCCGAACTGATGGCGGATCTTCGCGTACTCGGCGGCCGCGCGGGTGGCCCAGTCGGCGATCCCCGATGCCTCGGCACCGAAGAGGATCGCCGCCAGGCTCGTGACCGCCCGCCGGTCCAGCCCGGTCAGCAGCCGGTCAGCGGGCACGACGACCCGGTCGGCTCGAACCCGCGCCACTGGCCTGGTGAGGTCCAGGCTGTCCAGTGCCGTGATCGAGAGGCTGCTGGCGTCGAGCGCGGCCCATACCTCGCCGCCCTCGGTCCCCGTCGGCCAGGCCGGTGACCAGCTTGCCGGTCACCCCGGCGGTGACGAGCGCCGCGCTGGCGAAGACGGTCGGCAGGAAGGCCCCGGGCACCAGTGCCCGGCCGAGTTCCTCCACGGCCACGGCCAGCTCCGGCAGGCCGTAGCCCTGCCCTCCGTCCTCATCCGGTACGTGCAGCCCCAGCAGGCCCTGCTCGGCCAGCCCGGGCGCGAGTGACTCGACATACCGCGCCGATCCGCTGTCGGGCCCGTCGGCGGCGGCGCGGACGACGTCCGGCGGGCAGTTGCGCTGCGCCCAGCCCCTGACCGTCTCCGCTAGCTGCAGGTGCTCCTCGCTCAGGCCAAGTGCCATGGTTCACCCCGTTTTGCCGGTGCGCTGTCCCGATGCGAACACTCTAGAACGAGATTCGGTTAAGCGGAACCGCCAGACTAGAACGGGATTCGGTTTGCGTAACGGCCCGCCTGCGGCGGCACGAGGCGGACCTGCGATCTGGGCCGATGGCGGGCTGCTCATCTGAGGTGGTCGACAGCGCCGACCCGGGGGATGACCCCCCGGATCCCCCCGCCGGGCCGCGCGAGTGACGAGAATGGGCAGATGTCCGAGTCAGGAGCGCCAGGCGAGCAGGCGCCCGGGGAAGTGGGGAACCCGGGAGAAAGCGGCTCCCCCGCGGAGTCCGCCGAGGGCAAGCCCGACGGCCACGGGCACTCAGGCGGGCAGGCCGGGCCGCCCGGCGGGGGGCACCGTCTTCCCGATCCATGGGGCGAGCTGATGCACCTGGCCGGTGAGGTCGCCGCCGTCCGGGCCAGGGGCGGGGTGGTTCCGGCGTGGCGGCGCAGGACCCGGGGCGAGCAGCGGTGGCCGGTGACGCTGAGCGTGATCGCGGCCATCGTCCTGCAGGTCCTGCTGCCGGACAACCTGACCCGCCCGCTGCCGCACGCGCTCCTGCCCGCGCTCGAGGGCGCCCTGGCGGTCGCCCTGAGCATCGCCAACCCGGTCCGGATCGAGCGGCGGGGCCCGGTGGTACGTACTGCCGCCGTCGGGCTGATCGTGCTGATCTCAGCCGCGAACGCAGTCTCGGCCGTGCTGCTCATCGGCGCGATCGTGGATGCGCTGAAGGCCACGTCGCAGGCAGCGCCGCTGCTTGAGTCCGGTGCCAGCATCTGGGCCACCAACGTTATCGCGTTCGGGCTGTGGTACTGGGAGTTCGATCGCGGCGGGCCCGTGCGCCGGGCCGAGGGCACCCGCCAGCATCCCGATCTCATGTTCCCGCAGATGGCGAACCCCGAGCTTGCGCAACCGGACTGGGAGCCGTACTTCGTCGACTACCTCTACATGTCGTTCACGAACGCGACCGCGTTCAGCCCGACCGACGTGATGCCGCTGGCCCGGTGGGCCAAGCTGACGATGGCGGTGCAGTCCGCGGTGTCGCTCGCCGTCGGGGCGCTGGTGATCGCCCGGGCGGTCAACATCCTGTAGCCGGGGAGGGCCACGATGGGGCACTACAAGAGCAATCTCAGGGACATCGAGTTCAACCTGTTCGAGGTGCTGGGGCGCCAGGAGGTGCTGGGCTCGGAGCACTTCCCCGAGATCGACGAGCAGACGGCGCGCGGGATTCTCGACGAGGTGAACCGGCTGGCCACCGGGCCCATCGCCGACTCATTCGCCGAGACGGACCGCAACCCGCCGGTGTTCGATCCCGCTACCTCGTCGGTCCGCATGCCCGAGGCGTTCAAGAAATCCTTCCAGGCGTTCATGGACGCGGAGTGGTTCCGGCTCGAGCTCCCCGCCGAGCTCGGCGGCACCCAGGCTCCGCGGTCGCTGCACTGGGCCATGGCGGAGCTGATCCTGGGGGCCAATCCCGCGGTCTGGATGTACGCGAGCGGCGCCTCCATGGCCCACGCCCTGTGGCGGATGGGCACGCCGGAGCAGCAGAGGTTCGCCTCCCAGGCGATCGAGCGCAAGTGGACGGCGACGATGGCGCTGACCGAGCCGGACGCCGGGTCCGACGTCGGCGCCGGGCGCACCCGGGCCATCCCCCAGCCGGACGGGACCTGGCACATCGAGGGCGTCAAGCGGTTCATCACCAGCGCCGAGCACGACATGGCTGAGAACATCTTCCACCTGGTGCTGGCCCGTCCCGAGAGCGCGGGCCCGGGCACCAAAGGACTGTCGATGTTCCTCGTGCCCAAGTACCTGGTGTCGGCCGACGGCGAGCTCGGCGAGCGCAACGGCGTCTACGCGACCGCGGTCGAGCACAAGATGGGCCTGAAGGCATCGACCACCTGCGAGCTGACGTTCGGCGAGGGCCGTCCCGCGGTCGGCACGCTGGTCGGTGACGTGCACGACGGAATCAGGCAGATGTTCGTCATCATCGAGTTCGCCCGGATGATGGTCGGCACCAAGGCGATCGCGACCCTGTCGGCCGGCTACCTGACCGCCCTGGACTTCGCGAGGAGCCGGGTGCAGGGCGCTGACCTCACCCAGTTCAGCGACAAGGCCGCGCCGCGGGTCACGATCATCCATCACCCCGATGTCCGCAGGCTGCTGATGCTGCAGAAGGCCTACGCGGAGGGCATGCGGGCGCTGGTCCTGTACACCGCGACCTTCCAGGACGCGGCGCAGGTGGCCGAAGCGCAGGGCCGGACCGACGAACTGGCCCCGGCCGTCAACGACCTGCTGCTGCCGGTGGTCAAGGGCGTCGGCTCCGAGCGCGCTTACGAGATGCTGACCCACTCACTGCAGACCCTTGGCGGTTCCGGCTTCCTGCAGGACTATCCCGTCGAGCAGTACGTCAGGGACGCGAAGATCGACAGCCTGTACGAGGGCACGACCGCGATCCAGGGCATGGACCTGTACTTCCGCAAGATCGTCCGGAACCAGGGGAAGGCGCTCGGCTTCCTGCTCGGCCAGATCAGGGACTTCGCCGCCGCCGAGGGCGGCAACGGCCGGCTCAAGGCCGAGCGCGCCGCGCTGGCCCGGGCCGCCGACGACGTCGAGGCGATGGTGACCTCGCTGCACGGTTTCCTGGGCCAGAGCGCGCAGCAGCCCTCGGAGATCTACCGGGTCGGCCTCAACACCACGCGGCTGCTGCTTGCACTGGGCGACCTGATCATCGGCTGGCTGCTGGCCAGGCAGGCGGAAGTCGCCCAGGCCCGGCTCGACGAGACCGGGCTGGACGCCACGGGACTCGCCGGTGACCTGGCCTTCTACGAAGGCAAGCTCGCCGCCGCCCGGTTCTTTGCGGCGACGGTGCTTCCCCGGCTGGCCGCGGAGCGGGAGATCCTCGAGGCCACCACGCTGGACCTGATGGAGCTGCCCGAAGAAGCCTTCTGACCCGCGCTGGCACCCTCCGCCTGCCGGCGGTCGGCGCTGGGACCCGGCCGCCTGCCGGCGGTCGGCGCTGGCACCCGGCCGCCCCGCTATAAGTGGCCGTCGGCACCCCGGTCCGGCCGGCCGGGACCGCGGCGCACGCCCGGTCACAACTCGTACTGGACCGAGACGCGCTCCCGCGTAATCGGGCTGGTTACCCGCTCGACGACGGCGCGATGGGCCGGATGGTTCCGGTACGCGAGATAGCTCCGCGCGTCGTCGAAGTCCGCGACGACGGCGAAGTCGAAATTGCCTTCGATGATCCCGGCGTCAGGCCCGACGTGGAGCGCGTGCAGGCCGGTCATCAGGGGCGCCAGCGCCCGGAGCTCCTCGGCCACCTGCTGCTTCTGCGCGTCGGTGGCCTCGGGCACCCAGGCAAACAAGGTCACGTGCCTGATCATCGCGGTCCTTCCTGGGTAACGGAGATCTGCGCGGCGGGGGACCGCGGGCTAAGGCACCGTGCGGCGCGGGCGCCGCGCTCAGGACCAGGCGAGCATCCGCAGCGGGTCCTCCAGCATCGCGCCGATGTCGCGCAGCACGGCGGAGCCAAGGTCGCCGTCGACGATGCGGTGGTCGAACGACAGCGCCAGCGTCGTGACCTTCCGCACGGCCAGATGGCCCTCGTGCACCCACGGCGCGTCCTTGACCCGGCCGAACGCGAGGATCGCGGCCTCTCCGGGCGTCAGGATCGGAGTGCCTGTGTCGACCCCGAACACGCCGACGTTCGTGATCGTGATCGTGCCGCCGCGCAGGTCGGCCGGGGTTGCCTGGCCGGCCCGCGCGGTCTCGGTGAGTTCGGCCAGCGCGCGGGCGAGGCCGGGGAGCGACAGCGCGTGGGCGTCCCTGATGTTCGGCACGATCAGCCCGCGCTCGGTCGCCGCGGCGATGCCGAGGTTCACGTAATGCCGTACCACGATCTCCTGGGCGTCCTCGTCCCACGAGGAATTGATCATCGGGTGCCTCGCCACGGCCACCATCAGCGCGCGGGCCACCAGCAGCAGCGGCGACACCCGGATGTCGGCGAACTCGGGTACCGTCCGCAGCCGCGCCGTCGCTGCCATCGTCTCGGTGATGTCGATCTGCAGGAACTCGGTAACGTGCGGTGCCGTGAAGGCGCTGCCTGTCACCGCGGCCGCGGTGTGCTTGCGCACGCCGCGGATCGGTATGCGCTCCTCGCGGGCTACCGCGGTCACCGGCGCGTACCGGATCGGCGTGCCGGGCGCCGGCCCGCGGGCGCCGGTCTCGGCTGCGCCGGTCTCGGCTGCGCCTGTCTCGGCTGCGCCGGTCTCGGCGGGGCCGGCCGTGTCCAGGCTGCGCGCCGCCGCCTGCACATCGTCGCGAGTGACCGAGCCGCCGGGACCGGTTCCCGACAGCTGGGACAGATCGATGCCGAGGTCTTTGGCGAGCTTGCGGACCGGCGGCTTGGCGAGCACAGCCGTTCCTGGCCCACCATCGGGGGCGGCCGACCCGTTGCCGAAGCCGGCCGAGGCCGAGGGGCCGGACAGGGCGTCAGAGGCGGCCGGGGCTGCGGCGGCCCGGGCGGGCGCGGCCACGCTGGGAGCCGAGGCGGCCGGGGCGGGTGGAGCAGAGGGGACCGGGGCGGACGCAGGCGCGGAGGAAGCCTTCCTGGCCCGCCGGGCGGTCGAGCCCAGCTTGACCCCGTAACCGACGAGCACCGCCTGGCGCTCCTCCTTCGGCGTCAGGGTCCCGTGGATCCCCGGCTCGACGCCACCCTCGACCCCTGCCGCTGCGTCGGCCTCCCCCTGCGCGGCCAACCGGGGAACCAGGTCCGCGCTGGTACTGGCCCGCGGCGCGGGCGGGTGCTCGCCGCTGTCGGCGTCGGGGCCGACCTCCACGGAGATGATCGGCGTCCCGACGTCGGCGGTCGTGCCCTCGGGCACGAGCAGCCCGGCAACCACGCCCTCGTACGGGGATGGCAGCTCGACGACCGCCTTGGCTGTCTCGATCTCCACGATGATCTGGTTGATCGTTACCTTGTCCCCGGGCTGAACATGCCACTTGACGATGTCCGCCTCGGTCAGGCCCTCGCCCACATCGGGGAGCCTGAACTGCTTGAGCTCTGACATGCGGCCCTCTCAGTGTTGGCCCTGGGGGACGACCCCCTGGAACCGCGCTAGAAACCGAAGGTGCGGTCGACGGCGTCCAGCACCCGGTCCAGGTCGGGCAGGTAGTGCTCCTCGAGCTTGGATGGCGGGTACGGCGTGGAGAAGCCGCCGACCCTCAGCACCGGAGCCTCCAGCCGGTAGAAGCATTCCTCGGTCACCCGCGCG
>WNFI01009791.1_pt1 | contig 12861 bp, 15 predicted proteins | sample 5400471 | NCBI WGS metagenome assembly WNFI01 (sample SAMN13153348, study PRJNA577476) | soil metagenome | isolation source: 100 cm saprolite on Douglas fir-dominated hillslope | place: USA:California | collected 2013-09-17
GGCTTCGACGGTGTCGGCGCCGACGAAGCCGCTATGCATGGCGAGCAGCACGCCGGAGGAGAACATCGGGTCCACGAAAGCGTAGGCATCGCCCACCAGCAGGCAGTTCTCGCCGGTGGCCCGCCTGGAGCTGTAGGAGTAGTTGCCGGTGGCGGTAACGGGCGAAACGAGCTGCGCGGCGCGCATGCGCTCCGCGAGCGGCGGACACAAGACGATCGTATCGAGCAGGAATTGCGGCAGCTCGGTGCGGCGGGTCTTCATATAGGGCGGCGAGCATACTGCGCCGACGCTGGTGGCGCCGTCGGAGAGCGGAATGAACCAGAACCAGCCGTGGTCGAACCAGAAGATGCTGATGTTGCCTTCCTCCCTGCCGGGCAGGCGAGTCGCTCCCGAGAAATGCCCGAAGATCGCCGCGCTGTTGTGCTTCGGGTTGCGCCGCTTGATGCCGAGCCGGCTGGCGAGGTAGGTGTCGCGGCCCGAGGCATCCACTACGAACCGGCTCTGCCAGGTCTGCTCGCTGCCGTCTTCGTTCTGCGCGCCGACCTCGGCGCCCTGCGCATTGAAGCGCACGTCCGTCACGCGGCAACCCTCGATGGCGCGCACCCCTTTGCGCTCGGCGTTGCGGAACAGGATGCGGTCGAACTCCGAGCGGCGCACCTGGAAAGCGGACGGGTGCGACTTGTCCCACGCTTTCGCAAAATCGTAGGTCACCGCCCTCTTGTGCCAGGGCGACACGAACTGCGCGCCGTACTTGGGCATGCCGATCGCGGCGATTTCCTCCGCAACGCCGAGCCGCTCGAGCAGCGGCATATTGAGCGGCAGCAGGGATTCGCCGATATGAAAGCGCGGATGGCGCGACTTCTCGAGCATCACCACGTCCCGGCTGCGCTCCGCCAGGAGGGCGGATATGGTCGAGCCTGCGGGACCGCCGCCGATTACCAGCACGTCACAACGGGCTTGCGTCATCGGCTCCTCGCCAGTCCGACCTGAGGGCTCAAGGGGTTCGGGACGATTATAAGCTCACTGGCGCCGGGCCTGAGCCGCTACTCGCTCGCCTTGATCCCGGCCTGCTTGATCACGCTCGCCCAGCGGGGAATCTCGCGCCCGATGACCGCCGCGAGCTCCGCGGGCGAGCCGCCGATGACGTCGAGGCCGAGGTCTTCGAGCTTCTTGCGCACGTCGGGCAGCGCCAGGATTTTCACCGTGTCGCGATGCAGCCGGTCGATGATCGCGGGCGGCGTTCCGGCGGGTGCCATGAGCCCGAACCACGGCACCGCCTCGAAGCCGGGATAGCCGGATTCGGCCATGGTCGGCAGGTCCGGCGCGACCGCGGAGCGCCTGACCGAGGTCACCGCGAAGGCGCGCAGCTTGCCCTCGCGCACCAGCGGCAGGACGTTCACGACGTTGGCGAACGACAGGCTGACGCGGCCGGCCAGCAGATCCGGCAGCAGCGCCGTGGTGCCGCGATAGGCGATCGGCCGGATATCGACGCCCGCCATGAACTTGAACAGCTCGGCGGCGAGGTGCTGCGAGGTGCCCGCGCCGGCGTGCGCGTAGGTTAGCCTTCCCGGCTGCGCGCGGGCGAGCGCGACGAGCTCCGGCAAGGTTTTCGCCGGCACCTCGCTCGGCACCACGAGGACATTCGCCGCCACGAAGATCTGCGAGATCGGCGCCAGGTCCTTCACCGGATCGAAGCTCAGCTTGTCGTACAGCGCCGGGCTGAATACCAGCGAGCCGTTGCCGACCATCCCGAGGGTGTAGCCGTTCGGCGGCGCCTTAGCGACGCGATCGGTCGCGATGTTGCCTCCCGCCCCGGTCACGTTCTCGACCACCACCGGCTTGCCCCAGGCGCCCGTGAGCCGCTCCGCGAGCAGGCGCGCCGCGACATCCGGCGCCACCCCCGGCGAGAAGCCCACCAGAATGCGCACCGTCTGCTCCGGATACCCGGTCTGCGCAGCCGTATCCCACGTCGCCAGGAAGATCGACAGCGCCAGCGCCAGCGCCAGGTGACACTTACCGTGGATCAACATGATCCATCCACCGTCCATCGGCGAGTACCACCGACGTTTCGACCTGTCTTGCCGGGATCGACCAGTATCTCCGCAGCAGGGAATCCTTGTCCGAGTCCGGGACGACCGTGAATCCGTTCCTCCGATAGAACTCGATAGCCCACGACGCATCCGCCCAGGTACCGATCAGGATGGGTTTGCCCGTGAGGCGCCGCACATGCCGCAACAGGCTTGTCCCCACGCCCTTCCTCTGCGCGGTTGGCGCGACGTAGGCGTGGCGCACCAGAGCGACCTCCCCCTTGTCCTGAATTCCCATGACCGCTAACAGACGCCCGTCTTCCTCCGCCACCCAGAAAACCACGCCATCCGCAATCTCCTTCGCCAGCTCATCGGGCGGCATATAGGGTTCCCGCCAGCGGTCGGCAGGTATCACCCCCCGATAAGCCTGCGCGGCGGCGTTGACAATTGCCAGCATCGCCGCCGAGTCCGCCTCACGACCTTTTCGAATCAAAGCCATCGGCCGCTACCGGCTACCGAGCCAGCTTGCGGCCGCAGCCAAGAGAAAGAACGGCCATGCGATGTGGCGCCCGCGCGTCGTGGCGAAAGTTACGATAGCGCCGATGCCCAAGTAAGTTGCGACGATGGCACCAACCGATTGGCGCAACTGCGAAGGGTCGTCGAGAAGCACGATCAAGATCGCGGCCAGTGCGACCCAGGCAAAGCTAGTAAGGTGCCACGCCCAGCGCACGATGGAGCGCATGAGCGCAGCGCTACCGCTCAGTTTGGGCGGATCGTCACGGTTGAGGAGTCTTGGAAAGACGCGCTTTTCGCCAAGGTAGGAATGCGCGGCAGCAATGAATATCGCTGTTCCCGCGGCGACGAACAGCCATGGCATGTGGTTCTCCTTTGACGATATCCGTCGATCGGCCGGCCGATGCCTAATGTCGCTCTCGGTAGAAGGCCATCGCATCGGTCACGCCAGGGTCAATGCCTAGCTGACTGAGCAGGGTCGTAAGCTGCCCGCGATGATGAGTTTGGTGGTTGAAAAGGTGCACGAGAGCGGGGCCCAGTGGGTGAGTAAATATGTTTCCGGCATAATTTTGGTAACTGAACGGCGCATCGAGCCGGTCCGGCGTAATTCCGATAACGAACTCCTCGATCTCACGGTCGGTCTTAACGCGCTCGCGCCGAAGCTCGTCGAAATCGGCATATAGCTCCTGGTCGAGGGAGCGAAACGCCCACGGCTTCCCGTTGAAACGCCCCAGCCAGCCACGGTCGGTGAGGAGCAAGTGGTTCAGCGTGCCGTGAATCGACCTGAAGAAAGCCTTGCGGTCGCGCTTGCGGTCTTCCTCTGAGATCATGGCGCAGACCGCATAGAGCTTCTCATTCATCCACTGGTTGTACCCGGCCATCATCCGCAGGCTGTCGCGCAGGTCCATAGGCCCTCTCTTTCTTCGCGGCCTAACGTTGCCTTCGTTTCTCACGTAGGTTGCATCTCCATGGCGATCAGGCCGCCCCCCTCCCGCCAAACGGCGCATTTATGCCTGACGCCCTATCGATCTGATTCTCCTGTATAATGCATTTCAAGCTTTCTGTTACGCGTATTTCCGGTTAGCGTTTCAGTCGTTACTCCAGCCCATCCTGGGCAGCCGAATAACAAGCTCAAAATCGCATCTGCCTGAACCGGTCGAAGAGTCCCACTCTTCCCAGGCCGAATGCAGGAGAAAGTCATTACAACGTCGTTCGATTCACTCGGCCTTTCGGCCGAGCTGCTCCGCGCAGTCGCCGAGCAAGGTTACACAGTACCCACCCCAATCCAATCGCAAGCCATTCCCGTCGTGCTCGCAGGCCGCGACCTGCTGGGCGCCGCCCAGACTGGCACCGGCAAGACCGCCGGCTTCGCGCTGCCCATTCTTCAGAGGCTGGCCGCAAAGGAATCCGCGAGCTATTCGCCCGCCCGCCATCCGATCCGCGCGCTGATCATTACGCCGACGCGCGAGCTGGCGGCCCAGGTCGAAGAGAGCGTGCGCACCTACGGCAAGCACGTCAAATTGAAATCGACTCTCGTCTATGGCGGTGTCGGCATCCAGGCGCAGATCGACGCGCTGCGGCGCGGCGTCGACATCCTCGTCGCCACGCCGGGCCGGCTGCTCGACCATGTGCAGCAGAAGACGGTCGATCTGCGCCAGGTCGAGATCCTGGTGCTCGACGAAGCCGACCGGATGCTCGACATGGGCTTCATCCACGACATCCGCAAGATCCTCGCCCTGCTCCCCGCGAAGCGCCAGAACCTGCTGTTCTCGGCCACCTTTCCGGAGGAGATCCGCAAGCTCTCCGGCTCGTTCATGAAGGATCCGGTCACGGTCGAGGTGGCGCGGCGCAACACGCCGATCGAGCTGGTGGCGCAGGTTGCGCACCCGGTCGACTCGGGTCGCAAGCGCGAGCTGCTCGCGCATCTCGTGAAGACCAACGACTGGAAACAGGTGCTGGTGTTCGTGAAGACCAAGCACGGCGCGAACCGCCTGGCACAGCAGCTGCAGCGCAGCGGCGTCGAAGCCGACGCGATCCACGGCAACAAGAGCCAGAACGCGCGCACCAAGTCGCTGGCGCAGTTCAAGGAAGGCTCGATGCGCGTGCTGGTCGCGACCGACATCGCGGCGCGCGGCCTCGACATCGAGGCGCTGCCGCACGTCGTGAACTTCGACCTGCCGCACGTCGCCGAAGACTACATCCACCGCATCGGCCGCACCGGCCGGGCGGGCACCGAAGGCGAAGCGGTATCGCTGGTGAGCCACGAAGACCGGCCGCTGCTGGCGGCCATCGAGCGGCTGATGAACCGCCAGGTCGAGCAGCGGGTCATTGCCGGCTTCGAGCCGGGAAGCGCCCCCCGTGTGCCGCACGAAGAGCAAAAACGAAATTTCCCGGAAAGAAACCGCGGCCGCAATCAGCAACGCCGGCCGCAGCAGCCGCAACAGCAACAGCGCCGCCCGAACGGCCCGCGGCAGGCTCGCCCGAATGGACAGCAACCCGGCCGCAATCCCCGTCATCAACCCGCCTCCATTCCTACCAGTTCCGAGCGCGATGCCCAGATTCGCGAGGCGCGCGCGCGGATGATGGAAGAAGGCGAGAAGCGGCCGGTCGCGCAGGAGCAGCGGCACGGCCCCGGCAGCCATCGCCCCGACGGACGGCGTCCGCAGCAGCGCAGCTCGCAGCCGCGCAGCTCGCGCCCGCAACGCTGGGATCCGCGCCGCTCGGAGCCGCAGTACTCGGAGCCGAGCGATCATCAGCAGCAACGGCGCCCGGACCCGGCCCGGCCGGCGCCGGTCATCCAGCACCGCAAGCACAAAACGCTGGCGGGCGCAGTCGGCTCCCTCCTCGGCCGCAAGCCGGAGGAAGAGAAGTCCTGAGCGGCCAAGTCAGGCCGCGAGCGGCGTGCGGGATCGCGCAGCGACCTGGCGCTTGAGCTCCGGCAGGCAGGAGCCGCAGTTCGTGCCGCATTTCAGGCGGGCCTGAAGCTCCGGCAGCGAATTCGATTGCGCGAGGAAAGCGTCGCTCTCGCTTTCCGCCACGTCGAAGCAGTTGCACAGCACGCGGCCCGCCCGGCGTCGTCGTCCGGGACGGTCGCGTCCGATGAGCGTGCGGACGGCATACGGGACTGCCCGCATGCTAGGCGGCGGCGTAGGACGCTGCCGCTTCTTGCATGGTCTTCGCCAGCATGTCGTAGGCCGCGGTCCAGGCCGACCGCGCCTCGGGCGTGAAGGCGTCGCCCAGGCAGCTTTCGAGCATCCACAGCAGCGCGACAGCGACGATGTCGTAGTGCCTCGGTTGCACGCCGTAGGCGGCGTGCCGGCGCCCGAGCTGCTGCACCGCGGTGACGATCTTCTCCGGCCGGGCAAGCCAGTGCACCGTGACGCTGATCATCGCGGTGAGATTGCGCCCTTGCTCTCTCATGTCGTTCTTGAAGAGCCCCCGCACGCCCGGGTCCAGGCTGAAAAGCTTGCCGTAGAAGAGCTCGGCCGCCGTGTCCCCGACCGGCTGCACCTTGCGCCACGTCGCCTGTACCAGCTCGACCTGCTGCGGGCTCATCTACACCTCTTCTCCCAATCGGCATCGCAATTCGCGTGCCAAGCGGTTTTCCTGGGGAAAATTGATTCAAAAGAAAAAAATCGCACCGCACCGGGGCAGAAGGATGTGTGCGTGCATCACTTTATGGCACATTCAGCGTCATGCGAGAACCTCAGCCGAAGTCGATCCAGCTCAAGGATTACGCGCCGCCTCCGTTTCTCATCGACTCCATCGACCTCGAGGTCGACATCCGCGACGACCACGCGCTCGTCAAAGCGCTGCTCGAAGTGCGCCGCAATCCGCTCGGTGACAAAACCGTCGCCTCGCTGGCGCTCGACGGCGATGAGCTGGAACTGGTTTCCGTATCTCTCGATGAATCTCCCCTCGAGAAGAGTCGATACGCTGTTACCCCGGAAAAGCTGACGATCTCCGGAGTCCCGGAGAGGTTCACCCTCGGAACCGTGACGCGCATCATCCCGCAGAAGAACACCAGGCTCGAAGGCCTGTACGCGACGCAGCACGGCTTCGTGACGCAATGCGAGGCGGAGGGCTTCCGGCGCGTCACCTGGTTCATCGACCGGCCCGACGTGATGGCGCGCTACACCACCACCATCCGCGCCGACAAGAGCAGGTTCCCGGTGCTTCTTTCGAACGGCAACCTTCTCGGGAAAGGCGACGGCTGGGCGCGCTTCGAGGATCCCTTCCCGAAGCCTTGCTATCTGTTCGCGCTCGTCGCGGCGAATCTCGATGTCCTGAAGGATGAGTTCGTTTCGCGGTCGGGAAAGCGAAAAGAGCTGTTTCTCTATGTCGAGCCCGGCAAGCTCGACCAGGCGGGCTGGGCGATGGACTGCCTGAAGCGCGCGATGAAATGGGATGAGCGGCGCTTCGGCCTCGAGCTGGATCTCGACCAGTACAAGATCGTCGCGGTCGGCGACTTCAACTCGGGCGCGATGGAGAACAAGGGCCTGAATATCTTCAACACGAGGTACGTCCTGGCCCGCGCCGACACCGCCACCGACGTCGACTACCTCAATATCGACCGCGTCGTGGCCCACGAGTACTTCCACAACTGGACCGGCGACCGCGTCACCTGCCGCGACTGGTTCCAGCTCTCGCTCAAGGAAGGCAGTCCTATATGGAAATCCGCAACTTCTACACCCCGACGGTGTACGAGAAGGGCGCCGAAGTCGTCCGCATGCAGCACGCCCTGCTCGGCGAGGAGAAATTCCAGGCCGGCATGCGCCTCTACTTCGAGCGCCACGACGGCCGGGCGGTGACCTGCGACGACTTCGTGCAGGCGATGCAGGACGCCTCCGGCATCGACCTGTCGCAGTTCAGGCGCTGGTACGACGTCGCCGGCACGCCGGTACTCGACTGCTCGGGTTCTTTCGAGAACGGCAAATTCACGGTCGCGGTGAAGCAGTCCATGAACCCGCCTTTTCACATCCCGCTCGCGGTCAAGGTCGGTACCGAGGAAAAAGTTCTTTCCATGAAGCGTCCGGAGGAGCAATACGTTTTCGAAAACCTAAAAAGCAAGCCCGTTCCTTCATTGCTGCGCGGCTTCTCGGCACCGGTCATCCTCAACTATCCGTACCGCGAGAAGGACCTGCTGCACCTGATGGCGCATGACGATGACCCGTTCAACCGCTGGGAAGCGGGGCAAAGGCTCGCGGCCTCGACGATTCTCGAGAAGAACGGAATTCCTTCGGCAAAGCTGGTCACGGCCGCAAACGCGATCCTTTCGGACAAGGACCTTGCGTTCGCCGCCGAGGTTCTGACCTTGCCGCCTGAAGCCTCGCTTGCCGAGCAGATGGCGGTGGTCGATCCGGATCGGCTGCACGAATCACGCAACACCCTGCGACGCGCGCTCGCCTCGTCGCTGAAGGATGATTTTCTCGGCCTCAGGAAAAAGCTGGAATCGAAGGAGCCCTACTCTCCGGATGCCGTCTCGATGGGCAGGCGCGCCCTGAAGAACCTTGCCCTGAGTTATCTCTCCGAGATCGGGATGTCGCAGCTTTGCTACGAGCAGTTCCGCGCCGCGGACAACATGACCGATGCGATGGCGGCGCTCGGCTGCCTCGCGAACGGCGAATGCCCCGAGCGGCAGCCGGCGCTCGATGCGTTCTACCAGAAGTGGCGGCACGAGCCGCTGGTGGTCGACAAATGGCTGGCGGTGCAGGCGGCCTCGCGCCGGCCCGACACCCTGGCCCGCGTGAAGGAGCTGCTGGGCCATCCCGGGTTCGACCTGAAAGTGCCCAACAAGGTCTACGCGCTGATCCGCAGCTTCGCCGCGAATCACGTGCGCTTCCATGCCGCCGACGGCGCGGGCTACGCCTTCCTCGCCGACCAGATCATCGCCCTCAATGCGCTGAACCCCCAGCTGGCGGCGCGCATGGCGCGCGCTTTCGATCGCTGGAAAAGGTTTGATCCGAATAGAAAAGAAAAATCCAGGAAACAACTGGAGCGGATCCGCGACCACCCCGGGCTCTCCAAGGACGTAGTGGAAATTGTGGTGAAATCCCTGGCATGACCGCGCTGATCATCGCGACCGCGCTATAGCACCGCCGGCAGATGGCGCAGGGCCGCAACCGCATCGCCTGGCGCGAGATCGGCTGGCTGCGGCCGGCGATCGGGCTGGCGGCGTTTGCGCTGTTTTTCTTCGTGCACCCCTGGCTGTTCGGCGCCCGGCCTTACTGAAATCCTGGCGAGGGTTTCAGCGCGAGTCCGCTTTGTTCAGCGCGGCGAGTGCGATGCGATCGACAAGCGCGGGCGCCACCAGCTTCAGCCACAGGCCCAGCTTGCCCTGCGCGGTCATGATCAGCTCGCGCCTGCGCTTCGCCATCGCGCCGATGATGAGCCGGGCGCATTCCTCCACCGGCATCGCGTCCTTCTCGTCCAGGCCGCTGGCCCCCGCCGCCTTGCCGTCGGGCCCATAGCCGTGAACGCGGATGCCGGTCGCGACGACGCCGGGAAACGCCACGGTCACGTCGACGCCGGTGCCGCGCAGCTCGATCCGCAGCGCCTCGAAGAACGCGGCCTGCGCGAACTTCGAAGGGCTGTAGGCGGTGCGCCCCGGGATGCCGTGCTTGCCGGCGAGGCTGCAGACCGCCGCCAGAAGCCCGCGCCGGGCCTTCAGGTGCGGCAGCGCATGGCGCGTGCACCACAGGCTGCCGAAATAATTGACGCGCATCATCGTCTCGTACCAGGAGAAATCCTTCACCTCCTCGAGAAAGGCGTGTCCCGAGACGCCCGCGTTGTTGACCAGGATGTCGATCCGGCCGAAGCGCTCTGCGGCGCGCTCGATGAAATTCCGGCAATCGGCTTCGACCGAGACGTCGCAGCGCACCGAGAGGGCCTCGGCGCCTCTTTCCTTGCACTGGCTCTCGACGGCTTGAAGGCGTTCCGTGTGACGGGCCGCGAGCGCAAGCGACACGCCGGGGACGGCGATCTGGCGCGCGAGCTCGGCGCCGATGCCGTCCGAGGCCCCGGTGATGAGAATCGCCTTGCCTGCAAATGAGTTCATTTCTTCGCGAGCTTTCGTTGTACCCGCTCGTCGAACTTCGCCACGTTGACTACCACACGCTCGTGCGAGCCGTCGCCGATCAGCTCCTTCTCGTCGTGGACCTCGACCCGGAAGGCGATCGTCCTGCCCTCCACGCTCACCACTCGGGCTGAAGCCATTATTTTCATCCCCACGGGGGTGGCGGCGATGTGCCTGACGTTGAGAACGGTCCCCAGGCTCTGATGGCCGGCGGGCAGAAAGCGCTCGACCGCCTCGAGCGCCGCCGCCTCGATCACGTTGATCATCACCGGCGTGGCGAGAACGTGCACCTTGCCGCTGCCGACGCGAGGCGCGGTGTGCTCTTCGCCGACGACGAGCTCCGCCGCGCCCGCCATTCCGCTCCGCAACTGCGCAGATAGGTCCATGCCGGACATTATGCAACCGAAATAAAAAAGGCCCGCCGAGGCGGGCCTGTGACGCGGCGATTCGCGGGGGCTATTTCGCCTGCTGGGCGTCGTGCTTCTCGCGGTAGATGCGCCGGCTCTGGCGGTTTTCGGCGCGCTGGATGCGCTCCTGCTCGCGCGCGCTAACTTGGCCGTCGGCGCCGGCGCGGGCTTCCATGCGGTTCTCGCGCGCCTGGCCGCGCTCCAGCTTGCCGGCTTCGCGGTTGGTCAGCTGGCCCGAATCGACGCCCTGCTCGATGCGCTGCTGCTGGTTGACATTGCGGTCGACGATCGAGTCGGTGTTCTGAGCCGATGCGGCGCCGGCGAAGGCAAGGCCGATTGCGGCCATCGTGGTAATTGCAGTCTTCATGATTGATTTCCTCTCGTTAATGCGAAATTCCCCTACTACCGGCATTCAATGCCGGCCTGGTGAAGCCTGACGACCGCCGGCCGGCAAATCTCGTAACAACTTGTATCATCGCGGGATGTCGCTTCCCCACGTCGTCATCCTCGGTTGCGGTTTCGGCGGTCTGTGGGCGGCGCAGGGACTGCGTCGCGCACCGGTCGACCTCACGGTGCTCGACCGCACCAACCACCATCTGTTTTCGCCGCTGCTGTACCAGGTCGCGACCGCCGGGCTCTCCGCCCCGGCGATCGCGGCCCCCATCCGGCATATCCTCGCGCAGCAGCGGAACACCACTGTGCTGCTGGGCGAGGCGACCGGCATCGATGTCGCCGGCCGCAAGGTGCGACTCGAGGACGGCGCGCAGCTCGCTTACGACCGGCTCATCGTTGCGACCGGCGCCACTCACAGTTATTTCGGCAACGATGCCTGGGCGCCCTACGCCCCGGGCCTGAAGACGCTGGAGGACGCGCTAGAGATCCGGCGCCGCGTGCTGGTCGGCTTCGAGCGGGCCGAGCGCGAGAGCGATGCCGTGCGCCGTGCGGCCTGGCTCACTTTCGTGGTGATCGGCGGCGGCGCCACCGGGGTCGAGCTCGCCGGCCAGTTCGCCGAGATCGCCCGGCATACCCTGAAGGGCGAGTTCCGCCGCATCGATCCGCACAACGCGCGCGTCGTCCTCATCGAAGGCGCCGACCGCGTGCTGCCTTCCTATCCGCCCGACCTGTCGGCAAAAGCGCAGTTGCAGCTTGAGCGCCTCGGCGTCAGCGCGTGGGTCGGGCGCATGGTGACGGGCGTCGACGCGGAGGGCGTGCAGCTGGGCGCGGAACGCCTCTCGGCCAAGACGGTCGTATGGGCGGCGGGCGTTGCCGCCTCGCCGCTCGGGCGGTCGCTGGGCGCGCCGCTGGATCGCGCCGGCCGGGTCCGGGTCGAGCCGGATCTCTCGGTTCCCGGCCACCCCGAGATCTTCGTGGTGGGCGACTTGGCCGCCGTCGAGGCGGTGCCGGGCATCGCCCCGGCGGCGAAGCAGATGGGCTGCCGCGCCGCCGCGAACGTCGTGCTGTCATTGAACGACAGGCGGACCGAGCGCTTCCGTTACCGCGACTACGGACAGCTCGCCACGATCGGCCGCAACGCCGCAGTGGCCGTCATGGGCAAGGTGAAGCTCTCGGGCCTCTTGGCCTGGGTGGTCTGGCTGGTGGCGCATATCTACTTTCTCATCAACTTCCGCAACCGCCTGGTGGTGCTGATCGACTGGGCGTGGGCATACTGGACCTACCAGCGCTACGCGCGCATTGTGATCCGCTCCGACAAGCGCACCTGAATGCCGGTCGCATCCGCTTACCCGATTCTGTCTTGCCTCGCGGCGCTGTGCTTGCTGGTCTCTTTTCCTTCCGTTGCCCAGGACCGGCCGGCGGCCGGGACAATCGACTTCGTGGAGGGGGACGCGACCGTCGAATCGAAGGACAAGCAAAGCCGCATCGCCAAGCTCGGCGATGCGGTGTACGCGGCGGAGACCCTCACGACGTTCGCCGCCTCCGAGCTGCATCTCAAGATGGCCGACGGCGGTTATCTCTCGCTGCGCGAGAACACCAAGATCACCCTCACCGAGTACGTCGCCAACGGCGACGACGGCGACCGCAGCCTGATCGATCTGACGAAGGGCGCGTTCCGCTCGGTGACCGGCTGGATCGGCAAATACCGGCGCGACGAGTACAAGGTCCGCACGCCGATGGTGACGATCGGCGTGCGCGGCACGGATCATGAGCCGACCCATTTCGAGCCCGGCGATCCGCGCGGCGCGCCCGGCAGCTACGACAAGGTCAACGAGGGCCGCACGGTCATGCAGTCCAAGTTCGGCACTGTCGAGGTGCCCGCGAGCCGGGCGGCGCATTTCCACGCCGACCAGCGCGCGGCGCCCAGGGTGCTGCAGTCGGTCCCGACATTCTTCAAGCCCGCACGCAACGAGCAAAGGTTCGCGCAGCGCGCCCGCGAAAGCACCAGAACCCTGGAGACTCAGAGGACGGCGCGCCGCGAGGCGGTCCAAAAAAAGGGGCCGGAGAAGAAAGTTTTTGAGAAAAAAGCGCTCGAGAAGAAACAGCGGGTCGAAAAGAAGCAATTCGAGAAGAAACAGTTCGAAAAAAAGCAGTTCGAAAAAAAGACCTTCGAAAAGCGCGAAGCGCGGAAGAAAAGCTTCGAGAAGAAACGCAGCTAGCTCACGAATCTCCGCCCCACAGCCATGCGGCGCCGCGAACGCCGCTCGAGTCGCCGTGGACGGGTCGCGCCAGGCGGGTCGCGACGTGGTCGGAGAATACGTACCGGTGCCACAGGCGCGGCACCTCCGTGTACAAGCTCGGAATGTTGGACATGCCGCCGCCCAGCACGATGACATCCGGGTCGAGAATATTGATCACGCCGGCAAGCGAGCGCGCCAGCCGCTCG
>WNFI01001630.1_pt1 | contig 12859 bp, 17 predicted proteins | sample 5400471 | NCBI WGS metagenome assembly WNFI01 (sample SAMN13153348, study PRJNA577476) | soil metagenome | isolation source: 100 cm saprolite on Douglas fir-dominated hillslope | place: USA:California | collected 2013-09-17
TGAGCTGATCCCTTTTCTTCGATTTCTGTTGAGTTACTGGAGATCGATACCTCTACAGGCGAATGGGCAGAGACAAGAGCTGTCCCGGCAGCATGCTTTTGTGTATATATGGTTAGGAACGGATTTAAAGCACGTCATTGAAAGATGGATTGCTGAACTTGACTCACTCTTAGTAGCGTAGATAAGCCCTACCGCATATGAGACATCCTGTAGTACAATTCTGTGCTAGTAAGTTGCGAGTAAGTGAATCACGTTGCTTACTCAAAAAGAGGCTGTCTAGTGTACTATAGAGATAGCTAGAAATGTGCTTCTGAGTGAGAGAGTGGGTATGAGTAACGAGCAAGAACTTGACGCCGAATATCTTCGTATGCGCCAGGATGTCTATGATTATTGGGAGCAACAGGAAGAGACTGTGACGATAGATAAGGTAGGCGATGGTGGCATGGTGCTTTACACTACCGAGGATGGACGCTTTGAATCCGATCAACGCCAAGTTATTTTGATGTGGATTATGCTACAGCCCCCGAAACCGGCTATACGTCTGTTACGGCGCTTGCTGGAAGATGTTGAAGAGAAGTATGACACCACCTCATCTGAGTTGCGATTCTCAATTATTGAGGATGTGATCTATCAACTTTCCATCGTTCAGAAGAAGCTCCAGAGAGAAGCTCAACAATAGCATATCACCCCAAAAATATGGAAAAAGTTTTGTGTGAGCATCCTCCAACCCTACTTTTGCTTCAATCGTTTCATGTAATTTGGCCCCGGCTCATTCTCCGTGACCCTACACCTGCTCTAGCGATAGACGACGCTCGTGAATCGTGTGCATAGTCGCTCGCGTAACGAGCAAGAGAGCGCGTGCATGAGATGAGATGATAGAGCGTGTAGATAGCGATAAACGCGCTATAGTACTCGTGTGAGAGTACTTAAAATACTGCATGATAACTCACGTTACAGTAGGCTATAGTTGTCGGCCAGACCCTAGTCATACGTTCGCTACTGGGTGCTGTCGCTCCCTACAATCATCGTTGCTGCAACTGACCGCTGCTTCTCTTCTATGTCTTCAGCGATCCCACGGATGATATCAAACTGTGCTGGCGTAAGCTGGCGACTGTCAATCACCAGGCGATAAATAGGGGGAATGTCGTCGTACTCGGTAGTACTACTACTACCGTTTACAGTAGTAGTTACGTTGATAGACTGGCCGTCCTTGTAGTTTGCCCACTCAGGCAGATAGCGACTTGCCAGATCAACGAGCACTCTATTATCATCCATCTCCACTTTCGTGAGATAGCCGGTATTGCGCCAGTAGTCATAGGTGGAGCGACTTACACCAGCAGCGTCACAAGACATTTTGACGATCCAGCATTTTCCCATCGTTTCAAGGAATATACGCTTTGCCTCTGCGCGTTGCTCATCGGTCATAGGATGACGTGGGTTTTTTATGGACGCGGAAACTTGCGTTGCAGGCACCATTTTTTGCTCTTTATTTTGCTCTTGATTCATATCTAAATTATAACATGTCCTATAAAAAGTAGTTGTTGAGTTTATATCATACTTATGGGATTCATAACTAACTCGCCGCGCCATATCGCTGAAAAAGAGAAAACGGCCAAGCTCGCCACTTGAGCCTGACCGCTTCTCTAGGAAAAGATCGCCAGAGACAGAGACAAAGACGAAAAAATATATTTAGAGCTTCTCTTGCTCTGCCGCTTTCACTCTAGCCAATTGTGCCTGTCTCATCCTCTCAATAGTCTCAGGAGATCGTTTCTTTCCTGTATTAGCTGCTACCCGTTTCGCAATGGTTTCAGGAGATTGTTTCTTACCCAAACCATGTTTATTACCAAGCATAGCTAGTCTCAGTTTTTCAAGCTCTTCAGGAGTCTTTTCCCTCCCGCGATTGACTTGTCTTGCTGCCTCAATAGCTTCAGGAGATTGTTTCTTACCAAGATGAGATTGTCTCAGGTTCTCAATATGTTCAGGAGAAAACTTTCTTCCTCTCAGCTTCTCAATAGTTTCAGGTGTATGTTTCTGACCAAGATGGGCAGCATCAGCATCATGAGCAATATTAAAACCCTTACGGCCAAATGGCTTAAGTTTATTCAGCCAGTATTGTTCTCGTGCGGTCAGACTTATAGACAAAACTTGTTCAAGCACCTCAAAAGTAAAAGTCTGTCCACCATGCTTATTCCAAGCACGCTGCATATGCCGATTCACATGTTTGTTTTGTTGGAGATGCCTCCAATGTTCATATTGACGCCTGCGCAGATTGAATGCACTTCCAATATAAAATCTTCTGTTCGCTGTGCAGGTAATCTTATAGATGCCAGGCGCGGCAGGGATATCGCTCATAATGATAGGCTCCTCTTTGAGTTCTGCTAGCATTATATTCTTTAGTTATTCCCTCTTTAATAGCCAAAGTTCCGTACTAGCTTTCCAAATGTCAGGTCAGCATCAAGCTGCTGGTCTGCACGCCATTGTCTTTGGGCCTCCCGGTTTGCCCTAAATCGTCGCTCGGAGATCACTATTTCCCATTCTGCCTGCACCGTCAAGGGTCGCTTCGTTTTCATCGACTGTGCCACGAGATCATTTTGACCCACGAATTTAATAGGCGCTGTAGTCTGTTGTTTCGCAAGATCAAGACATCTCTGAGCATAGTTGTCAGGGATATCTTCACGTAAACCTCCAACTGCAACATCAGCGTCAGTAACTCCCCATGCCTTACTGAAGTCACGCATACGCTCTTCTAAATCTCGTACATATCGTCTTGACATGGCTTTTACCTCTCGTGGCCTACTGGCGAGTACCACCCCGTCGATGGTCGCCAACGTCCAGGTCACTAAGCCGTGAACCTAACTTTGGTGGTAAGGCGCTGCTTGCCGTACGCATGCCTGTATTGCCAGCATTGTCACCAACATTATCATCACTGAGGTCAAACCCTTGAGCGCTATCAATCCCATCAGGATAATAGCCAGGTGGTGCTGAGGCTGACCGTCGTGGGTCAAACCGCTGCTTCGGGTCAACTTCTACAATAAGGTCGCTGTCATCCATATTCACTGCATCGGCTTGTCTGCCCCTACCAGATGATAGTTGCCTGAATTGCTCGGCTGCATTAAAGCCTGTGTCAGGTTTCCAGTTACTTGCTTCTGCCATGATGGTTTCCTTTCTAATATCCTGGCGGATAATTGACACTATAAAGTTGTCCATCTGAGTATTGTTTCAGGTATTCATGCTCACGTACAGCATGCTCTTTATCAGATACCGGCTCATTGTCCATCTTTGCATCATGCCATCTCACCAGTTTATCAGCCAACTGCTTTGGCATGAGCATAGAGCCGACCTCATATTCTTCCCCCTTATGGTATTCGTGGTAAGTGCTGATGTCATAGGGCTTTTTAGTGCAATCTTTTAGGATTGTTACTCTCATGGTTTCTCCGGTGTTGGTGGCTTCACTACTGGCTTAGGAGTTGCTACGGTGAAGCTGTCCTGACCTTCTCCCTGTGCCCATGCCCTCAAGTTGATCCTCTCATTCACTCCAATTCGTTGCTGATAAGGCGGTCTCACATCAGGGGTAGGTTTCCATCCAGAGTCCCTTAAACGGTTCCAGAAGTTATCATTGTCTGCCATGATGGTTTCCTTTCTATGCTACGCCTTTACCCTCAACGGATAAGGCAAACTGTACTGGCGGAGTGCTTAACCCCGCGTATGCTTTGATCTGTATTTTTGCTCCAAATGATCTTCCAGCACCACTCCCTAGCACCAGGAACGGATTTACCTGAGTGAGCGTACCAATTGATAGCAGGTTGCCGATAAGATCGACATTGTACACAATCAGAAATGGAGCAGCAGGGCCAGAGATAACAGGCACATAGCTAATAATGAGATCAGTGTTTGCCGACACTGTAAGCTGTGCTGAAGCATAATAGCTTCCATCCCCGGCTATATTTGGGTATGATGTATTGGCTACGTTAAGCAAGGAAGCATATGCCATTTATCCCCACCGTCCTCCGGCATGCAGCTTGTTCAATGCCAGATCAGCACGAGCAAACAAGGACATAGCATGAGAGTGCATCCGTTGCATATACTGGGTGCGTTGTCGGTTCTTCTCTTCTATCGCTCTTGAGGTGAGCAGAGAAGTAACCTGTGAGGCATGTTCTCTTGAAGAAACCTGCGAGGCCAAGCGTTCTAATCGGTCAAATGGCGATGACAAAGATCATTCACTAGCTGTCCCACTTCTGTTTGTAGCTCGCTGCAAGCATCAACGCATTCCCGGTGAATAGTCGGCTCTATTCGGCCTATGGCTACATTGACGCTTGTCCGATCAGCGTTGCTATCTTCATCACTCTCATTATACCACACCTTACAGGCGGCGGTTTTACTCAACCGCCGATAGGCTAATCGTCAAGCTCAGATAAGCCCCAAATTGGGCTAGAAGTAGACTTTGCTCTATGCACTATTATACTCTTTCTGGTATACTCAACCATCATGTAAAAGGAGAGTGCAATGGGAGCAAGGCTTCGTTCATGGTGGCAACAAATCAAACAACATCGAGTAGCTATCCTGGTCGGTACAGTCGTCTTGGTAGTAGCCATTGCGTTGATTATCATAGAAGTGTGGTTTTACGGCACTGGCTTCAATGGATACACCCAGGTATCGACAATACATACTATCAGTGGCCCAACGGCTGGTACAGTCACCAGAACTGAATTGTACCAACCTGGGAAAACGCTTTGGGACTGGATGCAATTGCTATTTATACCTGTAGTGCTGGCCGTTGCTGGATTTTGGTTCAATCACAGAGAGCGGAAGGCAGCAGAGCTACGTTCTGGGAATGAACGGAAAGCGGCTGAGTTACGTGCTAAAACAGAAACGGACGATAGCACGAGTGCTGACGTTGACAGTGGTACGGAGATGCGATGCAGAACGGAAAGGAAGCGTGCTCCTGTTCTTGCATGAGGCTGGTCTTATAGATACACTCAAGGGTATTATTGATTTGGATGGAGCTTTTCTATGGGAAGCCAACCTAAGCAGCGCCACTCTAAGCTTTGCCAATCTGAGCAAAGCCAATCTGAGCGGAGCCAATCTGAGCAAAGCCTTCGTGTGGGAAGCCAATCTACACTTTGCCAATCTGAGCGGAGCCAATCTCAGCGGAGCTGTCCTGGGCGAAACCAATCTGAGCTTTGCCAATCTGAGCTTTGCCAATCTGAGCGGAGCCAACCTGAAAGGAGCCAGTCTGAGTGGAGCCAACCTGCTTTCCGACCTGCCCGATGCCGAACTGAGCGGAGCCAGACTCGATGGAGCCAGACTCGATGGGGCCGACCTCGATGGAGCCGAGGTCACTGAAGAACAACTGAAAAAAGCCAAGACACTCAAAGGCGCAACCATGCCTGATGGGTCTATACATCCTTAGTCATTTCCTTTGATGTATATGGCAGTCTCACTACCTTTACCTCAAAATCAAACTCAATGTATGAGACCTCCACCACTTAATGTGGTTTTACCATCTTTTCCTTTTTAGTGATTAGCTTGCTATCACACGAAGCTATTATATCGCATATCTTTTTCCAAATGCGTAGCTCATGTAGACGGGCACGCCATTGCCAATCGCCTCATAGATGTTGATCGTTCATATCTGCGCCGCCGTACTCATGAGCAATGATCGCATGGCTTAAACCTTTATAGAAGCGTCGATATTCCCAGTACACCTCTGGTAACTTATGTCTACCGCCAACGATTCGTACTCTGTTCTGGCGAGGTTGTTCTAAAAATTGCGCCGCGTTCCAGCGCTTGCCCCATCTATCGGCTTGCGCGGAGACAGGCACGTTTTCAACCCATAGGATATCGTGCGGGAGTGTCAGCGCCCAGGCGAGTAACGACGGGTCAGCATAAGGAGATGAAATAGTGTGCTGTGTGTTTGCCACGCTACGCTGTTGACATGGTGGACTCGCCCATATTGCATCAAATCCTGAGAGATCGACTTCTCTTGCATCTGCGTGTACACAATTACCGCTACCAACATGTAGCGATAGAAGATGTTTCAGTGGTGATATCTCGAATCCTGTGCATTGGTGACCCGCTTGCTCTAAGCCAAGTCTAGCGAGTCCCGCGCCGTCAAAGAGCACTGCTATTTTCATGCTCATACTCATCTAGTAAGAAAGTGAATGCTTCAGTATTTGTCTCAAGCTTGTGATTCTCTCGTATGCGCTCCAACCGCTCTATGATCTTGGCATAGGTTGGTACGTCGAAGTGAAAGACTAGCTGGCGCGTCTCACCGAAAGTAAATTCATCCAGGCGCGGGTCTTTCGGTTGCTCTACTGTAGAAGTAACTGGCGCATTGCGATCAATACTTGCGAGAAGTTCGCTATAGTCATTAGGACTAAATCCCAGGCTGGCAAGATCATGACCGGAAAGTGTTTGACGTTCAAGAATATCTGCTAAGAGTTCGTTATTGTCCTCTGCGCCGCGTTGAGTCTCATTATCGGCCACGAGATAGCCAATCACATCTTCATCAGTCCATTCATCCGGTACGAGTGTTACCCACGCCGTACACCACCTTGCACGATCTTTTTTAGCGAGCTGATGTAACGCTTCAAGCCCACCCTCACCAGCAATAAGCACCGTCTCATTGTTTTGGCGCTTCACCACAAGAGGCTTACGCTGGCCGAACCGCTCGTAACTTGCTGCTATTCGATCTATCTGAGAGAGTGGGTGGCGCTTGTAATTCTGCGGATTCCGTTTAATATTGTTAATGTCAACCATAAGTTGTACTGGCATGTCGTTACTCTTTATCATGAAACCTCCTCCTGACACAGTATATCATCACGTCCATAGCCACGTTTAAGGCACCAATCACACCAGAAAGTCTCTAGCACCACACTTACATAACGCGCCTGGTTGGGGCACCAATCGCAATAGGGCGCTACATTGTACCAGCGCTCCGGTATGCGAAAAAGTTCGCGCTCTCCCATTCGATGAGCAAGTGAATAAAACGAGCAGCGTCTATGCTCACGATAAAAACGCTGCTCAACAGTCTCTTTAGACAAGGTGGTACACTTTCTTGCCCCACCTGCTAAATGTTATTTACGCACATCTTATCATATGCTTCCTTGCTCCTTTAGATATTTAATCAACTCTGCCGCTTTTGTTTTGCCCAACGAGATACCTACACGTTGAGCAGCAGCAGCAGTTTCTCTAGCACTGGCACCAGGGTTTAGTCGCTGATAGTTCGCCACGAAAATTATTTGCGCGTCTTGTCCGCTGTCCGTCCGTCCGCGTACATATTGTCCGTCCGTCCGCGTTTTATACGCATCGGCTTCTGGCCTTTGTGAAACATCCTGCGTATAAAAATTATCTTGTGGTTGAACCTCGACAAGGGTAGGGGGGTGCGCAGATATTGGATATCCATACTGCGCAAATCTTTCGTCGATCAGGCGCACAAGATCATTGTACATGCGCATAAGCATTTGCTCCAGATATCCATTGCGCATATTTCCCTGATCTTCACCAGCTTGCAGTAGTTCAACAGCATTGCGCATTTCTGCCAACTCGCCATCTAGCTCATCGTCTAGCAAGAGAGGGACATCTACGCATACGTATTATGCGAGGAGATAGGCGCAAGCGGTTTATTAATCTCGTTGCGTTACGAGCGTTTATGAATAGCACTACTGAAGAGGAGTTGTGACAGTCTAACCGGCAAAAGGCGTTTTGACTGCGTAGTTTGTATGATGTAAAATGTACATGCAGCCGCTCATGAGGCTGTAGGACAGAATTTCAAGTACCTGCGAGAAGCAGGGATAATTACTAGCAGACGACTAGGGTAAGCGTTTTACCTAGTCGTCTTTTTTATTGTTTTAGAAAGCAAGAAACCCGCTGTCAACGGGTTTCAGGCAGGCATCGACTGAGCTATTAAATTGTAGTTGAGATGTTGGGACAGTCTCAAAAACTATTTTAACACATGTGCCGGTGTCTGCCAAGAGAGAAAGGACATCTTTTCTATGAACGCTTTACAAGAGTTACAAGAGTTAGATCAGTGGGTATGCTACAAGCTGCCTAGTAAAGTCCCGGTTAATCCTCGTACGGGGAATAATGCTCAGTCTAGCAATTCATCAACATGGGCGAGTCATGCAGAGGCACAGGAGGCTATGCACTCTTATAGCTTTGATGGTATTGGTTTCGCCTTCTCCAAAGATGACCCGTATGTTGGAATAGATATTGATGATGGTGTAAGCGGCAATCAGCTCGCACCAGATGCACGTAAGTGGACAAGAGTTTTTGACTCATATACTGAAGTCTCGCCAAGTGGAAGTGGCATTCACATCTGGATAAAAGGCGAGCTTACAAAGGCCATCGTTGCTGATAAATTTGTCGATCACTTTGAAGCGTATTCCAATGGACGCTACTTCACAGTGACAGGCCAGCGTGTTACGAACCTGCCTGAATCTATTGAGTCCAGACAAAGTGAGTTGGATTCCTTCTATAAAGAGGTGATGGATCGCCGAAAAAGCGTACACAAGCCAAATCTGGCGCTTCAACGTAAGATACGAGACCTGGAGATTTCGCCAGAGGGGCAGCGCTCTAATGATCTAACCGCCGTAGCCTATTACGCCGGTGTGTGTGTTACCGATCATGTTTTCATCGAAAGTGCAGTGCTTGAGGCGCTGCAAAAGGCAGTACTCGCCTGGAACGATGAAACGCCAGAGAAGACCGCAGATACACTTAAGCGCTGCTTCCAGAATGGTAAAGAGAAGAAAGGCCAGGATGATACCGGTACGACTTCTAGATCGTCCTCTCGCAAATACGCTAATAAGAGCTTTGAGTCTGGAAAGCCTCGCATTCTTCTAGGACAACAGCTTGACGTAGAGGTAAACGCAATACTTGCAGAACTCTATAGGGCGAATAATCCGCCTATGATCTTTGTGCGTGGTGGATATCTCGCGAGGATACGTCTGGATGAAAAGCAGAAACCAGAAATTGAGATTCTAACAGAGCACATGCTCCTGGGGCGCATTGCACACATTGCCGACTTCTATAGGATAACTCAGGACGGAGAAAAGCCTGCTCACCCTACCGTTATGCATGCAAAGCTTATCAGTGTACGGGGAGCGTGGGACTTCCCACCTATTTCTGGAATAACTGAAATTCCAGTTATTCGTGACGATGGCACCATTCTGGACACGCCAGGATATGACGAGCAATCGCATACGTTTTACAGACCCAGGCAAGGCCTAGTCATCCCCCCTATACCTGAGTCTCCGACGCAAGAGCAAGCGATAGAGGCAGCCGCTTATGCCTTTGACTTCATTAGTGAGTTCCCCTATGTAACTGACTCAGATAAAGCAAACGCCTATGGCCTATTCCTCACCGTGGTAACTCGCAGCTTGTACCCCCTCACCCGTCAGGCGCTACTCACTGCTACGAAACCAGGGACCGGTAAAACGCTGTTCTTCAAAGTCCTCGCAATGCTGCTGACTGGACGCATTGTTGGAACTACTCCCATGCCTACCAACGAAACCGAAATGGGAAAGGTGCTCACGGGATTACTGCTTAGCGGCACAGTGACTATCTTCTGCTTTGATAATATTGAGGGCGTTATTAGCTCTGCCAAATACAATGCGTTTCTGACGACAGAGGTATGGAAAGATCGTGTGATAACAACGCCATACATGCCAGAGCTAGAGCAGCACACAATACCACTAGCGACAGGGAATAATCTACAGTTAGGTGGCGACATGCCGCGTCGCTGTTACCAGATTGCGATGGACGCGGAAACGCATAATCCGTGGGAGCGTAGCGGATTTACATATGAGCCGCTCTTAACACATGTTCGCAAGCACCGAGGCGAAATCATCGCTGCTGCTCTTACTATGGTGCGTGCCTGGTATGTCGCTGGGCAACCGCCAGCAGAAAGCAAAGTGAGCTTTCAAGATGACTTTGCAGAATGGTCTAGAATTACGAGCGGCGTGCTTGAGTTTGTTGGCGTCAAAGGTTTCTTGGGAAATGTTCAGAGTATGTACGATCAGGCCGACGTTGACGGGAGTAGCTGGACAGCTTTCTTAACGTACTGGCATACACACTATCCCTCAGAATACTCTGTAAGCTCGCTTATCGCCACACTAAAGCAAGATAGCGCCTTTGCAGAACTATTACCGCCACCGCTTAACGACTGGTTCGCTGACGAAGAAAAAAATAAATCACTCTCACGTAAAATGGAAAGAGCATTAACCAAGAAGAAAAATTCTCCCTATGGCAGTGACGACCTTAGCATAAAAGTCACAGACACAAGACATCCGAATACGTATAGAGTTACTCCATCAGCAAAAAAGCAGAGCGCTCTTAAAAACGATGAGCAAGAAGTTGAGAGTATTGAGAGTGTTGAGTGTCAAAGTTACTCGTTTGAAAATGAATCAGAAAACGTAAATGCGTCGATTCGATTTCAAACGAGTAAAGTTGTCTCTCATAACACTCATAACTCTCAAAATTCAAACGGACATTTTCAAGAATCGAGTTGGATAGAGAGCGTGCTAGATTCCAACGAGGAATAGTAAGGAGAATAAAAATGGCGCGAGTACATAAGCAGCGTGAAGAGATAAGCATTAATGACTTGCTGGACGCTACAGAAGATAAACCGCAGTATACCTTAAAGCAACTTGGTAAGATGGATGAGCTTGAATTGATAAAGCTTGCGCTTAGTGATGAGGCGGTGCATAGACAGGTAGAATTTATCTACAACGCAGAGAGAGCGCTTGAAAGCTATCGTCATCTCATGTTTGACAAAATGCTTGATAAGAAGCTGTTTAGAACGTTCCTAGATCACCATTGTCAAGTGAAGTTTAGTGAGCAAGAAAAGGAGTGGTTAGTAAACGATCTGACTAACATCTACACTTTTTACTTTAACTCACTTGAGTTATCGCTAGTGGGAGCGGTAGAAGAATAATAATGACAGCAACTAGAAATGTCGGCAGAATGTCTCATTCGCCTAATGGCGGTAAAACTAATATCTACTTAACGCCAAAATCACTCTTAGCATTAGTGTATGAGTGTCTGGAAAAAGTAGACCTAGATCCATGCTCTAACAGTCACGAGTGGCCGCAAGTGTGCGCTGACACGTACTACACTGAAGCCGAAAACGGATTACTCTATGCATGGCATAACCGCATTTTTGCGAATCCCCCATATAAGACTGTAAAGCTATGGGCGCAAAAGTTCTTAGATGAGTATGCGCTGGGGCATATGTCAGAGGGTATTCTACTCGTGGCCGCGTCAACTGAAACGCGCTGGTACCAGAAGCTAGGCAAGTCTAAAGCATTGATATGTCACATTAACGAGCGACTATGGTTCGATCAGGCTCCTGGGATTCCATGTAAAGAGCGGGCGCGTTTCGGCTCAGTGCTCTTTTACCTGGGGCCGCGTCAAGAGCGCTTTAAAGAAGTGTTTGAGAAAGTTGGATTCGTGCGCTAGTCAGTAGGGGGTTTACGCTGTCTGCTCAGATATTCTTGTAGATCGGCCCTGGACACTCTCCACCGTTTTCCAACTCTGACGGCGGGGAGTTGTCCAGCTTCAATTATACGGAGAACTGTTTTATCAGAGACGCGGAGAATCTTTGCTACTTCAGCAGTGGTTAATAGCTCTTCATCTAGCATATCGCACCCCAAGCCATTTTGGACAATTTTATCATATGCGTCAACGCTCGTACTTTCATAAACGAAAAACTAGACAAAATAGACAAATTGTGCTATTATTAGATATAGTAGACACACAGAGTTGTCGAACAGATGTACTAGTTTATCACTAGGAAAGGAATGCACCATGCAGCAGATTCACGGCAACAAACACTTTTACCCCGAATACGTTGATAGGCTTATTCTGTTTTTCACTCCATCAGGTGGAATTATCATGAAGATGGGTAACCGCTATGTTGTAGCAGGAGCAGCAGAAGTGAGAGAGATAGTTGACGCTAGACTTGTACAGCATGCGCGTTTTGCTGAGCTATTTAATAGGAGTGAACAGCATGAGCAGGTATAGGCAACTGCGACCAAAGCAACTGGTAGAGCCAGGAGAAAGCAAACTCTCTGACCGGCCACTGGTGCTTATCGGCAGACAGAGCAGTACCAGGCAGATTGAAGAAAATGTGGAGTCGCTGAAGCTTCAGATTGAAGACGCACGCCAGCGCTTTATTGCTCAGGGTTGGAGTGAGGATATTATCACCATCAGAGTTGCCGGGGATGGCAAGAAAGGTGTTTCTGGAACGCTCAGGATTGACCAGCGAGCCGAGTTGCGGGACACGATGGCAGATATTATGGCTGGCACCTGTAAGGCAGTAGGCGCGTACTCTGTCTCTCGCTTATTCAGGGATAAGCATGGGGTACAGGTGAGTGTGTTTATGGAGACATGCGCGAAGCATGACTGCCTGGTGATCTTGCCCGATAAGACCTACGACTTCAACCGGCAGGATGATATTACCATGTTCACCATCTTAGCCCGCTTTGCCGCTGTCGAGAATGAGCAACGAGCAAAGTTGCTGTCAGATGCAAAGCGTAGAAAGTCTATGCGGGGTGAGTTTGACGGTCGAACACTCACCCCCGGTTTCATAGTTGATCGGGACAAGGACAGCCCAACCTATGGGAAGTACATTGAATATCTACCGCATGCTAAAGTAGCCCGCAAACTGTATGCACGCTTTAAAGAACTGGCAGGGCAGTTTACCATCCTGGCTGCTGAAGTGGCAGCGATGGATGTGGTGTTTCCTGACTTTGAAGCGTGGGTAAGCCCGTTGGATGTCCACCGGTTCATGCTCAAGAAAGTACCCGGAGGGTACCATATCAGTAGAGTAGCCCTTCTGCATTTACTGACAGCCGTTGAG
>WNFI01696207.1_pt1 | contig 12858 bp, 12 predicted proteins | sample 5400471 | NCBI WGS metagenome assembly WNFI01 (sample SAMN13153348, study PRJNA577476) | soil metagenome | isolation source: 100 cm saprolite on Douglas fir-dominated hillslope | place: USA:California | collected 2013-09-17
CCAGCGCCTTCTGCTCGATCAGACCCCGGTCATCTACCCCTATTTCTACGACTACCTCAGCGCCACGCTGACAAACGTCACAGGGGTGTACCCGACGGCGCAGGGTCAGTTCTTCTTGTGGAACGCGGCAAAGGCCTGAGTCCTGCCTGAAGGTCCTGGCCGGGCGCGGCGCTCTTCAAGACGCCCCGGCCAGGGTCTCGCTGCCCCCTGGGCATGTGTCGCATCCGAATATGCTGGTAGTTCCCGTGACTGAGGCACGATGCGCGCATGGGCTGTGCGGCAGGGTCAGACGGCGCTACCAGGCAGGTGAGGATGACTTCCGCTGAGAACCAGCAGGACACGGCGCCAGGGCTGCCGCACGACGAGCAGCCTGCGCCGCCGGCGTCCCAGGGCGACCAGCACCCAGCGACCGGCGGTCACGGCGTCCGGCAGCGCGCCCGGCCCCGCCGCCCGTACCGCGGCGAGGCTCACGGGCACCATCACCGGGATGTCTCCGGCGGCTGGCTGCGGCCCGCGGTGTTCGGCGCGATGGACGGCCTGGTCACCAATGTGTCGCTGATCTCAGGTGTCGGCGGCGGCGGCGTGCATGGGTCTACCATCGTGCTCACCGGCCTGGCTGGCCTCGCGGCCGGCGCTTTCTCGATGGCAACGGGCGAGTACGTGTCTGTGTCCTCGCAGAACGAGCTGGTCGATGCCGAGGTCACGAAAGAGAGGTACGAGCTCGAGCACAACCCGGAATCGGAGGCTAGGGAGCTAGCCGCCGTGTTCCGCCATCGGGGCGTCGACGCCGACCTCGCGGACCGGGTCGCGCGGCAGGTCGGGCGGCGGCCGGAGGAGGCCCTGCGCATGCACGTGCGCGAGGAACTCGGCGTCGACCATCACGATCTGCCCTCGCCGTACGTCGCGGCGGGTGCCTCTTTTATCACGTTCGCCATCGGCGCGCTGATCCCGCTGCTGCCCTTCCTGTTTGGCTTGGACTTGCTGTGGGTCGCGCTGCTGATCGCCGGGGTGGCAGCGTTTATCGGAGGCGGTACGGTGGCGCGGATCACCGACCGGCCGTTCCTGCGTGGCGCGGTTCGCCAGATCGTGCTCGCCGGGGCTGCCGCCGGGCTCACGTACGCGATCGGCACCGCGGTCCACACGGCCGTCGGCTAGCGAGGCCTTACCAGGCGTCGCCGAACGACTCCTCGGCATGCCCGCCGGATGAGAGCAGCTCCAGGTCGGCCTCGACCATCGTGGCGATGAGTTCCTCGAAGGCCATCTTCGGCTCCCAGCCGATCTGCTCCCGCGCCGCTGACGGATCGGCGCACAGCTTGTCGACCTCGGCGGGCCTGATGAAGGCCGCGTCGGTGACGACGTGGTCGCGCCAGTCCAGATCCGCCACCTTGAAAGCGTGGTCGAGCAGATCCTCGACCGAATGCGTCACGCCAGTCCCGATCACGTAGTCGACCGGCTCGTCCTGCCCGAGCATCAGGGCCATGGCCCCGACATAATCCCCGGCGAAGCCCCAGTCCCTGCGAGCCGACAGGTTCCCGAGCCGCAGTTGCCGCTCGTATCCGAGCTTGATCTTGGCGACGCCCAGCGAGATCTTCCGGGTGACGAACTCAGCGCCGCGCCGCGGTGACTCGTGGTTGAACAGGATCCCGGAGACCGCGAACATCCCGTACGACTCTCGGTAGTTCTGGGTGAGGAAGTGCCCGTAGGCCTTCGCCACGCCGTACGGGCTGCGCGGGTGAAACGGGGTCTGCTCGGTCTGCGGCGACTCCCTGACCATGCCGAACATCTCCGACGACGACGCCTGGTAGAACCTGATCTGGCCGCGGCCCGGGCTGCGGGACGCGCTGATGCCGCTGCATACCCTGATCGCCTCGAGCACGCGCAGCACGCCGAGTCCGGTGACCTCGCCGGTGAGCTCGGCCTGCGCCCACGACATCGGCACGTACGAGATCGCCGCGAGGTTGTACACCTCGTCGGGCTGCACGCGCTCGACCGCCGAGATCACGCTCCCCTGGTCGAGCAGGTCACCCCGGATCAGCCTGACATCGCCGAGCAACTGCCTGAGCTGGCGCACCCGGGGGTTCCGCTGGCCGCGGACCAGGCCGAAGACTTCGTACCCCTGGGTGGTCAGGTACTCAGCCAGGTAGGACCCGTCCTGGCCGGTGATGCCGGTGATCAGTGCTCTTCGAGACAGGATTGCCTCCAGGTTCGGTGGCCGTTCCGCCGCAACCAGGCGCGCGGTAACCCGGCTGCGCGCCAGGCTACCGGCCTCGTCGCGGCAGCATATCGGCACGTGGCCATTGCGGTGACATCTCCGACCGGGACCGCCGTATAACGGTTGCCCCAGCTTGCCCGAGCCTAGACCGGTCTGGGGCGTGGGATCTCCAGCGTGGCCAGTGATAATGTCGCTGCGAGCAGGGTCAGCGGATCTGCCTCGACCGGCACGCCGCGGCCAGCGCCGGCGAGGAGGAGGCAGACCTGCGTGACCACAGCGACCGATGACCGGGACGACCGGCCGCTCCGCGTGGCGCTGCTCTCCTACCGGAGCAAGCCCCATTGCGGCGGCCAGGGTATCTACCTGCGTCATGTCTCCAGGGAACTGGCCGCGCTCGGGCACCACGTCGAGGTTTTCTCTGGTCAGCCGTATCCCGACCTAGAGCCGGGCCCGGAGCTGCGGACGCTGCCTAGCCTGGATCTGTACCGCGATGAAGACCCGTTCCGCACGCCCAAGCCGAGCGAGTATCGCGACTGGGTCGACCTGCTCGAGGTCGGCATGATGTGGACCGCCGCCTTTCCTGAGCCGCTCACCTTCTCCATCAGGGCGCTGCGCGCGCTGCGCGCCCGCAGGGCCGACTTCGACATCGTGCACGACAACCAGGTTCTGGCCTACGGCATGCTCGGCATACCGCGCCTCGGCCTGCCGCTGGTCACCAGCATCCATCACCCGATCAGCGTGGACCGCAGGATCGAGCTCGCCCAGGCCAGGGGTTGGTCCAGGCTGACCAAGCGGCGCTGGTACTCCTTCGTCCGGATGCAGGCCAGGGTCGCGCAGCGGGTCGGCGTGGTCATGACGGGCTCGGACTCCTCGCGGGAAGACATCATCCGCGACTTCAAAGTGCCGCCGTCCAGCGTCCGGGTGATCCCGCTCGGGGTGGACACCCGGCTGTTCCACCCCAGGCCCGCGCCCCGGCTGCCGGGCAGCATCATCGCCGTGGCCAGCGCTGACTCGCCAGTGAAGGGGATTCCCACCCTGCTGCGGGCCTTCGCCAAGCTTTCGACCGAACGGGACGCATCGCTGACCGTCGTCGGCAAGCCGGCTCCGGGCGGTCCGACCGAGAAGCTCATCGGCGAGCTGTCGCTTGGCGACCGGGTGCGGTTCGTGACCGGCATCAGCGACATCCAGCTCGCCGAGCTGGTGGCGAGCACCGAAGTGGCGGTCGTGCCGTCGCTCTACGAGGGCTTCTCGCTCCCCGCGGTGGAACACATGGCATCCGGAACTCCGCTGGTGGCCAGCAGGACTGGCGCGCTGCCCGAGGTGACCGGGGACACGGCCTGCCTGGTCACGCCCGGCGACCCCGAGGAACTCGCCGCGACGCTGCGCCGGCTGCAGGACTCGCCGGCCGAACGTGAGCGGCTCGCGGCTGCCGCGCTCGCGCGGGTGCAGCAGCGGTTCGCCTGGCCGGCCGTGGCCCGGGCAACCGTGGCCGAGTACCGGCGGGCGATCGCCGCGCGAACTGCCGGCGGGGACCCTCCGCCCGAGGCCGCCGCGGGGGTCCTTCGGCCCGGAGCCGCCCCCGGGGTCCCTCGGCCCGGAGCCGCCGATGCTGACCGTTGACTTCGGCCGGATGCCGATCTCGCCCGGAGACCGGCTACTGGACCTGGGCTGCGGCGGCGGCAGGCACGCGTTCGAGGCGGCCCGCCGTGGCGCCAGGGTGGTGGCCATGGATACCGACAGCGCCGAGCTTGACCGGGTCACCGCGACGTTCGCCGCCATGGCCGAGGCCGGCGAGATTCCTGAGAGCGCCTCGGGCCAGGCGGTCGCCGGCGATGCCACCTGTATCCCGTTCCCCGACGGCTCGTTCGACAAGGTCATCGCCGCCGAGGTGCTCGAGCACCTGCCTGCCGACCAGAGCGCGATGAACGAGATCACCAGGGTCCTGCGAACTGGCGGCATGGCAGCGGTGACGGTCCCGGCCTGGCTACCGGAGCGGATCTGCTGGCGGCTCTCGGACGAGTACCACAACAACGAGGGCGGCCACATCAGGATCTTCACGCGCCGCGAGCTCGTCACCAAGCTCACGCGGTCTGGCCTGACGGTCACCGGGCATCACCATGCCCACGGGCTGCACTCGCCGTACTGGTGGGTAAAGTGCGCCGTCGGCGTGCGCAACGATGATCATCCGCTGGCCAGCGCCTTCCACCGGCTTCTTGTCTGGGACATCATGCACAAGCCAGCCGTCACCCGGATCGCCGATCAGGCGCTGAACCCGCTGATCGGCAAGAGCCTTGTCATATACGCCGATAAGCATGTTGCAGCCTGACAGCTCGCAGCGGTCCCGTGCGGCCGCCTGGGTACCTGAGGTCGCCGGCATCCTCACCGCGGACCAGATCATCAGTACGGGTCACGCCATCGCCGCGGTCCAGCAGCGCGACGGTGCCATCGGCTGGCCTGACGGCCACGTCGACGCCTGGAATCACGTCGAGTGCGCGATGGCTCTGAGCGTATCCGGGCTGCGGGACGCGTGCCGCCGGGCCTATGAGTGGCTGCGGGTGAACCAGCGCGCCGACGGCTCGTGGCTCAAGCAGATGGAGGACCAGACCGACCTGACCACGGAGAGCAACCACGCGGCTTACTGCGCCGTCGGCGTCTGGCATGAGCTGCTAGTCAGCCGGGACGACGGGTTCGCCCAGCGGATGTGGCCGACGGTTAGGGCCGCCATCGACTTCGTGCTCGGGCTGCAGGCGCCGCGCGGGGAGATCATCTGGCGGCGCGGTGCCGACGGTACCCCGGACAGCTACGCCCTGCTGGCAGGCAGCTCGAGCATGTACTCGAGCCTGCGCTGCGCGACCATGCTCGCCGAGTACCTGGCCGAGCCGCAGCCGGACTGGGAACTTGCCGCGGATCTGCTCGCGCATGCCGTGGCCGGGCACCCGGAAGCATTCGCCGACAAGAGCCGGTTCTCGATGGACTGGTACTACCCGGTCCTCGGCGGGCCGGTCCGCGGCGAGGCGGCCAAGGTTCACCTGGACAAGGGCTGGGGCACCTACGTGGTGCCGGAAGTCGGCGTGCGCTGCGTGCACGACCAGCCGTGGGTGACGGCAGCCGAGACGGCCGAGCTCGCGATCGCGCTCGACGCGATCGGCGACGGAGCAGGCGCGCTCGCCGCCGACGCACTCTGCGGCGCGAGCGGCGCCTCCTCGCTGTTCCGCGACGTCGGCGCCGATCCGGCCAGGGTCATGCGCGCAGGCGACACCGCCTGCGGCTGCGATCCCCGTGACCCGGCCCCCGACGGCATCCCCGATCTCGTCTGAAGCGACATCATCGGTCGGCCTGTATGAGCGGGCGGGCTTCGCAGTGCAGGACACGTGGATCGCTCAGGTCAAGCGGCTGATTGGCTGAAGCTTGCTAGCCGATGCCGTCACCGATCCGCTCCAGAACCCGCAGCGAGCCGTGGACGCCGACCTCCTTGAAGGCGCCGGACGCCAGTGCGCGCAGGTAGACCCGGTACGGCGCCTGGCCGCCGTCTGCCGGGTCGGCAAAGACATCGTGAATGGCGAGCGCGCCGCCGCGGCTGATCAGCGGCGCCCAGCCCTCGTAGTCGGCGGTGACGGCCGCGTCGGTGTGACCGCCGTCGATGAACAGCATGCCGAGCGGCTCGTGCCAGAGCTTCGCCACGGTCGCCGACCGGCCCACAACCGCGATCACGTGGTCCTCCAGCCCGGTCCTGGCAAGCGTGGACCGGAACCACGGCAACGTGTCGAGCAGCCCGATGGCGGGGTCAACCAATTCAGTGTCGTGATACTCCCAGCCTGGCTGGTTCTCTTCGGAGCCACGGTGATGATCGACGGTGAGCAATACCTGGCCGGTCTGTTCCGCCGCCGCGGCCAGGTAGATGGTGGACTTGCCGCAATAGGTGCCGACCTCGACGATCGGCCCGACGTGGGCATACGCGGCCGCGGTCGCGAACAGCGCCTCGCCTTCTGCCGGAGGCATGAAGCCCCTGGCCGCCTCGGCGGAGCGCCTGTGCTGATCAGGCAGGACATAGCTCATGTGGACAGTCTGCCGTCTCGGCAGGCCATGCCACAGGCGGACGCCCCTCGCGACACCAAGGGACAATAAGGTAAGTACTGACGGCAAGTGTCCCGATGATGGAGGCCTGCGGTGAGAGTGGAAGTCGATCGCGACGCCTGCGAGGCCAACGCGATCTGTCAGGGGCTGGTCCCCGAGGTCTTCGAGGTCGACGACGAGGACATCCTGCACATCAAGGCCGGCGACGTCCCGGCTCCGCTGGCCGACTCGGTCAGGCACGCAGTCCGGTCCTGCCCGAAGGCCGCCCTGAGCCTGACCGAGTAAAGCCGGGACAGGCAGGTTTCGCGCGCGGGCGGCGAACTCCAGACCGCTCGCGACATCACCGCGCTGACGACCCCGACCACGGCCGCGACACCAGCGAACGTCGCCCGCCGTCCTGAAACAGCCCGACTATCCTCCGCGCCGCGAACGTCACTGCCGTCCCGTTCCACACCCTCCTGGCGCGATATCGGCGTGCCGCGGCCAGAGAGCCGCTAGGGTTGCCGCGGCCGGGTGGAGCCGCGCTCGCCGTAAGGGCGCGCGGAACAACAGGAGGACGCGGATGCGCCTGCGCGTGGGGATGGTTCGGTGCGTGGCTGGCAGTGCCACCGTCGGGGCACTAGCAGCAGCGGCGGCCGGCGGTACGCCGCTAGCGTCGGCGACCAGGCACGCAAACCGCCTCGCGGTCGTATCGGTTTTCCCGATGCTCAGGGTCCCGCCGTCGCGCGTGGCCGCGGCGCCGTTCGGCGGCTATACGCCCGCCCAGATCCGGGCGGCCTATTTCCTGAACCCGCTCCTGCGCAAGGGCATCAACGGGACAGGGCAGTCGATCGTGATTGTCGACAGTTTCGGATCCCCGACGATCAGGCACGACTTGAAGGTGTTCGACCGGCAGTTCCGGCTCGCCCCGCCGAGCTCGCTGATGATCATTCACCCCGCCGGGCCGATCCCTGCATACCGGCCAACGTCAAACAGGATCGGCTGGGCCTATGAGACCACTCTCGACGTGGAATGGGCCCACGTGATGGCGCCCCGCGCCAGGATCGTGCTGGTCGAGACGCCGGTATCGGAGAACGAGGGGCGCAGCGGCTTTCCGCAGATCGTCACGGCCGAGAAGTACGTGATGGCGCACAAACTCGGCGGCGTGATCAGCCAGAGCTTCGGCGCTACCGAGGAGACCTTCCCCAAGGGGACGCTGCGGCCGCTGCGCGGCGCCTACCTGGAGGCGGCGCGGCCCGCGCACAACGTGACGGTCGTCAGCGCCTCGGGCGACGCGGGCGCCACCGACTACCGCAGCGACGCGACCACGTTCTATACCCGGCCGGTCACCTCGTGGCCCGCCAGCGACCCGCTGGTCACTGCAGTAGGCGGCCTTAACCTGCGCCTCGACAGGCTAGGCCGGAGGACGGCTCCCGACGCGGTATGGAACGATCCCGACTTCGCGCCGTCGGCGAGCGGCGGCGGCAAGTCGGTCATCTTCGGCCGGCCGAGCTTCCAGAACGCCGACGCGGCCATCGTCGGCGCGCACCGCGGCGTGCCGGATATCTCGATGAGCGCCTCATGCAGCCATCCCGTCGACATCTACGAGAGCTTCAGCGGGCCGGGCTGGCAGGTCATCTGCGGCACCAGCGAGGCAACGCCGCTGTTCGCCGGCATCATCGCACTGGCCGATCAGGTCGCCCGACACTCGCTCGGGCCGATCAATGCCGAGCTGTACAAGATGGCTTCCACCAGCAAGTCCGGGATCGTGGACATCACCAGGGGGAACAACACCGTCACCTTCCAGCAGAACGGCAAGACCTATACCGTGCACGGCTGGAACGCGGTGCCTGGATACGACCTCGCCACTGGCCTGGGCACGATTAACGCGAGCGTGTTCGTGCCCAGGCTCGCCGCCCTCGCTAAGAAGTGAGGGTGCCCGCGGGAGCGGGCAGCGGCTAGCCGCTGTGGTATCTGGTCGGGAGGTTACCGACCTCGTGCGTCAGCCTGACCCGGTCAGCACGGTAGACGTACCTCGTCATCCTGATCGGGCGGTCCTGCGTGTACGCCGTGCGGTTGACTACGACGACCGGCGTCCCAGTGGAGAGACCGAAGAACGCGAATTCCGTGGTGTTCGGCATCCGCGCGCCAATCTCGTCGACGAATCCAACCTGGGCGAAGCCGAGGTCGGTGAGCAGCTTGATGCTGCCGCTCGCGATCTCGCCCGCCTGCTCAAGTGGCGTGCCAGCGGCGATATCGAGCGGGAAGTACGACGCCATCATCATCCACGGGACGTCGCCGATCGTTCCGCTCCTGCGGCGCACGACGACCAGATCCCCGGGCGCGATCTCGAGTTTCTCGGCGACGCTGGGCGAGGCCGGCGACTTCTCGACGATCTGCCGTGAGGTCTCCGCCTCGGCGTCGCTGCGACTGACCTCGGGAAGTACGGTCGACGTGCCCTGCATGGGCGGCTGCGCCGGCACCCTGGAGAGCAGCGCCGTGAACGGCCTGGCCGGCTCGGTGACGAAGGTTCCGAGCCCCTGCCTGGTCACGACCAGGCCCTGATTGGTCAGTAGCGCGAGCGCGAGCCGCACGGTATTGCGCGAGGCGTCGAACTGCGTGACCAGGTCAGGCTCGCTGGGCAGCCGCTCTCCGGGCTGGAGCGCACCGCTGTCGATCTGGTCGCGCAACCGGTCGGCAATCTGCTGGTACTTAGCCGGGGCCATGATGTACCTCCCTCGCCGTCCCGCGAATGTCACCAGCCGGTTAGCTAGTTCCTACCCTTGCAGATCGTTTGAAACAGCCAGCTGTTAGGTATGAGTTAGATGAGATGGAACATTGGATCGATACTAAACGGAGAGTGACGATGAGTAAAGCACCCGGGCCAGGCACCGCACCGTGTCGGCCCTGCGATCAGTCAGAACATCCGAGTCAAGGAACGGAGGACACATGCATCAGATCTGGGTAGCCGTCGGCCTGGCGATCGCGGTAATCGCGGTGGGAGTGCCATTCGCCGCCATCATCCTGGTCAGCATCGCCAGCCGGCGCGAGGAGGCAAGGCATAGCCTCTCCCGGCACGCACCTGGCGCGGCCGCGCAAGCGGCACGCCGACTGCTCGCCTTCCGCAGCGAGCGCATCGCACCCGTCCCTGCCGGACAGCAGCTTCGCGAAGTACGCTTCGGTCATGCGCGTCGCTCTCTGCCAGATTCCAGCCAGTACCCAGCCGGCAGTCAATCTCAGCCGGGTTCAATCCGCACTGACCAGCGCCAGGGAGCAGGGGTCTGACCTGGCCGTTTTCCCGGAGGGAACACAGGCGAGGTTCTCCGCCGACCTCCGGGCGGTCGCGGAACCACTGGACGGCCCGTTCTGCACCGGGCTGTCGGCCGCGGCCCGCGGCAGCGGCGTCGCGGTAGCCGCCGGAGTCTTCGAGCAAGCTCCGGACGACCGGGTATACAACACCACAGTCGCCTTCGACTCGGGCGGCAACCTGGTCGCGGCCTACCGCAAGATTCACCTGTTCGACGCGCTAGGCACGCGGGAGTCCGAAACCATCGCCCCCGGATCAGAGGTCGTGACCGCGGAGCTCGCGGGCCTCAGAGTCGGCTTCCTGACCTGCTATGACGTTCGCTTTCCCGAGCTCGCGAGGGAACTGGCCGTGCGCGGCGCCGACCTGATCATCATTCCGTCCGCGTGGGCCGCCGGCTTGTTCAAGGAGGAGCACTGGGTCACGCTGGTCCGTGCCCGCGCGATCGAGAACACGATCTGGGTGGCGGCCGCGGGTCAGGTGCCCGACCCGCACGAGCCGCCCACATCAGCCCCCACCGGGGTGGGCCGGAGCTTGCTCGTCGATCCGATGGGCGCGGTCAGGCTCGACCTCGGCTCGTCCCAGGCGGTCGTGGCTGGCGCGGTCGACACCGAGATGACTGGCCGCGTCAGAGCCGTCCTGCCGTCATTGGAGCACCGGCGCCCTGACATCTTCGAGCACAAGCACGAGACCGTCGGCGCTTAGCTCATCCCGGGTCTGCTTGCGGGCCGGTCGCCTGAGGGCCAGCGGTCTGAGCATTAGCCGTCTGAGCGCTAGCCGCCTGTGGGTCAATTGCCAGAACGTCCAGTTCCGCCTCTTCCACTGGGTCGATCTCCAGCGGGCTCACAGCGATGCGCCGGTGCCTGCGCCACGCCCACACCGCCGCGGCCGCGACAACAGCGGCGGCTACCGCGATCGCGAGGCCGGTGCCGACCGTGCGCTCGACCGCCACGTAGGCCGATCCGGCCAGATACCCGAGCAGGCTGTAACCGACCCCCCAGACCACCCCTCCGAGCAGGTTGTGGATCGCGAACACCCGGTACGGCATCTCTGCCGCGCCGGCCGCAGCTGGCATCAGCGCGCGCACGATGGCCAGGAACCGCCCGCCAAGGACGGCGATCCCGCCCCGGTTACGCAACGTGGTCCTGGCCCGGTCGAGGGGGCCGGATACCCGGCGCAGCGTCCGGGTGGTGAAGAGCCGGTCACCCATGCGCTTGCCGATCTCGTAGCCGACCATCGGACCGGTCACCGCGGTGACGACCACCACGCCGATCAGCAGCGGCAGCGACAGGTGGCCCCGGCTCGCCAGCACGCCGCCGAAGACGACCGCCGCCTCCCCCGGCAGCACGAAGCCCAGGAAGATCGCGGTCTCGCCGAAGACCAGCACGGCGATCAGGGTGATGGCCACCCAGCCGCTCATGTGCCCCAGAGCCGCGGTCAGCCCGCTGACGATACTGGCCACCGCACGTTCCTCCGTCCTCCGCCTGCCCGCCACCTGATCGGATCTAGCCAGGCCCAGGTGAGCCTGACCTGCGCATTGATGCGCCATCTGGTCACTGGTTGTGATCTAGTTGGACATAATGCGTCCTAGCACCCGTCTTCGGGAGGGAGACGCCCGATGCCCGCAATGTCCAAGCGGCCGCCCTGGATCGGAGCGCGCCAGGCCGTGCAGGCCGGCGGCCCGCCGCCCTGGGAGGGCGCTGACAGCACACCCTGGGCTGTTGGCGAACCGGCACCTCGCGGCAGGCCGCCGCATGGCCGCGTTGACGCGCCGCGCGGCAGGCCGCCACGCGGCCGCGGTGAGCCACTGCGCCGTATCGATCCGCAGCGCCGTGTCGATCCGCAGCGCCGCATCGAGCCGCAGCGCCGGATCGAGCCGCAGGACCGCGGCGAGCCCGCGTGGCCACCGACCACGCCGCCTGGCAGCACCGGCCTCACCTACACCCCTAGCGACTCCGCACCGAGCACAGGCAGCCTACCCGCGATCACCGGCGGCCTCATCCGCCGACAGGGTACGTTCACCAGCCGGATCACCAGGGACGGGTCGAGCGAGTATCCCGTCGAAGCATCCAGGTACCAGCTCTACGCATCGCTGGGCTGCCCGTGGTCTCAGCGGGCCCTCATCGCCTGCCGCCTGCTCGGACTGGACCGGATCATCGGCCTGACCCTCACCGACCCGGTCGCGGACGAGCACGGCTGGAAGTTCAGCGACGACAGCGACCCGCTGACGGGCGCCAGGTTCCTGTCCGATCTCTACCTCGCGACCGATCCCGCTTACCAGGGTGCCTTCACCGTGCCGCTGATCTGGGACCTGCGTACGCGCAGGGTCGTCAGCAATGACGTGGCCCAGATCACCGTCATGCTGGAGACCGAGTTCCGGCCCTTCCATAAGCCGGGAGCGCCCGACCTCTACCCGGCGGCGCGGCGCCGCGAGATCGAGTCGCTTGCGACGCTGATCTTCCATACGGTCAATACCGGCGTCTACAAGGCCGGCCTCGCGACCACGCAGTCCAGCTACGACCAGGCCGTCGAGGCCCTGTTCACGACCCTCGACGCGCTCGACGAGCGGCTGGCCCGCCGCCGCTTCCTGCTCGGCGACCTGATGACCGAGGCCGCCGTCCGGCTCTATCCCACGCTGGCCAGGTTCGACGCCGTCTACTACCAGAAGTTCAACTGCAACCTGCGCCGGCTTAGCGACTACCCGCACCTGTGGGCGTACACCCGCGACCTGTACAACCACCCCGGGTTCGGCGAAACCACAGACCTCAGGCAGATCAAGCAGCACTACTACCAATCGGCCGAATGGATTACCGCGAGTGCCAAATACGGCATAATACCTATCGGACCACAAATCGACTGGAACGAGCCCCATGGCAGGGCCCGGATGCCGAGCTAGGCTAGGGCTGAGGCTGGTGCGTTCCCCCGGGTAGCCTTGCCAGCGGGGTCATCGAACCAATCAAGCTCTGGAAGAGGCGATGTCGGCCGTGTCTGCCGAGTTCTCGCGCGCGCCCGCGAATGCCGCTGCGCAACCTGACCGCTCAGGCGGGAGAGGTGAACCGCCCAGCAGCGAACAGGACACCGGCGAGCAGGACGCCGAGAACAAGCAGCGAGGTCCGGCGGCCGCCACGCGGGCACCGGGTGCGGACTTCGGGCCCAACGAGTGGCTGGTCGATGAGCTCTACCAGCAGTACCAAGCCGATCCCGGCTCGGTGGACCGGGCCTGGTGGAATTTCTTCGCCGACTATCGTCCCGAGCCCACCGACGCCAGGAGGCCGCGAGCCGGAGCGCC
>WNFI01660835.1_pt1 | contig 12856 bp, 11 predicted proteins | sample 5400471 | NCBI WGS metagenome assembly WNFI01 (sample SAMN13153348, study PRJNA577476) | soil metagenome | isolation source: 100 cm saprolite on Douglas fir-dominated hillslope | place: USA:California | collected 2013-09-17
CCGCGCTCACGGGCAGTACCCCGCCTGGCGAAACCACGCGACGGCGTCGGCGAGGCCCTGGCGCACCGGGCGCGGCGCATAGCCGAGTTCGGCGCGCGCCTTGGCCGAGGAGAAATACATCTTCTTGCGCGCCATGCGCAGCCCGTCGAGGGTCACGAAAGGCTCCTTGCCGGTCAGCCGGGCCCAGCACTCGGCGAGGAAGGCGATCGGCATCAGCGGCGCCAGCGGCAGGCGCAGCCGCGGCGAGCGGCGCCCCGACAGCGCCGCCACCTCGGCGAGGATTTCGGCGAGCGACAGGGTTTCGCCGCCGAGGATGTAGCGCTCGCCGACGCGGCCCTTCTCTGCCGCCAGGAGGTGGCCCGCCGCGACGTCCTCGACATGGACGAGGTTGAGCCCGGTATCGACGAAGGCCGGCATCCTTCCGCTCGCTGCCTCGACGATCATGCGGCCGGTCGGCGTCGGCTTGATGTCACGTGGGCCGACCGGGGGCGAGGGGTTGACGATGACCGCCGGCAGGCCGCGCTCGACGACGAGCCGCCGTACCTCCTCCTCGGCGCGGAACTTCGATTGCTTATAGGGTCCGATCATGTCGGCGAATGAACTCGGGACCGTCTCGTCGGCGGCAGCGCCATCGCGGTCGAGCCCAAGCGTCGCGACGCTGCTCGTATAGACGACGCGGCGCAGCCCGGCGGCGAGGGCGCTTTCCATGAGCTCGCGTGTGCCCTCGACATTGGCCCGGAACATCGCCGCCGGATCGGGGACCCACAGCCGGTAATCGGCGGCGACATGGAAGAGGTCGCTGCAGCCGGCGAGCGCCGGCGCCAGGGAGATCCCGTCGCCGAGCGCGCCGACGAAGACCTCGACCGGGAGACCGTCGATATTGCGGCGATCGCTGCTCGGTCGCAGCAGGACGCGGACGCGCCAGCCCTGCTCGACGAGCCGTCGCGCCACCGCCGAGCCGACGAAACCGGAGGCCCCGGTCACCAGGGCGAAACGAGCCGTCGCTTCGGTCATGGGATGCAGCTTGTCACGGGGCCGCCCGCCTTGCCCGCGTCCCGCCGGCAACGCGGGCGCGCTGGCGGACGAGGTTGAAGACGATCTCGCAGGTCGGCGTCGCCACGCCGACCAACCGCGCCATCTCGATCACGGCGCCGAGCAGCGCGTCGATCTCGAGCGGGCTACCGCGCTCAAAATCCTGCAGCATCGAGGTCTTGTGGCCGCGCAGCCCCTCTGCCATCGCCATGCGCGCATCGACATCCATCGGGAACGCGATGCCGAGCCGCTCGGCGACATCGCGCGCTTCGATCATCATGCGGCGGGCGACGTCGCGCGACTCCGTCTCGAGCGCGAGCTGGTCGAGCGTCGCGCCGGTCAGGACGCTGAGCGGGTTGAAGGACAGGTTGCCCCACAGCTTGATCCAGAGATCGCGGCGGATGTCGGGGCTGACGGGCGCCTTCAGCCCGGCCCTCTCGAAGATGGCGGAGAGCGCCGCAACGCGCGGGCCGAGGCGTCCGGCCGGATCCCCGAGCAGGAAGCTCTCGCTCGCGCTGCTGCGCACGACGCCCGGCGCGACGATCTCGCCGGCGGCGTAGACGACGCAGCCGATGACGCGTTCCGGCGGCAGCTTGCGCCACAATTCGCCGCCGGGATCGACGCTGTCGAGGCGGCGGTCGGCATGCAGCCCGGGGAGACGGTAGAAATACCACCATGGCACGCCGTTGAGCGCCGGCACCAGCACGGTCTCGGGGCCGAGCAGCGGCCGGAGGGCATCGGCGGCACCACGCAAGGCGGTCGCCTTGACCGCCAGGATGACGACGTCCTGGACGCCGATCGCTTCCGTATCGTCGGTGCATGGCGGATTGACGACCACATCGCCGTCCCTGGCGATGAGGCGCAAGCCGTTCGCGCGCATCGCCGCGAGGTGGTCGCCGCGCGCGATCAGGCTCACCGCCTCGCCGGCGGCGCCAAGGCGCGCGCCGAGCAAACCGCCCATCGCGCCGGCGCCAAGGACGCAGATCCTCAGCCCGGCCATCGTCCCGAACTCCATCGCCCCAATTGATGCAGAGCCATCATGTTCCATCCTCATTTAGATCAAGGGTTGATTGCCCGATTGATTTTGGCGGCTGGCTGGTGTTAGATATACCACATACCAAACGCGGCATCGGCACGCGGCGAGAAGGTAGACCGCCCCCAGGGGCAGCGTCTACCCGACCGGGAGACGGGAGGACGACCATGAGTGAAGCGCTGTCCAGCGGACGAGCCTCCAACGCGACGCGTTGGCTGCAACTCATCGTCGGCATCATCTGCATGTCTATGATCGCCAATCTGCAATATGGCTGGACGCTGTTCGTCGCACCGATCGATGCAAAATTCGGCTGGGGCCGCGCGGCCATCCAGGTAGCCTTCGCCATCTTCGTCCTGACCGAGACATGGCTCGTCCCGATCGAGGGCTGGTTCGTCGATCGTTACGGCCCGCGCATTGTCGTCGTCATCGGCGGAGTGCTGTGCGGCATCTCCTGGGCGATGAACTCGGTTATCGAATCGCTGTTCCTTCTTTATGTCTCCGCCGCCATCGGCGGCATCGGCGCCGGCGCCGTCTACGGGACCTGCGTCGGCAATGCGCTGAAATGGTTCCCCGACCGCCGCGGCCTCGCCGCCGGGTTGACCGCCGCCGGGTTCGGCGCTGGATCGGCGCTCACCATCATCCCGATATCCAACATGATCGGGGCCAGCGGCTATCAGGCTACCTTCCTCGCCTTTGGCATTGGCCAGGGTCTCATCGTCTTCGCGCTGGGTTGGATTCTGCGGGCCCCACAACGCGGCGAGGTGCCAGCCCCGGTTCAATCGCGTTTGCGCCAGAGCGATCGCGATCACGGCCCGGCCCAAGTCCTGCGGTCGCCGATCTTCTGGGTCATGTATTTCATGTTCGTGCTGGTCGGCGCCGGCGGCTTGATGGCGACGGCGAACCTGGCGCCGATCGCGAAGGATTTCAAGATCGATGGCGTGCCGGTCAGCCTGATCGGCATTACCCTGCCCGCACTCACCTTCGCGCTGTCAATCGACCGAATCCTGAACGGGGTAACGCGGCCATTCTTTGGCTGGGTTTCGGACAATATCGGCCGCGAGAATACGATGTTCATCGCCTTCGCGATCGAAGCGGTCGGCATCTGGATGCTCAGCATGTTCGGCCAGGACCCGGTGAATTTCGTCATCCTCAGCGGTCTTGTCTTCTTCGCCTGGGGCGAGATCTACAGCCTCTTCCCCTCGACCTGCACCGACGTCTTCGGCAGCAAGTTCGCCACTGTCAATGCCGGGCTGCTCTACACTGCCAAGGGAACGGCCTCGCTGCTGGTGCCGTTTGGCAACATGCTGAAGGATTACACCGGCAGTTGGCATGCCGTCTTCATCGTCGCGGCGGTGATGAACGCGTTGGCGGCGGTGATGGCGATCGGCGTGCTGAAACCGATGCGCGCGGCCCATCATTCGGCCGTCCAGGTCAGAGTGAGCGCCGCCTCGCGTTAATTGTTGGCGCTGCGCAGCGCGTCGCACACCGCCGCGGTCACCTCGCGCGTCGTTGCCCGCCCGCCGAGATCCGGCGTCGCGAGGCCGCTCGCGGTGACGCGCTCGATCGCCCGCATCAGCCGCGCCGAGGCGTCCTTCTCGCCGAGATGGTCGAGCATCAGCGCGCCGGTCCAGAAGGTGGCGATCGGGTTGGCGATGCCCTTCCCGGCGATGTCGAAGGCCGAGCCATGGATCGGCTCGAACATCGAGGGGAAGCGGCGGCTGGGATCGAGATTGGCGGTCGGCGCGATGCCGAGACTGCCGGCCAGCGCCGCCGCGAGGTCGCTGAGGATGTCGGCGTGCAGGTTGGTGGCGACCACGGTGTCGATCGTCTCCGGCTTCAGCACCATGCGCGTCGTCATCGCGTCGACGAGCTCCTTGTCGACGGCGACCTCGGGATAGTCCTTGCCGACCAGCGCCGCGATCTCGTCCCAGAACACCATGCCATGGCGCTGCGCGTTCGACTTGGTCACGACAGTGAGGTGGCGGCGCGGCCGCGAGCGGGCGATATCGAACGCGAAGCGCATGATGCGCTCGACGCCGACCCGGGTGAAGACGGCGGTCTCGGTCGCGACCTCCTCGGGCAGGCCGCGATGGACTCGCCCGCCATTGCCGGCGTATTCGCCCTCGCTGTTCTCGCGGATGATGACCCAGTCGAGATCGGCGGGGCCGCGCCCGGCGAGCGGGCTCTTGATGCCCGGCAGAATGCGCGCGGGACGCAGATTGGCGTATTGGTCGAAGCCCTGGCAGATCGGCAGACGCAGGCCCCAGAGCGTGATGTGGTCGGGGATCTCCTTGTCGCCGACGGCCCCGAAATAGATGGAATCGAAGCCGCGCAAGGCGGCGAGCCCGTCCTCCGCCATCATCCTGCCGTGCTTGCGGTAGTAGTCCGAGCCCCAGGGAAAGGTCTCGACCGCCAAGCGGAAGCCGCCGTCGCGCGCCTCGACGACCTTCATGACCTCGAGCCCGGCGGCGATGACCTCCTTGCCGATGCCGTCCGCCGGAATGGCGGCGATCCGATACTCACGCATGGTGTTAGGGACCTCTATTCGCTGCGCGATCCGACAAGAATCGCACGAAAATCGTTGACGTTGGTGAAGGTCGGGCCGGTGACGACGAGATCGTCGAGCGCGCTGAAAAAACTGTAGCCGTCATTGTCGGCAAGGAACACCTTGGCGCCGAGCCCGCGCCGCGCGGCGCGCGCCAGCGTATCGGGTGCGATGACGGCGCCGGCATTGTCCTCGGTCCCGTCGATTCCGTCGGTGTCGGCGGCGAGCGCATCGACGCCGGGGAGACCCTCCAGCGCTACGGCGAGCGCGAGCAGGAACTCGGCGTTGCGCCCGCCCCGCCCCTGACCGCGCACGGTTACCGTCGTCTCGCCGCCGGACAGAATGGCGCAAGGCGGCGCGATCGGCTGACCGTGGCGGCTGCTATGCCGGGCGATGGCGGCGTGAACGAGCGCGACATCGCGCGCCTCGCCCTCGATGCTGTCACCGAGGATGAGCGGCGCGAAACCGGCGGCGCGGGCGATCGCGGCGGCGGCTTCGAGCGACTGATGCGGCGTCGCGATAATGCGGTTGTCGACGCGCGTGAGACGCGGATCGCCTGGCTTCGGCGTCTCGTCGTCGCCGCGTCGCAGATGGGCGAGCACGGCTTGCGGCCCGTCGATGCGGTATTTTTCCAAGATGCCGAGCGCATCGGCGGCGGTGGTCGGATCGGCGACGGTCGGACCCGAGGCGATCACCGAGGGGTCGTCATTGGGCACGTCGGAGATCATCAGCGTCACCACCGGCGCCGGCCAAGCGGCGACGGCGAGGCGGCCGCCCTTGATCGCCGAGAGATGCTTGCGCACGCAGTTCATCTCGCCGATCGCCGCGCCGCATTTGAGCAGCGCCTTGTTCACCGACTGCTTGTCGGCGAGGGTGAGCCCGGGCGCCGGCAGGGTGAGCAGCGCGGAGCCGCCGCCGGAAATCAGGCAGAGCACGAGATCGTCCGCGGTGAGTCCCTGCACCATGTCAAGGATGCGCGTCGCCGCCGCGCGCCCGGCCTCGTCGGGCACCGGGTGCCCGGCCTCGACTATCTCGATGTCCGCCGTCGGCACGGCGTGGCCGTAGCGCGTGACGATGAGGCCGGAGAGCTTGCTCGCCAGTTTGGGCCAATGCTGCTCGACGGCGCGCGCCATCGCCGCCGATCCCTTGCCGGCGCCGATGACGATCGTCCGTCCCTTGGGCGGCGGCGGCAGACGCGGCGGCACGCAATGCTCGGGCAAGGCCGCCTTGATGGCGGCCTGCAGCATGTCGAGAAGAAGAGCGCGGGGGTTAGGAGACATCGGCGCGGGCGGCTGGCACCAAGCTAGTCCTTGTTCTGCCCGATCTCGTGGCCCGCCAGGTTTTCGAGCACCTTCACCATGCCGGAATGATCCCAGGCGGCGCCGCCATGCGCGGCGGCGGAGTTGAAGAGTTCCTGGCAGGTCGCCGTATTGGGCAGCGAGATATGCAGCGCGCGGGCGCCCGACAGCGCGAGGTTGAGGTCCTTCTGATGCAACTCGATGCGGAAGCCAGGCTGGAAGTTGCGCTTGATCATGCGCTCGCCGTGGACTTCGAGGATGCGTGAGGCTGCGAAGCCGCCCATCAGCGCGGCGCGCACCTTGGCGGGGTCGGCGCCGGCGCGCGAGGCGAAGAGCAGCGCCTCGCCGACCGCCTCGATAGTCAGCGCGACGATGATCTGGTTGGCGACCTTGGTGGTCTGCCCGTCGCCGTTGCCGCCGACCAGCGTGATGTTCTTGCCCATCAGCGCGAAGAGCGGCTTGACCTTCTCGAAGGCCGCCTCGCTGCCGCCGACCATGATGGTGAGCGAGGCCGCCTTGGCGCCGACCTCGCCGCCCGAGACCGGCGCATCGAGATAGTCGCAGCCGAGCTCGTTGATGCGGGCGGCGAATTTCTTGGTCTCGATCGGCGAGATCGAGCTCATGTCGACGACGATCTTGCCGCGCTTCAAGCCGGCGGCGACGCCGTCGGGTCCGAACAGCACGGCTTCGACATCGGGCGTGTCGGGGACCATCAGGATGATCACCTCGGACTTCTCGGCGACCTCCTTGATCGTCTTGCACAGCGTAGCCTTGCCGCGGATAGTATCTGGCACGCGCCGCCCGCCGAAGACGAAAAGCGAATGACCGCCGGCGATGAGATGCTCCGCCATCGGTGCGCCCATGATGCCGAGCCCGATGAAACCAATCTGCATGATTCTCCTCCCGATGATTGCGCCTGACTCCAATGCGGGGGCGCGCGCAAGGCTGGCGGCAGTCTACAATGCGGCCGTCGAGAGTCGAACCGGGAAACGCAGGCGAGGGACAGATGCCGGAGCAAGACATGCCGGAAAAGCAGACGACCGAGAAGGACAAGGTGCTGTCGGCCAATCTCGAATTCTATCGCGCCTTCACCACGCGCGACGCTGCCGCAATGGACTTGCTATGGGCACGCGCCGCGCCCGTCTCGTGCATCCATCCCGGCTGGATGGCGCTGCGCGACCGCGGGGCGGTAATGATTTCCTGGCGCGACATCCTCGCCAACCCCGAGGCGCCGCGGATCATGTGCCACGACGAGGACGCCGTTCTCTATGGCGATCTTGCCATAATCACTTGCGAGGAGGCGCTCGACGACAACACCCTCGTCGCCACCAACATCTTCGTGCGCGAGGACGGGTCCTGGCGGCTCGTCCACCACCAGGCCGGCCCGCTCCTGATGCGCGCCGGTCACGGCGGGAGGGGGGCAAACCGGCTCAACTAAGCGATTCGCCGGGTCCCGGACCCGATAAGGGCCGAGGAATATGTCCGAATTAGATAGACACCTTCAGTGGTGGAGCTTGACGCCGATCGCGAGGGGCTCGCCGGAGCGGCGTTCCTCGATGCGCGCGATTTGCGCAGCGAGGTCCTGAAGGGTCGCGCCGGAGGGCAGCGCGAACATGACTGCCGCGTCCTTGAACACGACGGTGACTTCGTTGGTGCTGTCCGCTAACCGTGGCATCGATATCTCCTCTGCCGAGAGCGATTGAACGCCGCCTATGAGGTCATGGATCTGCTATCGCCGCCGTGGCCGCCAGATTAAATTCAGTTCATGCCGCCGCTAAGAGGGAGCTGTGGCCGCGGTCGCGGCGTCGCCCCATCAGCGCGGCGGTCATTCGCGAGGCTATCATGCGCCATTTGGATCTAATATTGCCCTTTCGGGCGAGGGCTTCCGCGCCGTAGCGCGTCAGGCGTGCATCGTCGCGCCCTTGGTGATCTTGTCGACCGTCTTCTTGTCCTCGCGCAGCGCCAAGCCGACGATGTTCATCGCCTCGGGACGGTACTGCCGCACGGTCGCACGGTTCGCGGCATCGTGACCGGTGCTGAACATATCCTCGATATAGAGCGAAAGCCGCGCGCCGCGCTCCATCGCCCGACGGTAGATCGTCTTGATGAGGTCGCGATCGGCGCCGAGCACGATCATCGGCTGGATGGCGAGAGAATTGTAGGTATTGCCCGCCGCGTCCTCGTAGCGCTCCCCGAGAATGCCCGGGTTCGCGCCGACGATCCCGCTGGTCAGGAACGCCGTGACGTTGAGCTTCTGCCAGACCGCGAGGTCGTTGCGCAGAACGATGGCAATCTTGGTGTCGAACATCTTCTCGTGCCGCTGCGATGAACCGCATGGAACTGTGCCATATGCGGGCACAAGGGCCAAGGGATGGTGGGAACCTCGATCGCCAGCAGTCCAAGGCCCCTCCAGTGATCGGCTGGCAAAAACGCACTCATCGAGTACCATCGCCGCTGATCATTGAGATAGCGGAGCATGTCTTGCGGCCGATCATCGGACTCGCCCTGCTGTTCGCATCTGTCACGGCGGCGGCGCAGCAGCAAGGACCGGAGGGCGTCTGGATCTGCGGCCTGCAGATCATCGGCAACCTGTCCCCGTCGGGATCGGCGAAATGGAGCGGCGGCTGGGTCTACGATCCCGATCACGGCCAGACCTATGGTGCCGAGCTGACGCTCGAAAGCCGTGATGCGCTGCGCATGCGCGGCTACATCGCGATCCCGCTGTTCGGCGGCAGCCAGCTCTGGCGGCGCGCGCCGGCCGACCTGCCGCGCTGTCCCACCGCCGGCTAGACGGCGCTGCGCCGGGCGCGTCTATTCCGCCGCGTGCGCCGCCTCCGCCACTTTCTCGATACGCGCCGCGCAGTATTTGAATTCCGGGATCTTGCCGAAGGGGTCGAGCTGAGGGTTGGTCAGGATGTTGGCGGCGGCCTCGGCGTAGCAGAACGGAATGAAGATCATTCCCGGCGGAATGCCGCCGTCGGCGCGGACAGCAAGCTCGATGGTGCCACGTCGGGTCGAGACGCGCACCATCCCGCCCGGTGCGATGCCGAACTTGCGCAGGTCCATCGGCGCCATCGAGACATGGGCGTCGGGCTCGATCTCATCGAGCACGCTTGCCCGCCGTGTCATCGCACCGGTATGCCAATGCTCGAGCTGGCGACCCGTGGTCAACACCATCGGATAGTCGGTATCGGGCTCCTCGGCGGGGTTGATGATGGCGGCGGGAACGAATTTCGCCCGCCCGCTCTTGGTCGGAAAACCTTCGCCGAAGACGATGTCGTTGCCCGGCTTATCGGGCCCGTCGCACGGATAAGTCACCGAGCTCTCGCGCTCCAGCCGCTTCCAGGTGATGTTGGCGAGTGACGGCATCGCCAATCCCATCTCGGCGAAGATATCGCGCGGATGGGCGTAGCTCCAGGCGAGGCCGAGGCGCTGGCCGATATCCTGGATGATCGCCCAATCCTCGCGCGCCTCGCCGGGCAGCGGCAGCGCCTTGCGGCCGAGCTGGACCTGGCGGTTGGTGTTGCTGACGGTGCCGTCCTTCTCGGGCCAGGCCGAGGCGGGCAGCACGACATCGGCGTAGCACGCCGTCTCGGTCAGGAAGATATCCTGGACGACGAGATGCTCGAGTTTGGCGAGCGCCTCGCGGGCATGGGTGAGGTCGGGGTCCGACATTGCCGGGTTCTCGCCCATGATGTACATGCCCTTGACGATGTCGGCATGCACCGCGTCCATGATCTCGACGACGGTGAGGCCGCGCTTGCGGTCGAGCTTGGCGCCCCACAGTTTTTCGTAGCGCGCGCGGATGTCGTCATCCTCGACGCTCTGGTAATCGGGCAGGAACATCGGGATGAGCCCGGCATCGGAGGCGCCCTGGACGTTGTTCTGCCCGCGCAGCGGGTGGAGGCCGGTGCCGGGGCGGCCGACTTGGCCGGTGACCAGCGACAGCGCGATGAGACAGCGCGCGTTGTCGGTGCCGTGGATGTGCTGCGAGATGCCCATGCCCCAGAAGATGATCGCCGCCTCGGCGCGGGCGTATTTGCGCGCGACCGTGCGCAGCGTCTCGGCGTCGATACCGCAGATCTTCGCCATCGCCTCGGGCGTGTAGGCCTTGACGTGCTCGCGCAGCTTCTCGAATTCCTCGGTATGCGCCTGGACGTATTGCCGATCGTGCAGCCCCTCGGCGATGATGACGTTGAGCAGCGCGTTCAACATCGCCACGTCACGACTCGGCTTGAACTGCAGCATGTGCGTCGCGTGGCGCTTCAGCGCCTGGCCGCGCGGGTCCATGACGATCAAGGTGGCGCCGCGCTTCACCGCGTTCTTGAAGAAGGTGGCGGCGACCGGATGGTTCTCGGTCGGGTTGGCGCCGATGACGATGATGACGTCGGCGTCCTGGGCTGCCATGAAGGGCGCGGTCACCGCGCCGGAGCCGATGCCTTCGATCAGCGCTGCCACCGACGAGGCGTGGCAGAGCCGCGTGCAATGGTCGACATTGTTGGTGCCGAAGCCGGTGCGCACGAGCTTCTGGAAGAGATAGGCCTCCTCGTTCGAGCCCTTGGCCGAGCCGAAACCGGCGAGCGCCTTGCCGCCGTCGCGGTCGCGGATGCGCTTGAGCCCGCCGGTGGCGACGCTCAGCGCCTCCTCCCAGCTCGCGCGGCGGAAATGCGTGGAGATATTGTCGGGATCGATGTCGACGTCGTGCTTGGAGACCCCGGCCTTGCGGATCAGCGGATGGGTCAGGCGGTGGGGATGGTCGACATAGTCGAAGCCGAAGCGGCCCTTGACGCAGAGCCGGTCCTGGTTGGCGGGTCCGTCGCGGCCGTCGACCGCGACGATCTTGTCATCCTTGATCTCGTAGGTGATCTGGCAGCCGACGCCGCAATAGGGACAGACGCTGTCGACCGTGCGGTCGGGCGCATTGGTGTAGACGCCCTTGGCATCGACCTGGGTCGCCGGCATCAGCGCGCCGGTCGGACATGCCTGGACGCATTCGCCGCAGGCGACGCAGGTGCTCTGCCCCATCGGGTCGTCGAAGTCGAAGACGATCTTCTCGAGATGGCCGCGCGAGGCCATGCCGATTACGTCGTTGACCTGCACCTCACGGCAGGCGCGCACGCAGAGATTGCACTGGATGCAGGCGTCGAGATGGACCGCCATCGCAGGATGCGAGCGGTCGGGCACTGGGCGCGCATCGCGCGGGAAGCGGCTCTCGGCGACGGCGACCCGGTCGGCCCAGTTCCAGAATTTCGAATCCGGGTCATGCGCCGTCACGCGCGCCGGCTGATCGGCGACGAGGAGCTCGAAGACGAGCTTGCGCGATTCCTTGGCACGCGCGCTACTGGTGCTGACCTTCATCCCCGCCGAGGGCTTGCGGATGCACGAGGCGGCGAGCACGCGCTCGCCCTCGATCTCGACCATGCAGGCGCGGCAGTTGCCGTCCGGCCGATAGCCCGGCGCCGGGCTATAGCACAGATGCGGGATCTCGGTGCCGCGGCGGTTGGCGACCTGCCAGATCGTCTCGCCCGGCCGCGCCTCGACCTCGTCGCCGTCGAGCAGGAACTTGATCGCGTCGGTCATTGCTCCAGGTCCTCGCCTTTACTGGTAGGGGCCGGCCTTGCGCCGGCCCGCGGGCGGGGACAAGCCCTGCCCCTACAATTAGGATTTAGCCGTCAGATCCTCGCGGAAATGCTTCAGCACGGATTTCACCGGGTTCATCGCCGCCTGGCCGAGGCCGCAGATCGAGGCATCTCCCATCACCTTCGTGAGCTCGCCGAGCAGGGCTTCGTCCCATGCCGGCCGTTCCATGATCTTGACCGCCTTCTCACTGCCGACGCGGCACGGCGTGCACTGGCCGCAGCTCTCATCCTCGAAGAAGCGCAGCAGGTTGAGCGCGACGTGGCGCATGCTGTCCTTATCCGACAGGACGACGACGGCATGCGAGCCGACGAAGCAGCCATAGGGCTCCAGCGTGCCGAAATCGAGCGGGATGTCGGCCAGGCTCGCGGGCAGGATGCCGCCCGAGGCGCCGCCGGGCAGATAGCCCTTGAAGACGTGGCCGTCCGCCATCCCGCCGCAGAACTCGTCGATCAGCTCGCGCACGGTGATGCCAGCCGGAGCCAGCTTGACGCCGGGCGACTTGACGCGGCCGGAGACCGAGAAGCTGCGCATGCCCTTGCGGTCGTGGCGGCCCTGGCTGGTGACGAAGGCGGCGCCCTTCTCGACGATGTCGCGCACCCAGAAGACGGTCTCGACATTGTTGATCAGAGTGGGCCGGCCGAACAGCCCGACCTGGCTCGGGAAAGGCGGCTTGTGGCGCGGCAGTCCGCGCTTGCCCTCGATGCTCTCGAGCATCGCCGATTCCTCGCCGCAGATATAGGCCCCAGCGCCGCGCCGGAGATGGATTTTGGTGTGCCTGGCGAGGCCGGCGGCCTCGAGTTTGGCGATCTCTGCCGCGAGGACCTCGCGGCATTGCGGGTACTCATCGCGCAGATAGAAATACGTATCGGCGGCCTCGACGGCCCAGGCGCCGATCAGCATGCCTTCGAGCACGCGGTGCGGGTCGGTTTCGAGGTAGTGGCGGTCCTTGAAGGTGCCGGGCTCGCCCTCGTCGGCGTTGATCGCCATCAGGCGCGGGCCCTTCTCCTGACGCACGAAGCGCCATTTCCGCCCAGTCGGGAAGCCGGCGCCGCCGAGGCCGCGCAGCCCGGAATCCTCGAGCACCTTGATGACGCTCTCGACGTCGCGCTTGCCGCTCAGGCACTCGTCGAGCAAGCGGTAGCCGCCGCCGGCGCGATAGGCGTCGAGACCGATATACTCGGGCAGATGTGGATGCGTCGCGCCCGAAGCCACCGCCGCCGCAACGCTGTCGATCGTGGCGTGCTCGTGCAGCGCATGACCGATCGCGGTCACCGGCGCGTTATGGCACCCGCCCATGCACGGCGCGCG
>WNFI01037018.1_pt1 | contig 12855 bp, 13 predicted proteins | sample 5400471 | NCBI WGS metagenome assembly WNFI01 (sample SAMN13153348, study PRJNA577476) | soil metagenome | isolation source: 100 cm saprolite on Douglas fir-dominated hillslope | place: USA:California | collected 2013-09-17
GTCAGCCCCGCGCCGCGTTCGTCGTCGGGCAGGAAGAGGTTCCATAGGCCGGCCTCTCGCGCCTTGGGTTTCAGCTCCTCCACGATGGGCCTGATGTTGTAGGGGTTGCTCCGGTCTTCCTCCTCGTAGAAGCGGCGCTCGTTCGGGATCACATGCGTCGACATGAAATCCTGCAGCCTGCTCTGCATCTGCTTGACCTTGGGCGAATGCTCGAAATCCATTGCGATCTGTCCTCCTAGGGCGCTTGAGAAGGCGCGGGTTCCAGGTGCGCGATGTCGCCGAGCGTGGTGACCATTCTCCGATCGCCCAACGCGCGCACGACGTTGATGCCGGTGAAGTGCGGATAGATGCGGAGACGGCCGTATTCGAGCCGCATCACGTGGCTGAGGTAATGGATGATCGCGACCCCGTGCCCGATCATCACGATGCGATGCGCGGGGTGATTCATGACCGCATCGTCGACCGCGGCGACCATCCGCTCGACGATCTCATGTCCCGGCTCACTGACACTGATGTGCAACCGCTCCCCGACGGCGGTCGCGGCCTCCACCAGCCGCGGTTCCACAATGAAGTCGGGACCGATCGCCTGCGCCGTTTCGAGCGCCCTGCGCAACGGACTTGCATAGACGGCTGCAACATTCGACCGCCGGAGGCGCGCTGCCAGATGCACCGCCTGGGCCTGGCCGAGCGGGCTCAATGGTGGGTCGTCGCCGTCGGAGTGTCCTTCGTAGATGTCGCCGTGCCGGATCAGGAGGACCTCGGTAGCGCCCTCCACCCCGATCAGGTACCGCTGCTCGATCTGGCGAATCGACCGGGCCTGGTCACTCTCGAGCCTGGAAGGCATCGTCAGGTCGCTTCCTCCGTGGTCGATGCGGTCAGGCTGGGTCACGTAGTTTAATGAGCACTCCGATGAGCGAGCTGGAAGTGGCGACCGATCCAGTCCTCTGCCACATCGAGGATGGCGTGGCGACGATCACCCTCAACCGCCCCGCCAGGTTGAACGCGTGGAATCGGGCGATGGCGGTCGGCTTCCAGAATGCGGTGACGCGCGTGGGCGATGACCCCAGGGTCCGCGTCGTGGTCCTTACTGGCGCCGGGAGAGGGTTCTGTGCGGGCGCGGACATGGACCTTCTGGACGAGGCAGCGGGCGGCGATGAGATCAGCGGGGAGCCCGGAAGCATGCTGCCAACGCATCTCGTCGAACTTCCCAAGCCGACGATCGCGGCGGTCAACGGACCGGCCGCGGGCTTTGGCCTTGTGCTCGCGCTTTGCTGCGACATCCGGTTCGCAGCGGCGGGCGCCCTTTCCGGCCGGGTCATCCTTGCGGAGGAGGCGGAGCGCATCGGGCTGGTCAATCGAGTCCTGGAGCAGGACGCCCTCGCCGGTCACGTGCGCGAGTACGCGGTCGCCATGGCTGCCGGGTCCTCGCCCGCCGCGATGCGCACGATCAAGCGGCAGGTGTACGCCGGGTTCGAAACAAGCTTCTCGAAAGCCGTCGAGGATTCGCTGAGCCTCATGAAGGCTTCGCTTCGAACCCAAGACTTCAAGGAAGCTGTGGCCGCGGCCGCCGAGAAGCGTGCGCCGCACTTCGAAGACGTGGACTGAACCACCTGCCAGGCCGCCGTCCGATCCGGCATCCATCTCAAGCATCTCCCCGCCTGACGCTCGGCCGCGAAACATCCCAATAATGCACCCGCGAGGAAATTGAAGTATTGGAATAGACGTATGATCCCGCAGTGGGCGAGGCCGCACGCGGCTGAGGATGGGCCCGGTGGAGATATCCAACCAGCGACTCGATGGGCGCGTCGCCATAGTCACGGGGGCCGCCCGGGGGATGGGCCGAGCGATCGCTGAGGTGTTGGGCCGGCGCGGCGCCCGCGTGCTGCTGGTCGACGTGCTGGCCGAGCGGCTGGCGGAGACGTCCGATCAGCTGCGCCAAGAGGGGCTGGACGTGCTCGCGCTGGCTGCCGACGTGGCTGATCCTGAGACGGCGAAAGCAGCCGTCGATCGGTGCCGTTCGGAGTGGGGCAAGCTGGACATCCTCGTCAACAATGCGGCCATCGGCGGCCGCCACGCCCCCCTCTGGGAGTTGAGCGACGAGGAGTGGCGAAAGATGCTTGCCGTCAACCTGGATGGCCCCTTTTACTTCTGCCGGGCAGCGGTTCCCCTCATGCTCGAGAACGGGTGGGGACGGATCGTCAACATCGCGAGCACCGCCGCCAAGAGCCCGCCCCCACGCACGGGCCACTATTCCAGCTCGAAGGCCGGCGTGGTTGCCCTGACCAAAGCGCTGGGGCGCGAGCTCGCGGAGAAGGGCATCCTGGTCAACGCCGTCACCCCCGGCGGATTTGACACCGAGATCCGGAACCGGCCCGGCGCTGACCGCTCCCTGCTCGAGTCGTCGCTGGAGCGCGTGCCGATGCACCGCCTCGGGCAGCCCCACGAGGTGGCGGCCCTCGTCGGCTTCCTGGCAAGCCCCGAGCTGAGCTTCTCGACCGGCGCTGTCTTCGACATCTCCGGCGGCTACTCCTCCTACTGAGGGTTCGCCGGGGGAATGTCCTTCACACAGCCGTTGCCATCCCCCTGTGATAACCTCGGGCCAAGGCTGAATTGAAGTACCCCATTAAGGAAGCCAAGGCTTGGGCGCGCGAGACGCTTCGCGACTACTTCATCACGACGACCATGCCCTTCAACGACGACCTCTCGATCGATGAGGCCGGCCTTCGCCACAACACGAGGCACATCCTCGCCAAGCGCTGCGTCGGCGGCGTCTACGTCGGATCCATCTACCAGGAGTTCAACGCCCTCACGCTGGCGGAGCGCAAGCGTGCGGCTGAGATCGTGCTGGAGGAGGTCGGCGGGCGGGTGCCGGTCATGGCCGGGATCAGCGGCAACTGCATGGCCGACGTGATCGAGCTCGGCAACCACGCCGCTGCGCACGGCGCCGACCTCGTCATGCTCTGGCCGCCGAGCCTCGGCCTCCGCACACAGCAGGGAGTTCTCGAGTTCTACCGCAGGATCGCGAGCAGGCTCGAGATCGGCATGTGCGTGTATGCGACCGGCTTCGGCGAGCTGGGCTTCCGCCTCACCCCGGATATGCTCCTGGAGCTGGCCGACATCCCTGGAGTGTGCGCCGTCAAGGAGGCCTCACAGAGCATCGCCATCTACTTCGAGACGCTGTCGAAGGTTGGTGAGTGAGTTCCTGGCCGCCGCCCGCTCGGGCGATGTCGACACCGCCCGAGACCGGATGCTCAAGATCCGCGGCGTCGCGGACGACATGTTCGGCAAGACGCACGCTCGCGGCGCGCACGACATCGCGCTCACCAAGGCAATCACCGGCTTCTTCGGCATGGCGACCGGACCCGTCAGGCCGCCCCTCTCCTACCCGCCGGCTGCGGACATCGCAGAGGCGCGAGACGTTCTCGCGATGGCGGGCCTGCTCGCGACCGAGAAGACCGAGGCCAAGGCACAGCTGGTCGGCCGCTGAGCTCACCGGCTGTCATCCCCTCAGGCGAGGCATGAGGATCGGGATCAGCCGGCTGGCTCGCAACCTCGACACGTACGTCCAGTGGGCGCAATACGTCGACCGTGCGGGCTTTGAGTTCCTGGGCTTCGGCGACTCACAGAACCGCTGGGCGGACTGCTGGAGCATGCTGGCGATCACCGCGCTGAACACGCGGCGCGTGCGCATCGGATCTTTCGTTACGAATCCGATGAGCCGCCACCCGGCCGCCGCCGCGAACGCCGCCACGACTGTGCAGAAGCTGTCACACGGCCGGACGTTGTTCGGCATCGGCCGCGGCGAAACGTCGACCCGAGACCTGGGCGTCAAGCCCCTCGGCGTCGCGGAGTTCGAGGCATATGTCCAGACGGTGAAGCGCCTGTGCGACGGCGAGACCGCAAACTATCAGGGCGGCGACCTGCGCATGCTGTGGGACGTCGAGCCCGTGCCGATCTACGTCGCGGGCGACGGGCCCGGAATCCAGGAGCTCGCCGGGCGTATCGGGGAAGGGGCGATAGTCGGGAACGGCGCCACCCCCGAGATCGTCCGCCACAGCCTCGACCGGATTCGAGCCGGCGCCGTCGCGGCGGGCCGCGATCCCAAATCGGTCGAGGTCTGGTGGATGGTCAGGCTGCATTTCGCCGCGACCGAGGACGAGGGCTTTCAACAGCTGCGCGGTTACCTGGCCACGTACGCGAACACCCGCTATCGCGAAAAGATGGACCAGAAAGGCGTGCCCGTGCCGGAGGACATCGCCGAACGGTTGCGGGGATTACGGCGTGATTTCCATTTCGACGAGTCTCTGCGAGCGGGCTTCGACCACAACGCCGAGCTGGTTGACAGATATGGCCTGCGCGAATGGCTGGGACGCCAGTTCGCGATCGTCGGCCCGCCCGGCCGCTGCATCGAGCGGCTCCGCGAGCTCGAGGCCGCGGGCGCGGAGAACATCGTCATCCCGATGATCCACGACGACGTGATGCCCTACACACGCCTGGTAGCGGAGCAGATCCTCCCAGGTTTCATGTGACGCCTTCGACGGAGGCAAGCAATCGAGCGCGATGCCAGCGCGCATCGCCGAACTCAGAGGTGAGACGCTCGATCCTCTTCAGGTGGCGATGCAGTGGATGCTCCCACGTGAAGCCGATGCCGCCGTGAACCTGGAGTGACGTCTTCGCGACTTGTTTCGCAGCAGTCCCGCAGTACGACTTGGCAACGGAAACGGCCTCGGATGGCGGCGAGTCCGACGCGAGGGCTTCGGCCGCGCCCCACACGGACGCCCGCATCGCCTCGACCAGCACGTGCATGTTCGCGCAATGGTGCTTGACCGCCTGAAAGCCGCCGACGGGATGTCCGAACTGGATCCGCTGCTTGGCGTGCTCGATGGACATTTCGAGCAGGCGTTGCGCCGCTCCCAGCATCTCGGCCGCCGCCCCGGCGGCCCCCCAGTCCACCAGGGATTGGAGCGCCCGTGTCGGCAAGCGTTCAGCGGCTGCCACGACGCCTTCGAAGTCGACCCGCCACACCTCTACCGCGGGATCGAGCGAGCTCATCGCCTCGACCTTGCCTCGCGGCACGGCGAACAAGCATGGCTCGCCGCTGCCAGCGGACGTGGCGACGGCAAGCCACTGCGCAACGCCGGAGGTCGCCACCACCGGCCACGCCGTGCCGCTTACGGCCCATCCAGCTGGAAGGCGCGCCGCCCGCAGCGGCTCGCGGCCCCGCAGGCCGTCGACGGCAGCCGATACCGCTGCCGGCGCCACTCGCCCGGGCTCTGTGGCCGGAGGCGAATAACCGTCCGAGACAGCTGACGCAAGCGCCGCCGGCGCGGCAAGCGCTTGCTCCGAAAATGGGAATGCGAGGCCGGACCATCCAGCCTGCTCAGCGGCGAGCACGCCGACGATGGGACCGCCATCTCGCGTGACGTCGAACCAGCCGCCGTCCTTCAGGCCCCTGGCGACTGCCTCACGGTCCGCATCGCCGAGCTCGCGAAAAAGGTCGCGTGCGGCGGCCGACGCCAACCGCGCGTCCTCATTGAGGGCGAACTGCATCAGCGAGGAAGACCGAGCAGGCGCTCGGCGATGATGTTGCGCTGGATCTCGGACGTGCCTCCGGCGCGCGACCTGGAGAGAGACGCCAGGTAGCGACCCTCCCAGACCTCGGCTTGGGGGAGCGGTCCCCCGCCGGCCACGTTGAGCTCGCCGACGATCTCGACAGCGAGCGCCTGCATCCGCTGCAGCATCTCGGTCCAGAACAGCTTCACGACCGAGCCTGCGGGTCCTGAGACCTGCTCGCTCAACAACCGGTAGGTGGCCAGGCGGTAGACCTCAATCTCAGCCCGAACCGCCATCAGTCGCTGCCCGTACGCCTCGATGGCCGGCCGGCCGCCAACCTCCAGGCGGCGGGCCAGCGAGACCAGGTCGTCCAGCTGGCTCTGAAAGCGCAGGTAGCGGCCTACGTGGGCGAGACCTCGCTCATAACCGAGCATCGTCATCGCCACGGCCCATCCTTCGCCGGGCTCGCCCACGAGGCCGTTCGTGGCCACCAAGGCGCCGTCGAAGAACACCTCGTTGAATTCCGAAAGCCCGTCGATCTGAAGGATCGGCCGGACTTCAACGCCGGGCTGCTTCATATCCAGCAGGACGAAGGAGAGGCCCTTGTGGCGCGCCGAACCCGGCTCGGTGCGGACCAGCGCAAACATCCAGTCGGCACGGTGGGCGAGGCTCGTCCAGATCTTCTGCCCGTACAGCCGGTAGCCGCCATCCTCGGCCGCCTCGCCGCGCGCCTCGACCCCGGCAAGGTCGGAGCCTGCGTTCGGCTCCGAGAAACCCTGGCACCAGACCGTGGTGCCGTCGAGGATTCCCGGCAGGTACCGCTTTCGCTGCTGATCCGACCCGTGGTCCATCAATGTCGGCCCGAACATAGTCTTGGCCATGTTGTTGATCGATTCCGGCACATTTGCCCTCGCCATCTCCTCGAGGACCACCACCTCGTGGTCGATCGTCAGGCCCTGGCCACCGGCCGACGCCGGCCACGAGACGCCGTTGAGATTCGCCGCGTGCAGGTCGCGCTCCCACCCCCGGCCGAACGACGCCCACCGCTCGTCCTCGGTCGGGACGCTGTGCCTGTCCCAACCTGGCGGCAGGTGGCCGGCGATCCAGGTGGCGACGCGGGACCGAAAGGCTGCGAGCTCAGCGGAATCGGTCAGCTCCAAGCGGTTTGCGCGACTCCGATCGATGTCCCCGGCACCGATCGATTCTAGGGGCGGTCAAGGGCTCGCGACTTGTGGCTCGCGGCCGAAGACGAAAAGCGTCAGGCCGCACACGACCGCCCCGACCGCGACCGCAAGCAGCGCAATCGACACGCCAAAGCTCGCGGCCACCAACCCGGCCAGCAGGGGAACGATCGCGAGCAGGATCCCGACCAAGCTGTTCCCAGTTCCGTACATGGTCGCGCGCAAAGGCTCCGGGCACTCGAGCCCGACCATGCTGTTCAGCGCTGGGATGCATGCGCCGAACACCACGCCCGCCGCCGCGGCCGCGATCACGATCTGGACTGGGTTGTTGCCAAGCGCCATGCCCGCGATGCCGATTCCGAACAGGGCCGTCGACGCTGCGGCGACCCACCGGTAGCCAAACTGCCTCACAAACCACGAATATGTGAGCGCGCCGATCGCCGTGCAGCCGCCCGCGGCGCTGAACGCCACGCCGGTCACGAAGCTCGGGTTGCCTGGGACGGTCTCGATCAGCTTGAGTCCCAAGAACTGGGCGTTCGTGAAGTTGGCGACATTGACCACCGCCGAGACCACCAGCAGCATCAGCAGCACTCGCAGGTCGGACGCCGGTACGCCTCGCAGCAACTGGCGCAGCGACAGCCGCCGCGACGGCTCGCGCCGCCGGTCGGTCTCTCCCACCAGGAACATTAGCGGGACCACGGCCACGGTCATGAGCAACCCGGCGACGGCGAACTGGTACCGCAGCCCGATCCAGATCACCAGCAATCCGCCGAGCAGCGGCCCGGCTGCGCGGCCGATGGCGGTGGCCGAGCCGATGATGCCAAGCGCGCGGCCTACCTCGTGCCGGGGCGTCTCCGCGCCGACCAGCGCGGTGATCGCAGACTGGTTGCCGGCCACGGTCCCGGTGAGAAACCGGACTCCGATCAGCTGCAGGGGAGTCTGGACCAGGGCCGCCGAGGCCACGATGAGTCCGCCGACGCCGGTCGCACGGAACACCATGCTTTTGCGGCCGATGCGGTCGGCCATCCTGCCCCAGACCGGAGCGCTGATGAACAGGCTCACCCCAACCGCGCTGCCGGCGAGGCCAACCCACGACGCGACCTGCCGCGGATCGTGGACCCCCAGCTCACTCTGGATGTAGAGGGGGATGAAGGGGTGGGCGGAATACACGCCGAACTGGGTCAGCGCGTTGACGACCCAGAGCCACAGCAGGTTTCGGCGCCAATCGATCGGTGCAGGGCCGGTGGGCTCGGCCTCGAGGGCGGCTACGCCGGCCACGAACTCGGAGCTGTGTGCCTCGCCTCAGATTTGCCTGGCGTCACTGCAGCATCACGCGAATCGAGGGAAGTCGAGGCCCGCTTCCCGCTCCAGACGCTGGGAGAGATGAATCTTCTTGATGTCGGTGTGCTCGGCAAGGATTCCCAGCAGGCTATGGGCCTCGAGGGTTCCCCATGGGGTGGTCAGGCTCTGCCGCATCTGCGCGGGAGTCATCGCCTCAGCCGCCTCACGCCCGCGGCGCAGCAGAGGCAAGGCGTAGGTGTGAACGTCGCCGAAGCTCGCGAACTGCGATGCGTTCCGCCAGTCGGCCAGCTGGACCGAATCCTGAAGCTCCTCCCAGGCGAGCCCGCCCGACTCCGGCGCATTGAGGACGAGCTCGAGGAACCGAAAGACACCCCAGGTGAAATGGCCGAAGGTGTGGTCGCGATCGGGATTCAGCGGATACGCCTGCTCGTCCCAGAGCTTCGGCGGCAGCAATGGCAGCATTTCCGCCACCTCGTCGAGGGCGTCCAGCGCCTGCACGAACGTCTTGCGAGTGGCGGCAGCCGAAAAGCGGCCGTGAGCCAGGCCAAGGCTCCGGGCAAGGCTGCTCTGCGGGAAGCCGGCAAAAGCGCGACCGCCGACGACGACCACCGGTACGGACAGGAATCCGAGCTCGTTCAGCTGCTCCCGATTGGCGGCCACGTTGACCGGCCTGTCTTCGACCTCGTAACCGCTTCGCGAAAGCAACTGCTTCGCCCGATGGCACGCGCCTCAACCCGGATAGCTGTACACGATGGCCGCGATGGATTCCACGATGCGCTGATCCCCGTGGGTCGGCTTCACAGGCGCGTCAGCAGCAGGCAACACGCGAGCGGCGGAGCGCCGGAGGAGACGACCGCCACTTCGGCGCCGGCCACCTGCCGCTCGCCCGCATCGCCTCGCAGCTGCAGCACCGCCTCATGCAGGTGACCAAAGCTGTGCAGGCGTCCGCCAGACAGCTGGCCGCCGCCGGTCGCGAGCGGGAGCTCTCCGTCAAGTGCGATGCGCCGGCCGCCTTCGACGAACGGGCCACTGTCGCCTTCGGCGCAGAAGCCAAGCGACTCCAGCCAGAGCAGGGTGAGGATCGAGAAGCCGTCGTACAGCTGCGCGACGTCGACGTCGGCCGGCTTGAGGTCGGTTCGCGACCACATGTGCCGGGCCGAGTCGTAGGAGGCGAGGCGGTTGACGCTCTCCCACTGGTCCCATGAGGCTCGCCCGTCAAGCGCGCTGCCCACCGCCTCGAAGCGAACGGGACGGTGGGAAAGCTCGTGTGCGTGATCCACAGTGGAGACGATCACCGCGGTCGAGCCGTCCACCGGCACGTCGCAGTCGTACAGGCAGAGCGGGCTGGTGATCATCCGGCTGTTCAGGTACTCCTCCATGGTCAGCGGGGTCCGGTAGATCGCCTTAGGGTTCAGGCCCGCGTTGCGCCGGGCGTTGATCGCGATGGCACCCAGATGCTCGCGGCGCGTCCCGTACTCGTGAAAGTGCCGTTCGGTACACGAGCACATGACGGCAGAGACCGGTCGCGACCGCCATGCAGGCGTTGACCACCGACCCCAGCATGGCCGGGCCTTCCGGGCCGGCGAAGTGCCATTTGAGCCGCAGCCGAAGCGCATCCTTGACGCTCGGCACGCTCGGGCCGCTGAACCCAGGAGAGCCGGCCGTGAGGCCGCCGGTGTACATGACATCGCCCGGCCACGAGACCATCCCATCGATGTCCGCAACGCGCAAGCCGGCGTCGGCGATGGCGGCGAGGCAGGCGTCGAGGGTCAGGTCCATGTCGGACCTCTCGAGCCTCCGGCCGACGTCGGACTGCCCGATCCCGGAGATGATGCAGCGGCGCTCGAAGAGCTCTGTCAAGCGGGTGTGAACATTGGCAACCAGGCTTTGCCGCGCCGCTCGAACGTCACGCGAACCGGCATCCCGATCTTCACAGCATCGGGTGGGCAGCCGACGATGTTGGTCGTCAGCCGCAGGGAAGGCTGCTCATCGATCGCCACCAGGCCGATCACATACGGGACCGGAACGCCCGGCACCCACTGCTGGTGGTTGACGGTGAAGGAATAGACCGTCGCCCGGCCGCTGACCACCCGCGGGGCGACCTGGCGCCCAAAGCAGATCGGGCAGCGCGGGCTGGGCGGGTGGATGTAGAAGTCGCAGGCAGCGCAATGCAGGAAGACCAGCTGTCCCCTTGCGCCGCCAGTCCAGAAATGCTCGTTCTCGGGCGTCACCTTCGGCGGCGGGATGGGTCCTTCCCAGCTCATCGCCGAACCTCCACGCCATGAGCCTCGCGGTCCCATGTGCTCGGGCCGTTACCGGCCTCCCGCAGCTTGAACTTGAGGACGCGGCCGACCGGGCTTCGCGGCAGGTCCGCGACAACCTCCAGAAAGCGCGGCACGGCGAAGTACGGCATCTTCGACTCGCAGTGCCGGATGACGCTGACAGGGTCGAGCTCGGCACCCTCGCGCAGCACGAGGATCCCTTTGACCTCCTCCTCTCCCAGCTCTGACGGAACCCCGATCACAGCCGCGTCAGCAACGTCCGGATGAAGCGCCAAGACCTGCTCGATCTCGAAAGAGGCGATGGTTTCTCCTCTTCGCCTGACCACGTCCTTGATGCGGTCGACAAAGTAGAAATCGCCGTGCGCGTCGATCCGGCCGACGTCGCCGGTGTGGAACCAGCCGTTGCGCATAGCCTCGACGGTTGCCTCCGGGTCCTGCCAGTAGTGCTCCAGCATCCCATGAGGCTGCAGCGCCCTCGCCACCACCGCACCTGGAACGCCGGGCTCGACCTCACGATCGTCCGCGTCGAAGATGCGCACGTCGTACAGCGGGTGGACCTTACCGGACGAACCCGGAGGAGCGGAGCGGTCGAAGGTCGAGAGGGCCAGCGGCATGGCCTCGGAGAGACCGTAGATGATCACCGCCTTCAGCCCGAAGCGCTTCTCGAAGGCATCGTGGATGGTGGCCGGCATCGGCGCCCCGACCAAGACCCTGACTTTGTGATCTCGATCGGAGTCGGTGGGCTCCTGATTCCATAGCATCGTGATCATCGATCCGAGAATCGAGATCTGCGTGGCTTCCGTCGCACGCGCACGGTCCCAGAAGCGAGTGGCCGAGAAACGCTGGTCTATGGCTGCCCTGGCGCCATGCAGCACCGAGCCCAGGAAAGTGTTCACCAGGGCATTGGTGTGAAACAGCGGCAGAGGCGCCCGCGGCCGGGCGGTTCAGCATCGGCGGGGAGTCCGGCCGGCTGTCTAGAAACTCCGCCAGGCCGGCCTCGACCTTCACGCCCTTGACCGCAGGGGCGCCCGGCTGCTCGCGGACTATTACCTTCTCGATGCTCGGAAGCGATGGCATCAGCTCGGCGAAACGTGGCAGGAGCTGCTGGTCGCAGATGAGCAGCCGAGGCTGCGAGTTGTTCAGCTGATGGCGCAGGAACTCTCCCCGATTGGCGGCATTGATAGGGACGTGTATGGATCCGACGAGGGATCCGCCAAGCCACGTGAATATGTGCTCCGGACAGTTCTGCATCAAGAGCGCCACACGGTCTCCGCGTCCGATTCCAGCAGCCCGCAGCGAGGCCGCCGCGCGATAGGCCATATCGCGCACGCCTGTGTACGTGTAGGGCTGATCGTCGAACACGAGTGCGACGCGGTCTCCATAACGCTCCGCTTGGCGCTCGATCACCGACCAGATCGGCTCGCCCTGCGGCGGATACCAGGCCTCAGGCGGCATCGCCGAGCTCCACGAACTCGAACAGCGCTCCATCCACCGCGACCCGCAGCCTCGGCCGCTCACCCGGCACACGACGAAACTCGGTTCCGCGCCGCTGAAGGTCCTCGGCTTTGGCTTCCAGGCCCGCCACCGCGATTCGCGTGTAGTAGGGCCCCGCACCCCACCGTCCCAGGTATCGGGCGGCCTCAGTCTCGGTGTCGATCGGTTGCACGAGCTCCAGCGTCGCCGCGTGAGGCATCGTCATCGCAAGGATTGCGCGCCGGCTGCCATCGTCACGTTCGGTGGCGACCGGTCCGACAGTCTCGAAGTCCAGGTTCTTCGAAAGCGTGCGAAGCGCCTGGTCCAGGTCGGCGACCAGGTACTCGCGAGCCAGGATGCGAGCCATCTGCCCGGGAACGAGAGGCTCGGGAGGCGGCGGCGGCGGGTCGCTGGGGTCGGTCTGGAGCAGGAGCCCCTGCGTCGGGATGGCCTCGAAAAAGATCCCCGCGTCATCGTCGGGCCGGGAGTCTCCCGCACGCGGGATCGCGGGGTCTTCCGGCTGCGGCACCGGCCGCGGGCCGATTATCTCGAGGCGGCTCGGCGCGAAGGACCTGGACCGATGCACACGGGCGAAGATCGCGCGATAGCCATGACCCGGGAATTCCTGTGCCCAGCGGGGGTCCGGCGGTGGAAGTCCGATGCGGTCCACCAGCCGGGCGACGGTCGCATCCGGGTCGGGGACCAGGAAGTCCGGCGAGTGGAGCATGTCATATGCCGGCAAATGCGCTCGTCAGTCCTTCGCCTGAACTGGCTTCGACACGTAGCTCTTCATGCCCCCCGCCTGCCGGCGCTCATCGAGCAGCTTCCGCGATTCGTCCGTCGCATGCGAAACCTGGTGCACCTGGAAATGCTGTTCGAAGGAGGCGTCCATTCCGATCAGCGCCAGGGATCGGTTGATGGAGAGCTTCATCATCCCCATCGCCTCGGGCGGCATCGCCGCTATCTGCGCCGCGAGCTTGTTCGTCTCTGACTCCAGCCGGTCACGGGGAACCAGCCGGTTGACGAATCCCCACTCGTATGCCGTGCGCCCGTCGATGGTCTTG
>WNFI01023115.1_pt1 | contig 12854 bp, 12 predicted proteins | sample 5400471 | NCBI WGS metagenome assembly WNFI01 (sample SAMN13153348, study PRJNA577476) | soil metagenome | isolation source: 100 cm saprolite on Douglas fir-dominated hillslope | place: USA:California | collected 2013-09-17
TATTACCGAACGTGTGGGAAAGATACGCCTGACCAGGATAGGGTTTGTTACCCTGGCGCTAGGTTTTGTTCTGCTGCCAGTTTCGCAAGGTTTGGCCTGGTATCTCTATCATGAACAAGCAGCAAGCTCCTTCTTTTTATTGTCTATTACCTTTCTCTTGACGTTCGTTCTGGGTGTGGCTATGGCCTGTGTCAATATACCAACGCAGACGATCATGCAAGAGCGTTCACCTGAGAATGTACGAGGTCGTGTGTTTTCTTTGCAGTTCATGATATATAATACCGGGTCTATTCCTATCTTGCTCTTCGCTGGCTTCTTTGCCCAGTATATTGGCTTTAACTGGCTTATCGTTCTACTCTCAGCCAGTTTGTTATGCTTCTGCTGGTGGGGTACCTGGTATATCAAACGTGGCAATCAATCTGCGGCTGCGTAGTATGAACAAAAAGGCTCTTTTACTTTTTCACTATAAACACTAGCTCACTCTTAAATACTAATCTGGTAATCTCCCATCTTTCGTTTGCCACTAATGTGCGAAAGTGAGCTGTATAATGTTCTATCATTCCTTTATTTCTTCCTCCCATGCTGGCAACAGGGAACGAAACAACCAGGTAATCAGTGCGCAGCGTTTGGAGCAGGCGAAAACCTGCCAATGCATCTACCTGTTCCAGGCATGGTATGGCTTTGAAAATGAATGCTACATCTACTTTGTGGGTAGGACAGGCTTGAATGACATCACATACCTCCGCTTTCCCACTTACCTGATTCAGACGCATCCATGCATCTAAAAAATCCATCATACCCTGGTAAATATCATAGGCGTAATACTCCGCCTGGGGAGCCAGGGACATCCAGGGTAAGGCCAGTGGATTGAAGCCACAGGCTACATCGATGATGGTGCGTATAGGCGGAAGATAGCTAAAAATCTCGCGATAGAATTGGTCGAGTATTGGTAGTCGCTCTCTGGTTGAGGCGTGATAACCCATCACTTTTGTGCAAACTTGTACTAATACCTCTCTTTGACCAGTTGCAGCCGCTCTGCTTAACTCATGAAGCCAGGTCGTATACTGTTCTCTGCCTCTAGTATCGAGGTAGGCTCCACTTATCTGATGCAATTTGCTCTTGCTGGCCTTGAGCGCTTCTTTGAAATTGTGCCGCTTGCGCAGTTCTTGTGACCCAATGCTCACAATCAAGTCTTTAGAGACTCCTCTATATTTACTGCTTGCTAGCACAGCCTCCACCAGCGACTCCAGATAGTCATCCTCCTTGAGCATAGTAACCTTCTCTCAAACGCCGGGTGAGTTGAGTCATAAAACGCAGGTTATGCAGTGTAGCGAGCCTGAAAAACAGCGTATCGTTAATCTTAAAAAGATGGTGTAGATATCCCAATGAGTAGTTTGTACAACATAAGCAGTCACAGAAACGCGAGACAGGAGCATCAGACTTGATATACTTGTCATCGTTGGCATAGATATATGTAAGCCATTTGTCCTCTAAAGCGGTCTCGTGCGTAAATGCATATAATCGGCAATGTCGTGCATCCCGGGTAGGCATGGCGCTGTCAAACATGCCATAACCCAACTTCGTACACTCTACTACGTTCAGCGGATGTCCTACACCCAGGGCATGCATTGGAAACTGCATTGGTACAAGTTCGCGTGTATATGCCAGGATGTCGCTGAGCAAATGTCCCTGTTTATCAAGCGGCCAACCACCAAAACCAAAGCCATCGAAACCAATCTCTAGCAATTCTTGCGCACATTGCTTGCGCAATTCGTGCGAGCCACCCCCTTGAATTACCGCAAATAAAAGGGGCCGTTCCGCTTCTGTGAGGTGCTTTTGCTTGACCAGGCGCAGAAATTCCTTTTTACAACGTTTGGCCCAATCAATTGTGCGTTTGACGGAAATTGTTTGCAACTCATATGCTGCATCCACGTGCATACATTCATCCAGGCAGATGACCACATCAGTTCCATAGCTGAGCTGCAATTGAATAGTCTTTTCAGGTGTAAGGTGAAATTTACGCTCTGACCCCTCTGGCTTGAAGGTGATGCCATCGTCGTTCATTGATCCAAATCTGGCATTCTGCTGAATAAGCGAATATGCTTGAAACCCGCCGGAATCGGTAATGATAGGACGCTGCCAGGCACTCATCTGGTGTAGCCCTCTCAGCGCATGTATGGTTGAGGAGCCTGGACGCTGCATCAAGTGAAATGTATTCATAACCACGGCTTGTATCTCGCACGTTGCCAGGTCGGTAGCATCAACTGCGCGTACCACGCCCAGCGTGGCATCTGGCATAAACACCGGCATGTGTACCTGACCATGCGCTAACTGTAAGTCACCAAATTGCTGCCCCTGGTCGGGTATTTCACCCGTAGCCACTTGTTCCATTATCTATTCCTTTTTCTTATGCCCGTTTGAGGAATTGTATCAAGTGACTTAGCCCTTAGCAAGGTATCCTGTTACGACTGCCTGCTTCACAACGTCTATGCATGTAGACATTAGACTCATCAACTGCTATCACCATAAAGTCTGGAGGAATACCCATATGTCACTTAGCCTGATAGATATCCTCTTTCTTATTACTGTAGCTTTGCTTGCCTTCAATGGATTTAGTAATGGTGCCGTTACCAGTCTCGTCAATCTAATCAGTATCCCATTGGGTTTTGCTGTGGCCTATCTCTTTGGTCCACGCTTCACCCTCGTGCTTGCTGCCAATGGCTTGCCTGCAACGCCGATCATCTCGTACGTCGTATTATTCTGTGGGACTGTCCTGGTACTACACATCGTCGGCACTGTCCTGCGCGGCGTAATTACCAAAGTACCGCTGGTTGGTATTGGTGACAGGCTCATAGGTACTGTTATTGGATTTGCTGAAGCATGGCTACTGTGGGTCGTTCTGCTTCTTATCCTCCACAATTTCTTGCAAGACATCCACAATATACCAGGTGTCATCAATACGTCACAGTTTAATAGCTGGCAACAGTTTTATAATGATGCTATATCACATAGCTTGTTTGCCTCCGTCAATAGCTTTATAGTTGCCAGGATCCCGATTCACCAGTAATACCTAGCATATGTGTCGAAATGATGCCTGTTCAAAAATGCACCATCACTTCATCACAAAAAATAGCTCTATCGAAACAAAACTTGCGTTCTGACTTTTAGATGTTTACAATACCACATATAGGTTGGAATTACAGTATAGGCGGAGGTAATGCATTACGACAAAGCAAGGTCGAACTGTTGAAACGGGTGCTTATGGCAGGCAGGAACATGCCTACCTGGTTGCGGTGGAAGACGATGGACAAGAGAGTTTGTGGAGTGCCGAGGATTCCCTGGCCGAGTTAGGTACGTTAGCTCGCACAGCGGGAGCCGATGTTGTTGGTACGATGATCCAACGGCTGCGCCATCCCGATAGCGCGACTTATATAGGCAAAGGGCGTGCGCAAGAACTGAGCTACCTGGAGAAGCAGCTGGGTTTTGATCTGGTAATTTTCGATGATGAACTTTCCCCATCACAGCAACGGAATCTGGAGAAGTTGTTGGAGGCTCGGATCATCGACCGTACCACGCTTATTCTCGATATCTTTGCCCAACACGCACGTACACGTGAAGGGCGTCTGCAGGTTGAACTGGCCCAATTGGAGTATCGTTTGCCGCGTTTGACTGGTCGCGGCGTCGAGCTTTCACGCCAGGCTGGTGGTACGCGCAGCGCAGGGGGAACTGGAACCGGAGGTGCCATAGGTGTACGTGGACCTGGTGAGACAAAACTAGAAATCGATCGCCGTCGTATTCGGGGACGTATCGCGGAACTGCGCGAAGATATTGAAGGTGTACGCGAGCAACGTCTCATTCATCGCCAGCAACGTGCTGCTCAGGCCATTCCAGTCGTAGCTGTGGTTGGCTACACCAATGCTGGCAAATCTACCCTTTTTAATGCCCTTACGCATGCAGATGTGCTGGCCGAGAACAAGCTTTTTGCTACGCTTGATCCTATTACTCGCCACGAAATGTTGCCCGGTAATCAGGAAGTTCTTTTCACAGATACCGTTGGCTTTATTCAAAAACTACCAACCAAGCTTATAGCTGCTTTTCGTGCCACACTTGAAGAGGTTATCGATGCTGACCTCCTCCTGGAAGTCGTCGACGTCAGCCACGAAAATGCTATCGAGCAGAGTGAAACGGTCAAGGCTTGATGCTTTGCGTGAGAAGATTGCTCAGGTTCTGGCAGATAATATGGAGTTCGTGCAAGTGATTATCCCCTACGCCAAAAGCGAGCTGGTAGAACTTTTTCATCGCAGAGGACACGTCGACCAGGAGGAACACCGACCAGAAGGCACATTTGTCGCAGGACGTATCCCTCGTTCACTACAAGGCTACTACTCGTCCTACCTTGACTTCTAAAATGTTCTGGTTACGAGGGAACGCAGCTGCGTTCCCTCACGTCACTTTTACTGCCTATGCGTGCAGGACTTTTGCCAAAGTCTCGTTGTTTGGCACAAGGCCCCACCCCAGAGGAACGAGATGAGCGAATTGCGCGCCTGGCGCGCAATTCGCTCATCTCGTTCTTTTTCAAGCGGGCGGGTGGGGAAATGATGAACTTTTGCGTAGCCCTGCCCATGCGTGCTATCATACTTGTGTACGTGCATCTAATGTGCTATCCTCCATATAATCCATCTATTGATCTACTGTTTGTGTGCAAGAAAGAGAAAGTTACAAACAATGTCAGAACGCAGGCAACAGGGATGGCATGTTCCTTTGCGTGTTCGTTTTCGTTCACCTGTTGAGCAAGCACAATGGGAGCGCGAGCATGGTGCACTGCCTCACAGGGATAGTCAACCGTTACCATCACCAACACCAGAAACACCTGCCGATATCGAGGTATTACAGCATGCACGCCAGATTAAAGAACTGATTCGCCTGGGCATTATTTTGCGTGCGGAGTTGGGCCTCAGCGAGGTTCTGCAACAGATTGTTGCCTCCACCAGTGTCTGTACAGGCTTTCGTATCCTCGTTGTACATCTCATTGAAGAAGGAAGTGATGTCTTATCTCCCTTTGCATTTGCAGGTATGTCCGAGGAAAACGAGCAAGTTCTACAGCAGGTTCGCCGATCTGTGGAGCAGTTGCTACGTCTCATGCGCCCTGAGTTCCGTATCAGCCAGAGCTATTTTATTTCGCATGAATATGCAGACGATTTCTCGGATATTGTTTCTGTCACAAATAAAACGGTGGATGATTATGAATCTGGTGGTTGGCATCCTGATGATGCTTTGATTGTGCCTTTGTTTAGCCCGCGCAAGAAGAAACTTCTGGGTTTCCTTTCTCTGGATGACCCTGAGGATAGCAAAGTACCGACCCTGGAAAGCATTGAAGTGGCGGAACTATTTGCCAATCAGGCCGCTATCGCAATTGATAACGCTCGTATTTTCCAGGAACGTGAAGCAGAACACCGGGCCCTGGAAGAGGCCTGTACTTCCTTACGCAATGACCTGGAACAGATACGCCGTGGAGATCTGCGTGTGTATATCCATTCCTCTCATGAGAAGCTACAACCCATTGCTGAAGCTGTCAATGTGATGGTTGAGGAAATGAGCGATATTCTTGGCAATGTACAAAAAGTAACCCAGGCCGTCGATGAGCATACCCGCGAAGTGCAACATAGTTCAGAACTGCTTGTGCGTGATACCAGCCAACAAGAGCGGCAGGTACAACATATCTCTCATACCATTGGTGAAATTGCCAGCACCGTCAATCAGTTGTCGAGCAGTGCCGGAGAGCTATCGCGCGTGGTACTCGAAGCGGTGGATGTGGCTGTTGAGGGACAAAGCGCGGTTGATCGTGCCGTAGATGGTATGGGCCAGGTGCGTGAGTCCACTTTGCTATCAGCTCGCATCATGAAACGTTTGGGTGAAAGCGGGCAAGAAATTAACGAAACCATCCTGACGATGACCGACCTGACGACGCGTATGAATCTCGTAGCGCTTAATGCCAACAACCATTTCACAAAGTGTAGAGCAAAACACACTTGAAGCAGTCAAACAGACGGAGTTGGTAACCCAGACAGGGATTGCCCTTGATGCCATTGGGGCCGTTACAGAGCGCCTGACCAACCTCGTTGAGGGCATCTGTAATACTACAGACGACCAGGCGCAGGGAGCAAAACTGGTGGTAGATGCTGTTGAGCAAATTTCGCAAATGACCAGTGAGATCACCCAGCATATGAAACATATGCAGCAATCGCTTGGTCATCTCGTCGAATTAACCAACTCCCTCCGTTCGCGCCTATCTGTATTTCGTATAGCTGAACGATAATTTGAGTGAATAGATGCCTAGTTCCGGTACCGAATGAAATCTCAGCAATTTCAGGGACTTTTTATGCTCTAAATTGGCTTTGCAAGGCGGTTCACGTGGAAAATAAATTGGTCTGACATGCTGCTCATTGCCGGTTTTTGGCAGGTGAGACCAATTTATTCTTGTGGTTTCTTTTTTGTTTGCTTCGTCGATGTCGTGCAAGGCCAAAGTGCTCTTTAATTTGTTCACCGGGTGGTATATTATTCGCTGTGATCTGTTGGTGTTGCTACCTATAGCAATAAGGATGATTATAACATTATCAAGTGTCGAAGAGGGGGTTGTTTATGGATGTAGGCCAGGCGTTGTTTTTAACATCGTGGATGGGACCCACTTGATAACAAAAACGGGACCCGCCTCGCCTCTTTCGATGAACCGGTGATACCCAAAAAGGGACCCACCCCCACCGTATTCTCGCTTTTTTGATGGTACACCTAACCGCCATTAGTTGTAGCTTCGTATCGTTTTGCTAATTCCTGTGCTTTCTGCTCAGCAGGGTCAATAACATGTTCTTTAAGAGATTGGAGTAAACTTTCCTGATCGGCATAGCGGAAGATTGGAAGAACCCAAGGATATCTCGTGAAATGCTCAAACATGCCATATTCACTCTGTGAACTGAGCAGAAGTGGTTGTACTGGAACGGATGGAAGATGGGGAACGATAGCATCTAACTCTTGCGGGATACTGCGTGGGTCAGTCAGATCGGCAACAATAAAGCGAGACAAACGAGCCAATATCGTCACGGTTTCGGTGATATCTCGATTCAGGGGTTTTTCAAAATCGAATAAGATGGGTAAGTAGTTGTGTTTGCGCAGTTTATCCCTGATGGCGTCTAGGACAGCTTTTCTTTCAGAGGTAAAACGCCCAAGAATAAGGACGGCTTTTGTCGTGAGCGTGTTAATCACGTCGCGAATTTTGCCATTGTTCAGCAACAGATAGACAAATTGAGCGATCTCAAGGGTATCGACGGTGATGGTTGCTTCATTATCAGGGGTGATAATCAAGTTGTCTTGTTTTGCTTCCTGAAGGTTCACATTCCAGACGGCAGTTCCATAAACACGGCAGTTGTTCAATGTTGCACCAGTGAAGTTCGTTTCTATTAACAGAGCTCTACTGAGGTTTGTATCACTGAGGTTGACTTTGCTGAGGTTGACTTTGCTGAGGTTGACTCCACTAAGGTTGACTCCACTAAGGTTGGTTCCCCTTAGGTCGGCTCTACTGAGGTCGGTTCCGCTGAGGCTGGCACCACTGAGGTTGGCTCCCCTTAGATCGGCTCCCCATAGGTTAGCTTTGCTGAGGTTAGCTCCCCCAATACTGGCTTCGCTAAGGTTAGCTTTGCTAAGATTGGCTTTGCTGAGGTTGGCTCCCCATAGGTTGGCTCTGCTGAGGTTAGCTTTTCTAAGGTCAATTTTGTGGAGGTCAGTTTTGTAGAGGTTGACTTCACTAAGGACAGCTCCCTTTAGGTTGACTTCGCTGAGGTTGGCTCCCCTTAGATCGGCGCCCCAGAGGTTGGCTCCGCTGAGGTTGACTTTGCTAAGGTTGGCTCCCCTGAGGTCGGCTCTGCTGAGATCGGCTCCGCTGAGATTGGCAGAGTCGCTCAGTTCGTATTCGGTGGGGGTGCCGAAATCGGCCCCTCTGAAGGGATCCTCGATGAACCTGTAGAGGAAGGCTCCTCTTAGGTCGGCTCTGCTGAGGTTGGCTCCGCTGAGGTCATCAAAGCCAAGGCTGACTTCGCTGAGGTCAGGCTGAATTTCTGGAAACTGTTGTCTCCATCGGTTCCAAGCCTGTTCTCCTTTTTTGAGTAGATCAAGATGTTCCTGGTTTGCCACCCCTTTCCCTCCTTACTTCTTTGCGAGCGTTCTAGAGAACACGGGAGGTAGAGCGAAGCTCAAACCTTGCGGGGATACCTCCCCCCTCGTATTCTGAGCAGAAAAACACGCAGGTGGGTCCCTTTTTCGTTATCAAAAGTATATCACCTGGGGCTCTGGTAAAGTGTCAAAAAGTGGGTAAGTGGGTCCCACTTTCTTTGTCAAAAACAAGGCGTTAAGGAAAGGGCTTGTTAGCCGCAGAGTAGATAACTTCGGCACAGTTCCATTATCAGCAGAGTTTTTGGGACGATAGGACGATCAACTCTGCCGATAACACCGTCTGATAAAAATCGCTTATGTTTTTGTAATAGCTCTCTATTTTTTTCTGATAAATTTTCTCGCTTCGTTTCTACTTTTCAATATAAGTTCCAACGTCTCTCCTTTACGAATAAAAGTCTCTGCATCTTTAGGGTTTAGTTGAATAGACCGATCATATGCAGTCAGTGCCTCTTTATATCGCTTGAGTTCATAGAGTGCATTTCCTTTGCCTTTAAAAGCAGAAGAATAATGTGGATCAAGTTGTATAGCCTTTTCATAGGCCGATAGAGCTTCTTCGTATCTCTCAAGATCAACAAGAACATCACCTTTCAAGCAATACGTCCAATCCGAGGAGGGATCAAGTGTAAGAGATTGTTCATAGGCCGCAAGAGCTTCCTCCAAATCATCAAGCAGATACAATAAAAAGCCCTTTTTGGCTTGCATATAAGCATCGTTTGGATTAAGTTGAAGGGATCGTTTACAAGCTACTAATGCTTCCTCAAATCGCTCAAGATTTTCAAGAGCATAACTTTTACATCCTAGTGCATAAGCATCATCAGGCATAGCTTCAAGATAACGGTTGTAAACTGTTAGGGCTTCTTCATAGCGTTCTAACTCATCAAGTGTATTTCCTATGCTTAGGAACAAAAACGTATTATCAGGGTCAAGTTGTAACGCATGATTATAAGCTTCAAGAGCTTCTTCATAGCGTTCTAAATTAGTGAGAGCATTCCCTTTGAGGACATGCGCATAAGGATTGTTGGGGTCAAGTTGGGTTGCTTGCTCATAGGCATGAAGCATTTCTGTATAATGCTTTTCTGTTAAGTTACGACCGCTCGCCTTAACTTTCTTTGTTTCTCGATCTGCAACTTTACCAAGCTTTTTGACAATCGCATCAGCGATTGTTCGGGCGGTTTCTGGTGGCCAACTTAGGTAACTAATAGTAGGCGGGATACCAGGAATTTGGGTATCATCTAAACGAACTGGCAGAATATATTCCTCATGTTCAAGAAAAGCTCGTGCTTGAGCAGCTTCTCTTTCATGGTTCGTCCATAATTTAATGGCATAATGCTTGGAGATAAACATAACACAGTATCGTGCTTGGTTCTGATAAACTTCGGAGAGGTGCGTATAGAGGTTTTTCCCCCAGAGAGTATGCTTCTCATATATATCGAAAAAAATTTTTACTCCTCGACGACGTAAAATGCTCGCTAACTGATTTACATATGTGCGATCTTCCCCAGCGAAAGAAAGAACAACTTCATATGCATAATTTTTATCAGAAACCATTAATATTCCATCTTTTGATTTTTGATTATTGGATGAGATCGATTTATGGGAGTATAACACGTCAACAGCTTTATATCAAGGAGCTTTTTTCCATGTGTGATTGAGTCTGTAAAGTATTGTGTGAGTAGTATTTAATCAACTCTCATCTTTTGGGAAACAGGAAGAATGCGCCAATCGGTTTCAAAAATGCGCTGATGCAATTCCAATTCGACAATGGCAGAGAGGATACCTTTTTGCCGATCAGCATCGGCTTTGCTTGTGACTTGAAACGGCCAGTAGCCCACTGTACTTCCAGAGAGATGGGGGTGAAGAAAGTTTTGGGAATAGTTGACGACAATGCATACAGGCGGGGGTGGTTCACGAGAAACATGTGTGGTGTATGCTGCCCGTTGCTCAGGCCAACTCAACTCAAAACGTGTCTCCAATTCTCCTGAATTATTATCTTTCGGGCCAACCACTTGCATTTCACCTGTTCCCTGTAAAAACAAGTGGTTGGCTTCTTCAAGAATAGCAATAGCAACAGGTGTCAGAAGTTTAATACCTTTCAGGTAAAGTTCTTCTTTTGCCTTTCGGCTCTGTACTCCTTCATATGTGCCAGTACGCAAGTCTTGGAGATGTCGTAGGATATCGTCGGGGCGAAACGTCCCTCTGCCCTCTCGTCCCACGATCCAAGCATGGTGTGCCTCACAAAACCCTTTCACGGTGATCGGTCGCCATGTCCAGCTTGATCGGCGTGGGATGGGCTGCTGTCCCTTTGGAGAACATCACTCCGATGGCAAGGATAGTCACCCTTCCTTCAGAGTCTATCAGCCCAAACGGGTGGGTGGCTCCTGCTGGTACTGCTACGTGTGGGAGCACGGTGGCAATCTCTTTGATTTTCTCTGCTCCTGGCATGAGGAGAGCGCCAAGACGGTCTGGCATCGCATCCTCAGCGGAGAGACGTTCTGAATGCGGGTGTGCTGTGCTCTCTCCTGTGCTGTTACGGTCCCTTCTGTGGCAGGATTTCGGGTTGGAGGTCACGCAATAAGCGGTGAAGGGCTTTTTGGTAGGCGTCGTGCTGCTTCCAGTGCGAAAAGTCGGTGATGTATCGGGTATGCCGAACCTCTGAAGGCCATCCATCTTGCTCCATGTCCATGATCGCCGTATCGAGGCGAAGAGGGAAAAGCACCGTTCGTTTCACTTTCTGCTCTTTGGCCAGTGCCATTTCGACTTCATGTTCGACCCAGTGACTTCCAATGGAGTGTTGCGACAGCACTATTAGGAGCTTGTCGTAGAGACGAATAGACTCATCAATGCGGTGCCTGATCTTGTCTCCGGTCTTCAGGTCTTCAGGAGCAAACCAGCAGCGGACGCCGTTGTTTTGCAGATCGGCATACAACCGCTCGGCAAACTGGTGGTCTTTGCTGGAATAGCTGATGAAGCACGTGTAGTACTCGATGGGGTTCTGGACCAGGGAACGGGCATAGGTGATGAAGAGATCAGAGAGACCTGCTTTGCGCAAGAACACTTCTGGGATGTCTCCTTCTGAACGCATGAGGGTGTCTGTCCCGATAGTCGAAGGGCCACGATGATCTATGGTTTCCAATCCTTTCACGGTTCGCAGGTCAAGATCGCCAAAGATCGTCCATCCTGTGTGAGCTTGGCTGAGGTTGGCGTAGTTGAGGTTGGCGTAGCTGAGGTTGGCGTAGTTGAGGTTGGCGTAGCTGAGGTTGGCTCCGCTAAGGTTGGCTTGGCTGAGGTTGGCATAGCTGAGGTTGGCGTGACTGAGGTTGGCTCCGATGAGACCAGCTGCGCTGAGGTCGGCTCCGATGAGGTTGGCTCCCCTGAGGTTGGCTCCGCTAAGATTGGCTTCGCTAAGGTTGGCTTCTCTGAGGTCGGCGTCGCTGAGGTTGGCTTCTCTGAGGTTGGCTCTGATGAGGTTGGCTTTGCTGAGGTTGGTTCCGATGAGGTTGGCGTCGATGAGGTTGGCGTCGATGAGGTCGGCGTCGATGAGGTCGGCTCCGATGAGGTTTGGGCGTACTTCTTTGTGCTGTGTTCTCCATGTGTTCCAGGTGTCTACTCCTTGTCGGAGCAGATCAAGTTGTTGCTGGTCTGCCATCGTGTCTCCCTCCTTCGTGGTGCTCACATTATAGAGAGACACACGCCCATCTGCAAGTGCACATCGCCTTTGCTCGTGTTTCCTGGCTTATGGAAGGATGAAAAGGTGCTCACGTTCAAAAGGGCTTCTGATGCAATGGTATGATTAGGTGAAATGAAACGGGAAAACGTATGAATGGCGCGGAACAAGTAACACGCGCCATTCTATCTACATTGGTTCTCTTTGTATTTGTTCTATTCCCGACGAGTTTTTGAGCGCGATAAGTTCCTGGGCCTTCTTTTCAGCGGGTTGAATGATGTGTGTTTGAAGGGTCGCAAGTAAATCTTCAGGTGTCGTGTAGTGATGAATAGGAAGTACCCATGCACGGCCTATGCTCAGGTCTCGGAACAGCGCATACTCTCGGCTTGCTCGGTCTATTGGATGGAAGAGGGGAACGATAGGGATAACAAGGGTAGGCACAATGGTCGCCAATTCGTGTGGAACACTACTTGGGTCGGTGAGGTCGGCAATAATAAAGCGTGAGAGATGAGCAAGCGTCGTCGCAGTTTCTGTAAAGTTGCGGCTGTGTGGCTTCTCAAAGTCGAACAAGATGGGGAGATAGCCGTCGGTGCGGAGAACGTCTTTGATGGCATCGAGGATGGCTTTGCGTTCAGGGGTGAAGCGGCCAAGGATGAGCACGGCCTTTTTCGCAATGGTGTCGATAACATCTCGAATTTCATTATTATTGAGTAAAAGATAGATAAACTGAGCTATCTTGAGATTATCGACGGTAATTGTTGGTTCACCATCAGCAGTGATGACTAAATTTTCCTGTTTGGCTTCGTCCAGTTGCACATTCCAGACCGATATCCCATAGATGGTACATTGAGTCAAGATAGCACCAGTTAAATTGGTTTCAACTAATGTCGCTCGGTTGAGGTTGGCTTTGCTGAGGTTGGCTTTGCTGAGGTTGGCTTTGCTGAGGTTGGCTCCGCTGAGGTCGGCTCCG
>WNFI01674259.1_pt1 | contig 12851 bp, 13 predicted proteins | sample 5400471 | NCBI WGS metagenome assembly WNFI01 (sample SAMN13153348, study PRJNA577476) | soil metagenome | isolation source: 100 cm saprolite on Douglas fir-dominated hillslope | place: USA:California | collected 2013-09-17
AGTCTGCGAATCAAGCCGAGTGCAAGGTCGATGTGTGCCAGCGCCGCGCCGGCGGTAACGAACGCGCCCGAGGTCACCAACATGCGAGATTCGTCCAGTCTGATGTTCGAATAACGCTGACGAAACAGCGGTGCAAGCCACCAAGAAGTGGTCGCGTCATGCCCGTCGAGAAGCGTGCTGTCGGCGAGAACGAACGTGCCCGTACATGCGGCGCCGATCCATGCGCCGCCCCGCGACCACTCGCGTAGCACGCCCCCGGCATCCGCGACATCGCGGTGAAGCAATCGCTCCACCAGTGTCGAAGGCATTTTCTCGCCCAGCGCGGGCAATAGCACGGCGTCAGGATCAGGTGCTCTTGCCGTCGCAACCAGCGGGACGCTGAACCCTTGGGCGGTGTGCACTCGGCGCCGCACGCCTACCAGGGTGACGTTGATGGCTGCTGTGGGGGCGTCCATCGTGGTCGCCAGTTCGTTGGCGGTTCCGAGCGTGTCGAGCAAGGCCGACAGCCCTAAATCGAACGAACCCTGCAACGCCAGCACGAGAACATGCATGGCGAGAACAATACCATATTCGACGCTTTCGCCACTCGTCGGCTCGCCGCCAATGGCCGAGACTGCACTCCCTGTTAACAAAGGAGAGAAGCTCATGGTCAAAGTCGCATTGCTGGTTCGCTTGGAAGCAAAGCCCGGAAAGGAAACCGCCGTCGCAAAGTTCCTGGAGGGCGCACTGCCACTCGCCAATCAGGAGAGCACTACGCCCGTGTGGTTCGCTTTGCGATTAGGGCCGTCCTCGTTCGGGATTTTTGATGCATTTCGCGATGACGCGGGCCGTAAAGCCCATCTCGCGGGTCCCATCGCCGCTGCGTTGATGGCCAACGCAACGGAGCTACTCGCTCAGCCTCTGCAGATCGAGCAGGTCGACTTATTGGCGGTGAAGCTACCGAAGTAGTGAGACCGGAACGCCAGCCGCGCTCCAGGATGCAATAAATAACAGCTCTTCTTGGTCCTCTAGCCATGCACAAACAAATGGATGTGACGGACCGGTCGCGGTTTTGGTGCGCACGGTTGGCTTTGGTGCGTTTGCTCGCCGACTTCTGGAACTCGCTGGCTCACAGACTGGCCTGGCCCTATGTGGAATTGATCATCCGTCTGTGGATCGCAAAACTCTTTTTCTTCTTCGGCATACAGCAGCTCATGCATTGGACGGCGGCCCTGGTCGATGAGGAGAATCCGTTCCCGCTGCTCGCGCCGATCGTATCGGCATACCTGAGCACGGGCGCCAACCTGCTCTGTGCGATTCTGCTGGCGCTGGGGGCCATGACGCGCTATGCGTCGTTGCCTCTGCTGATACTCGCGGTCATCGCGCAATTCCGCTTCGAGCCCTTCGACACCCAGCTGTTTTGGATCGCGTTGTTTTGCTGGTATGTCATCCATGGCGCCGGGCCAATTTCGCTGGACCATTTGCTGCGTCGCGGCCTGGCAGACAGCGCGATTCCACTCGTTCCACGCGCGATTCGATTCTCGCAATGGCTGAGGTCTTCCGGCACACCGTGGTATCTCACAGTATTGCGTCTATGGCTGGGCGCCGCGCTCGTAGTCGCCGCCTCGGCGGGCGCGCGGCTGTCACTGGGCGCCGACGCGGAGCGGTGGTTGCCGCTCGACGTCGCCATGCGTCTGCCAATGATGGCCGCGCTGGTGGGCGGTGTTGCCTTGATGATGGGCGCCGGTACGAAATATATTGCCTCGCTGTTGCTGCTCGGGCTATTCGCGTTTTCGGTGGTCGATCCGCGGCTAAGCGATTCGATCTACCTGCTGATGCTCCTTGCCATACTCGCCGTCCATGGGGGAGGCGTGCTGGCGATCGACGCTCTCGCGAGGCGGTGGCAGAGTCGCCTTTTTTCTATTCCGAGTAGTGGCGAACTGGCTTCGCGGAATTGGCCCCGAGTGGTGATCGTCGGTGCCGGCTTTGGCGGCCTGCGGTGCGCTCAAGCACTCAAGGGCGCCAAGGCGGCGGTTACTTTGATCGACCGAAACAACTTTCATCTGTTCCAACCGCTGCTTTATCAGGTCGCTACCGCCGCGCTGTCGCCGGGAGACATCGCTATGGCGACCCGGCAAATCTTCCGAGATGCCCCCGCGACGCGGCTATTGTTAAGTACGGTCACCGGGATCGATACGGAGAAGCGCCTGGTGCTCACCGAACGCCGTGAAATTCCGTACGACTACCTGGTGCTTGCCACGGGCGCGACCCATAGCTACTTTGGCAAGGATGAGTGGGCACGCCACGCGCCGGGACTCAAACACGTTGAGGACGCCCTCGAAGTCCGCCGACGGATTCTGACTGCCTTCGAGCGCGCCGAGGAGAGCGAGAATGAGTCGGAGAAAGCGGCGCTGTTGACCTTCCTGATCGTCGGCGGCGGCCCAACGGGTGTGGAGCTCGCGGGCGCCATCGCGGAATTGGCTCGCTTTGGATTAAATCAAGACTTCAGGACCTTCAACCCGGCCAATGCACGCATCATCCTTGTACAAGCGGGCGCGCGACTGCTGCCGACTTTCGCCGAGCGCCTGTCGGGTGTTGCGCAGCGCGCATTGGAGAAGTTGGGCGTGGAAATCCGGCTCGCAAGTCGCGTGAATCATATAGACGAACAGGGTGTTGGGGTCGACGGCGAACGGATCGAGGCGCGCACGGTTCTATGGGCAGCGGGCGTCGCAGCATCGCCCGCCGCGACCTGGCTGAAGGCGCCGTCGGATCGGGCGGGTCGCATTGTCGTCGGCGAGGATCTACGCGTGCCCGGGATGGCCAATGTATTTGCGGTCGGGGACACGGCGGCCAGCAACGCTTGGAATGGCCAACCCGTTCCTGGACTAGCACCGGCCGCCAAACAGGGGGGCGCGTACGTCGCCAAGCAGATCCGAGCCCTCATCGAGGCTCGAGCCCCTGTGCCGGCGTTCCGCTATCGACACCTCGGCAGTCTCGCCACCATCGGCCGCAAGGCTGCCGTGGCGGATTTTGGCGCTTTGAAACTGTGGGGCGCACCTGCTTGGTGGCTGTGGGGCGTGGTGCATATAGGTTTCATGCTGGGCATTAGAAATCGCGTTGCTACCCTGCTCAACTGGTTCTGGTCCTATCTTAAGTTTGGCGGTGGCATCCGCTTGATCACAGGCGATAAGGCGTAGGGTGCTGCGCGGGTTATGAGCCCGGCACATATTGGCCTTGACAGGTCTTAGAGTACGGTCGTACTCTTATGACATGCGGTACTCACCGGAACACAAAGCGCGGAGCCACGAGAACATTCTTTCCGTGGCCGCTCGCGCTTTCCGCGAGCACGGCGCCGACAGCAGCGGCATCGGGACAGTGATGAAAAAGGTGGGCCTGACGAAAGGGGGCTTCTACCGGCATTTCGAAAGCAAGGACGACCTGTTCGTCGAAGCGGTCGCACGGGCATTCGAAGAGATGGGAAGCGGCATGCTGAAAATTGCAAAGTCCGCGCCCGAAGGTCAGGCGTTGCGGGCCATCATCGAACACTATCTAAGCGCACGCCACGTGAATTCGCCGGGAATGGGTTGTGTGTTCTCCGCCCTCGGGTCAGAGGTCGCACGAAAGCCCCTGTCCGTGCGAAAACGGATTGAGGCGTCGCGAGAAGCGTATCGTGAGCGGCTGCTGCCATTTGTTTCTGGTCAGACCCGAGAAGAAAAAGTGGCGAAGTGTCAGCTGTTGTTCCCCAGCATGGCTGGAGTGCTGACTGCGGTCCGGATGGCCTCGTCCCCTCAAAGTCGTGAGCAGATGTTGATGGAGGCGAGGAGCTTTTTCATAAAGTGCTTTGCTGAAGAGTAATTTTTTGTCTCCCATCAGCGCAGCAGTGATTCTCCTCGCGATAGCGCTGCCGCAGGAAGGGAACCGGCAGGTCGGAAAGAACGTCAATGAGGGGGTACCTTGATGATCCTTGTACAAATCGCGACAGCGATGGCAATCGGCGCCTACGTTGTCCTATCAAAAGATGCGCAGCATAAGCGCCTTGATGCGACCCCTCGCGAGTCGTTACGGCGTCAGCACTCGAAATCCAGACTCCATGTCTCATCGATAAGATTGGGTCCGCAATTATCGTGCGGATGTTCTGCAGTCTTTTTGAAGCCTACGCGGCTGTAGATCCGGCGTGCAGCAGATAAGCTCTTCTGGGTCCAAAGTACTACTTTACGGTAGCCCGCATCGCGCGCAAATTGAACGCATTCATTGACAAGTCGGCTCCCCAATCCACATCCACGAGCTGCAGGATCGACGAGGAGTAAGCGAAGCTGTGCCGTTACGTTGTCCTTTGCCACCAAGAATACGGAGCCAAGACGTTGACCATTGCGCTCGGCGATCCAGCATGCTTCGCGCTTCGAATCAAGTTTATCGATAAACTCCGCGACGATCTGTGCGACCAGCGCTTCAAAACGCTCGTCCCACCCTTGTTCCTCTGCGTACAATTCACCGTGGCGCGCGACCACCCACCCCATATCACCTGGGCGGCGTGAACGAAGGATGATTTCCGCTGGATTGAATTGATGGCTGAACGCACTTTCGATTGCCTGCATTCCGTTGATCACCGATTGCAGCCCTGCCTCATCCAATGTCGACAGCATCTCGGTGACCTGGAGTTGAGACTTCTGATTGAGTTTCGCAAAGCGTTTTCGTCCGGCGGAGGTCAGCTGAAGGTGACGCCGTCTTGCGTCTTTCGTCGCCACGTGTTGCGAAAGAAGTCGTTGCAATAGACCAAGGCGGCGCGTGTAGTTGCGATTGAACGCCCGTACTAATTCAATTTGCTTGGCGGACACCGGCACGTTTTTCCCCTCCAGCGAAGAGTATTTTCGATCATATAGTTGCCGGAGTCAACTATAATTGTTGATCGGCGGTGTCCTGGTAAATACCCAGATTTTTGTATATTTTGCCACGTGCGACTCTTCGAGCGGTCTGTCCAGGTGAATCTTGTCATTGCGATCGAGTTTCGGTAAATTTGCACATGACGCGTCAGCCGAAAAACCCACGTCAAACTAAATCGATCGTATAGAAAGTTTCAAATACTTAAAAATGGCGAAGCGCGACAGGCTGTGCATTTCGTTGTAGGACACGATTTCGGCGGATCGCGCGGGGCTTCATGCTCTTTTCAGCCCTCGCCCCTACCGAGCAGGTGAACGCCAGAATCAGTGGCCCTGCACTGTAGCCATTGGGCTTGTGTCGGTGCCTCTGCAGGCGAGTACACCGTCGGCGTTCCGCCACATTAAAGTTGAGGTGTTCGTGAAGGAGAACGTCAGTCCAAAAGCACCGGCACCGGAGATTGCGACGACCACCGACCGGAACATCGAGGTCCCGCTCGAACCGAGCTTTTCTGCGGACTTAAACCTCCGTGCCTTGCGCGAAAGCAAGGAGCGTTATCGCACTCTGTTCGAACTAGCGCCCGTTGCCGTCTATTCCTGTGATGCCGCAGGTGTCGTCCGCGAATACAATCGCCGCGCAGCAGAGCTGTGGGGCCGCGAACCGGAGCCGGGGGACACCGACGAGCGTTTCTGCGGCTCGTTCAAAATGTACCGCCCGGATGGTAGTTACATGCCGCACGAAAAATGCCCGATGGGCGACGTGCTGTGCGGCAAGGTGCCCGGCGTGCGTGATGGGGAAGTGCTGATCGAGCGACCCGATGGCTCACGGGTTATCGTCATTGTGAATATTGCTCCCCTGACAGACGACCAGGGAAAAGTCACCGGAGCGATCAATTGCTTCTACGACGTAACCGAACGCCGGAACTTCGCGCGCGAGCGCGAGACGCTGCTAGCCAATGAGCGCGCGTCGCGGATGGAGGCCGAGGAGGCTAACCGCTCAAAAGACATCTTCCTCGCCACACTCAGCCACGAGGTGCGCACGCCTCTCAACGCGATGCTGGGGTGGGCGACGATCTTGCAGAAAAAGCAATGTACCGAGCAAGAAGTTCGGGAAGGGGCCGAAGTCATCGCACGCAATTGCCGGGCGCAAGCGAAGTTGCTTGAGGACGTGTTGGAGGTATCACGCATCGTCACTGGCAAGCTGCGGCTCGAGGTCAAGCCGTGCGCCCTTGCATCGGTCATCCATGCCGCGATTGAGGTCGTGCGACCCGCGGCAAATGCCAAGCAGATCAACGTGACGGCAGCTATTGACCCAAGCGCCAGCCCCTCGGTTTGCGACGACGTGCGTATTCAGCAAGTCGTCTGGAATCTGCTGTCCAATGCAGTCAAATTCACGCCGAAGGGCGGATGCGTACGAGTCGTGCTGGATCGCGAAGAGTCCCACGCGCGCATCTCGGTGAGCGACAATGGGCAGGGTATCGAGATTGGCTTGCTCCCGTACGTCTTCGACCGTTTCCGACAGGCCGACAGCAGCACGCGGCGAAAGCTCGGTGGGTTGGGACTGGGCCTTTCTATCGCCAAACATATCGTAGAACATCACGGTGGGACGGTGGAGGCCCGCAGCGACGGCGAAGGGCGCGGAGCGACGTTCGTCGTCCGCCTGCCCGTTCACGCAGTCCGGATTTCCTCTGGACCGGCTGATGTAGATCCGTCGGAGGGCGAGCAAGCCACATGTGAGAGACGGGAGCGAATAGGGCCGGATATACGTCTGTGTGGCGTACGCATCCTGGTGGTGGATGATGAAGCGGATGCCCTGCATCTGGTCGGCAAAGTGCTGGCGGAGGCGGGGGCGAGCATCACGATGGCAGGCAGCGTGCGTGCGGCCATGGCGGCAGTCGAGAGGGAAGTGCCTCATGTTCTGATCAGCGATCTGGGGATGCCAGAGGAAGATGGTTTCGATCTGATCCAATGGGTACGTGGAGGGGGTCACACGGTGGAACAGCTCCCTGCCGTGGCGTTGACGGCCTTCGCCAACAAGGGACACGAGCGCAGAGCGCTCCTGGGCGGGTTTCAGATTCACGTCCCAAAACCTGTCGATCCAGATCACCTGATCGCAGTGGTTGCCAGACTAGCCGTACGACAGCATTCGTCGCGCCAGGGATTAAACGGAAGTACTGCAGCAAGTAACTAGCCCACGGGCAAATTCGAGCAGGTCGGCGAGTGACACCTTCTTCCCGCCGGTCTGTGCGTGATTGAAGTCCCTTTGGATACCCTTGATCATCATAGTTATATAACATGTTGATTTTATTTATATAGCCGTCGGGACGAAACCGAAATTGCACGAAAAAGACCGGGAATTTATTGAGTTTCCGATCTCGGGTTTGGTCCCGTCTAATTGCTGCTTCGCACGCCGACTGCTTTGCGATGGCGCTGGCTTTACATCTCCCGGGCGCTGGCTATATATTCCCAACCGAACTCACTGCCGAGAGCGCTGTCTCTTTTGACTCGGATGGTGCGGGCTTCCGCACTACCTGCTCAGCCCTGACGCTGCACGCCACCGTGCCGATCTCAGCGAAGCCACCCTTGAACAGTTGGCCAAGCACGCTCGAGTTGCATTGCCCGGTCCCCGTCTCAGAGGTGCTGAAGGTCATGACACAAGTCGAGGCGACCGCAGCAACGTTTTCAGCGCTGAATCTGGCGTCGCCGCAAATCGCGACCGTTGGTGTGTGTTGCGCAACGGGAGAGCGAATTTATACTGCCTCGCTCGAGCAGATAGAATCGTTCGGTACCCTGCACGAGTATGCAGCCGACGACACCATCTACCACCAACACGAAACCGCCGATCACTGGTATCTCATCGTGAACGGAGCCGCCCGGAAATGTGCGCAAATATCGGATGGCCGCCGGCAAATCATGGACTTTCTGCTGCCGGGGGACCTGTTTGGTTTTGAAACAGCCGCCAGGCGCAAATGCTCGGTCGAATGCGTCGCAGCAGATACGACGGTGGTTCGTTACCAACGTCAGCGGATGGAATCACTCATGGAGACCGATCCACGGTTGGCACGACGGGTTCGCGATATCGCATTCGGCTCGCTAGATCGCTTGCAGTCCCGGATGATCCTCCTAGGCTGCAGCCGTGCGCTGGAGCGGGTGTGCGGCTTTTTAATTGAGATGGCGCATCGGGCGCAAATGGGCATCGAAGGAACAGTCACCCTGCCGATGTCTCGATACGACATTGCAGATTACCTCGCGATCGCGGTGGAAACGGTGAGCCGATCCCTGACGACGTTAAGGTCCGAACGGGTCATCACGTTTTTCGACGCGCGGCACTTTCGCGTCGTCAATCGCCAGGCCCTTGAAGCGCATGCATGCCGATGAAGGCATCGGTGGATCCACTTGATGCGCATCAAGGCGGCGAACCTCCTTCGAGGATAGTGTCAGCACCGGTTCACGAGCGTACAAGGAAAGTGTTGTGTATTCCCAATCATCGGAGGATCCCATGATGGATAGTGAATTCATGAAAGATATCGAGGGTGAATCCCGCTTGGATGCGTGCGTCGATGCCATCAACATTGCCGTCGAAAGGCTTCGGGAAGAACTTCCATATTCATCGCAATTCATCACGGTGATGGTCAGGGACGGTTGGCTCGCGCTTCACGGGACGCTCGAGTGGAATTATCAGCGTGACACGGCGGAGAAGATCGTGCGTGCGCCGCTCGGTGCTATCGGATTCTCGAACGACATTGCACTCAGGCCGGCAGTCGCCGCGAGCGACATCAAGCGCGAGATCGCGGAGGCCTTGAGGGGCAGTGTCGAACTCGATATGAAACGAATTACGATCGACAGGGTCGGGCCGAAAGTAGCGCTGCGGGGCAACCTACGAACTTGGGCGCAGCCTACCGAAGCAGAAAGAGCGATTAGTTAGTCGGCCGGCGGCCGCGATGGTTCAATGCACCGATACCCGGTCGGTGCCTGACTGAATGAGCAGCGCGGCGTACAGCAATGCAAACCCTTGCATCGTTGCCAAATAATTCTCATGCGCGGATGCGAAGTAGTGGGCCATCTGCAGCAGCTCGGGATTGCCGCCCTCGAGCTGTAGTATTGCGTCGTTTACGAAGGTTTCGGGGCTGCTCTCATCGATCGCAGCCACGATCGCGGCGCGTGTTTGCGCCGTGACACGCGGCAGCGGATTGAGTAGGGCGAGTGCGCCGGGAGTTTTCGTCAGCGGATGATCCGGCGATGCTTGCGCGATCAGCAATCGATAAAACATGCAGAACCCACCCATGATGCGCTTCGGATCGCTAGCATCGCCGGCGCAGTTCGTGGCCATGAACAGCCATTCGGGATTGTGCTCCCGCAAATGCGCCAAGATTTCTGCGATACATGCATCGGGGCCTAGCTCATCGAACTCTCGAGCGATTTGCTCTCGCGTCGACTCCGCGACCCGGGGCAACCTGCTCATTTCACCTCCCATTCCAGTTCATGATTACCAGTGCGGACGCGTTCCTGTGCCGCGACTGCCAGCTAATAATACGCCTATCGCAACGCTTCAATACCCGACTAGGACGGGCGAGATTCGCGAACAGATGGCCGCCGTTGAGGATGAATTGACGGCGATCAAGGCGGCTTTCGTCGAGAGCCTCATCATCTCATTCGGCACCGGGGGCGCGCGCTCGCTGGAGCGCCCGGCTTCCCAAATTCTATGGTTATTGAAGGAGAGATGAATCATGAAAACCGACAGCGAAGTGAAACGCGACGTAGAAGACGAAATCAAGTATGACCAGTACGTTGATTCCACTGATATTGCCTTATCGGTCAAGAACGGCGTAGTGTCCCTGACGGGATACGCGTGCAACTACAGCCAGAAGTTGCAGGCGGAAGCGGATGCCAAGCGGATCAGCGGCGTCATGGCGGTGGCGAATGACCTCGAGGTTCGGCTTGCTTCAATCGATGCGAGACCGGACCCGGACATAGCGCGTGATCTGGTCGCGCAGCTAAAGTTTGAGCTGCCTTTTTCGCACGAAAAAATCAAGAGCGTAATCAAGAGTGGGTGGGTCACACTCGATGGCAGCTTGGAATGGAACTATCAACGCACCGATGCAGAGAATACCGCACGGCATGTAAAGGGCGTGCTTGGGGTCACAAATCTCATAAAACTATCTCCTCGCGTCAGTCCAACCGAGGTTAGATCGAGGATTGAAGGTGCGCTAAAGCGCAGCGCGCAGCTCGACGCCAATCGCATTACTGTCGAGGCGAATGGCGGGGACGTGGTGTTGCGCGGCAGCGTTCGGTCATGGGCGGAGCGCGCAGAGGCCGAGCGCGCAGCATGGCTGGCACCGGGTGTCACAAAACTGGAAAACAATATCGTCATCAACTACTGAGGGCTTGCTGCCGGTGGTAGAAACGCGTGTTTTCTGCCGCCGGCGTCCTGACATCGCGCGTACGGCAACGTCAAATCGTTGCCAGTGGACCGGCATTGTTTCGAATCGATTGCGGCGCTTCGCCGTAGGCCCGAATGAACGCGCGGCGCATGCGCTCCCTGTTTCCAAAACCCGCTTCCCGAGCAACGCTGTCGACAGGAAGCCTGCTCTGTTCGAGCAGCAGCTTCGCCGCTTCGAGTCGCAGTGTCTCGAGAGCCTTGGCCGGCGAGGTGCCGGTCTCGGATCGAAACACGCGTGTGAACTGCCGCGGGCTGAGGCAAGCGACGCGCGCAAGATCCTCGATTTCGAGCGGTATTCGAAGGTTCCTTTTCGCGTAGGCTAGGGCCGTCTGAATGCGATCGGCTTTGGCATCAAGATCCAACAATGCAGAATGCTGCGATTGGCCACCCGCCCGGCGGTGGTGCATCACCAAACCTCTGGCCACTGTCCGAGCCAAATCGGTTCCGTAGTCGCTCTCGATCATACCCACAGCCAGATCAGCTCCTGCAGACATGCCCGCCGACGTCCAAATCTGCCCGTCTGCGATGAAAATCTTGTCCATGTCGACCTGGCACTTCGGGAACCGCTCCTGCAATCGCTGCGCGTAGCGCCAATGAGTCGTTGCCCGACGACCGTCGAGCAGCCCGGCATCGCCGAGCACAAATGCACCTAAGCAAACTGATGCGAGCCTTCTCGTTGATTTAGCCGCCTGCCGCAGGTAACTCGCCGCCGCAGGCGATGTTGGGAGCACCTCGATACCGCTCCCCACCAAGATCGTGTCAAATTCATCGTCGCCAATCGCCTTCGTGGAAACATCGATTCCGATGGAATTGCGGAGGAGCCCACCTTTTTCAGACAGGACTTGGAGATCGTATAAAATCTTTCCTGACCTCTTGTTAGCGACTTCGAAGGCTGAGAGAGTCCCAAGAGACATGACCTGAAAGCCGGGAAATACGAACAGTCCAATCTTGCGCATAACGCCTCCATGGCCTGAATTGTGGCATGTCCGGCGTTTACAACGGCAACATGGCCAACCGGGGCCCATTCGCGATGGCCCGAAAGGTGGCATCTATGACCTCCCGGATGTCAACGGAGGCCAGTATCGTCGGCTCCTGACTCCTTGGAGCAAGAATGTAGTGCTCGCGACCGGACAATTAAGGGTGGCACATGGCCTTCTCAATCAAGGTTAACGGCGCTGGTCATCGCCTCGACGTCGATGGGGATACGCCACTACTGTGGGTCCTGCGCGACGTACTCGGCATGACCGGCACGAAGTTTGGCTGCGGCATGGCCTTGTGCGGCGCCTGCACGGTCCATCTGAACGGGGTCCCGATCCGCTCTTGCGTGACTTCAGTGGAAAGTATCGGCGACAAGGAAATCACGACCATTGAAGCCATCGGCGCCACCGCCGCTGGCCACAAGATCCAAAGAGCCTGGCTCGATCTGGAGGTCGTCCAATGTGGCTACTGCCAATCGGGTCAGATTATGAGCGCAGCTGCACTTCTGGCGCACAATCCGCATCCGAGTGACTCAGCCATTGATGCGGCGATGTCCGGAAACATATGCCGCTGCGGCACCTACGCGCGTATTCGTGCAGCCATCAAACACGCTGCAAACCTGCCCGCAGCGAACGGGAAGGAGGGCTGACCATGCTCATCGATCGACCATGCGCCGCGGCAAACGGGATGTCCCGCCGAGTCTTCCTCAAGGCAGGTGTTGCATCGGGCGGCGGGCTCCTGCTGGGCATTGCGCTGCCCGCATTCCGCGGCGATCCCGCGGCAGCCGGATCAAGCGTCTTTGCGCCAAACGCCTTCATTCGCATCGATAGCGACGGATCCGTGACATTGATCATGCCTCATGTGGAGATGGGGCAGGGTACCTACACCTCCATACCCATGCTCATTGCTGAGGAGTTGGAGGTGGCCTTGACCCGGGTGCGCCTGGAACATGCGCCGCCGGATGAGAAGCGCTACGGCAACCCGCTTCTCGGCGGCGTGCAGGGCACGGGCGGATCCACCGCCATTCGAGCGGTGTGGGAGCCGCTGCGGCAAGCGGGCGCGACGGCGAGGGTAATGTTGATTGCTGCGGCGGCCAAGGGCTGGAGGGTGGATCCTTCCTCGTGTCACGCGGAGCGTGGCGAAGTCGTTCATCAGGCAAGCGCGCGCCGGATCAATTATGGAGCGCTTGCCGGAGCTGCAGCGCAGATGCCGGTTCCCGAGAAGGTGGTGCTGAAACGTCCTGAAGAATTCAAACTGATCGGCACTCCGGCCAAGCGCCTTGACACTCCGTCGAAGGTTAACGGAACGGCCATCTACGGAATTGATGCCAGACCACCGGGATTGAAATTTGCAACACTCGCGCAGTCGCCCGTGTTCGGCGGGCGGCTGAAGAGTGTCGACGACGCGGCGGCCAAGGCAGTCGGCGGCGTTCGTCAGATCGTACAGCTGGATGATGCAGTTGCCGTGGTCGCGGACCACATGGGTGCGGCCAAGAAAGGCCTCGCGGCCTTAGTTATTCAATGGGACAACGGACCGCACGCTACCTTGAGCACCGAGGATATCGCGCGTGAGCTTGAGAA
>WNFI01066139.1_pt1 | contig 12848 bp, 12 predicted proteins | sample 5400471 | NCBI WGS metagenome assembly WNFI01 (sample SAMN13153348, study PRJNA577476) | soil metagenome | isolation source: 100 cm saprolite on Douglas fir-dominated hillslope | place: USA:California | collected 2013-09-17
TCACCTTATCTATCAAAGTACGCTGTCCGCAGCATGCCAGTTGCAATCGCTGTGAGGCACGTCGGTTTCTCGAGCAGTCGTTTCTCCAGCGTATCCACTCCTGATGCTGCAAGGTGGGATGAGCTTGCCTCATTTAATGGAGACAGAGGAGTACATTCCTAGTTCTTCTGCTTCGCAAAATCGAGGCAAGTTCAATTTGACTTGCCCTTGTAGTTTGGAGACAAGAGCAAAACGTATGCTACTGTTGGGTTGTGGGATAAGTATAGCGGGATATGGGGGGCTACTCAAGAGGAATAGTACATGAGCTATCTCGTCTGATATATCATTGGAGACCAGATCACTTCCTTATAAAGATGATTTGGTATCGATGATAACAGCGGGTTAGACATTCGCTGCTCACCATTCACAACCAGGTAAAGTCGCTTTCTTGCCCGTGAGATACTCACGTAGAGCCTTCGTTTATAAGTGAGAAGGTTTCTAGGATTGGGAAGGCCTCCCAGATAATCAGCACCGAGCAGGAAAACTGTATCGAATTCTTCACTCTTCGCGTGGTCGATCGTCGTCACGATCAAACCTGTATGCTTTTGCCCCTCCTCCAGGAAAGAAAGATGATGTTTTATTTCCGCAACTGCTGCCGATATGGTCATGTGCCGAATTTGGTTTAGCACTTTCTCCACATCATCCTTTTTCTGCTCCTCCTCGGCAAGCACCGCAAAAGGGCCGTCATCAATGGCCCGGAGATCTTCTTCGACCTAACTAACAAAACTGTCCGGTTGGAAGCGTGCTATCACTGCCAGGTGTCTCTGAAGTGCGGACTCTTGCTCTGAAGTGACGTTTGCCCTTCTAAGCGCTTTCTCATGCCGGAGTACCTTGATCAATGGAACGTTCGCTTGTCGGGCGATCTCCTTCAAGATTTGCACGGAGTTGACCGTTACCTTTATGCAAAGAGAAGCTGTTTGAGGACAGCGTATTTATGACAGGAGCTTCATCCGGTCTTAGGGGTACGGACCTGTATGACCGCCTTGGCATATAACACACAACGATTTGTGGCCTTTGTTTCACTCTTGCCTCAGTGTTCTTTTTTGCAGAGACTAAAGAGGAATCTTATGCCCTGCGGCTCTTAGAGGTATGGGATGTAGTAAGAGGTTTCTCTTCTTCCTCTGGATCAAGCCAGCGTCTGAAGGTACCCATTTCACGTTTTGGTTGTAGGTACATCGCACAAATGCGAATCACCTGATCAGGTGCTACCTTTTGCAGGTGGCACCATGCCTGGATACAGGCATCACTCCAGCGCTCGACAAGATCAGCATCAATGATCGCGGTTGGGGTGCCCTCCTGGCATGCGATGTGGTCGAGGATCACCGATATATCTTTGTGCGTAGGCATGAGGCGCTGGCGATTGATATCGTAGAGAGGCCAGTAGTGTTTCCCGTTATGCCAGAGCAAGACATACATCAACGGCTTGTTTCCATCATACTCCATCGCGCTAATGATATCATCTGGAATCGCCTGTGCTACCTTCTTGAAGGGTTCGAGAACCGCCGCGTGGTTGAAGCTTTTGGACACTTCCAGCTTCTCTACCTGATCGATCTGGATTTCTCCGAGGTTAAACACGGAGATGCCTGCCGCAAGGTTGGCCATATGAATGACCTGCTGAATTTCAGTGGCTATTGTCGGTAGATCGAGGATACTGGTTGAGTCTTCGTGACGCTGGATCAGCTTCGCTGAACGCCGGAAAAGTCCCTGCGATATGCGTCTGTATTGCACGTCGCCAGACTGTTTGGGGATGAGGGTGTACAGCTTCACGGTGCGAGGCGAAGGAAAGAGACGCAACACACGCCCTGCCCGCTGCGTTGGCTCAATTGGTGTCCACGCCAGGTCGTAGTTGATGACCGTTTGAGCAGTTTGTAAATTGACCCCAACGCCAAATGCGTCTGTAGTGAGCAACACATTGTACTTTTGATCCTCGATGAGCGGCGTCGTGCTTGGATCGAAATCTGCCAGGAGCCGGGAGATATCGCGATCACTTTTGTGTTGGGGTCTCCCTGTTTTAGTCTTCTTTTGGGATTGCCTATCTGATTGTTTGACAGTACAGGCGACTTTGAGTGATGGAACAAGTGTTGCCAGAGCCTGCTCCAGGTAGACGACGGTCGCTAATTGTTCGGAAAAGACGATTACTTTCCCACCGTTCCCACACAACTGGTCCAATTCAGTACACAACCACCGTAATTTCGCATCCTCGGCAACGGTCAAATTTCTGAGTTGATCGAGGATAGGCTCGAGCGCTTTTTGTTGCTCCTCAGGCGAACGGACATAGCTGACATTGTACGTTTCCCGACCAACACCCAGCACATTAGCGATCACTTCATGCAAAGCCCATGGCGAACTTCCCCAAGCGACACGGAGCGTTCTCTCGATGCTGGTGCGTACCTTCCATGTCCAGGGAGGAGCATCTACAGCGAAGTAGCCATTATCCAATGCCTGAACGATCTCCCGTTCCAGTATCGGCACAACATCGACACGGTAGAGTTGCACATGCGGAATGTAACGACGTTCGCCGTGAAAGTCAATAGAGATGCTATCTCCTTCGACACTCCCATAATACTTAGCGACGTGAGGAGTCGTAATCACAGAACCCACCGGTGAATCCTTCAGTTTCTGAAGCTTGTCAATCCTCCAGGGTTTTGGGTCAAAGTATCCTTCTAATGTCGGCAAAACCTGTAGAGATGCCGTATGTGGAAGTAGATAGAGTTGATTGTTGATGTTTTCGACGTCTGTAGAATACGGCGTACCTGTTAACAAAAGTACCTTGCATTGACTGCGCTGAATGACGGGAACTAAACGCTGGAAGGCTCGACGCTCCTCCATCTGTCTATCCGAAATATCTTTCCTATACCGATTTCTGAGTTCGTGGCTTTCATCAATAATGATGAGCCACTGATCATCTATACTCGCCAGTCTTTCTTCCAGCTCATCAACCGCCTCCCAATGTTGCTCAGGACTTGCATCGAGTACCTGGTGGATAAAGTAATCACATGGGAGCCCCGCACTTGCCAGTCGCTTTCTCCACTCTTTCTTGACAGCCTTGGGACCAATCACCATCACATTGAGTATTTCCCCATGCTCATGCAAGCGAAGCGCGATATCCGTTCCTATGACTGTTTTCCCTAACCCGGTTGACGCAACGACCATAGCCCCTCGAGTTTCTTCAATCTGGCGCAATGCGCGAGCGATGACCACATTCTGGTAACCGACAGGTTGCTGATAAGATGTCCGTTGCAGGCTCGTCTCAGCTAAACTCTTCATGGCATCGAGCGTTTTAAGATAGACCTCCCAGGGGCGGGCCATTTGTAGCCATTTGAGCAGCGCCTCAATCAGCTCTTGACTGATGTTTATACAGCCTGGGTGATAGAAATACTCATTGTACTTCTGTACCAGATCAGCCACTTTTGCCGGATCCTCGATCACGTTTCCCGCCTCAATCGCTTCCATCAGTCCCCGTCCAGTCATGTTGGCCGACCCAATCATAGCCACCGCCATATCTACGATGTACAATTTGGCGTGGTGCTGCATTGCCCGGGCATCCACAATCTGAAAATTGCCTCCCTTGAGCTTTTCCACCAGTTCCAGGACAGCACTTCTGCGATCGATGTCCACGCCTGTTCGTAAATCGAGCATGATCTCCTGGATGAGCGCCTTCCTGACGCGCTTCTCCCCTGGATCATCCAATCCGACTAAGATGTACATCCGTTTATCATGCGCGGCTGCACGTAGGAGGTTATAGCCACGTACGGTAAAGAAACCGGTGGCAATGCGAATGATCTCTTTTCCTAACTGGAAGCGATATCGCAAAACCTCAAGGGCAATTTTCTTATCAAACCAATGGGTTTGCGCTCCTGATTGGCGTTTCTCCTCTTTCCGCTGAGCAGCCTTCTCACGACGGTAGGCTGCTTGTCGACAGCGGTCTGAACAATAGCGCTGTTCTCGTCCACCCCTCCGCTTGTCGTCTTGGCTCTCAAGGGGCGTACCGCACTCAGCACAGGTTTCCTGTTGCATCCGCTACCTCTATGATTCCTGCCAGATGCGCATTCCCGCGAACGTGCATCAGCACGAGAGTTGCTCACTCTCCTATCCAATAACTCTCCTCGTCAATCCCTGCTCTCTTGTATCAGGTGCCACTGTTCGTTTTAAGTTCGTGAACGCTTACAAAGCTGGCGGAACACCTGGCGCAGTACCTCAACTGAGAGAGTTTCATCCCCGGTCAGCAGATGAAAGAAATCGGCGAGGGGCCAGGTCAGCAAGACACCCTGGCGCGCCATGTAAATACCGACAGAGTGAATGCGTCGCTCATCCGTATAATCGAGCAACACATAGCCTGCAAGCTGGCGTAACCAGTCTGTATTAATTTTCGGCTGCACGCTGGCCTTGATTTCAATCAAGCATCCATCGACGATCAAATCGGCATCCGCGCCGCCCACATCGCGGCTTCCTGTAAAGGTGGGATTGAGCACCGCAGGCTGTGATAACAGATGGGAATAATGATCATAGAACAAGGCCGCCATCGCACATAGATCAGCGATCCATGGATCCTCAGCAATGGACAACAATTCCTCAATACTCCTTTTAGAAGCAGGCATCAGTAGAGGACCATCCAGGTAGCGATGACTCCGGAACACCTCCTCAAAGAGACTGAGTACGAAGCAGTAGCGAGCGAGAAGCTGCTCGGCTGCAAACTCCAGTCGTCGCCTGACTGGCTGGATCTCAGCGAGAACCATATCGAGACTTGCAAAAAACGAGTCGATCAGCTTCCATGGATATGGACCTTGCGCGATATCTAAAGGAACTCCAGATACATCAAGTCTGGTAGGAATACCAACACCATGAGGGAGATCTTCCCAACTCACAGGAATGTCTTCATCACTCTCCAGTGGTTTAAAGGCGAGGATTGGCGCACCTTGCCGGGCTACAAGTTGATTGCTTGGGGTAATGGCAAAGCTGTAGCGAATGCGGTAATCAATTGCCATGCCGAGTGTCCCATAGGGCCAGTTGGAGACCGCCGGGCGGATCGTCGTAACGCTTCGGAGCAGCTTGTTGGCCTCCTTGGTCAAGCTGATGCTCGAAGCAAAGCGTTGCCGGAGAAATTGCCCAATGGGGCTGGTTGCGCTACTGAGATGAGATGTGAGTGACATCTTCTTCTTTCTCTCTTTCTATGCCAGTGAACATGAACAGATTGCTGTTGCACGTCTGGCATATGCAAACTCTACTACTACCCTGCCTTCTCAGATAGGAAACAGGACGGCAATAAGCATAACGTATATTGCTTTTACTACAGAGAGAGAACTAGAACAAATGATCTTTATATTCTTAGTGCAACTTTTGGATATCTCTTCTGTTATTCTTGCAGATATCTGTAAAGTCGGAAATAATGGAGGATGTGAATGATCGAGTTACCCAGCTGAAGAGATAAGAAACCAATAGCAATATGTCGTGGCAATTATTTTATTACTGAATGACGTATCTCTCTATGCCGAATTCTGGGTCGAGACCACAGGCAACAACTATGACAATAGGCCTGCCCTAAACCTGGGTTTTCGTGACATCAAAGGTGAAGAAGTAGACTCACCGATTCCCACCAAAGCCAGTTTACACTGTTCAGTTTATATTCTCCAGCCAATTGACAGACTCCTGCTGCAGACTACACACTACTCAACTCTCAACGCTGCTGGATAGGACTTGAAAGACCACTCTCCGTCCTGTTTCTCGAAAAGGCGTGGATGGGCATGCAGCACTCTATTGAGATAGTGCTCAGGATGTTCAGCGGCCGTCTTGTATCCGTAGGCTCTCATACGTCTTACAATTTCAGAAGCCCTGAGAGGCCCTGGTGTCCTTGCAAGAACCATGGCCGCGTATTCCAGTACTTTCTTTGGCGGAGTGATCACGCGCTGCTTCATCTTTGACAGATCTTGTTTGGCCTTTATCGATTCTTGCTCAATCCTCCCTACTTCCTCGACAACCCCTCCAACATGCTCCCGCGCGCCTTCGGCACAACTTTTTGAGAAGGATACAAAGGACTGCGCTTGCTGCTGCAACCAGCGGCGCGAAGATGGGATAGAGTAAGCGATGGCTAAAAGAGCCAGGATGACCACTAAGACAGCGAGCATTCCTTGCCACGCCTCCTTATCTATTTTGGACAGGGAAGAGAATGAGACCTCAGCAACAACAAAAGTACCCTGTAGCGCTATGGCACCCCCAAAATTGAGACTCGTTATGACACCTTCTCGCCTGGAAGTAGCGTAGTATGCAACGGCTGCAGCAAACCAGTCATTCGCCACGATATCAAAGTCGCCAAGATGCTTTTTATCATCACAAAAGACTACATCCGGTCTAATCAACTCGATGATTTGCCCTGTTGGAACATCATCGGGATCTTTTTTCTGGAGTTCCTTCACTTTAGTGCTTAAAGGTGGGAGATCAGTAGGATCAAGAAACGTAATCCAGGGAAGATAGGATTGCTCCCAACGCTGTTGTGCATAATCTGGATTGATCTTTAACTGTGTCGTAATCTCCTCAATAGTCAATTTCTCCCATACTTCATCACGTACCGTTGTAGAAGCAAACAATTTCAGTCCCCCAAAGCGTACAGCTTCCATGAGAATCGTGAGAGGCCTTGCCTTCTGCACAGAATGTCTGATATCTCTAATGAGAATCATCGTATCGATGACTCCTACAACAACACGCTCGACATTGCTTGCGCGCAGGAAATCCCAATCTTCTCCGCCGACAAAGCGGTGAGCCATACCAAGAACCGTCTGTCCAGGTCGAAGTGTCTCTAAAAACTGTGTCATATATTCTCTCCCTAGAATATTTGTACAAGTATACCACTTTGGTCTGCTGGCAGCAATTAAGAGTTTTTCAGTAGAAGTAGAGCGACAGACTCACTCAGCTATTAGATTGATATCGTTTGACCGATTTCCTCGCTCTAATAGTCACTGCCTACTTGGCCAAGCCTCATCCTTACGAGTGCTTTCTCCCCGAGATAACAGGGTTCATTTATTTACAACTTCCGAAAACGTGGGTCGCCGACTTGTTCGACTGGATAATGAGGACACGTCCCGCTTTCGAGATGGTCTAATCGAATATGCGGTTTAACGGTGGCCAGATTGCTGTGATAGGACAGATACACCGGGACAAGTAATGCCGCAGTCCAGCCAGTAAGTAGATCAACGGCAATACCGACAGCGGTCGACGCCAACACGCCGTTTGCCCAGACAACCTGCGGTCTGGGACCCGCATCCCCGTATCGGGCAGCCTCCCTCGCCAAATCAGTTTCAGAGAGGAATCCCATACACATCAAGCAGGGTTCTCCTGGCATCGACAAAATCACTTGTCCGGCCATCTGCGGGGGCTCGGCACCTACCTGGTGTACATCGACACCGATGTCGATATATGGTATGAGATACCGGCGAGCGCAGGCTTCCAGTTCGCGCCGTTCCCCAAGGCCGTCCACACAACCAAAGATCAAATCGCATCTCCGCAGTGGCTCGGGATGCTCCTGCCACCTTTTCTGGTATGCTTCAACGGAAGCGTCAGACTGAAGCCCGAGTATGACACGACGAGCAACTTCGATTTTCGGTAGGTTCTCAACGACATCCGCCAGGGTGGCACCAATGAGGCGATTCAGGTTGTGGTCCTTAACGATATCGGCATCGTAGAGAATGTAGCGAAGAAAGCCGATATGCGCCAGTTGCTGGACAATATGCGAACCACCACCGCCAAGCCCGATGATTCCAACGACGCAGGTGCCGATCCATGTTTCAGCATGCTCGCCAAGAAACGACTGCCTGCTGTACCTATCGTCGTCCGACATATCTCTCACCTCCATGAAATCGTAGGGGATAGCCAACAATGGTAATTTTCTCTGCTGTAACGGGGTCGCGTTGTCCTGGTAGCCATACAGCTGCCATACAGTCATCCTCACTGATAAGAAACCCGCCATGAGACGCCTCCGGGCAGGCGTGCTGGAAGGACCTTACAAGGAGAGGAAGATCTTTCATGTCGACGCGGCTAAACTGGGGGCGTCCCAGATGCTCGTGCAGGTGTGCGTGAAACGCTCCCTCTCCCGTGTTCATCACTCGCTGCATTGTGTCACGGATGGCTTCCGAACTGATCTCTGCCCCTATTTTGAAATCAGTTGTGGGGAGGTACTGATCATCAGGAACCGGAACATAGTCTAGGGGGAAGATGAGGTGGGTATCGTTTGCAGCGGTTCCCATCCGCGCGAACAGGAATCCAACCCGCTCGCTTGCAAACGGGTGAGGGCGCTGCAAATCGGCCAGGATGCGCTCATAGAGGGGCTTGAGCCATCGGATATGTGCACTCATCGTAGCCCTCGCATGTGAAGCGCGACCATCTGCGCGAGACGGAGATTGTTCTGGTCGTTCTGATCGGCCAGCCAGGAGAACACATGCCAGTTGCGATCAAGAATGCGAAAGGGGCCGTTCCAGTTCGGGTTTGCCAAAGTGGAAATCCGCTCGGCAATGAAGAGCCGGGATGGATATCCATCCCGGAGCATTGGACACAGCAAAAGATCGGCCCGGCTAGGTGAGCAACCCTCTGGGAGAGCTGCATCCGGCAGAAGAAAGAAAGTAAAGCCGCCCTCATCGCACCGCTGGACTCCCGGATAAAGTCGTTTCAACTCTTCGCGCTGATCGCGAGGAAAGTCCATCAACCACCTCCCTCTCTACTACGACGAGTGACCGCTCTTCGGGTGGCTGAGAAAGACCTCTTCCCCTTTAATAACGACGTGGCCGTCGTCAGGAAGCGACACCAATTTCCCATTGACTACTTCGTCGAGGTCAAACGCGGCAGGAACACCTCCCAGGGACTTGATCTCGGCGACTGATTGGCGCCCGCGGTGAATCTGCACTGGCTTGTTGTCAACGGTAATTGTCACTATCGAATGGTGTTGGACATCAATCTCTTCCGAGATGTTTTGAATGCTAGAATCACTCGAAGTCATTCGACTTCCTCCTCAATAAACTAATCTGTTGACATCGTAATACAAAAAATATTACGATGTGTACGTAACCGATAGTATCACGTATTTTAACGTATGTCAAGAGAAAATTACGTCAACAGCGTAATTCTAACTATTACTAAGGGTTGATGTTCATGAAACTGAATGACAGACTCAGGGAAGTCCGGCGAAAATGCGATGTGACTCTCCTACAGGTAGCAGAGGCCACAAAGTTATCAGTGTCTTACCTCTCGGACCTGGAACGCGGTAGGGCAAAGCCCTCGCTCGATACACTCGAACGGCTTGCAACATACTATAAAATGTCGATGGTGGACCTGTTATCGGGGGTTGACGGTTGGGGCACACCATCGGTAGAGAGTCTGGCGCCGGGACTTCTCGCACTTCTTAACAAGAATGAGATCGATGATGAAATTGCCCAGGAACTTAACCGAATTGAGTTACGTGGGAAGAGACCGCAGACAGAAGAGGAATGGCGCCTGCTCTATCTCAATCTCAAATCGATTATGAAGCCATATCTTTCCAAGCAAGATGAAGCGGCAGAGAAAGGATGAGATATCTTTTGCTTACAAGAGAATCAGAACTAGAATCAATGGTGTTGAGACAGGTCCGTGACATTAAGTACCAGTACAATGAATGGACAAATCCATACGCGCTGGCAGAAGCACTTGAGTTTTCCATCGTTACGCGGAATTTGGGAACCGGTAGGGAAGGCGCGGCACTTGCTGATACGATTGTTCTCGACCCAGCCACTGGAGTACAAGCCAGAAGGCGGTTTACGCTCTATCACGAAATTGTCCATCTCCTTATCAAACGCAACGGCGAGCTCTACTCTATCCTTCACGATCAGTATCCCTCCGATAAGGATTTCAACCGCATTATCGAGCGCCTGTGCAATGTAGGTGCTGCCGAGTTTGTAATACCGCGCGCGGACTTACATGCGGCTATAGAAGCGCAAGGATTTACTATCGCACTGTTGCGAAATCTCAGCAACATAAGCGAAGTGTCTCCGACCGCTGTAGCCGTACCACTGGCATTGTGTGCGAAGCACGAGTGTATTGTGATAGTTTGTAGAATGATTTCGCGCCCTGAGGTGAACGTACCTATATTACCGGGCGATGCGAGAACGGGAATGGTCTTGCAGGTGAGTACGTCGGTGAGTTCATCTCGCACGAAGTACAGGGTTGCCCTCGGAAGCCTGATTTCGAAAGGACACCTTTTCTATGAAGCTTATGGGGCAAAGGATGGTGAAGTCGTGAGAGGAGAGGCTCCGGTTCCATTACGTAGTGGAAAGGAGTGGATTGTGGAGTGTGAGGCAATACGTATCGGGAAGCAAGTATTTGGTGTTTTCCATCTTGAGCCTGCGCCAGTGAGAAATCGTTATCAGTTGCCGCTGTTCTAACCTAAGTCTGTAGCCCACAACACCTATTTGTCTGAATTGAGATCATGGAGGTGTAGAAGGAGGTAAAATGGCTATCTTTCTAACAAATTCGTCTGGGTTACTTCTGCTAATAGGCTTTGTATTCCACCACTCTTAGTGCTTGAAACGCATGAGATGACCCATTTCGTACAGATACCTGGCTCTAGAATTCATATTCTGGTTCTTTCCTATCCGTTGCTCTGTCTGACCTCAAGAAAGGTTGCCAGTATCTCATTCCAGGGAACCATGAGAGGTGATGGATAGAGTTCAGGTTTTGCAGGACATGCACACCACACTCGCGCAGCAAAGCAATACTTCTGGAGAAAGATGGATGGCGTACCAGATCCATCTTCAGGCACGGGATGGCGACAAGTCGACCTTTTCCCGGCAACCAATGGAATTCATTAGCTGTTCGGTGGGCACGACGGCATCATTTCAAATATTTCGCATTCTGGCTCGCTATAGTTGCAGTCTTCCTGTTGTCGTGTTAGTTTCCACTTGGCTCGTGGGACTTTTCGACCCAAATGGATTCATTCTTCGCTTTTTGGGAGTGATGGGCACGCTCGTCGCTTTCGTTGCTGGTATTGCTCAAATTCGAGGACGGCCTTTTCGCGCTCCATGGGAGCGTAGGTGAATCGGCCAAAGTTTTGGGATCATACACACTTTCAGTGAAGCTGGCTTGATTACAATAATGTATCGATTTGCCGGGTCAAGAACCCTTTGACTCCACTGCGCATAGAGAACGCATTGGCGTAACAACGCAAATCCTGTGGTTCTGCTGATCCATAGATGTCGCCCTCTTCGCTCTCAGATCACCGTACTTTTTGCATCAGAGCCGGTAGAGTAAGCCTCTATATGGTATCCTGATAGATGTGAGTGGTAATGGTTATGTTCGAAACAGTGACTCGGCCAGCCCTTTGATGAGAGGAGTTCATTCTATGCAAGACATCCACCAGTCCTCTGAGCAAAGAGAAGTGCATGACCCAGACATCCTTGCGCAGGCCAGAGCCGTCCTGGAAGTCTGCCACACTCCCCAGCAAATGCAGGAAGCAGTGCTGGCGGCTGTGGCACGCAACGAGGAGTGGCGCGGCAGGCAGTGCCTGAACCTGCTCGCCCCGGAAGCGCCCACCAGCCCAACGGTGCGAGCACTCCTCTCCTCCGAGGTCGGCATCCGCGCTGCCGAGGGACATATTGGCCCGGTGAACCGCTGGTTTGCCGGGACTCGTCACATTGACGAGATCGAGGCGCTGTGTGTCGAACTGTTGAAAAAAGCCTTTCGTGCTCAGTATGCCGACCATCGACTGGTGGCTAGTATGATCGGCAATCTGGCCGCCTATACTGCGCTCACCGAACCGGGCGATGTCATCATGAGTCTCAGCCAACCCTTTGGCGGCCATTCCAGCAACCGGAACGATGGGCCAGCAGGGGTACGCGGCTTGAAGATCGTGGATATCCCGTTCGATCCTGTGGAACTGGAAGTGGATCTCGTTCTCTTCCGTAAGGTGGCTCAGTTCGTACGCCCCAAGCTGGTCGCGTTGGGTGCGTCCATGACGCTTTTTCCTTTTCCCTTACTAGCCATGCATGACATTGTTGCCGAGTGGGGAGGCAGTATCTTCTTCGATGGCGCACACCAACTGGGGTTAGTGGCTGGCGGTCAATTTCAAGATCCTTTGCGAGAAGGCGCAGCGGTGATGACGGGATCGGCAGGCAAAACGTTTAGCGGTCGCGGCACTGGCGGCGTCAGCTGCTGAGATGATCGCCTATGGTCAGGTCTATATGGCCCAGATCGTGCGCAATGCGCAGGCGTTGGGAGCCGCCCTGCATCGTCGTGGTGTCCCTATCCTCGGCGCACACAAGGGCTATACCACCACCCATCAGGTGATCGCTGACGTACGCAAGTTTGGCGGTGGGCTGCAGGTGGCGCAGCAACTGGCAGGAGCCAACATCATCACCAACAAGAATCTGATCCCGGCAGATAGACCGGAAGACTGGGATCGTCCGGGTGGGCTGCGCATGGGCACCATCGAGATTACCCGTCTGGGAATGCATGAGGCCGAGATGGAGAGCATTGCCGACTTCATCGCACGCATCCTCATCGAACGAGCGGTTCCAGAAGACGTGGGGAATGAGGTCGTGGCATTCAGACAAGCCTACCAGACGCTCTACTACTGTTTCGAGAACGGCTTGCCTGGCCAGGCATAGCTCTCACCCGCTGAGGAAGGTCTCATGCTCGAGAATCAACCCACTGTTCAAACTCCTACACAGCAAGCCAGAACCACTTCTATCCAGGAGCGGAGCATCCGCGTTGGTGACGTGATTGTGGTAAACGGCTACCGCGTCAATCGCGCATCGCTCACTGCGCGTTTTGCCGAGGGGGGTTACCACGTTCACGAG
>WNFI01710851.1_pt1 | contig 12847 bp, 10 predicted proteins | sample 5400471 | NCBI WGS metagenome assembly WNFI01 (sample SAMN13153348, study PRJNA577476) | soil metagenome | isolation source: 100 cm saprolite on Douglas fir-dominated hillslope | place: USA:California | collected 2013-09-17
GTGCGAGCAGGCCGTGGTCCGAGGGCTGCGAGAGCGGCCCACGGTGATGAAGCGCTGGGTCGACGGAGTGGAGGGCAAGCCCTTCTTCCAGAAGCGTGTTCCGGACACCGCGCCGGGTTGGCTCGAGACGGCGACGGTCACGTTCCCGAGCGGCCGCCATGCCCGGGAGCTCGTGCCCAACGACGCGGCGCATCTCGTATGGGGCGTGAACCTCGGCGTGATCGACTGGAACCCCTGGCCTGTCCGCCGCTCGGATCTCGACAGTCCCGATGAGTTGCGCGTGGACCTGGACCCGCAGCCCGGCGTTCCGTTCGAGGAGGTCCGCGAGGTGGCGCTGAGCGTGCGCGATGTGCTGGACGAGCACGGCCTCTCCGGCTTCCCAAAGACCTCCGGCTCGCGCGGCATCCACGTGTACGTGCGTCTCGTGCCGGAGCAGGGGTTCGAAGAAGTCCGGCGGGCCGCGCTTGCGCTCGCTCGAGAGGTCGAGCGCAGGATGCCGGGGCGGGCGACGAGCCGCTGGTGGAAGGAGGAACGCGAAGGGGTATTCATCGACTACAACCAGAACGCCCGCGACAGGACCGTCGCCTCGGCCTATTCGGTGCGCGCCGTTCCCGATGCCCGCGTCTCCTGTCCGCTCGAGTGGGACGAGGTCGCGGCGGTCGAGCCGGAGGAGCTCACGTTGCGCACGGTGCCGGGCCGGCTGGCCGAGCGCGGCGACCCCTCGGCGAGCATCGACGATCGGCCGGGGAGCCTCGACGGTCTGCTCGAGCTGGCTGCACGCGATGAGCGCGAGGGCCTCGGCGACGCTCCCTGGCCGCCCCACTTCCGCAAGCAGAAAGGCGAGCCGAAGCGTGTCCAGCCCAGCCGGGCGAAAGCGAAGGGCGCCGGCAAAGCGCGCGCCGACGAGGCCACCGGGTGAGCCTGCCGATCGAGCCGCCGCTGAAGCCTCAGCTCGCACTGTCGCGCAAGGAGCTGCCGCTCGGAGATCAGTACCGCTATGAGATCAAGCTCGACGGGTTTCGCTGCATCGCCTTCGTCGACGGCGGCGAGGTGTTCCTGCAATCCCGCAACGGGCGTCCCCTGAGCCGCTACTTCCCCGAGCTCGTCTTCCCCCCGGGACGCTATGTGCTGGACGGGGAGATCGTCGTCCGGGACACCGAGGGGCACGAGGACTTCGACGCGCTCGGCCAGCGCATCCATCCCGCGGCCTCGCGGATCGAACGACTCGCCGCCGAGACGCCCGCGGCCTTCGTCGCCTTCGACCTGCTGGCCGATGAGGACGAGGTGCTGATGGGCCGCCCGTATGACGAGCGCCGCGCGTCGCTCGAGGCGCTGCTCGCCCGGCAACCCTTTGCGGACGCTCCGATCGAGTTGATGGAGGTCACCGACGACCCCGTGCGGGCCGAGGAGTGGCTGCAGGACGCCGAGGGGGCGATCGCCAAGGAGCACGACGCTCCCTATCGCCCGGGCGAGCGCAAGGGCATGGTCAAGGTCAAGCGCGTGCGCACGATCGACGCAGTCGTCGTGGGGTGGCGTCCCGGCAAGGAGCCGGCGACCGTGGGCGCCCTGATCCTCGGCCTCTACGACGACGGCCGGCTACGCGTCGTGGGGCACTGCTCGGGCCTGAGCGCCAAGGAGAAGAGGCGCCTGGTCGGCTTCCTCGAGCCCTATCAATCAGGTGAGCACGGCTCCGCGGACCCAAGCCGGTGGTCCGCGGGCAAGGAGCTCGAGTGGATCGGCCTGCGGCCCGAGCTGGTCGTGGAAATCGACTTCGATCACGTCTCGGCGGGCCGCATCCGCCACGGCGCCAAGCTGCGACGCTGGCGCGAGGACAAGCCCCCCGAGGAGTGCCTATACGAGCAGCTGGGAGCCTGAGCCTGTCCTCTAGAGTCAGCTCGGTGGGCACCGACACAGCGACAGTCGCCGAGGAGGAGTACCTGCAGAGCCTGTTCTGGCTGCAGGAGGCGGGGCTCCCGATGACCGGCGCCAATGTCGCCCGCGCGATGCAGCTCTCGGCACCAACCGTGCACGAGATGATCGGGCGCCTGGAGCGCGACGGCTACATCACGCGCGGGCGCGACCGCGCGATTGCCTTCACGGAGAGTGGCGCCGAGCATGCCGAGGGGATCGTGCGCCGGCACCGCCTGATCGAGCGCTTCTTGACCGACGTGCTCGGCGTTCCCTGGGACGAGGTACACGAGGAGGCCGAGCGCCTCGAGCACGCGATGTCGCCGGTGCTCGAGGAGCGGATGCTGGCCGCGATCGGCGACGCCAAGACCTGTCCCCACGGCCATCCGATCGCCGCTGGCACGCGGCTGCAGGGGGTGCCGCTGGCCGATGTCGCCGTCGGGGCCTCGGTACGGGTGCTGCGCTTCGAGAACGAGGCGGAGGACCTCCTGCGCTACCTGAAGGCCTCCGGCGTCGAGCCTGGCATGGAGGCCACCCTCGAGGAGCGTGACGATCTGAAGGTCGTGCTCCGCCGCGCCGATGGAGCTTTGAGCGCTGTCACCCCGAGCGTCGCCGAGACCGTCTCGGTGATCGCCGATCCCTCGCCGCCGCCTCGCACGGCGCTGCCCGAGCAGCTCGTGTTGGGTCAGCGTTACGGCCGCTGAGGGCGGCCCTCTGCGTCGAGCTCGCGGGCCATCCCGACAGCGGTCCGAGCGGCCTCCAGATCCTGATACCAACCCTGGAAGGCGATCAGCCCGCCCTCGAACCGGTACGCGGAGGCGATCTGCTGTTCCACCGGCGTCTCTGTGCCGGGCAGCCAGCCCCGCCACTGCAGCTCGGCCACGAGGCAGTCGCCCTCCTCGTGCAGGTGCATCGGCACGAGCTCGCTGCGATCGAAGGCCTTGATGAGCGGTTCGAACCCGGCGATCACGGCCTCGACTCCCTGCACCGATCCCTCCTCCATCCACAATTCCCCGCCGTCCGCGACCACGTCCGGCGTGTACATCTCGCGGTAGACCGAGATGTCCCCGCCCGACCACGCCTCGCAGGCGCGGCGAACCATATCGGCGTGCCCCTCCGCCATGTTGGAAAAGTATGCCAGTGCGGGACCCCGCAGGGGGTCCTCCGCTACGCTCCTGCCTACATTCTCGGCGTCGGAGGGGGCTTCGATGGGGGGGCAGCAGAACAGCCGCAAGGTGGCCGTGCTCGGCGGGGGACCCGCCGCGCTCGCCGCCGCCTTCGCGCTCAGCGACCCTGCGCTCGGCGGCCGCTTCGAGGTCACCGTCTACCAGCCCGGCTGGCGCCTCGGCGGAAAGTGCGCGAGTGGGCGCAATCAGGAACGCCACCGCGGCATGCGCATCGAGGAGCACGGATTGCACGTCTGGTTCGGCTTCTACGAAAACGCCTTCTCGGTCGTACGCCGGACCTATGACGAGCTGAAGCGCCCGGCGAACCACCCCCTCGCCACCTTCAAGGACGCCTTTGTCGGCTGCGATGAAATCGTGCTCTTCGACCGCCAGGGGACGGGATGGCAGGACTTCGCCTTCAAGGTCCCTGCGAACGGCCTCGAACCCGGCGCCGGGAGCGAACAGCTTCCCGGCTTCTGGGAGATCGCCACGTGGCTTTGCGAATGGGCGATCCGCGACTACGTCGCGCTCGACCCGAACGCGGGACCGAACTGCTGCCACTGCAACCGCCCCACCCCCAAGGGGCCACTGCCGGCTTCCTCGGGCTCGATCCCGAGCGCCTGCTCGCCGAGCTGCTCGGCGAGTTCCGCGACTGGTTGTGGGCGAACTTCTCGGAACTCTTCGAACGGAACGCCCAGGCGAGGCTCTACTTCACGATGTTCGACACGTTCGCTTCGGGCACGATCGGGATCGTCGCCGACGACGTGCTCGACGCGGGCTGGGAAAACATCAACCACCTCGACCTCGCCGCATGGCTCGACAAACACGGCGCGAAGCCGATCACGCTGGGCGACGAACGCTTCGAACGCTCGCCGATGCTGCGCTCGATCTACGACGTGGCCTTCGGCTATCAGGAAGGCAATGTCAAAAAGGGGAACATCGCCGCCGGAACGGCGATCAACGACTACCTGCGCCTCCAGTTCACCTACCGGGGGGCCATCTGATGTGGAAGATGCAGGCGGGCATGGGCGACGCGGTGATCGCGCCGCTCTACCTGCTGCTGAAGGCCCGCAAAGTCAAGTTCGAGTTCTTTCACTCCGTGGAGGCGATCCGACTCGACGCCACCGGGGCCCGGGTCGAGCAAATCGACATGGTGGCCCAGCTCGGTCCGAACGTCGACGTCAGCGGCTACGAACCGCTGATCGAGGTGCCGGACGAAACGGCCCCCGGCGCGCCGTCGCTCGAGTGCTGGCCCGGCGAACCGCTCTGGGCGAAGCTGCCGGGCAGCGATCAGGCCGCGAGCTCGGGACACGACTACGAGCAGGAACCAAATCCCGACGGGGTCGCGCCGAACACCCTCCAGTGCGGAGCCGACAAGGATTTCGAGGCGGTCGTGCTCGCGATCCCCGTCAGCGCGTTGCCGGCGATCTGCGCTGACGTCTCCGCGAAGGTCCCTCGTTTCGAGGACATGCTGAAACACTCCGAAACGATCGCCACGCAGGCGTTCCAGCTGTGGCTGACGCTCCCGCTAAAAGGGCTCGGGTGGGTGCACTCCGAAAACTCGGTGGCCGGCTGCTACGTGGAGCCGATCGATACGTGGGCCGACATGACCCACCTGCTGCACAAAGAGCGTTGGTCGAAGGCGGATGGCGTTTCCGGCGTCGCGTACTTCTGCGGCGTGCTCGAAGACGTCAGCAACGAGACGCCGGCTGCAGCGAATGCGCGGGTGAAAGACAACGTGGAACGATTCCTCGTCGACCACGTCGGCCCGCTGTGGCCGCGGGCGGTCCGTGCGGGCAAGATCTACTGGCCGACGCTGGCCGACCCGGGGCGCGAAACGGTGGGTCCGGCGCGGCTGGACGCGCAGTACTGGCGCGCGAATGTCAGCGCGACCGAACGCTACGTGCTCACGCCCGCCGATTCCGTCCGCTACCGGCTCGCCGCCGGCGGCTCCGGCATCACGAACCTGGCGCTCGCCGGCGACTGGACGCGCAACGGCATAGACGGCGGCTGTGTCGAGGCGGCGATGACCTCCGGCCTGCAGGCCGCGGCCCACCTCGTCGGCGGCGGCGGCGGCGAACTGACCGGAGCGAGTCCTACCTGGCTGAGCGGCGAAACCACGGGGCGGGTCTCGATGCCGCCGCCACTGCGACCGGACGGGACCGGCGGCGCCGACCCCGTCGAGGGATGAGGAGAGCAGATGAGCCCGTCACCGCCATACGTCGAATACGGCGCGCGCACGACCGCGCCGCCGCCGTTCAGCTTCAAGGAAGGGCGCTTTCGCGGCTACCTGATCGAGGGCGACGCGAAACTGATCGCGGAACTCTGCGAGCGCGTCCTCAAGATCCCGGCCGCGGGTGCCGCGAGCTACACGCCGATGCTCGGAAAGTTCGTGCTCCTGCAAGCGGGCCACTTCGGGCGGATCGCTTCGCTGGACCCGAATTTCGCGAACTGGGGATACGCGGAAGAGTCACAGCTCTCGCTGTTCATACCCGTGCTCGCCACGGGCGGCGGGGCGGCCGATCGCGTCTGCATGTTCTGCCCCTACATGCTGGTCGACAACCCCGTTTCGCTCTCGGGGGGCCGCGAGATCTACGGCTACCCGAAGTCGCTCGGCAGGTTCGATCCGGCCGGCGGGCTCGGCGACCCGCTCGCTGTCGAAGCCTTCGGCGGCGACTTCGGGACGGCCAACCGCGCCGAATGGAGGCCGCTCGTCAGACTTGCGCGCAGCTCCTCGCCGGCGGCCGCCCAGGGCGCTCCCGGCCAGTCGGAGCAGACCTGGTACGAGCTCGATGAGACGCTGCCGCGGCTCGACTCGCTGGAGCAGCGCGAGGACCTCGCGCTGCTCGATCTCGGCGCGCTCGGGGCGATCATCAGAGCGCTTCTGGGCAAGCAGAGCATGGGAGTCTTCCTCAAGCAGTTCAGAGACGCGGGAGGCGGACCTGGCGCCTGCTACCGGAACGTCGTCGAGGCGCCGCTCGAATACGTCTCGAGCAGCATCTCGCCGTCGTTCGATCAGTGGGAAGTCGTGATCGACCATCTCGACACCGACCCGATCGCCCGCGAGCTCGGCATCTATTCACCCCAGTACACGCGAGCCACGTTCGACGCAAGGATGGAGGTGATCGCGCCGGGAGGCCGGATCGTGGCGCCCTAGCGCGAGGCCCGGAAGGACGAGCAGGCGCAAGCAATGACAAGCGTCGAGTGCGACCAATGCGGAGCCGCGAACTCCACGCGAGCCCGCTTCTGCATGGCCTGCGGCGCCGCGCTGTCCCGGGGCTGCCCGGCCTGCGGTGCCTCCGCACAGGCGGCAGCCCGCTTCTGCGTCGAGTGCGGCGCCGCGCTGGATGCGCCGGCCGGGGCGGACCCCGCTCACTCCGCGGCGGAGGAACGGCGGACGGTGACGATCCTGTTCGCAGACATCGTCGGCTACACGACGGTCGCCGAGCGTCTCGATCACGAGAGCGTCAAGGCGCTCACGGAGCGCTACCTGACGCGTCTGGCGCGCGAGGTGGAGCGCTACGGCGGCTACGTCGACCAGTACATCGGCGACAACGTGATGGCCGTCTTCGGGGCGCCGACCGCGCACGAGGACGATCCTGAACGAGCGGTTCGCGCCGCGCACGGCATGCACGGCGCGATGGCCGAGCTCAACCGCACCGCCGCCACGGACTTCGGCCTCGAGCTCGCACTGCGCGTCGGTGTCAATACGGGCGAGGTCCTTGCGGGCCGCATCGGGACCGAATACACCGTTGTCGGCGACGCCGTCAACGTCGCCGCCCGCCTGCAGACGGCAGCGGCGGTCGGCAGGATCCTCGTCGGCGACCGCACGCGGCGCGCGACCGCGGGGTCGGTCGATTACCGCCAGATCGGTCCGCTGATCCTCAAGGGCAAGACCGACCCGGTCAACGCCTGGGAGGTCCTCAGCGTCGACGATCCGCAGCTGCCGCCGCAGCCGCGCGCTCCGCGCGTGCCGCTCGTCGGGCGCGAGCTCGAGATGGCGCTCCTGATCAGCCTCAGCGAGCGGACGCACCAGGAGCGCCTGCCTCAGCTCGCGGTGGTGCTCGGGGAGGCCGGCGTCGGCAAGACGCGCCTGATCTCGGAGCTCGAGCAGCGCCTCAAGCGGCACGTCCCGCGGATGTATTTCATGCGCGGCCATGCAACCGGGTTCGGCTCCGGCTCGGCCTTCGAGCCGCTCGCCGAGATGCTCCGCACGGAGCTCGCGATCCTTCGCGAGGACTCCGAGCGCGAGGTCCGCGCCAAGCTCGCGGGCCGGCTCGCGCCGGCGCTCGGCGGCGCGCCGCGTGAGGAGCAGCTCGAAAGTAGGCTCGCGCCCTTCCTGCGCCTCGTCGCCGGCGGGGCCGGCGAACCCGAGGGAGCCCTCGCCGAGGGCGACCAGGAGGAAGCACGCGACAGCTTCTTCGCCGCGGTCCGCGCGCTGATCGAACAGCTCGCCATCGACCAGGTCCCGGTGCTCGTCTGGGACGACGCGCAGTGGGCCGACGAAGGGACCCTCGAGCTGATCGCCTACCTCGACGAGTGGGTTTCCTCGCCGCTCGTGCAGATCTGCATCGGTCGCGAGGGGCCGCTCGACCGCGCCGCATGGCGGGCCACGCTGCAGCGGCCGGTGACGCGCATCGCGCTGACGCCCCTCGCGACCGAGCACGCCGCCGAGCTCGTCCACCTGCTGCTGGAGGAGGCGCTCGTCGAGGAGGGCGGCGAGCCGCTTCGGCAGATCACGGCGAGATGCGGCGGCAACCCTCTCTTCGCCGAGGCCCTCGTGGACCGGCTCGTGGAGTCCGACGACGGGCCAACCGGCCCGTTGCCCGATACGGTGCAGAGTCTGCTCGCTGCCCGGCTCGACGCGCTCGCGCCGTTCGAGCGACGGCTGCTCGGGCACGCCTCCGTTGTCGGGCCGACGTTCACGCGAGCCTCGCTCGAACACCTCGAGGGCCCCGAAGGAGCCGAGCTCGACCGTGGCCTGGTGCGCCTCTGCGAGCGGAACCTGATCGCACCGGTCGGCCAGGAGGAGGCCGAGGACGGGTCGTACTCGTTCCGCCACGTGCTGATCCGGGAGGCCGCCTACGAGATGCTCCCGATGGCGGTTCGCGCGCGCAAGCACACGGAGGTCGGCGAGCTGCTCGAAGCGCGCCAAGACAGCGGCGGCGCGGCTCAGCAGGGCGCGCTGGCGGAGCACTTCACCCGCGCCGCGTCTCTCGCCGCAGAGGTGCATCTGCCGCCGCCCGAGCTCGAGCGGATGCGCCATCGCGCCCTGCGGCACGGAATCGCCGCCGGGGACACAGCCGCTGCCCTGTTCTCCAATCGAGAAGCCCTGGCCCGTTACCGCACTGCCACAGGCTTCGCGGAGGATGGCGGCCCCGTTCTGGTCGAGATCGCGGAGAAGCTCGGCGAGGTCGAGTCGCGGCTGGGCCATCTGGACGCGGCGATCGAGGCCTGGGAGAGCTGCATCGAGGCCCACGAGGCCGGCGGCCGCGTCGAGCGCAGCGCCGAGATCCACCGCAAAATCGCGGCTGCCCTGGTCCACCGCGGCGAGCGCGACGCCGCGATCAAGCAGCTGCAAAGGGGCATAAACCTCGTCAAGGACCGGCCACCCTCGCTGGCGGGGGCGCGGCTGTTCGGCGAGGCGGCGACGCTCTACGCCCAGGTCGGCGCCAACATGCTCGCCGCATACGCCGCCGAGCGCGCGCTCAGCTATGCCAACCAGCTGGGGGAGCGCGGTGCGGCGAGTCGCGCCTATGCGATCCAGGGTGGCGTGTTCGGGCGGATGGGCGACCTCGTCAAGGCACGCGAGAGCCTCGACCGCGCCGTCACGGTCGTGCGAGATTCCGACCCGCAGGAGGCCGCGATCGCGCTGTTCGCCGCGGGCCGGAACCTCGAGGGCAGCGAGGGTGACTACGCCGCCGCGAGTGATCGATATGAGGAGGCACTGGTCACTGCCGAGCGAGTCGGCGGAATCCCGATGCAGGTCGAATTGAACGCGGCGCTCGCTCATCTCGCGCTGCTCGGCTGCGACTGGGATGCGGCCGCACGCGGCGCGGAGCTGACAGCGAGCCTCGCTGAACAGGAGGGGCTCGTCAGCATGTTGTGCCTGGCCGACGTGCTGCGCGGCCGTCTTTGCTGGCGGGCTCGGGACTGGCCGGGGTCGGCGGAGCTGTTGCGGCGCGCTCACGGGGCGGCTGTTCACAACGCGTGGGCGGAGGTGGCCGCCCAGGCTCTCTTGTGGCTGGCCGCGACGATCGCAGACGGCGGCGAGCTTCAGGACGCAGAGCCGGTGCTGAGCGAGGCGCTGGCACTATGCGAGCGAATGGCGTTGATCCCGCTCGCGGTCGAGGCCTGCGCCGCGCTCGCGCTGCTCGACGTGCGCTCCGGGCGGAGCGAATCGGCGGTCGGCCACGCGCGGCATGCGCTACGCCTCTCCGAGCAGGGCGGCGACCCGGTCTCCTGCGCGGCGGCGCAAGAGGCGCGCGGATCGGCGGCCGGAGCGGGGCAGGGGATCGACTTGCTCGAGCGAGCCCAGGCCGGCTGGGACAGCATCGGACGACCACTGGAGAGCGCTCGCTGCATCGCGGTTCGCGCCGAGCGGCTCCACGAGCGCGGCGATCCGTCCGCTCGCGTGCTGAGCGCGATCGCGGCCGAGCGCTTCGAGGCGCTGGGGGTGGCGCACCTCGCCGAGCGCACCCGCGCGCTGGGCGCGCGCTGATCGTCAGTTCCATCTGCCAGACTCCGGACGTGCTGGCTGGGACCTTCCTGGCGCGACTGGGTGAGCCCGAGCAGGCCGCGCTCCGGGAACTCGGCATCGCCCGGAGCTTTCCCTCCGGCGCCGTGCTGATGTTCCAGGACGAGCATGACGAGCGCCTGATGCTGCTGCTCGGCGGGCGCGTCAAGGTGACCCGCTCCGCTTCCGGCGAGCACGAACTACTGCTCGCGATCCGCGATCGCGGCGAACTGCTCGGCGAGCTCGCCTTCATCGACGGGCTGCCGCGCGTCGCGACCGTCACGGCGCTCGAGCCGGTCGAAGCCGCGGTGATCGGCGGCCGCGAGTTCCGGGCCCACCTCGAAGCTCACCCTGCCGTCGCCTTGGCACTGCTCGAATCCCTGTCCGTCCGGTTCAGGGAATCGACGGTCAAGCGATTGCAGTTCGCAGCATCCGACACGCTGGGGAGGCTCGCGTCCCGGATCCTCGAGCTAGCCGAGCTCTACGGCGAGCAGGCCGCCGACGGACTGGCCGTCGCGATGCCGATCTCCCAAGAGGAGCTCGCCAGCTGGACCGGAGCCTCGCGGGCCGGTGTGGCACAGGCGCTGCAGACGATGCGCCAGCTCGGCTGGCTCTCGACCGATCGCCGCAGCCTCGTCGTCCATGACGTCGACGCGCTGCGGGAACGCGCCGCCTGAGGCGCAGTCCAGGATTGGACGCCGACGTGCCCAGCAATGGGTTGGCCGCGACGAGTGCACAGCGGATAGTGGATGCACACGCGAGGAGTGGCTCTCGGGCCCGGCTGGAGGGCGGGCTCGAGTGCCGGAATGCCAACGAAAGGAGCGGTCATGGCCATGGCGAGGGGGGCAGCCGTCGGGACGGGACCGGCCGGCGCACGCCTGGCTGCCTCGGAGTGGGCGGGCTACCTCGAGACGGTGTCGCTGGTCTGTTGCGGGATGCCGACGAGGGTTCGGGCGCTCGACGCCGCTGCTGGAGAACCGTGCGGAGCGCGCTCGGCCGGCATGCCGCTGCGCGAGCTCCGCCTCGACGAGGAACAGGACCTGCTCGAAGTGGCTCTCGGTGGTTCCAGGGGAGGCGGTCCGGCCCTGCGCTGCTACCTGCATGCGCCCCACGCAATCATCGCCCGCGCGGGTTCCGCGTTCCACTCGATGGTGGTCGTCGGGGACGGTGGCGCGTCGACGCTGATCGAGATCCTCGCGGCGCCATCGTGATCCTCGGGTTCAGCCCCAGCCAGCTCGCGTACTTCGTCGAGGTCGCCGAAGCGGGGCAGATCTCGCGTGCTGCGCGGACGCTGTACATGGCCCAGCCCGCCCTTTCGCAGTCGATCAGCCGCCTCGAGCGCCAGGTCGGCGTGGATCTGCTGGTTCGCCACCCCCGCGGCGTCAGCCTGACGCCCGCGGGAGCCGTGTTCCTGGAGAAGGCGAAGTTGGCTGTCGACGCCGAGGCTGACGCGCTGGCGACCGCCCGCGCTCTCGCGAGAGCCGATCGGGCGGTGCTCGAGGTCGGCTTCCTGGGGAGCCCCCCGCCGTTGACCGCGCCGCTGATCCTCGACGCGTTCGGTTTGGCCTGCCCTCACGCGGACGTTTCGTTCCGAGAGCTCCGCTTCCCCGGTGGTTCGACCGCGGAGTGGCTGGTGGACGTCGATGTCGCGATCTGCTTCTCGCCGCCTTCACACCCCGAAGTCGAGAGCCAGCCGCTGTGGGACGAGCGCCGCAGCGTGTTGCTGCGCAGCACTCATCGGCTCGCTTCGCGGAGTGAGCTGTCCGTCGCCGAGGTCCTCGAGGAGCCCTTCTACCGGTTCCATCCCTCCGTGGACCGGGGCTGGGCCGGCTTCTGGAACCTCGACGATCACCGGGGCGGCCCTCCCCAGATCGTCACGAGCGCCGAACCAACCAACTCGCTCGAGCTGGTCGCCGCGCTGCTGGGGGGCGGTGGGATCAGCGCGGTGCCGTGGACCGTGGCCCAGACGATCGCGGCCGTGGCTTCGGGACTGGTCGCGATCCCCTTGCGCGACGCGGCACCGGCGATATGCAGCCTCGTCTGGCGCTCTGCGCCGCCGAACGAGTTGACGAAGGTTTTCGTGGAGGCCGCGAGGAGCACAGTCGGCCCTCTGCGTGTGCCGGACGAGGCCCCCGCCGAGCTCCTGGCTGCTTCCGTCGCTTACAGCGAGCGGTATGCCTCGGCCAGCCGCGCGACGCCCGTTTCGATCTGCTCGGGCGAGACGCCGGAGTAGGCGAGGCGCAAGGTGTTCTCCCCGCCCTCGAGCAGGAAGTCGGTGCCCTTGACGAACGCGACGCCGCGCTCGGCGGCGGCGTCGAAGAGGCGGTGGACATCCGTGCCCTTCGGAAGCGTCACCCACATGAAGTAGCCGCCCTGGGGCGGCACGAACTCGGCCTCCGGGAGCTCGCGGCGCAGGCTGTCGGCCAGCGTCTGTGCGCGTTCGGAAAGCGCCTGCTTGACGGTCTCGATCGATCGATCGATCGCTCCGGAGGCGCAGAACTCGTACACGATCGACTGCGCCACCATGTTCGGGGAGATATAGGTGTTCGTCGCGAGTTTTGTGATCTCCCCGATCACGTCGGGTGGGCCGACGAGGTAGCCGACGCGGATTCCGGGGCAGACGGTCTTGGAGAAGGACGAGGCGTAGACGACGCGGTCGGGGTCCATCGAAAGCATCGTCGGCAGCTCCTCGCCCGAGAAGCGGAGCTCGACGTAGGGGTCGTCCTCGAAGACGAGGAAGCCGTTCGCCGCCGCGAGCTCCAGCAGCCGGCGGCGCTTCTGCAGCGAGAGCGTGTAACCGGCTGGGTTCTGGAAGTTGGGGATGATGTGGGCCAGCTTCGCCCTCACGCCGCCCGCGAGCAGAGCGCCGAGCTCCTCGGTGTTGATGCCATCGGGCTCCAGCTGGACTGCATGCAGCTGCGCGCCGCGGCCGCGCAGCGAGAGCAACGTGCGGTCGTAGGTGGGGCGCTCGATGACCACGTCATCGCCGGGCCTGACGAGCGTCTCGAACAGGAACGCGTCGGCCTGCATCGAGCCG
>WNFI01219992.1_pt1 | contig 12844 bp, 7 predicted proteins | sample 5400471 | NCBI WGS metagenome assembly WNFI01 (sample SAMN13153348, study PRJNA577476) | soil metagenome | isolation source: 100 cm saprolite on Douglas fir-dominated hillslope | place: USA:California | collected 2013-09-17
CGCGGTTTCCGATGTGTACCAGGACTTATTTAACGAGGGCAGCTTCACAGGCAAGGGAATTTACGAGGTCAAGACGTTCCAGCAGGTGCTGGAGCACCGGTTCCCCTGCAACACAATTCTCAGCCACGACATGATCGAAGGCGCGTATGCACGGGCCGGGCTAGTTTCGGACATCGAGGTCGTGGACGACTATCCATCGCACATGAGCGCGTTCAGCCGCAGAAAACATCGCTGGGTTCGCGGAGATTGGCAGATCATATTCTGGCTGCTGCCACGCGTGCCGGACTTTTTCGGAAAGATGGCGCGCAATCCCCTGTCAATCATCTCGCGCTGGAAAATACTGGATAACTTGCGGCGTAGTTTGACCGAAATGGCGCTGTTCGTGATGCTGCTAAGCGCATGGCTGTTCTTTCCTAGACACACTCTCTACTGGACTCTGGTTACGCTGGCGATCATGGCGCTGCCGACGTACGCGCAGTTCGCGCTGACCATCGCGCGGGCGCGCCGAGCACTGCTGACGACCGCGTTTTGGAAGAACCTTGCGGCCGATTTTGGAGTGTCGCAAGCGAACCTTTTCATGCGCGTGGCGTGCTTGTGTCATCAGAGCCTGGTGACGATCGACGCAGTTGTGCGTTCGATCGTGCGCATGACGGTGACGCACGAGCGGCTGCTGGAATGGGAGACGTCCGCGGAGGCCGAGGAGCCAGGTCAGAAAAAGAGCCCGGTGGAGATTTATTTGGAGATTACGCCATGGCTGGCGTTCTTTGTCGGATTGTTTTTGGCGGTCGATCGCCCGGAGTCGTTCATGGTGGCGCTGCCATTGCTGGTGCTGTGGGGCCTTTCCAAGCCCATCGTGCAGTGGCTGAGCCTGCCATCGCGCACGGGAGAAAAGAGAATGGAAGCCAAGGATGAAGCTCTGTTGCGAAAGGCCGCGCTGCGGACGTGGCGGCTTTTCCGGGAGTTCAGCACGCCGGAAGAAAACTGGCTGATACCCGACATCGTTCAAGAGCCTGCGTCGCTGATTGTGCATCGGATTTCTACTACCAACCTGGGCCTGCTGCTCAATTCGAGGCTGGCGGCGATGGACATGGGCTTTCTCACGTTCCCGGAATTTCTCGCCGACACGGAAAAGACTTTTGAATCAATCGACCGCATGCCGAAGCAGAACGGGCAACTTTACAATTGGTACGACACGCGCACGCTGGAGCCCGTAAAGCCGCGCTTCATCTCCTCGGTGGACAATGGAAACCTGATTTGCTGTTTGTGGACGCTGAAACAGGGATGCCTTGGAGCGGTGAGCGAGTCGATATTTTCAGCGCACATGTGGAGGGGCGTTACCGATCACCTGGACACCCTCGAAGAACTGCTGCGGCCGGAACGGTGGGACGAGCGGCTATCTTTGGTTCAGGTATCGAAGAAGAGAGTGAAAGCGCTAGGAGCGTCGCCGGTAAAATGGGCGGAGGCGCTGCCGGCGATTGAACGCGACGTAGTGGCACTGGACAAAAAGCTTTCGGAGTCGGGAAGCGAGTTGGCATGGTGGGGGCACGAGCTGTGCCTGCGGATCACGCACCTGCAAAGCTTGTTCTATGATTTCGCGCCTTGGCTGATGCCGCAGTTCGCAAAGTATACCGATGCGCGGGAGACGCAGAACATTATCCATTCCGAGCGGCTGACGCTGGAGTCGTTGCCACGTATCTGCGCGGCGCTGGACCAAAAGCTTGCAGGCACCCTCGACGATGAGGGATCCGGCGGCGAAATGCAATCGGGGCTGCGCCTGCTGCGATCCGCAATAACTCGAACGAATGACATCGCAGCGAGCATGGCGAAGCGCTTGACGGCGGTAGCGGCAAAGGCTGACAGCTTGGCGAAGAGCATGGATTTCGTTTCGCTGTTTGACGCGAAGAAAAAAGCCTTAAGCGTCGGGTATGAAGTGGAGGAGCAACGGCTGGCGCCGTATTTCTACGACCTGCTGCCGTCGGAAGCGCGAGCGGCGACGTTTGTGGCCATCGCCAAAGGCGAAATTCCGCAGGATAGCTGGGTCTCGCTAGAACGCCGGTACACGAGCTATGAGGACGAGCGTGTCCTGCTGTCATGGACCGGGACGATGTTCGAATACTTGATGCCCATGCTGTGGATGAAGACGTACCCGAACACGATCCTGGACCAAACCACCCAGGCCGCCGTACGGGCACAGAAGAAATTTGCCAAGAGTCACTCGATACCGTGGGGGATTTCGGAATCATCCTGCGCGAAATTGAGCGTTGACGGACATTATCACTACCAGGCGTTTGGAGTGCCCGCATTGGCAATCAATCAAGAAAAGCCAGAGGATCTGGTTGTCTCTCCGTACTCGACTTTTTTGGCGCTCCTTGCGGACACCGAGGGTGCGGTGGAAAACGTACGGAACTTGGAAGTAATGGGCTTGTTGGGACCGTATGGATTTTATGAAGCCGTGGATTTCACTCCTTCGCGGGTTCAACCGGGAAGCACTTTCGAGATCGTGCGCTGCTGGCTGGCGCACCACCAGGGCATGAGCCTAATGGCCGTGGCAAATGTGCTTTGCAACTCGTCTTCGCAGCGGCGATTTCATGCGGAGCCGATGGTGGCGGCCACGGAAAGACTGTTGCACGAAAAGGCACCGCGCATGCCGAACCTTGAAGCGCCGCAAACCGAGGCGGATTCCGTCACGGAGTTGGCAACGGAGCAGGCCGGGAGTGCGCAAGAGAATTGCCTAAGCACTCCCAAACTAAACACCGCAGCGTAGTAGCCGGCAGCGCACAGTAGTTTACGCCGAGGTGGACAGTGCCCGCGACCAAGACAGCCTTCAGTACCCGCCCGACACTGGCTTCGGCGACTCCAAGTTTCCTCTTCGGCCGTGAGTCCGAAGAGTTAGAACAAACCATTTTCGAGAAAATCCGCGAACGAGCTTACCTGTTGTTCGAGCAATCAGGACGTGAGCCCGGAAATGAGGACGCAAACTGGTCGCGGGCGGAATCGGAGATTCTGCGCTCTGGCGTGCACGTTCGCGAGTCTGGAAGTTGGGTGGCACTCAGCTTCTCCATTCCAGACGCTTCCGGCGAGGGCATGCAAATTGCCGTTCGACCAACGCGCGTGGTCGTGCGCACAAGGGTAGCTAGCAATGAACGGGAGGCATCTGAAGGAGCAAAGCAGGACGAACGAGAGATCTTTCTCGCCGCGAATCTAGCCGCGGAGGTCGATCCGGGGTCAGCCGCCGCGTCGTTTAGAGACCACAGTCTCCACTTGATGATTAAGAAGAGCCGACCAGATAAGCTCGCTGGCAACCAAGACACCCAACCAAATGACTGAGCAGGAGCCAACGACGCTGGAAGCGACGCACGATAGGTGTAAACCTGGGATAATCTACAGAGAGTTCTGTATGGCTCGTAGGTTCTTTGTTCGCCTATCGTTACGGGGACTCGGTCCCTTGCAAGGACACTGTTTATTCGATCCGCAGTCTCTCTAGGCATGCTTCCACTCTCTGCGATAGTTGACGCTATACCCGACCAAGGTCAGTCCGCGGTGCCGTCAAAGGCCGCCGGCTAATGATAGAGAACCATCATGCGCGCCCCGCCCTGGGGGCTACTCCGCTTCCTGGAGGGGGATGGAATTTCACGGTTTGGGCGCCCAGACATGAGCGGGTCGAATTGCATCTGCTGAATACGGGCGCGGCATTCCCCATGGAGCGGGATGCGTTGGGATATCACGGCGTGATTGCCGAGGACGTTCAGGCCGGCGCGAAATATTTGTACCGGTTTGGAGATTCGCCGGAACGCCCGGATCCCGCGTCGCGCCGCCAGCCGGATGGAGTTCACGGACCCTCCGAACTGGTCGACTTGCGATCCTTCGAATGGACGGACCGCAACTGGAAAGGTTTGGCGCTGGAGGACAGCGTCTTCTATGAAGTGCACGTTGGAACATTTACGCGCGAAGGAACTTTCGCTGCGCTGCTTGCCTCTCTGGATCAACTTGCAGCCCTTGGCGTGACGACCATCGAAATAATGCCAATCGCCCAATTCCCTGGACCGAGGAATTGGGGCTACGACGGCGTGTACCCGTTTGCCGTTCAGAATAGCTATGGAACGCCGCGCGATTTGCAAATCCTCGTGAATGCCGCGCATTCGCGGGGGCTCGCGGTGGCGTTGGACGTGGTCTACAACCACTTGGGACCCGAAGGGAATTATTTGAGCGAGTATGGCCCGTATTTCACGGATCGTTACAAGACGCCGTGGGGAGCGGCGCTGAACTTTGACGGTCCGGACAGTGATGAGGTGCGCCGTTTTTTCATCGAGAACGCGCTCTACTGGTTGGAGACTTTTCACATTGATGCGCTGCGGCTCGACGCCATTCATGGAATCTTTGATGCGAGCGCGTTCCCTTTTCTAGCGGAGCTGTCTAAGGAAGCCGATGCTTTCGCCGCGAGGACGGGCCGAAGCGTTTCTCTCATCGCGGAGAGCGACCTGAACGATGCGCGGGTGCTGCGTCCGAGGTGCGAGGGAGGATTTGGGATGGCGTCGCAGTGGAGCGATGATTTTCATCACTCCGTGCATACGTTGCTGACCGGCGAAAACTCTGGATACTACGAGGATTTCGGCGATGTGCGGCACTTGGCGAGCACTCTGCAGCAAGGCTGGTATTACGCTGGCCAGTATTGCGGCGGGTGCAAATTTGCTTTCTCCTTTCGTGCCCTTACTGTTCATGGGCGAGGAATATGGAGAGACGGCGCCGTTCCTATACTTCACCAGCCACGGCGACGCAAATTTGGCCAAAGCAGTGCGTCGCGGACGAACGGAGGAATTTCGTGCCTTTCGGTGGCAGGGCCAGATTCCGGATCCGCAGGCTGAATCAACATTCGCCCGCTCGCAACTGAACCGAAATCTCGCAAAGGAAGAGCCGCATCACACGCTGCTGCGCTTCTACCAGATGCTGCTTCGTTTTCGCAACGAACACCGTTTGGGTCATGCGGGAGCGCCGTCGGTCAAGGAATTTGGGCCGTCGAAGGTGCTGCTGGCGCTGCAGGACACACGCGCGAGCCGAATCGCGACGCTGTTCAACTTCGGGGATGCTCCCGCTGTTCTGGGAAGCGGAATTCTCGAAGGTGAGTGGGAAAAGAAAATCAACTCATCCGATCTTGCATGGCTTGGACCGGGAACGGACCTTCCGTCCACGGTTGGAACTTCCGTGCATTCCACACTTACATTGCGGCCGCGTTCTTTCGCCGTGTTTGAACGCACGGCTTCGTCTTCGGGGTGATCATGCGCTATCTCTGTGTACACGGACATTTCTACCAACCGCCCCGCGAGAATCCCTATCTCGAAGCCGTTGAGCTGCAGGATTCCGCTTACCCATATCACGATTGGAACGAGAGAGTGGCGTCGGAATGTTATACGCCCAATGCAAAATCGCGAATCCTTGACGGGGAACAGCGCATCGTGGAGTTGGTGAACAATTACGGCCGGATCAGCTTCAATTTTGGACCTACACTGCTTTCCTGGATAGCCGAGAAAGCGGCCAAGACGTATGAAGCCCTGCGTGAAGCGGATAAGAGCAGCCGCGAACGATTCTCGGGTCACGGTTCGGCGATTGCGCAGGCTTACAACCATATGATCATGCCGCTGGCGAACTGCCGGGACAAGATCACGCAAGTGAAATGGGGAGTGCGCGATTTTGAATACCGGTTTGGCAGGCTCCCGGAAGGAATGTGGCTACCGGAGACAGCGGTCGACACTGAGACGCTGGACGTGTTGGCCGCAAACGGGATCAAGTTCACGATACTTGCGCCGCGGCAAGCAAAGCGCATTCGCAAGCGCGGCAGCCGATCGTGGCAGGATGTCAGCGGCGATCGCGTGGATCCGAGCCGCGCGTACCTGGTGCAATTGCCGTCGCGAAAGACGATAACGGTCTTTTTTTACGACGGACCGATTTCCCAGGGCGTGGCCTTCGAACGGTTGCTGGACAACGGCCAGCACTTTGCCGACCGCTTGATGAGCGGCTTTTCGGACGCGCGGCAGTGGCCGCAGTTGGTGCACATTGCGACCGACGGCGAGAGTTACGGCCATCACCACCGTTTTGGGGAGATGGCGCTTTCCTATGCGCTGCACCACATCGAAACCAATAAGCTGGCGCAACTCACGAATTATGGGGAATTCCTCGAGCGACACCCGGCGGATCATTTTGTGGAGATTGTAAACAACAGCTCCTGGAGCTGCGTTCACGGCGTCGAACGCTGGCGGTCAAACTGCGGCTGCAACTCCGGCGGACACGCGGGCTGGACTCAGGAATGGCGGGCACCGCTGCGCGCGGCGCTCGATTGGCTGCGCGATGTACTCGCGCCGCTGTACGAACAGAAAGCGGGACCGTTGCTGAAGGATGTATGGGCGGCTCGGGACGAGTACATCCAGGTGGTCTTAAGCCGATCGGAAGAGGACGTCCTAAGCTTCTTGGGTAATCACTCGACACATCCTTTGACGGGCGAGGAACGGGTCGCTGCGTTGAAGTTGCTGGAGATGCAGCGGCACGCCATGCTGATGTACACAAGCTGCGGCTGGTTCTTCGACGAGGTGTCGGGCTTGGAGACGGTGCAGGTGATGCAGTATGCCGGACGCGCCATACGGCTCGCTCAGGATTTCGGCGCGGCCGAAATCGAATCTGCATTCATGGAACGCCTTGCAACTGCAAAGAGCAATCTCCCAGAGCACGCCGACGGAAAGCGCATTTACGAAAAATGGGTCAAGCCCGCGTTTGTGTCGACCGGCCAGCTTGCCGGGCATTACGCCATCAGCTCATTGTTCGAATCGTACGCCGAACGCACGCGCATTTACTGCTATAACGTGCAGCGCGAGGATTATTCCCTGGAGGTCGAGGGCAAGCAGAAGCTGGCTGTGGGCCGCGCGACGTTCAGTTCCGAAATTACCAGGGAAACGGCGAGCTTGGGCTTCGGGGTATTCCATTTGGGGGACCACAACCTCGCCTGCGGCGTAAAGCATTTCGACCCACTCGAAGATTACGACAACATCAAGAAGATGCTGGCGGATTGCTTCGCGCACGCGGACACGACGGGCGCACTGCGCGTGCTGGGCGAGGCGTTTTCCAGCAACACATTTTCGCTGCGTAACTTGTTCCGCGACGAACAAAGAAAAATTGTCGATATCATTCTTAACGATTCGCTAGCTTCCGCCACGGCGGCGTATCGGGCCATCTACGAGAATCACGCGCCGCTGATTCGTTTTCTTAACGAGATGGGAATTCCGGTGCCGCCGGCATTTGAGTCCGCCGCGGAGATCGCCCTCAACAGCCAATTGAAGCAGGCATTCGAACTTTGGATGTGCCCGGCTTGGAATACACGATTCGAAAGCGCCTGGAACGCGAAGCGGAAGTTTTCGCCTCCGAGCCGACGAACCTTGAGCCGGTGCAAAGACTTCTCAAGCTGCTCGGGTTTGTCAGCTCCTTGCCTTTCCCTGTTGTCCTCTGGGAGGTCCAGAACATTTGTTACGGCCCGCTCATCAAAACCATGAACGAACTACGCGAGCAGGCGCAGACAGAAAATGCAGCAACAACAAATCTTCTCAACGAGCTCACGTTGCTTCGCGAAAGCCTCCGCATCAATGGCCAATGAAAAGCGCCAGCGGCCGGCGAGGGAAAACGAGTTCTGATGCCGAGCAGCACGCCCATTTCCTCAACCTATCGATTGCAGTTCAATAAGGATTTCACCTTTCAAGACGCCACGAAGCTGCTGGACTACCTTTCCGATTTGGGCATCACGCACCTTTACGCTTCGCCGATATTGCGCAGCCGTCCTGGAAGCACGCATGGCTACGACGTCATCGATCCCGCGCGCCTCAATCCAGAACTTGGCACCGAAGCGGACTTCTTGCTGCTGCAAAACGAGCTGCGTAATCGGGGCATGGGTTTGATTCTGGATATCGTGCCGAACCACATGTCGGCGAGCAGTGAAAACTCGTGGTGGATGGACGTGCTGGAGCACGGCACGGAGTCGGCTTACGCGTCCTACTTTGACGTCGATTGGCATCCGCCCTCGCGCACTCTTGACGGCAAGGTCTTGCTTCCCGTGCTTGGGCGGCCGTTTGCTGAAGTATTGGAAGCGGGGGAGTTCAAGCTGGTATTTTCCGAGGGGCGCCTCTTCGTGCAGTACTTCGAGTCCTTGTTCCCGTTGGCGCCTGGGACTTACTGTGGAATTCTCGGGAAGAACATCGAGAGGCTCCGAGACAAAATAGGCGAAGGTTCCACAGCATATCAAGAATACTCCGGAATCGTGGCCGCGTTTGCCGAACTTCCCTCTCCTGCAACCGTGAAGGCAGGGGAAGCCGGCGACAAGCGCTTGCGCTTTGAGGACCTCCGGGAACGATTACGCCAAGTGGTGAATGGCAATGCGGACGTGGAAAGTTTCTTGCGCGAAAGGTTGATCGAATTCGCAGGACAAGCAAACGATCCGGCCAGCTTCTCGCCGTTGGAGCGGTTGCTTGCGGAACAGTTCTATGTCTTGTCTTACTGGCAGAACGTGAACGAAGAAATCAACTATCGTCGATTCTTCACAATCACGGATTTGGTCGGCGTCCGCGTGGAGGATTCCCGGGTTTTTGAGGCGACCCACGCGCTGATTACACGGCTCGCCGGACAGCCCCCCGTTGACGGCCTACGGATCGACCACATCGACGGGTTACGCGATCCACTCGCTTACCTGAATCGCCTGCGCGAACAACTTAGCAACGATCCGGCGCCTACCCGTGAGATTTCCATCTTCGTGGAAAAGATTCTGGGGCGGAGAGAGCGCCTGCCGCGAGAATGGCCGGCGAGCGGCACAACCGGTTACGACTTTTTGAATGCGCTCAACGGCGCCTTCGTTGACCCGAAAGGAGCCAAGTGCATCGAAGAGATTTATGACCGCTTTGTCGGCAAAAACCTAATCTACGCGGATCTTTTATATCAGAAGAAAAAGCTGGTCATGTCCACGTTGCTGGGAGTCGAGATGCGGTCCTTGGCCCATCAGTTGATCTTGCTCGCGGACAAAGATCGCTATGCGCGAGATCTATCGCGGAGCGATCTAACACAGGCACTATTTGAAAGCACCGCGCACGTCCCGGTTTATCGAACCTATACGCGAAATCTGGAAGTGGCTCGCGAAGACGCGAAAGTGATCGAACAGGCCATTCAAGAAGCGCGGACTCGCAAGTTTTACCTGCAACCGGCGCACTTTGATTTTATCCGCGACGTCCTGCTTGTTCGGAACCGGCCGCACCTCTTGCCAGACCAGCGCGAAGCGCGACTGAATTTCGTGATGCGCTGGCAGCAATTCACCGGCCCGCTCATGGCCAAGGCGTTCGAAGACACCCTCCTTTATGTGTACAACCCGCTGATATCGCTGAACGAAGTGGGAGGAGAGCCCCGCCCCTCCGCAGCAGTGGCCGACAGTTTCTCGCGCTTCATCGCAGACCGGCGCAGGCACTGGCCGAACTCCATGAACGCCACAACGACCCACGACACCAAGCGAGCCGAGGACGTGCGGGCTCGCATCAATGTGCTCTCTGAAATTCCCGGCCAATGGAAGGAGCGTCTGGAGCGATGGTCAAAGCTTAACGCGAGAAGTAAAACGCAAGTATCTGGCCAGCAAGTGCCTGATCGCAACGAAGAAATATTCTTGTATCAAACGCTTCTGGGAGTGTGGCCGGCCAACGCGCGCGTCGATGCTTCGCTCGTGGAACGGTTGCAGGCATACGCCATTAAAGCCATGCGCGAGGCCATGGTTCACACGCGTTGGACACTGCCCAATGCGGCCCACGAAAACGCGCTCAAGAGGTTCGTCGCTGCCATCTTGAAACCGGACAAGAACAATGCTTTTCTGCAGGACTTCGTCGCATTTCAGCAAAGCATCGCGTACAGCGGAATGGTCAACGGCTTGAGCCAGGCTGTGCTGAAGATCATTTCACCAGGAATTCCTGATTTTTATCAGGGGTCCGAGCTGTGGGACTTGCGTTTGGTCGATCCGGACAACCGGCAGGCGGTCGATTTTGCGAAACGCGCATCCATGCTGGAGGCGCTGAAACGGGAGGTAAAGGCAAGCGCCTCTTTCGCCAGCAAACTGGCGCAGGATTGGGAGGATGGCCGCATCAAACTCTACGCGATTTGGAAGGCGCTGAATTTTCGCCGGCAGCGATCAGAGCTCTTCGCAAAGGGCGATTTCCTCGAACTCACGGCCACCGGGCCGCACGCGGAGCATATTCTGGCAATCCTCCGTCATTACAAACGGGAATGGGCTCTTCTAGTAGCGCCTCGATGGCTGGCACGCGCGCAGGAGGAACGGAAGGGCGATGCGGATATTCTCTGGAGAGACGCCAGGATTGAGCTGCCGGATGCCGCACCTCAGTTTTGGGAAAACATCTTCACTGGCGAGAAGATCTCAGCAAGCGATGATGACCAGAAATCGCTTGCCGTCGGCGAGATGCTGCTTCATTTTCCCATTACGCTACTTGGCGGCATGAAATCTTCAAAATAAATTGCTGAGTCAACCCGCGGAGTTGAGAGCTCAGTCTTTAGGCGATCAACAAACTGGAGATTCCTTCCAAAGGGATACCAACCCAATCGGGGCGATTGTTGAGTTCGTAGCCGAGTTCGTAGATAGCTTTAGCGAGCAGGTAGACTTCCAGCAATTTCGATCGCTCCGATGAGCCGGCCGGAAGATAGCGCGCAGTTCCAGTAGTTTCGTAATACTGGCCCAGAAAGCGATTTGCCGCGCACCGGCTCCACCCTTCCGCCCAGCGGCCAAGCTTGGCGACCTGCCCCCGCGAAACGGAACTGCCCGTCGATGACGCAAGCAATGGAGCGAATGCTGCATAGTGAAAGGAGCGAAGCATTCCGGCAACATCTTGCAATGGAGACTGCTTGGTGCGTCTCTCCGCCAAGGGTCGCGCCGGTTCTCCTTCAAAATCGGTAATCACAAAATCAGAGCCGGTATAGAGCACCTGGCCCAAATGATAGTCGCCATGAATGCGGATGCGCATTGCTTCGATTGGAATGGTTAAGGCGGTACGAAAGGCGCGGACAATTTCGTGCTCGCGTGCGGCGATTTCCGCGGCCTTGTCTTTGTATTCCGCTGGCACGTTCGCTATCCGCGCGCGCAGCAAGGCCCATCTCCGCGAGAAGGCGGGTCATCGGCTCGCCCGCAAACTCCGGGAGCTCTTTTGAAACCGAGAGTTCACGCTCCGAAGCTGGATCTCCGGCGCGTTCGTAGAACGCGCTTAGAGTTTTCAGCGCATAGCGCCAGGCGTCGCCCTGATTTGGCACAAACTCCTGGAGGATGGCTTGTGTCGTTTCTTTTCCGTGCTGCGATTCGTATTCGAGGCTACCGGCTATGCGAGGAACGTGCTGAAATCGCGCCCTTTCGGTGAGAAACCTGCCGATTTCAAGGTCGGGGTTATCTCCCTCTTCGACGCGCCGGAAGAATTTCAATATCAGGCGGTCACCATAAATCACGGAGCTGTTGCTCTGTTCGCCGGTCAGGGGCCTCGGCCTTGCTGCGTCGGAAGGGGGAAAAAGCTCCGGGAAAGAGGCTGCGTGAGATCCGCGCAGTCGGCCCTTTTCGCCTTCCACCTCGCCTTCTCGCTTAATGATGTCGAGGAGCTCTGCGAGAAATTCCTGGCGAGAGAAGGCGTCGACTAATACGAGGACGGAACCATTCTCGATTTGCAAGCTTGGCCCCGAATCGGCCAGCAAGCTGATGCCCGATTGCTTTGGAGGAACCAGCGGGATTGAGTAGGTCTCTTCGGCGCCTTCGAGGTATTTCACTGTGACCACAAAAATAACCGCCCTAGTTTCACCGCTGCCGATCGGAATCGAGTCATCAATCGCGACTGCGAGAATCTGCCGCGCCTTTCCGCCGAACCAGCGCTGTGCGGCTAGAAACGGCGGCAACTGAGCGGGAAGATTTCGGCGTAGATCAGAATCCATTCTTGACTACCTATGATTGCTGGCGCGTTTCCCCAGGTCTTCGCCCGAGCGGCGCCTGGGATGCAGCTTACAGCGGCTGGGGTTCCTCGTGTTTTTCTCTCTTCTTCTCGGTTAGGTTTCTCTCCAGGAACTCGCGAGCAAGCTCTTGCCCGCCCAAACCAAATGCGATCGCCAGCCCGAACATGAAAGCTCCGAAGACAATGGAGAACGCCGCGAGCACAGTCTGCCGCGCGACCCCAACCTGTTCCAAAGCCATGGAAACGGCCAAAGCCCAAATCACAAACCGAATGGACCAGCTCAGCAGCTTCGGCGACGGGTAGCCTGCATTCACCGCGGCGAGGAGTGCAGCGCGCGAGAGGAAATTCGCTGTCACCAAACCTAGGAACAGAATCAAAATCGCGACGAATATCGCCGGCAGCAGCAGAAACAATCTCGAAATCTGTTCCTGAAGACCCGCGACTCCCAGGACGCTGACCCCGATCAAGATAAAGCCTGACCACGTGACCCAAAACAGCGAGCGGCTCAGCAGCTCCGTCATGGAGGGAAGGGCCGCCATGCGCAGGAAGCGCGAAGCCCCGGCCTCTTCGGACAACCGGTCGAGCCTGGTGACGTGGAGTACCGCGCGCAAAATCGACTTCAACGCATAAGCCACGAGCAAGCCAATGAGGACAATTACCAGCATGACCAACAGGCGGGGCAAGAATTCGGCAAACATATGCACAAGATTGCTATAAGCTTGGCTAAGTCCCTGGAAAATTACTTCCTTCATGGCTGCACCTCAACGCTTCCCTGTCCATCTTTCGACTAAATACGGTTTTTGGCGTTCGAACTCCTGGCACAGAATCTCTGACTGTGCTTCCATCGT
>WNFI01292205.1_pt1 | contig 12843 bp, 13 predicted proteins | sample 5400471 | NCBI WGS metagenome assembly WNFI01 (sample SAMN13153348, study PRJNA577476) | soil metagenome | isolation source: 100 cm saprolite on Douglas fir-dominated hillslope | place: USA:California | collected 2013-09-17
AGATTGCGTCCCACATCGAGCAAGGGCGCAGCGAAGAGACGAGTGAAAAGCGGCAATTTTAATCGGTTCTACCGGCAGTTTTATTATGCGCTTAACAGCTCTAACACTTTAGAGTGCTCGGTGAGAAATGGACGATTCCACTGCTTCATCAGATTGTGCAGGGGAACAACTGCTTTGGTCAGCTCCAGCGAGCGATGACAGGAATCAGTCCAAAAACACGCATGCTACGCTTATGAGAGCTGGAAGAAGCCGGTATCCTCACCAGAAAAGTCTTCCCGGGATACCCGCTCCATGTCGAGTACGCTGCCACCGAGCGAGGGAAAGCGCTCGGCAACGTTATCTGGGCCATGGATGACTGGGGAGAACAGGCCGAAGAGCACCCGGCGCAAGAGCAAGTCACATTGAGACGGTGCGGAGAGCACGGACGAGCGCAGAGAGTCCATACGCGAGAGCCTCCTGTTCGTCCGGCTTGAGTTCTGCCAGCAGACGCTGATGTCGTTCCGCCAGACTCCTGGCCAGATGCGAGGCTTGCTTGTGCCCTGCATCGCTTAACTGCAGTCGGAACACGCGCGTATCGTGCAGATCGCGCACTCGCTTCACCCATCCCCGCTGCTCCAGGTGCGTGACGAGGCGACTCACCGTACTTTTCTCCAGGTGCAGTTGCTCTGCCAGCACTTGCTGCGACATGGGCGCCTCGGCGGAGAGCGCCAGCAGGGCGAACATCTCGGAGAGCGAGAGAGAGAAGCCCGTCGGCACCTGGTCAGGCCGGTGCAATCCGAGTGCCTGGAGAAACTCGCTCAATAACTCCTGTAACTGTGTCGTGCAACTATATCGATCGAGGCAACTGCTTACGGATGCAGTTTTTGCCATCGTCTTGAGAGGAGCAATGACATGCACAGGCATGCGGTCAGGGAACAATCGTCGCAACGTCACTTGAGCCATTTTAATGCCCTGTTTACCGGCAGGGGGAGTCGCGTCTATGATGGAGTGATGGTGCGGCTGACCAGGAGATTGTATCAGCGCGTCAGCGCAGATCTTGCCACCCTCCGTCTCGCCGAGGGGAAGGTGCTGGACGCCGGAACCGGTCCGGGTACCTTCGTCCGGGAACTCGCCCGGAGTCTTCCGGGGCTGCAGGTCTACGGCATCGACCTGTCGGAAGATATGATCGGGCTGGCGCGCGCACATGCCAGGCGCGAGCAGTTGGAGGAGCGGGTGCATTTCGAGAGTGGTGATGTGGCACACCTCCCCTATCCCGACCAGTCCTTTGACGTGGTGGTGTCGACCATCAGCATGCATCACTGGCACGAGTTAGAGCAGCCCCTGCGAGAGCTCTACCGGGTGCTGCGGCCGGGCGGACGGGTGTGGATCTATGACTTCCGCTTCGTCAAAGCGCAGACCGTGGAGAAGGCGCTCGCCAGTACGCCCTTTGCGGAGACTCCGCTCGAGCACCGGCTGGTGCGGCCAGGCCTCTTCCCGTTCGCGCTCTACCGGCGTTTTGCCCTCCAGAAGTCGGCTCAGGGCGATCACCAACCCGGCTAGGGGAGGCAGTTGAGGTCGGACGAACGGCGAGATGATCGACTCACTCGCTTCCAGTTCTGTGAGTTGAGTGACGTCTCGCCGCAAAGCGTATCTTTTGTTACCCGCTGTGTATGAACACCATTCAAGAACTCTCGGTTTCGCTCTCAGCCACCAGCGTCCCCTCTTGCATGAGAAGGAGGAACGGAGCGAACTTCTTGTACGTGAGAGTGTTCTCAGAGCGGTCAAAGTGCTGGGGCAAGAGCCGGACTCACTTGATGCCAAGTGCGCACACGCTGGCGATGGGCTTCATCGGCTTGAACTCGAGCCTGGCCTTTTGGAAACCGACCTGGGAGAGCAATGACACCAGCCCTTCGCCGATCTGTTTGACCTCGCTCTCCGTCCTGGCCCACCGGGGCTAGAGGATGATGGCGATGAAACCTCGCCACGGATGGTGGCCCTTCGCCACTTTTGATGATCGAGGGACTCTGTAGCACTCTGTCACGAGTGGGGAACCGCCTCTGGCGTATATGGCAGTTTCCTTGTTGCTCCATCTCCTCCCGGATTCATCAAATTTGACGGAGGGCCAGGATCATACGGCGAGGCGTCCTGGTCTGCGCTGCCCTTTTCATAGGGCTCAAGATAGGGCTGGAGAGCTTTAGCGTTGTTTACCGTTCCACTATACCTCAAAGGCTGAGATTTCCCTGTATCACTTTTCCCTCTTTCCTATTTTTGGCTTTTTGGGAAAAATCTGTGTTAGGTGGCTTGACTTTTGATTATACATAATCAAACGCATTGAAGGTGAACCCAGTTCCTTCGTCTATCAGCTTGCGCAGGTAGAGCTTTGTGTAGAGCGTCGAGCCGACGCCGCTGAAAACACCATACTCCATCCACCGCCACTCGCGAGCCTGGCGAGGTGTGCCACCACGTTTCCACATGCCGCGCTCGTCTGCCTCTTGCTCCTGGTCGGTCTCATAGATGGCCTGCCGGTATTGCTGTTGACGTTCGTTCAAACCTGCCCAAGGCATGGCTGTTACTCCTGCTGCCAGTACGCCTGTAAGTATGTCCGTTCTTTGGAAGAAATGGCTGCTGCAATCCCTCATGCCCCTAATTGCGTCATACTCAAAGTAAAGCAACTGCAAGCCCTAAGTCAATGATAACGCTCTCCTCAGTGGTAGAGTCAAAAAGCCATTTCTGTGCTATCGTCTTCGTATTCTGCGTATCCACTCTAGCAAATCATCCCGGTCAACTTTTCCGAGAATATATCGGTCCCGCTGTATGCGTTGGATTGCCACACTTGTGAGTGTGGTAGTGGTGACGATGATGCCCTTACTGGCTTTCTGTTCATGGCAGGTATCAGCCAACTCACGGACGACCCCAATTCCCACTTTCTTCCCTGTACCCAGTTTTTTCGCCTGCCAGACTGCCATGAACAGGCCGACACCCTCAACCTCTTTCACAGCAACAATGTCTTTCCCCCCATCTTTTCTTCCCGGTCCCAGTTCCACATGGTAGCCATCCTTTGACAGTAAATCAGCGACCAGTTCTTCAAACTCTCGCCAGTGCAGCGTATCAAGGTCAATCGTCCCTTGCAACAATTTATCCAGGAGTGGGACACTCGGCGAAAATTGGGCAATGCGGAGTTTGGCATCGGGAACGATGAGATCTGATTCCTCGTTTATATTCAGCACTTCGTGTTCGTCAGGTTCTCGCTCCAGATAGGGCGCGAAGGCCCGTAAGTACGCTGCGACTGGTTTGATTGCCTCAAATGCCTGGGCCATCCTGGCAACCTCTGCCGCAGGAGGCCTATACTTGGAGAGCATCTGTAGCTGCTCAGTAGCATATGCTATCGTCTGGGCATGCTGCTGCAACATTTTCAAGGTTCGTTTATCAAATGGATATGTCATTTATCAGGATAAAAGCACTGTTTCTCAGAAAACGTGCCACGCTGCCAAGCGCTTTCAGCGGATGGGTTTTCTCTCATAATGTGGCGTGACAACATTTTCTTGTATCGAGACATTCATAGCTCATCTCTCTTGCGCGTTTTTTTAACCCCACGCCAAAATAGCTGAGAGAAGCGCCATGTTACGGTTTTTTTCTGCAACCTCGCTGATGAAAAAGAGAAATCTCTTTGTTGTTTGAAGTAATTATTTTCGTTCTTGCCTCTTCATATATTTTCAAGTGAATCGCCTAAAAGTTCTCTAGGAGGGGGTTGGTGAGGAAGCGATGTTTCAGTATCCTGCTCCATAACTTTTCCGTGCCTGTATTGCTCGTTTTCTGGGTCACAAGACAGAGTATAGAAAACAAAAATAAGTCATTTTCTGCCGCATATCTTTTCGTTTTTGGCTGAACATTCAGCATCATGAATGAGGATTGAGTATTCTTCAGATCACGCAGCAGACGCTCAAAGGTGTGCCGAGTTCGATGCAGCAAAGCAGCCCAAGTGGTAAAAGCTGCTCGCTCTTCACATCATTTACCACTATTCAGTTTGATCGCCCAAATCAGCGCGTCAAGCACACGAACGGAATGCACCGAGCTCCGCAGTGTATTTTCTGAATCTAAAGCACTCCCATATGCGGAATTTGAGGTGAAGTAGATCTGCATGCCTGCATCTCTGACCGTATTTACAAAAGCACCACCGCCATTGACAAAATCTATAGTATACTCAAGCAATATATCAGAAATCCTAGTCATTTTCGCGAAATAGGCATCTTCGTCAAAGGCTGGAAACTCGGAGGCCCGCTTCTTTGGTAGTTGATCGTAGGGATCAGCTGCCAGATACTCTACTACCTCGTGTGGCAACGGCTCTAAGCCTGACCCTACTCCTATGAGGAGATCGGCTTTTGTGTACACGACCAGAATATTTTTCCCCTTGATCGGGATATGGAGCTCAGCCAATGCATCTTGGTAGATGTTAAACAGACTATCTCTTGAATAGCCTGCATTATTATCATTGACCAGGTCATCCAGGTTGACGATGTACCAGACCGTGTTAACTTTGCTCAAAGCACGCATATATTCTGGTTGAGTTCCTGCTCGCTCCAGAACTTCGCCGGCTAAATCGTATGCCGCCAGAATATTTGGGTGGCTGTCGAGAAAGTGATGGCTCATCACCAGTAATGCTCTGGGTAGTTCGACCGGCGAAGTCGAGGGCATTTTCACTCGCCCATCTCTATATCGCTCCGACCACTCATTCAATTTTTTTTGCGTGTCACCATCGAACGCACGAAAATAGCTGTCTGGAGCTATCTTATACACTGCTAGCGCAGATTGCATGAGGCTGGAAAGAAAAGCTGATTTCCCATGACTGGAAAATCCAAACGTTCCCAGACAGATTACATTGCCAGTGCGCGCCTTATTCTATCACCTCCTCAAATTTAGATGTGCTTGCTATGAGACATACACAGAATGTACGATTTGAATAACGTATAATTCAAAGTCAGTCTGTGCCATAAGGAGCGATTGCCGTGTCTAAGACCAAAACAACCCACGAGAATCAGGCCCAGAGGCCAACTTTTGTACTGGATAAGAACCTTGGCCTTCCTATTCATCAGAAGCCATGGAGCGAGGTTCTGTCCGAAGCAGGAATCGTCGCCGAAGCATCCACCGACCTCGTCCATATCGATCAGTTGCTCGCCGATCACGGGCCGGATATTGCCTATGTGCCTGGGGCGGATGTATGTGTAATGATCAGGAAGGGAAACCACTACTACTGCGGCTTGGCCATCGCGACCTCGAAGTTCACCGGTTTGCCGACCCAGCGCACTCTGCTTGTGGTCCGCAAGGACGACCCAGCGAACAGCATTGAAGATCTGGCTGGTGCGGACTACGGCTACATGAACAACTCATGTACATCGAGTTACTTTCCGCCCGCCATTATCCTCAACCGACAGGGAAAGAGGCTTGACGAGTTCTTCAAGATTCGGGAGGTCCCGGGATGGCAGAACCGGGTAGACGCCGTTGTCTCGAAGGATATCCGGGCGACGATGATCCTTGAGGACGTTTGGAAAACCACGCCGAAGAATGCTGAAGACACGAAGATTATCGGTCAATTCGATCGGTGCCCCCCAGGAGTTGTGATCATCCGTCAAAATCTGGATGAGAAAATATCCAATCTACTCCTCGATAAACTCCTCGCATGGATGCCAGACTGGAAAGACGTCTATGGTGCATTCCGACCCTATTACTACGCCGACGTTCAAACCTTCTATCACTACCTCAACGAGCTTCCAGCAGACATGATGTAACCGGTTTGCAGGGCAGATCACACTCTGTCCTGCAAACCAGTTCAATGCTTGAGGACTTTATACGTCAACACATTCCGGTATATGGCCTAAAATGCGCGAGGCTGTCATCAGGTGCAAAGTAGCCTCTTATGAACAACTTAGAGTGCTCTAAGTCAACATGTTTTCGGTTTTGTCAGAACTGGGAACACAGGAACTCATCAAAGCTCCATGGGATGCTGGTGCCCGCCCATATCTTTTCGTTTGTGTCAAATATCACTTCGCCACTCTGCCCAGATGGCATCAAAGAAGGAAAATGATTATTCGCAAAAGGTGGTAAAAGATGCAGGGAAAAGTTATGCGCCGGAGAGTGCCTGTTTTACGCCAAAAACTTAGAAGTGCAGCGAAATTTTATTGTCGAGATACGGAAAATTAACTCTTCAAACAACACTCTTCCATATGTGTCAAAAACCTTGGTTTTCTGTGACAAACAGCGTGCGTTCGAGAGGCTGTATCACATCATCCATCCCATTTCCACAAGGCGCGGGATGCATGCATTTCCGGCATCTCGTGCTGGGAAGGAGAGGGGAATGCCTTCTCCTTCCCAGCGCATCAGGACTTCCTTACCAGACATATGGGACGAAGCGATATTTGACCTTTGCCATATAGGCATCATAGCCTGGCAATTCCTCACGCAACACGCGCTCCTCCAGGAGGGTCCGCCCCACCAACCCGGCTATCACGATCGGAACAAACAGCAAGCCGTACCACGATCCGAGCAGCAGGGGCGTTCCGAGAAAGAAGAGGAGCGCACTGGCATAGAGCGGATGGCGTATATAGTGATAAGGCCCGGTGGAGATCACCGTTTGTCCCCGTTCTTCCTGAACACGCACCATGCCCGACAGGAACGAGTTTTCCCGGAAGGTCAGGATCGCGAGAGGCATGAAGCCTACCAGGACAAGAGCGCCAACGATCTGGAGGAAAAGAGGCACATGCGACCAGTGAAATCGCACCGCATCCAGCGGCATCAATATGAACCAAGCAATACCGAGCAGGCCGTTCACTGACGTAAGTACCTTGTCGCTGGTTTTTAGATTGGGTTGGGAGAGACTGAGTCGCTCTTGCAGCAAGCCAGGGTCAGACTTGAACAGCAGCCCGGTGTTCACCACCGTAAAGCCGAGTAACAGGATCAAGAAGATCCAGCCAGCGGGCCACAGAATCGTACCCGCTAGAAGGAACAGGAGCAGAGCCATAATCAGAAAGCTCACCACTGTCCACACAAACGCTCTGATCAGAAGCTTCATAGGTCACCTCTTTCGGGCAAAAGTAGCCCTTGAGTATGAATGGAACGAAAAACAACGAGAAGTCTTATTTCGCGAGAGAGACCCGTCCCTGCCCTCCGTCAACGATCACCCGGTCTCCTGTTTTCAGTCGGGTGGTCGCATTGCTACATCCCACCACTGCGGGAATGCCAAGCTCCCTTGCGACAATGGCGGCATGGGACAGCGGCGCTCCGACGTCGGTGACAAGGGCTGCCGCCTTCGGGAACAGCGGCGTCCATCCGACGTTGGTGGTGGTTGCCACCAGAATTTCTCCCGGCTGGAGCTGTGCTCCTTCTTCGGGACTGTGAAGGATGCGCACTCTGCCTTCGACCCTGCCTGCCGCTCCAGCATAGCCTTGCAAGGTTTCTGAATCAGCTTGCCTCTCTTCCGACGCGGTCGCATCATAGTAGTCAAGCCTTCTGTGAGGGTCCTTTGCCCACGTGAATGGATCGAAGCGTCCCCGGATAATGGGCGGGAATGGCGGGAGCGCTTGATATGTTTCATAGTTCGCTTTTCTCGCAGGAATATATTTGATGGCTTCCGCTCTGCCCGCAAGGAGTTCTTCCACTTCACCCATGTAGAGGAAAAAGATATCCTCGCCTATCCCTGTTACCTCCCCGGCAGAGAGCGCGAAAATACGAACCACCCGGTAGACCCTTGTAAACTCTGAGCGGGCTGCTTCTCGCTGGCGTGCCCCTGCCGCGGCGTTGGCAATCTGCTTCTCCAGCCACTTGCTCTTGCGAGGATAGCGCTTCTGAAAGCGCCTGATGGCCTCTTCATAGCGGGTCCGCTGCTGAAAAAGGATTTCCTCTACATCAGCCCCTGCGGCGGCATACGCCTCTCTCTGTCGCTCCAGATAGGTGGCATCCTCCACAGGATCAGGCAGGGATAACTCAAACTCGTGGGGGCCTCGATGTCCATACTGCTTCACATAGTCCTGCTCGCTTATTTCTCCCTTGATCATCTGTGTGATGCCCACCACAGGCCCAAGACTCGCCAGTTCAGCGTTTCCTCTCAGGTGAGAAAGCAGCGTACTGGCATCCTCCAGGCCGACGAGCGGTGTCAGCTTCTTCTTCAAGTTCAGTGCCAGCATCTCTTTGCTGTCCCCTGCCAGCAGGCCCCACCACGCCCTCTTCGTTGCAGGTTGCAGGTCGTTTTTCCAGATCGCCAGCAGTTCCTGCTGTGTCGTGGCGCTTCTGAGCTGTTCCCTCATCTTGCGCGACTGAGCCTGCGTGTTGGCAAGAAACTCTGGCATCCTTCTTGATGCAGCTAGTATGTTTCGCACCACATACAGGGCTTTCGGAAGTATCTGCTTGAGCAGCCATCCCCGTGAAAACGGATGGATCGGAAGAGCGATAGTTTCAGGAATTTGCCCGAAGATCTCACCGAGCAATTGCCACATACTCCGCCCTGCCCTCTTTCCATAAAAGGCCACGACCGCGGAGAGTCTCCGACTCACATTGGAGTAACTTCTGCCACAGAGATTGCCGGACCAGGAATAATAGCCGGGGATCACAAGGGACTCGTTGTCAAGCGCTCTGATGAAACTCCAGCTCAGGGGAGTCATCACATCAGGAATGGCCTCTCCCACATTGGCATTGACCCACAGGGCATCTTCTGCCAAACTTTCGTTGATGGCATAGGTGTCTAGATTCTCGGCTGCCAGCGTGGTGATCGGTCGGGCTTGCAGCAGGTACATTTTTCCCTTTGCCACGGCCCATTCGATATCCTGGGGGCAGCCCACCTCTCGCTCCAGCCTGGCGGCATATGTATACAGCTTTGCCGCGTACTTTCTCAATGCCTCCGGCCCATCATATTTCCCCTTTGGCCGCGTGAAGGTAAAAGAAGAGGCATTCGCCTCGCCTGAGACCAGTTTCTCTCCCAATCCTTGCACAGAATTGCCAACCATCGCGGTGAAGCTGCCAGTGATCGGATCAGCCGTAAACAAGACGCCTGAGAGGTCAGAGGGCACCATCACCTGCACAACGACGGCTATCGGCTGAGCCTGATCCACTCCCTGAGCAGAACTGTAGGCCCGCACTCGCTCTGAGAGCCTCGATCTGAAAACAGTCATGATGGCATCCTTGATCTCTTGATCCGTTTTCATATTGAGCACGGTTTCAAAGGCTCCGGCGTAGGAGGCGGACGCCGAATCTTCATGAACAGCCGAGGATCTGACGGCGAAGAGCGCTCCTTCATGACGCTTTCTGAGGGAAGACAAAGCTGCTTGTATCTCGTCCCAGGCTTGTCCGTGCAGTTGTTCCCCCTCAAAAGCTGATGGGAAAACGACAAACCCTTCAGGGACTGGATACCCATGCTGAAACAGTCTGACAAGCATGCCGCCTTTTCCACCTGCCAGAGCCTCTAGATCAGGGGTCACTGCTTGAAAACTTTTGACCATCGTTTCCATAACTATGCTCCTTGCTGTTTTTGCGGGCGCGCATGCCGCGTTTCGTTTAGTCGGCTTTGAAGAGCATCTTTTTCCGTCCTGCTCTCGAATCATTCGAGCAGGGCCTGCCACCGCAAGAGATCTTCGCTCCAGGACTGACGCAAGCACCCCGGCGAAATTCCCAGCACTCGCTCCAGCGCATCAGCCGTCGCCTCGCCAAGCTGAACCATCCGAGAGATGTCGATCTGCTTGCCTTCCTCCACGAAGAGAAGTTCAACGGTGGCATATCCAAGATCTTCAAGCAGGGAGAGGATCATTCTCGCTGCCTGCTCAGGATAGGCAGTGGTGAACACACCTTCTGCGACCCCCTCCTGAATGATCTGCGAGAGCCAGGGAGCGAGTCGTTTGACCCTGGCCAGGTAGAGTTTCTGGCGAAAGAGGGCGTTCTCATCGGCATACCAAACGCGCATAAATGCGAATATCAGGTCCAGGTTTTCTTGTTTGTACTGGTTGAGCACGGCAAAGAAGCGCAGCAGTTTGTCCTGGGCAGGCAAAACGCTCGAAGACGCGATGGGAAGGACGAGCTGTTCGGCCTGCTCCCCGATGCGTTCCACCAGCGCCATCAGCAAGGCTTGCTTGGACTCAAAGTAGTGATAGAACGCGCCCCTGGAAATCTGAAGCGCCTCCAGAAGATCCTGGGTCGTCATCTGCTCGTAGCCTTTGGTCGTAATGTAACGCGCTGCCACATCCAAAATGGCGTTGCGCTTCTCAGCGTATTGTTCTGGTTTGACACTGCGGGTCATCGTGTCTCTCTTTCTTAGACCGACAAACGGTTTATCTCTAGAGAGAGTGTAGTTGACAGGAGAGCCGTTGTCAAGAGACAAGTGAGCGATAGCGTATCGTTTGCTAAGGGTTGAGAAAAAAGGAGGAAAAGAGAGCTGAAGAGCTCCGACGTGGTAGAGTAGTTGACAACACACTACAGTTGCACTTTTTAAGCTGAACAAAAATTAGCCTATCAGGAAAGAAAAAAGCTTCATGTGCTTCGGCTTCCGATGTGGCACTCTGTCAATGAGAAGAAATCATTCAGAGGACTCCATCAGGAAGGAGAAGAACGTGAAGCACCAAAAGCATACCACCCCCACAGCCATCGAAATGGCTCGCAGGCAGATCGGACAATGGTCACTGGCCTTGATCCGTCTGCATGCCCGGATTGCCCCGCGTTTTGCGCGACCAGAACCGCGTCATCGGGTCTTACGGTACCTGCAAGGCGTGCTCAGTGACGTTCCGCGCAAAAATGGCTGGCAATTGGCCGAACAGGCGAGAGAAGACAAGCCGTATGGCATGCAGCGCCTGCTCTCCAGTGCCGTCTGGGATGAAGAGGGCGTCCGCGATGATCTGCGTGCCTATGTGCTCGAACAGCTTGGCACCCCAGACGATCCCGATGCCATTCTCGCCATCGATGAAACGAGCTTTCCCAAGCGCGGAAACAAGTCGGCAGGCGTGCAACGGCAGTATTGTGGGACGACCAAACGGGTGGAGAATTGTCAGGTGGGGGTGTTTCTATATGATAAGTGGAATAGAAATATGATGATGCAGATTGTTGGAACGATAGGCAGATCATCATAGCTTCGGTCTTGTAGATGATCTGCACCGTCAACAAGCAGAAAGGAATGATGATGCAGACTCTCAAATGGGAGTACTATCCACTCGTCGCGCAAAATACGCTCACCCGTGCCTTTATTGAAGAATTAGCACAGGTGCGAAGAAGCCCAAATACCGTCGACAATTACAGTAGAGACCTAGAAGATTTCCTCCAGGCTCTCGTCGAAGTCCCTTTCCCTGCTGTTCTTGAGGCCGATGAAACACTGATCGTTCGTTACGTTGACGGCCTCTGGAACCGCCCCGCGCATCGCGGCTCTGGACACAAGTTCTCCAAAGAGCGTGTTACCTCCATCACTGGATCGCACCTTTCCTTGAACACGATACGTCGTCGCGTGAGTACCATTCGACTCTTCTACGATTGGTGCATTCGGGTCCGAAAGCGCCATGATCTCCTTAACCCTGTCCCAAAGGGCGTGCGTGGGAAAAAAAGGGGGCTGATCAGCTCTGCGCCATCGGCTCCCTGGATACCAAGCGAGAGCCAATTTGCTGATCTCCTCCTCTACGTCTTTGCGACTATGTCTCTCAGAAACCAGGCGCTCATTCTGGTGCTCTATGATGGGGCTTTGAGGCGAGAGGAAGCCACCTTTCTCAGAAAGGACCATATTGATGAGCGAACACACACGATCAAAATTCCGCACGAACTGACCAAGAACAAAATGCCAGGCCGAATCGTGCTCTCCAATACTACCTGGAAGCTCCTGCAAGACTACCTGCAGGAGGATCGTGCGCGCCTGGTTGCGGCGTATGGAGCCGAGGATGCTGGCCCCCTTTTTCTCTCTGAATCCAATCAAAACGCTGGCCAGCCCATCAGCAAATGGTCCATTACCAAGATCTTTGATGAGATCAGGCGCGCGCTTGGCTTGCCCCAGTTGACTCCCCACAAATTGCGGCATCTGATGCTGACCCACCTGATGGACAATGGTCTGGACCTCTATGAGGTCAGCCGCTACGGGCGGCACCGATCGGCGGCTAGTACCGAAATCTACCTCCACCTTGCCGATTCGAGGCTTGCCCGTCAGGTGAACCACATCCACGAGCACCAGTGGCAACGTCTAGAGACGCTCTTTCAGCAGCGAGAGAAACAGAGGGAGGCTCCAGATGATTTCAGCTAAAACCGCTCCTCTTCCCGGCGAGCCTGAGTATCTCCAGTGGCGCATGCCCACATCGCCGCTCGACTATCCTGACCGCAATCCTGTCCTTTCTGAAGAGGAACGAAGGGGCATTGAGCACTTGCTCTCGCTCTCTTCCTGGCAATGGAGGGCATTTGAGCAACAACTGGCACTCCTGGAGCGTATCACGAAACCACTCATTGACGTGATCATGCTCTTTCAACAACGGCGTCCCAAGAGCCTTGTGTCGCGGAAGCACTTCATTGATCATCTTTTAGGCCATGTGCTGCAAACGAACATCTTGTACTGGGGATGGTCGAGCAGTATGTGGGAGACTGTGATACAGACTATTCCCACGCGGCCAAAGGAAGTGGCTCAGAGAAGAGAACCTGGGCATACAAGCAGCGCCAGCCCAAATCTCATCCTGACGCATCTTGCCGCCTATCTGTTGACAGGTCGGCTTCACCTCACGAGAGAAAAGCCACTGCGAGTCCTGGCGTTCGGCGAGATCGTTTTTGGCCCCTCGTTGGTGCAGGCAGCTATTGACAGAGTGAAGGGACCATGGCTCGCAACAGGGTACTCGGAGAGGGGGAGAAACCAGGAGGATCTCATTCATGTCATGA
>WNFI01673050.1_pt1 | contig 12841 bp, 16 predicted proteins | sample 5400471 | NCBI WGS metagenome assembly WNFI01 (sample SAMN13153348, study PRJNA577476) | soil metagenome | isolation source: 100 cm saprolite on Douglas fir-dominated hillslope | place: USA:California | collected 2013-09-17
ATCAGCAACTTAGCAGGATTTCGCTACAAAATCTTGGGCTGCAACAACTTAGGGGTAAAATCTTGAAAACAGAGAGCTTGAGGACCCGCTAGTTCGATGGTCTCTCCACCGCTAACGCTGCCCCCATGATTACTGAATTTAAAGGGTGAAGGCAAGGTCGGATGTCACATGGGCGGAAAATAGTTGATGGCAGGAATTGTTGCTTTAGCTTTTGTTGACTAATCGCTATGAGTCAATTAGACTCATCGGATGGCTAAGCGATTACAAGTCATCCTTCAGGATCCCGACTACCGCGAGATTCAGCGTGCCGCGCGCGCGCGGAGTATGTCGATTGCCGAGTGGGTGCGGCAAGCACTCACCCATGCTCGACGACGCGAACCGCTCGGTGATGTTGAGAAGAAGATGGAAGCGGTTCGCACTGCTGTTCGGCATGAGTTTCCCGCCGGCGACATCGATACCATGCTTGCCGAAATTGAGCGTGGATACGGAAGTGGACCGCAGCCGTGATCCTAGTGGATTCCAACATTCCCATGTATCTGGTGGGCACTCCGCATCCTCACAAAAGCGACGCACAGAGACGGATTGAAAGGCTGCTCAGCGATCGTAATCGTCTGGTGACGGACTCGGAAGTCATGCAGGAGATTTTGCAGCGCTACACTTCCATAAATCGCGTGGACGCGATCCAGCCAGCATTCGACGCGCTACTCAATGTCGTGGACGAGGTCCTGCCGGTCGACCGCGCTGTTGTCGAGCGGGCCAAGCAGATTGTCCTTGGCTATCGGCGCCTCTCCGCCCGCGACGCTGTGCATCTGGCGGTAATGGAGCAACACGGCATCGAGCAAATCTTGAGCTTCGATTCGGGGTTCGATGGATTTCCGGGGGTCACGCGGTTGTCGTAATAATGCGAGGTACGCGCCGCGCGATCCGTCACCAAGGTGCGCCCGGTTCACGAACAAACATCACGGTCGGCTGCCCCTTGTACGTGGTGCGCTGAAATTCTCGGTATCCGCATTTCGCCGCCACACGAATCGACGCAAGATTCTCCGGGTCGATAATGCATGCCGTCGGTATCGATTGAAAGTGCGCGTCGCCCCAGGGCGACGACCGCACGCAAGGCTTCGGTGTAGCCTCGGCCGTGCGCTGGCGAAGCCAAGACCCAGCCGATTTCCGGCACACCTTTAAGTGACGGCTCCAAGTCCCGTTTGTAATCGGCGAATCCAATCTCTCCGACAAAGTTGCCCGTCGCTTTTTCCTCAGCCACCCAATAACCGAACCCGAGCAGCGCCCAATGGCCTACGTGACGTAGCAACCTCGCCCAGGACTCCTCTTCGGTCAGGGGCTTGCCGCCGATGTGCCGAGTTACCGTGGGATCCGCCCACATCGCGGCGGAGTGAGTAAAATCATCCAGACGATGGCCGCGAAGTTTGAGGCGTTCGGTTTCGAGGATCGGTACTTCTACAGCAGGATGAAAAGAGCCAGGCATTGGAGCAGTCTACGGATGTGCGCATATCACGGCAAACGGAGTACTCGGCGACCGGCAGTGCCCGCATGATGCTGTGGCATCTGGCCGCGATGGGAAACAACACTGCATCCAACGAAGCTTGACTTTCTGGCTTCGACGGATTTCCGGGGACTAGGTAACTAGGTTGAAAGTACAAATGTTTGTTGCAATACCACAGGGCAAGTCATAATCAGTCTGGATCGAGCGGTGCTATGTGTGCCGAGATGACCTTGCAAAGGCATTCTCACTAGGCTCTAGACTGATCGGGGAGAACTCCCTGAATCGTCATCGCAGATATAGTAATTGCACGGGTCCTTCGACTGCGTTGTCGCCCGCTTCGCGAACGACAACTTCGCTCAGGATGACAACTCTTCGAATTAGACCTACTCGGAGGGGGCTCCTGGCTCTTGCCTGCACGAACTTCACCTCCAGCCGCTCAAACACTTCCTCCGCACGCCGCAGCGCCGTCTGGGCGTTCTCGCAAATATTTTCCGGACCACTGACCTCAGCGAACTCCGCCTGATGAATCAACTGCGCGAGCTGTTCGTGACGCCATAGAGGATCAACGTACGTTTGCTGGTGTGGAGCGTTTTGGCGACTTCTTCTAGGGCGAATAATCCAGTGGCGTCGAACGCGGTCATGTTGCGCAGACGCAGGATTTTCAGTTCAGTAGTAGATGTTACTAGTCGCTCATCCTCCTAGAAGTCCTGGAGGTTAGAAAGCACCGGTTTGATGTCAATGACTGGGGTGCCGTCGATGGCTTCAATGGGGCCAATTCGCAACCGGTTCTTGATAATCGCGCGCACGGTGACACGATGAAGTCCCAGCGGATTCGGCCGGTCAGGAGATCGTGTTGTAAATACTCCGGCTAGCGGACGGCTTCGGTCCGAGCGCGGATGAACCTTCAGCACGTCGCGACGGGCCCGGTGCAGCCAAGTCATGACGACAATGTCGTCGCCGACCTGTAGCCCGTCAATTCCCTGTGCCGCGAACGGACTCACTTCAAGCCAAGCGTCAGGCGCGCCTTCTGCTCCTTGCATGGGCGCCTCGCTGCGATTCTTGATTTCGGATCGGATCAATCCAATCGGACGAAGCTGGGCGCGGCTGCCAACCAGCACGCCTGCCCTCATTCGCCCACCTCTTGTTGTTTTCTTTGCCGCCATAGGACGTGACTCCCGCTCACAACTCTTCTCAGTAGTTCCTCGGCGCTGCTGGGCGGACGAGGGCGTCCGCCCCTACACCAGCATCCTTAATAGTTCTTCGGCTGGGACACGCTCAACCAATTCCCGAACGGGTCTTTAAACACCACGCTTCGGTGTCTTTTTTGGCGCTCTCGCCGGCATCGAATCCTTTCATATTACCGAAGTCGCCACCGCTCCCGACCTTCATCAGACTGATCTCCAGCTCAGGCGCGTAGAAACTCCGGTTTGCCTGTCACGTCTGCGGTTTTCTAGCAGGCTGCTGAAAAACCCATTTTGACAGTCGAAAACGAACCACAGGCGCTAAAGCGCGGCTGGTTTTAAACGACTTAGCGGCATGACTTGAAGTCGTGTCCTTCCCAAAACCGGCGCGGAGCGGGTTTTTCAGCGGCTTGCTAGCGGGTTAAGAGCTCTCAGGGAGTGGCATCTGATTCACGATCATCCAGTAAAGGCCGAGTTGTTGCACAACCTGCTGGAATTGGTCGAAATCGACGGGCTTTTGAATATAGCTGTTGACGTGTAACTTGTAGCTCGCCAGTACATCCTTCTGTTCATTTGAGGAAGTCAGGACTACGACCGGAATCATTTTGGTTCGTACGTCCTCGCGGATTGCACGCAGCACTCCGAGCCCGTCGATCTTGGGTAGTTTCATGTCGAGCAGAACCAGTTTGGGCGCAAGAAATTGACGTTCAGCATAAGTCCCGCGGCAGAAAAGAAAATCCAGTGCTTCGGCGCCGTCGCGGGCAACATGAATTCGATTCGCTATTCTGCTGGGGCGTAAAGCGAGAAGAGTCAACTCCACATCCGCGGAATCGTCTTCGACGTAAAGGATCTCAACTTCATCATGGGTCATAGCTCACCTGCTGCGGCAGATTTTGCCGAATGGGCAGAATTTTGGCTATCCGGCGCCAGGGCAAAGAAGAAAGTCGCGCCCTTGTCCACCTCAGCCTCAGCCCAGATGCGTCCGCCATGCTTTTGGACAATGCGCTGAACGGTTGCGAGGCCCACTCCAGTTCCTTCGAAGTCCTCGGCTCGGTGGAGGCGTTGGAAAACGCCGAATAGTTTGTGCGCATATTGCTGGTCAAAGCCCGCACCGTTATCGCGGATGAAGATAGTGGGTGCGCCTTCCGACATCACCTGTCCAACTTCAATGAAAGCTTTTTCGCGACGCCGCGTATATTTCAGTGCGTTCGAAAGCAGATTCGCGAACACTTGTTTCATCAGACCTGCATCGCAGTCGGCGGAAGGCAATTCTCCAATCCGCCAGTCAATCTGGCGCCCATCGCATTCCGGCTGGAGATCTTGCAGCACGCTTTCCACGAGCGAGTTTAGGTTGGTTGACCGGGAGACCAACTCCTGACGCCCGATTCGTCCCATCTTCAGCAAGTCATCCACCATGTGACCCATGTTTTTTGCAGCGCCCGAGACCGATTTCAAATAGTGTTGCGCCGTGGCATCCATGGCAGGACCGTATTCGTCCTGCAAGATACTGGTAAAGCCGTTGATGTGGCGCAGAGGGGCGCGAAGATCGTGGGCGACGGAATAGGAAAAAGCTTCCAATTCCTTGTTCGCGGCGTCGAGCTGTGCAGTGCGCTCTTGCACTTGTTGCTCCAAATGATCGCGAGCCTTTCCCAGCGCAGCGTCCCGTTCCTGAATCTGCCCCAGCATCTCATTGAACGTTGAGATGAGAACCGCGACTTCATTGCGCTCGCCGTTTGTGGATGCCCGAATGGAATAGTTCCTTTCCGACAAAATAATGCGAGCTGTTTCCGCGAGACGCATGATCGGTTCAGCGATAGACCGACGCGCGACCGATGAAATCCACAGGGCCGCGAGCAGGGACATGAATAACACTGTGGCAACGATGAACGCGAAGTTCCTTTCCAGGTCGTTCACGGCTTGCAAATCCGACCGGATGTATATTGTGGCCACCGGCTTCCCGCGAAAAACAATCAAGCGGGCCAACGCCACCTGGCCACGCTCGAACCGGTAGACCTGCGCTCCGCCGTCTGGAATCGCAGGAGCCGGTGCAAAAGATTCATCGCGGTCTCGCCGATATCCAGCGAAGGCGCGGCCATCTGGCGTGTAGATTTCGGCAAACATGACGTGTGGCGCGGCCCGCAACGCCGACAATGTGTTCTCCGCGGAGTGCGAGTCGTCGAATAACACAGCGGAAACGGAGTTGGACCCGATGATCTCGGCCTGGATTCCGAGGTTGCGCACGATGCTCCTGCGAAAGTCGTAAAAGTCGTAGGCAAAGAAGCTCACACCCGCCAGTAGCAGCGCCGTGCCACTGACCACCATGTTCATGAAGGTCAGCTTCCTGGGGATCGAGTAGTCACGAAATCCAAGCATCGCGAATCAGTCTCCCGGCGGAGCGGTTCTTCTCACGTTGGTCGCCACTTTCAACAACTGCGAACTTAGGGTTAGCCCGGCACGTTCGGCGGTGGCCAGGTTCACTTCGAAACGTACCCTGTTTCCTTCCAAAACGAACTGAACCATGCCTCCACGCCGCGTGAACTCAGGCAGATCGCTGACCGTCAGGACGCTTGCATCCCCCAGTGCAGTCAGAATCTGCGTCAGTCGGCTGCTCTCCGACAAGCTGATGAATAGAACGCGGCAATTCGCCGCATCCTCGGGTGCGGGAATCGCCTTCGCCACCACGCTCTTGCCCGCGACGGTTTCGTCCGCAAGGATGGCATTGAGGGCCGAGCCGAAAGGATTCTGCCCCAGCACGCAAATCGCGAAAGAGTCGCGCTGGGCCCGCGCGATTTGGGCGGGCCACTCGACGAATCGGCTGAAGTTATAGAGATAGGCAGCTTTCACCTGATATTCGCCTGGTCTCGATTGTTGGGCGTGCAAGCTGGGAACGCTGGTAAGCATCCAAGCGACGGCCGCAGCCATTGGCCAGGAGAGAAGACCACGATGGCTGCAAGTCCGGCGGCCCTGATGACTGCCGTGGAATGCGTTGTCGCGATGAACGGTAGTCATGATTCAGTCCGCCGTACTTTTCCACGTTATGTTTGCGTAAACGCTGCGCTTGATTCCGACCAAGCTCCCTGGGTTACCCCCAAACTCGGGATGGTTGGATTGCACCAGATTCTGACCGAAGATGGAGAATGAGAGATGTTCGATGGGATGCCAGCTCAGCCCCGCGTCCGCCGTTCCGTAACTCCCGACTCGTTGTGCGGGCAGTGCGCCGACATAGCGGGAGACAAGGTTAAATTCGATGCCTCGGGGCAGATCGATGAAGGATTGGATCATGAACTCATGGTGGGGGCTCGAGCCTTCGGTCGAACGTACAGTGGTGGAGTCCAGACTGCTCGGTTCTTTGTTCAAGTCCATGTGTAGGTATGAGTAGGAGCCAGCCAAGCGCCACCAGTGCGTGGGTCTCCACTCGGGACCAAGCTCCATTCCATACGTATTGCCTAATAGACCGTTGCGCAAGAAAAATGGCACGACGACGTGCGCTGGCGCCGGTGTGGTCTCGGAAAAAGGCGCACCGGGCTCGAGACTTAGAAGGTGGTTGTAGTCGTTATAAAACGTCGCAACATCGAGGTACAGCTTGGGCGCTACAAGTCTGCGGTACCCGGCCTCGTACCCAATAAGTCGCTCCGAGGAAAACTTACCGTCGCCGATGGCACGCCCAAGGACCACTGGATTTGTGCCGATGAGTCCGGTAACTTGCAAGTCCTCTTCCAGCCTGGAAGGGGTGCGCACGGCGCGTGTGACAGCCGCCCAGACGGTTTGCCGCTGACTTGGCGCCCACAGAAGCCGCGCGGTGGGTTGAATCTCAAATCCGGTGTAGTTGTTATGTACGAATTTTGATCCGAGGGTTAGCCAGAGCTGATCGCTGACGATCACAATTTCATCCTGGACGAAGGCGCTGTAGAGCTGGTCGGTTCGATGCGGGGCGAACACAACCGTCGGGATAACCTGGATGAAGTGGGCTGGGCTCACGCGGCCCCCGAAGCCCCAGAGAAAGTTCTGCCCCTTTGGCAAGGTCAAATGGTATAAAAAATCGATGTCAAACGTGTCTCGAACCTCGCCCAGGTTAGGCTCATGCCGGTTCGTTCGGTCGTAATAAGCCTGCAACTCAAAATCGGAGCCTTGGTTTAGTACACGGCGCCAGTGGCCGAGTACATTGCCTCCGGAAAGCTCGGCGTTCTGCTGCACTTTCATTGCGGTCGGCGGAGAGTAAGTCGTGATCCCAACAATTTCGCCGGCATCTTCGTTGTAAAGGTCACCTTGCAGCGTCAAGGAGTCGCGATTGTGTAAGTCCCAGTCCGTGCGGAAACCGGCTTGACTCATTCGCCAGTCATCAAACTGTTTCTGATCGGGATGGAACTCGTGTCCCCGGCTGAAGCCTTTGCCGTATACCCGATAGTTCAAATTCTTGTCCATCCCGGAGCCGTAACGAAATCCGACAGAACCCTGGTCGACATCTCCCCCGGCAACGGATACGAACGTTCCATGAGTATCTGAAGCCTTCTTGGTGATGATGTTAATCACTCCATTGACCGCGTTTGCCCCCCAAATGGTGCCACCTGGTCCGCGGATCACTTCGATCCGGTCGACGTCTTCCAGTAATGTGTCCTGAACCTCCCAATACACCCCGGCGTAGAGCGGCGTGTAGACACTTCGTCCGTCGATCAACACCAGTACTGATCGGGAAAGGCGGCTCCCGAATCCGCGAACACCGACAGACCACTTGCTGGAATCGATGCGGGCCACTTCAACCCCCGGCGCTAAACGCAGGGCCTCCGGGATGCTTGTTGCCCCGGATCGACGGATATCTTCCCCTGTAATTACGTAAATCGCAGCCGGTGTTCGCCAGACCTGCTCAGGCTCTTTGGAAGCTGTCGTCACTTCGACACTGCCGAGCTGTTCCAGGCTCAAGTGCTTGAGAGGCACGCCGCCGTCTGGCACACCTTCACCGGCATCAGCCCAGCTCGCGCCCAGCAAGCCTGCGCCTAACAACAACCACAACATTCCTTTTTGGAGATTTCTAACGGCGGCGCAATGGCACGGCCTGTTCATGATTAGTATTTCGCCTTACGCGGTCTTTGTCCCTTCGCGTGACATCGGCAAGAAAACATGATTGCTTCAGCGGATCTTGGACTTCTGGGATTCCGGAATTGGCAACGGGCCTAAAAACAGAAAGTACAGTCTCTGGTCACGCTTTGGTCGGCCGTGGGTAGAAGTAACCTCCTTCGCGGCCGATTCGCGCGCCTCCGAGAATAGTGACTGGATCACGGCTAACCGGAACTGACTCTGCACCAGAAGTCGGCTTGTAGCAACTGATCTGCACTTGGCATCGATTCCGGTCGGAGCACTTAATGTTATTGTGGCGCCCACAATGGCTAAATGTTGCTGGTCGGTGACAGCTCCGCGCAGAGTGGACGTTGTCTGGGCTGTGAGAGGGGAAGACTCTGCCATCGCGATACCCAGCAATGCCAAGAGAATCAACCTGTTGAACAGTTGCGAATTGCAGTAACTGGCTTGTTTTCAGCATCCGGCCCAAGGTAACCGTTATACGCAGCTTGCTGACCAAGAGCTTCGCCCGGACGCGAGTTACGTAAGAACCTCAGCTTTTCCCCACGACCGCCTGCGCCTCCAGCCCTTCAAACACTTCTTCCGCGCGCATTAGCGCCGCCTGCACGTTCTCGCAGATGTTTTCTTTTCCCACCACTTCGGCGAATTCAGCTTGATGAATTAGTTGGGCGGGCTGCTCGCGGGCTCCGCACAGGATTAGCGTGCGTTTACTGGCGTGGAGCGTCTTGGCGATTTCCTCCAAGGCGAATAATCCGGTGGCGTCGAGAGCGGTCATGTTGCGCAGGCGCAGGATCACCACCGGCGGCAGCTTGTGCAGGTTCTCGGTGACCACGGAGATTTTATCCGTCGCCCCAAACAGAAACGGGCCGTGGATGCGGAAAATGGTTGCGTAGTACGGGATGTCTTTGTCCTGCAAAATGTGCATGCGGCCGTCTTCGACGTAGTCGTCAGTGACCTTGGTGACGGTCGTGGTCGCGGCCACGCGGCTGATGAAAAGCAAGGCTGCCAGAATCATTCCGGCTTCGACGGCCACCGTAAGATCGGCGAAGACGGTGAGAGCAAACGTGACCAGCCAGATGCTGATGTCGGTTTTGGTGAGCTTCAGAAGTTGCGGAATCTCGCGCCACTCACCCATGTTGTAGGCGACGACCATCAGAATCCCGGCGAGCGCGCACATGGGCACATAACTCACCAGCGGCGCGGCAAAGAGAAGAATGCACAGCAGCGTGAGGGCGTGAATCATCCCGGCTACGGGAGATTGCGCTCCTGAACGGATGTTGGTCGCGGTGCGCGCGATGGCGCCGGTGGCGGGAAGTCCTCCGAACATGGGCGAGAAGATGTTGGCTACGCCCTGTCCAATCAATTCGACGTTGGGATTATGCCGGTCATTGCTCATGCGGTCGGAAACCACTGCGGACATCAGCGACTCGATCGCTCCGAGCATGGCGACTGTAAAAGCGGGCCCGAGCAGACCGTGGATCAGGTCCGAGCGAAACTTGGGGATCACCAAGTGCGGCATCCCACTGGGGATTCCACCAAAGCGCGTGCCAATCGTTTCTACCGGCAGTTTAAAAAAGTAGACGGCGGCAGTCCCAAGCAGCAACGCGACGATGGGACCGGGAATCCGCGCTGACAAACTGCGGCAGATGATCAGCGTGAGCACTGTGAACACGGCGAGTGCAGTGGCCTCGTACGACAGCGTATGGAAATCGCGGGCCAGCGCCTCTATGCGCAACCAGAAAACGCCGGGAACTTTGTCGAGATGGAGTCCGAAGAAATCTTTAATCTGTGTGCTGGCGATGAGAACGGCAATGCCGTTGGTGAATCCCACCACGACGGGCCGCGGAATAAATTTGACTGCCGTGCCCAGTCCGGTGACGCCCATGATCACCAGCAGAATTCCCGCCATCACCGTGCACAGGAACAGTCCGGCCACACCGTGGACCGTGACGATTCCTGCAACTACTACAACGAAAGCGCCCGTGGGGCCGCCGATCTGCGTCTTTGATCCGCCGAGGGCGGAAATCAGAAATCCGGTGACAATGGCGCAGTAAATTCCCGCCTGCGGCGTAAGCCCTGATGCAATGGCGAAGGCCATGGCGAGGGGCAGAGCGACCAGGCCGACGGTAACTCCAGCAATCAGGTCGAGCAGAAATTTGTGCCGGTTATAGTCCCGCAGACAGATGACCGACTTCGGAAGCCAGCGGTCGTCCAGAAAAGTACGAGCCATTTTGACATTATGCTGCCGCGACGGCGAGTTGCGCGAGTATCAAGTTGCCGGGACCACGGACGAAGGAACATGTCCGATTGCAGTCGCCTTCTGTCAGGTTGAGATCGGGATGAGATAAGACTTAAGTCGCGCGATAGAATCGGGAGGTGCTCGAAGCCTTGCGAACTCTGGGATGGCTGGCCTGCGTCGTCTACTCGACCATTCCTCTGTTCTGGCTGATGATTCACCCTTTGGCGCATCGATGGCGGCAGCAATCGCGGTCGCCTTATCGTGTGCTGGGGCCAGTCCGGATCGCAATCTGGATTGTTCTCGGGGCGGCAACTTTGCCTTGGCGCAAACTCCCTTTGTATTCCACTGGCTGGAGTTGGATTCCAGCTGTACTGCTATTCGCCACTGGAATATTCTTCTATATTCGTGCCGGAGCGTCTTTTATCTGGTCGCAGCTTGCGGGCTTGCCGGAGATTTCACGCGGGGATCATTTCACAGCAGTTAGTGACGGCGGGGATTCGGGCTCGCGTGCGGCATCCCGTTTATCTGGCTCATCTCTGCCAGTTGCTGGCGTGGAGCGTCGGGACGGGCCTTGTGGTCTGCTGGGTGCTGACGGCGTTTGCGGTCGTCACCGGCGCGGTGATGATTCGAATGGAAGACGCAGAGTTGGAGGAAAGGTTTGGGGAGGAATACCGGCGTTATCGCTGCGCTGTGCCCGCGGTTCTGCCTCGAATCTAGTATGGTCGTTATAATTCGACCTAGCTGAAGGCGGAAAGCCGTTCTTAGCCTACCCTGAGGCGGATGCCGAAGGGGCTGATCGCTCGCCATGCGCTTCGAATTTTTTATTGCGTCCCGCTATCTGCGCGCCAAACGGCGGCAGGCGTTTATCGGCATCATCACCGGCATTTCCGTGGTCGGAGTTGCTGCGGGCGTGGCGTCGCTGGTCGTGGCGCTGGCTATCAACAACGGCTTTCGTCAGGATTTGCAGCAGAGGCTCTTGGGTTCGACTTCGCATATCAGCTTGCAGCGGATTGCCGACGACGGAATTAAAGAGTGGCCTGCACTTATGGACCGGTTGTCGAAGCAGCCGCATGTAGTTGCCGCGGCTCCGGCGATCTTTGAACAAGTCTTGATCTCGCGGGGACCGCGGGCGCGGGGGGCGGTATTGAAGGGGATGATCCCGAAATATGAGCGGCGGGTCGGGGATTTGCTGAGTTCGGTGAAGGATGGGTCGGCTGGTCCGCTGCTCACTGGAAAAATCAACATCAGAGTCACACCCAGCGGTCGAGGGCGCCCGCTCCACACAAGCAGAATCGTCTCCCGATTCGCTTTCCGATCTGCAACAGCGCGTGGCGGCTATGCCGCCCATCGTTCTGGGCAAAGACATGGCGGACAATCTCGGGGCCACTGTCGGCTCCGTTGTGCTGGTCACCAGCCCTCAGGGAGAGCTCACTCCTTTTGGGATGGTGCCGAAATACAGCCGCTTCCGCGTGGTCGGCATCTTCAACTCCGGATTCTTCGACTACGACTCGTCGTGGGCCTTCGCCCGCCTTTCCGATGCGCAGCAACTTTTCGGCCTTGGCGACTTGATTTCGGTCATGGAGTTCAAAGTCGACGACATCTATCAGGCGGCTGAGATCTCCCGCACCCTTGAAGACGCTGCGGGCAAAGGCTTTATGGCGACCAACTGGATGGAGCAGAACAAAGCCCTCTTTCATGCTCTTCGACTGGAGCGGCTGGTCACATTTATCACCATCGGCCTCATCGTCTTCGTCGCCGCACTGAACATCCTTATCTCTCTTATTATGATGGTGATGGAGAAGACCAAAGACATCGCCGTCCTCATGTCGATGGGCACGCGCAAAGCGCAGGTGCGGAACGTCTTTATCGCGCAGGGCATGCTGATTGGTGTGATCGGAACGGCCATTGGCCTAGTGCTCGGCTACGCTATCTCATACGCCGGAGGCCACTATCATCTGATTTCGCTCTCGCCAGAGGTCTATTCCATTGACTACGTGCCCTTTGCTCCGCGGCTCATCGACGGCGCGACGGTGGCTTTAGTGGCGCTGGGGATTTCGTTTGTGGCGACCCTTTATCCGTCGTGGTCAGCCTCGCGCATCCTACCCGCTGAGGCTCTGCGGTATGAATAATTCGGGAAGGGCCGACTCGGGAAACGCCAGAGAGCTGCCGACCACTATTGTTAAGTGCAAGCAGATACTGTCCCGACCCTATTTTGGGAAGGACCGAACTTCAGCCGCCATCGCCCCATGGAACGAAAGAGTGAAGACTTGCATCTAACGGAACAAGAACCGATGTTGCGGGTTCAAGAACTGAAGAAGGTTTTCCGGTCCGGCGAATCGGATCTGCTGCTCTTTGAAAATTTATCGTTTGAGGTGAAGCGAGGAGAGATGCTCGCCATCGTCGGTGAGTCCGGAGCGGGAAAGAGTACCTTACTACACATACTCAGCGCTCTTGATCGGGCTTCCGCAGGTGACGTATACTGCGCCCACTTGCGATTGAATACCTTATCGCATGACCAGGCGGCGGAATTTCGCAATCGCGAGACCGGATTCGTCTGGCAGTTTCATTATCTGCTGCCCGAGTTTACGGCGGCGGAAAACGTTGCCATGCCGTTGCTCTTGCGGGGGCAGACGTGCTACAGGCGGAGCCGGAAGCTTCACGCTGGCTGCGTGAGGTCGGACTGGAGCAGCGTGCGCATCACCGCTCGGGTGAGCTTTCGGGCGGCGAGCAGCAACGGGTGGCTCTGGCGCGGGCGCTTATCACCAAACCCAAGCTGTTGCTGGCGGATGAGCCCACCGGGGACCTTGATGGACAGACAGCGGAAGCAGTTTTCGCATTGATTGCACG
>WNFI01662339.1_pt1 | contig 12840 bp, 14 predicted proteins | sample 5400471 | NCBI WGS metagenome assembly WNFI01 (sample SAMN13153348, study PRJNA577476) | soil metagenome | isolation source: 100 cm saprolite on Douglas fir-dominated hillslope | place: USA:California | collected 2013-09-17
CCTGCGCCAGGCGCCCGACGTCATCCTGATCGGCGAGGTCCGCGACCGCGAGACGATGGATCACGCGGTCGCCTTCGCCGAGACCGGCCACCTGTGCCTGGCGACGCTGCACGCGAACAGCGCCAATCAGGCTCTGGACCGCGTCATCAACTTCTTTCCCGAGGAGCGGCGCCAGCAACTGCTGATGGACCTGTCGCTCAATCTGCGGGGGTTCGTTTCGCAGCGCCTCATCCCCTTGAAGGAAGGCAGGGGACGCTGCGCCGCGGTCGAGATCATGCTCAACTCCCCGCTCATTTCCGACCTGATCTTCAAGGGCGAGGTGCACGAGATCAAGGAGATCATGAAGAAGTCGCGCGAGCTCGGCATGCAGACCTTCGACCAGTCGCTGTTCGACCTGTTCGAGGCGGGCAAGATCAGCTACGAGGACGCGCTCCGGAACGCCGACAGCGTGAACGACCTGCGTCTGCAGATCAAGCTGCACTCCAAGGAAGCGAAGAACCGCGACATCACGGCAGGCATCGAGCACCTCAACATCGTCTGATGCGGACGCGCTCGCAAGCGCGCGCCGCTGACTTCAGACGTCAGCCGGCAATCATGAACGTGTTTCCGCATCCACCGGCGTTGGCCGTGACGCGCATTCTGGGGGAGGCGGGATTGCCCTGTTCGGACCTGACCGCGGCGCACATGCAGCGCTTCTTCGGGTGTGGCTCGATTAGCGCTCCAGACGGAATCGTAGGACTTGAGCTTTACCAATCCGTAGCATTACTTCGGTCGCTGGCGGTCAGTTCGGAGTGTCGCGGTCGAGGCTGTGGTACTGCGCTTGTGGCGCAGGCCGAGCTCTTCGCCCGGTTGCAGGGGGCGAGAGAAATCTATCTCCTTACCACCACGGCAGAGCGCTTCTTCGAACGGTTGGGTTATGCACGCGTGCAGCGTGAAGCCGCACCGGTGGCGATCCAGCAGACGCAGGAGTTCTCGACGTTGTGCTCTTCGAGTTCAGCCCTCATGGTCAAGCGGTTGCAGTGAGCGTCGCTGCGCCTCTCGCAGCGGGACGCACGTGGCTTACGATTCTGGCCCTGCTCCTGATCTTGCCAATCGCGTGCGTGATTTCAGTCGCTGTTTTGTACGGGCTCGCATGGCCGGATCACCCTGATGAGGTATTCTCGTGGGCAGCGTTCGATGTCGCCGAATTCGTCCCGTGGATCTTGGCACTCGCGCTGTTTTCGTTTACTTCCATTCGTCCATGGCTAAAAGCCGTGGTGGCGGTTCTATCGGTACCTTACTCAATGCTCGCATTTTCCGCGGGGGAGCTGTTCATCGGGTGTGCTTTGGGGAATTGCCTGTGACTCCCGCTCAACGGGAACGCTAGCCCCTTACCCGCGATATGGCCCGAATCCTCGCAGCTATCGCTCTCGTGTGGCTGGTGCTACTGCCGCCGTTGTTCACCGGTGGCGCCTGCACCGCCGAGTTCGATCACGAGACCTCCCGGCTTGCGGCAGACCAGAAGTCCCTCGCAACCCCTGCGCTTGCCCAAGCATACTGGAGCTCGAGGCAGGTCCCAATCTCGGTGGTTTCTGCGGAGCAGTGCCGTCGCGGCAAGCCTAGGTTCGTAGAGGTGTGCGGGTCGGGTGTTCTTGTCCATGCCGTCGTCCCGGTGCAGAACCGCATCTGTCGCTTCTATCGGGACGATGGAATCAGGGTCCAGCTCCAATACGACGACCGCAACCGCCTGGCCCGTATGATCACGGAGATGAATCCCTTCACGTCCTTGCCCTTGTCGTGGCTTGGCATCAGTTTGCATTGGGCCAGATAGCCCTGATGCCTGAACCCTCGACTCATAGGACGGCAACTCGAAGCGACCTGCCGCAGATCGTGGAAATCTACAACTCCACGATTCCGTCGCGACTCGCGACGGCCGATACCGAGTCCGTCTCGGTCGAGAGCCGGGTGCATTGGTTCGAGGAACACACGCCGAACCGCAGGCCCCTTTGGGTCATGGAGAACGCGGGTCGCGTCGTGGCCTGGCTCAGCTTTTCAACGTTTTACGGCCGCCCGGCATACGCCAAGACCGCAGAACTGAGCGTCTACGTTCACGAGGCGTTCCGAAAGCGGGGGTTCGGCTCCTACCTATTGACCCAAGCGCTGGCTCACGCGCCGGCACTCGAGGTCGACACCCTCTTGGGGTTCATCTTCGGCCACAACGAACCGAGCCTCGCCTTGTTCCAGCGATTTGGATTCCTGCGGTGGGGTGAGCTGCCGAGAGTTGCTGCATTGGACGGAGTAGAACGCGATCTCATCATCGTCGGAAGACGAGTAGGGGATGCCGACGGGTAGCTGCCGCGGACGCTCTACAGTATCATCCAAGATGATCAACGGGAGGACGCATGGCCCATACCTTTCCTGAGCTGAAGAGCAAGCCTCTCGCCGAGCTGCGCGAGATCGCGGCCGGAATCGAGCACGAGGCGGTGAAAGGCTACACGCAGCTGAACAAGGACCATCTGCTCGCTGCGATCTGCAAGGCGCTCAACATCGACATGCACGTGCACCACGAGGTCAAGGGCGTCGACAAGACCGCGATCAAGACCAAGATCGGCGAGTGGCAGAAAAAGCGCGACGAGGCGCTCGCTGCAAAGGATCGCGGCAAGCTGAAGGTCGCGCTCAACCACATCCACCATTTCAAGCACCAGCTGCGCAAGGCGATGGTCTAAGGCGCGGCGGCGGGCAGGAGAGGCCCCGTATGAACCCCGAAAACGTCATCGACGTCACGCGACTCATCCAGCTCGCGGTCGCGCCGGTATTCCTGCTTACCGCCGTGGGGACGATCATCGGAGTGCTCTCCAATCGTCTAGGGCGCGCGGTGGACCGCAGCCGCACGCTCGAGGACCGGCTGCGCCAGCTTCAGCCCGAAGGGCAGAGGGCGGTACGCGAGGAGCTCAATCTCCTCAGCCGCCGCTCATCCTCGCGCTGATGGTGTTTCTGCGCGAGATCTTCCTGGCGGTATCGAGCGCGCGCAGCCAGATGCGCTAGCGGGCGGTTGCGTCCGGTTGCGATGGAATCGACTTTTTGCGGTTGGACCCGGCGACGATCAGATACTCGTAGAGCCGGCATTCCAGGGGGCCGTTGTAAAGCGGTGTGCGCTTGGACGCGGTCAATCTGATCAGCTTCGGAAGTCGCGTATCCCCCGAAAAGAGATAGCACCGCCAGCCCGCGTAGTATTTCTTCAGCGTATCGCCTAGCTTCGGGTAGAACTCCGCGAGCGCCTCCTCCTCGCCGATCCGGTTGCCGTAGGGCGGATTGGCGAGGAGCACGCCCGCGCGCGCCGGTGCGCCGGTATCGAGAACGTCGGCCTGCTTGAGTTCGACGCAGTCGGCAAGGCCCGCCGCCTCGAGGTTGAGGCGGGCTTTCTTCAGCTCCTCGCCGTAGCGGTCGCGGGCGAAGATCGGGAGCGGCCGCTTCGGTCTGCGGCGAGCGAACGCCGCGTCGCGCACCTCGTTCCACCGCCGGCGGTCGAATCCGGCGAGGCGCTCGAAGCCGAAGGCGCGCGCGTGTCCCGGCGGGATCGCGAGCGCCATCATCGCCGCCTCGACGACGATCGTCCCGCTGCCACACATCGGGTCGAGGAGGGGTTCGCCCGGGTTCCAGCCGCTGAGCCCCACGATCCCGGCCGCGAGGTTTTCCTTCAGCGGGGCCTCGCCAGCGTCCCTGCGGTAGCCGCGCTTGTTGAGCGGTTCGCCGGAGGTGTCCAGGTAGAGAGTGACCTCCGCCTTGTCGAGGAAAGCCTGGATGCGCACCTCGGGGGAGCGGGTGTCTACGTCGGGTCGCCGCCCGCGGTCGGCGCGAAACCGGTCGCATACTGCGTCCTTGATCCGCAAAGTCGCGAATTCGAGGCTCTTCAGAGGAGAGCGTATCGCGTTGACGTCGACGCGGATGCTCTGCGTCTCGCTGAACCATTCGGGCCACTTCACCGCGAGAGCCGCTTCGTAGACGTCCTCTTCTCCGCGGTACGGCGAGCGGGCGAGCCGCATCAGGACGCGCGTGGCGAGCCGCGACTCGAGATTGGCGCGGTAGCAGGCTCGCATATCGCCCCCGAACGCGACCCCGCCCGGAACGGGCTCGGGTTTCTTCGCGCCGAGCCGGGTGAGCTCTTCGGCGAGGAGCGGTTCGAGGCCCCTCGGGCAGGAGGCGAAGAAGGCTTGCAGGCTCACGGCGGATTCAGCATCATGGACTCGAGGGCTTCAACAGCGGGACCGGAGCCTAACACAGCCTCGCCATGGCCAACATCGCAAGCCTTCTCAAAGCACAGCTCGCCACGCCCGAGCGAGTCCTCTACCGCCAGTTCCTCGAGGGCGGCTGGCGCGACATCTCCGCGCGCGAAATCGCCGCGTACGCGGCGCGCTGGCAGGCGTTTCTGCGCGCCGAGGGCCTGGCGCCAGGCGACCGCGTCGCGCTGTGCCTGAAAAACGGCATTCACTGGGTCGCGGCCGACCAGGGTGCGCTCGGGCTCGGTCTGGTCGTCGTGCCGCTCTACGCGGACGACAACCCGGAAAACGTCGCCTGGTGCCTGGAGAACAGCGGGGCGCGTTTGCTCGTGGCGGAGAGCAGCCGCATGGCCAACGGGCTGCACAGCGTGGCCGCGTCGCTGCCGCGCGTGCTGTGCCTCGCCGCCGATCCGGGCAGCGGTCATGACGCGGTCGAGGCGGTGCTCCCCAAGCAGGCGCCCGCGTTCGAAGTCGCGGCGCTCGAAGACGGCGCCCTTGCCACGATCTGCTACACCTCGGGCACTGCAGGCAGGCCGAAGGGGGTGATGCTCACGCACGGCAACATCCTCGCGAACGTCTCCGCCTGCGAGCGCCTGCGCCTCGCGCGGAGTGACGATGTATTTCTCTCCCTGCTTCCGGTTTCGCATATGTTCGAGCGCACCGGCGGCTACTACCTGCCGCTGTCGATCGGCGCGAAGGTCACTTACGCCCGCTCGATCTCGCAGCTCGCAGAGGACCTCGCGAGCGAGCGCCCCACGCTGATGTTCGCGGTGCCGCGCGTGTTCGAGAAATTCGCCGCGCGCCTCGACGAGGCGCTCGCCAAATCTCCGGCGAAGAAGCGGCTTTTCGATCTGGTGGTAGCGGCGGGAGGGCGGGCGGAACGCCGCGAAGCGGGCCTCGCGGATCGGGTCGTTCTGGCTCTGCTGCGCAGTCGCGTCGCCGGACCGGTGCTGGCGAGGCTGGGCGGCAGGATGAGGTTCGCCGTGCTCGGCGGCGCCCCGCTCGATCCCGCGATTGCGTGGCTGTTCGTGGGGCTCGGGCTGCCTGTTCTGCAGGGATATGGAATGACCGAGGCGTCGCCGGTGATCTCGGTGAATCGACCGGAGGGCAACGTTCCAGAATCGGTCGGCCTGCCCCTCGACAACGTCGAGGTGCGAATCGCCGCAAACGGCGAGCTGCTCGCAAGGGGCCCGAGCGTGATGAAGGGCTATTGGAGCAACCCCGAGGCGAGCGCGAAATCCCTGGACCGCGAGGGTTGGCTCCATACCGGGGATCTTGCGGAAATCCGGGACGGCAGGATCTACATACGCGGGCGCCTGAAAGACGTGCTCGTCCTATCGAACGGCGAAAAGCTTCCGCCGCAGGACGTGGAGCTCGCCATCCTCGGGGATGGAGTATTCGAACAAGGCATCCTGATCGGCGAAGGCCGCCCGTTCCTGACGCTCGTGGCGGTAACTCGGGAGAGCGACGAGAAGACCCTCATCCAGCGCGCAAACGATCGATTGAAAGCGTTCCCGCGCTATATCCGGGTGCGGCGCGTCGTAGCGACACACGAGCCCTGGACCGTCGAGAACGGCCTCCTCACGCCCACCCTGAAAGTCAAACGAGAACCGGTGCAGAAGAAATTCAGCGCCGAGATCGAGCGCGCGTACGCCGCCGGCGCGCTGGATTGACGCCCGCGCAGCGGGCGCCGCGTCCGAGACCGCCGGCTTCGTCAGGGCGAGAGCCTGGCAAACCTTGCTCGGATCTTGACGGTGCGCGCGAGGCCGTCCATCGCTTCGAGTAGCTGGAGCTTCAGGTCGGAGTCGAGCTCCGGCTGGCCTGCGAAACTCTGCACTTGTTCAAGGGCGGCTGCGTCCACCTGCCCTCCGATGAAGGCGGCGAGCCAGTTGTTGACGAAGAAGATCTTGCGCGTGCGCTTGAATTCGGGCAAGGCGGCGAGCGCGAGATCGAGGTAGGGCTGGGTCAGCTCGGCGTGCTCGACCGCGTTGAAGGGGCTGAGCGCCGCATCGATCCAGCTTTCGGGCAGACCCTGCTCGTTGAAGAAGCGCTCGAAGTAGATGTGCTTCGCCTCGGCGCTGCGCTCGGCCGCGGCGGCGGCGAAGGCGTAGCGGCGGCCGTCGTCTCCGGAATCCGCGGCGATTTGCGCGGAGAGCAGGTCTTTCGCCTCCGGGTCGTCGAGCGCGAGCAGCCGCGCGATTGCGCGGAAACGGTCGCGCGAGCTGAGCTTCACCCCGGGAATATCCAGCGTGTTTGCGAGGAGCGATTTGAGCCGGGAGCGGCCGCCCTCCGACCAGGCGCTCGCGGTGAACGTCCTGAGGAAAGTGATGCGACGTCCCGGCGTATCCGCGTGCAGCATCCCCTCCGCGAGAAGTTGCTCGAAGCTCTCCGCCAGGGCGTCCCGCTGCGAATCCGACGCGTAATTGAGAAAGGCGACCTGCGCGCGTTGAAGCAAGCTGGCAAGCGTCACCGGGTCCCGCTCGACGGGGGCGACTCGAAGGACGAGATCGAGATAGGCGAGGGGCGCGAGCTCGGCGTCCCGCACCGATTCCCAGAGCGAACCGAAGACGAGCGCGCGCAGCAGGTCGCCCTGCACGATTTCCGGGCGCGCGAGCACCGCCTCGCGGCTCAACGGGTCGAGGAGAAAACGCCCATAGCCGTAGTCTCCGAAATTCGCGAACGCGAAGTCGATGTCCGGCATGCCGTCGATTGCGCGAACGCTCGTACTCTCGCGCCGCAACAAGGCATCGGCAGAGCGGGAAAGCCCGCTCTCGGACAAGGCGAACACCCTGAGCTTCATCGGCCAGGTTCCGCCTTCATTGAGCACGTTGTGCTGCTCCAGGACGGTGTTCTTCGGCCGCCCATCGCGATCGGTGTCCCAGGCGAGGCGTACCTCCGGCATGCCGCGGCGCTTGACCCAGGCTTCCGCCCAGCCCTTCAGCCGGCGGCCGGAGGCGCGCTCGAGCGCGGCGACGAGGTCGTTCCAATCGGCCGCCGCGTAGGCGTGTCTTTTTACGAACTGCCGCACCGCCCGGCGGAAGACGGACGCGCCGACGTAGAACTCTGCCTGGCGCAACACGGCCGGCGCCTTTCCGTAGACGATGTTTCCGTAGGCGGATTTTGCCGCGGATAGATTGGCAAGCGGCCGGTAGATCGCCGTCGTCCCCTGCGTGACGTCGGTCCGGTAGGCAGCGGTCTTGAGAGCGTGGAAGGCGTTCCAGACCGAATGCGCCGGGAGCAGCACTTCCGCCGCCTTCGCTGCCATGAAATTGGCGAAGCCTTCTTTCAGCCACAAGTCGTCGAACCAGCGCATGGTCACAGAATCGCCGAACCATTGGTGCGAGGCCTCGTGGAACAAGAGCTGCGCGCGCGCGAGGATGTCCGTTTCGTTGGGCGTGGACGGAAACAGCACCGCATCCTCGCGTAGAAAGGTCGCCCCGGCGTGCTCCATGCCTCCGTAAGCGAACTCAGGGACGAGCACCAGGTCGTACTTGGAAAACGGAAAGCGCGAATTGAAGTAACGCTCGAACCAGCGCACCGACTCGCGATTGAGCCGCAGCACCTCGGGGGCCTCCGTACGGGCGCGCGCGAGCTGCGACTTGCGGACGAACAGCCTGGTTTCGACTGCCTTTTCCCTGGGGGGAGAACCCGGACGCCCTTTGGCGGCCTGCCGCGCTCGCGCCGTCTTGCGCCCCGCGGGAGAGGACTGGGGCGAGGCGGGAACCTGAACCTCCGCGAACGGCCCGGCGGCAAAGGCGAAGAGATACGTGCTGATCGGCGGGGTGGCGGCGAATCGGAACCGGCGCAGGTTGTTCGACACGTCCTCCGTTGACGCGATCGGGGCATTTCCGATGGCGGTCCATGCGCGCGGCAGGACCAGCTCGAGGCTGAAGCGCCCTTTCAGATCGGGCTGGTCGAAGCAAGGGAATGCGCTGCTCGCATCCGAAGGAACGAAAAGCGTATAGACGTACTCGGAGCCGTCCTCGCGGTCCACGTAGCGAGTCACGGCGCTGCCGGACAAGGCGATCGGCGATTCGAAGGAGAGCGTTACGCGGTTTCTTCCCGCCCGGAGCAGCCGCGCAGGAACGATCAGGTGTTCCCGCTCAAGCTTCGCCTTCGCGGGCTTGCCGTTGACGCGCAGCCGCTCTACACGCGAGACGCCCGGCGAGGGTCGCCAGTCGAGCACCAGATCGGGGACGCTGCGCCCAAGAGTGACCTGGACCGTCGCCGTCCCGGCGAGCTTCGTCGCGCCGGCGGTGACGCTGATCGCCAGCGCATATCGAACGTCGCGGTAGGTTTTTGCACGCCACTGCGCGAGCTCGCGCGATACGCCGGGCTCGAGTCCGGGGACTGCCGCCACAGCGGCACTAGCCATAAGACCGGCAGTGAGAGCGAGCACCGCGCCGCGCATGTCGGGCGATCCTGTCGCGCCGCGTATCCTGCCGCGAAGGCGTCAGCTCTTCGGCAACTTCGGCGCGGCCCAGACGGGCAGCGGGACGCCCGGCCTGCGCAGCACCCGCATCATGCGCAGCGCCATTTCGCGGCCGCGGTAGTAACCCGGGATGTAAGCCGATTCGGTGAAGCCGAGCGATCTGTAGAAGCTGCGCGCGGTGTAGTTGGCCGAGCGCAGTTCGAGGTGAATCGTCGCGATCCCGGCGGCGAAGGCCGACTCGGTCAGCCATTCGACCATGCGCCGTCCGATGCCCAGTCTCTGGTGGGAAGGCCGCACCGCGAGCAAATTGAGATGAGCGTGCTCGTCGCCGAAATACATGATGGCAAAAGCGACGACGCGGTCGCGGTCGCACGCGAGCAGCGTGAACGTGTCCTTGTTTGTGATCGAGCGCGCAACGCGCTCGGGACCCCAGGACCAGCCGAGGCCCGTCTCGATCAGGTCGCGTGACATCGCGGCGATCTTCGCGGCATCGGTGGGCCGTCCGGGCCTCAATGTGATGTTTTTCGCGTTCATTTCTGGGAAATCGTATGCAACGAGCATGCCAAGATTAGCAGATTGTCGAAAAAGGGGAAATCTGCCGCTAGAACGGCTTCACCACGGCCAGGACGACCGCGGCGGCCAGAAACGCTACCGGCACCTCGTTGAACCAGCGGTACCAGAAGTGGGACTTGGTATTGCGCTCGCGCGCGAAATCGGCAAGCAGCTTGCCGCAGTAAAGGTGGTAGGCGATCAGCAGGACGACGACCCCGAGCTTGGCATAGAGCCACGCGCCCATCGCGACATAGTTGAGCAGCAGCATTCCGAAAAGAATCGTCAGTACCGCACCCGGCGCCATGATGCCCCAGTACAGCTTGCGCTCCATGACCTTGAACCGTTCCCGGCTCGCCGCGTCCTCGGCCATGGCGTGATAGACGAACAGGCGCGGCAGGTAGAACAGCCCGGCGAACCAGGTCACCATGAAAATGATGTGCAGCGCCTTGATCCAGAGCATCGCTATTTGAGCAGTCGCCTGCGGAAAAGGACCGTCGCAGCATAGAACCCGGCCGCGGCATAGGCAAGCAGCACCAGCGCGTGCAAGACCGCGTTCGACGGAATTTGACCGAGCAGAAGCGGACGCGCGATGGCCACCGCGTGCGTGAGCGGAAGAAACGCGGCGATCGCCTGAAAAGCGGCAGGCAGCTGCTCCACCGGAAAGAACACCCCGCACAAGAGATTCATCGGCGTGATCAGCAGCGTGAAGTAGTACATGAAAAAGTCGTAGCTCCGCGCCATAGCCGTGACCGCGAGGGCGAGCGCGCCGAAAGTGAGGCCGATAAGGGGCAATAGCGCTATTACCCACAGGGACAGGACCGAGCCCGACAGGCCGAGCAGCCACACGACGGCGAGAATCGCCACGCCCGAGAGCACGCTCTTGCTCGCCGACCAGGCGAGCTCGGCGAGCACAACGTCGTCGAGGTCGACCGGGGCGTTCATGATGGCATCCCAGGTGCGCTGCACGTGCATGCGGGAGAAGGCCGAGTACATGGATTCGAACGTGGCGCTGTTCATCGTGCTCGAGCACACCATTCCCGCGGCGAGGAATGCGATGTAAGGTACGCCGCCGACTTCCGGCAGCATCGACCCCAGGCCGTACCCGAGTCCGAGCACATAGATCAGTGGGTCTGCGAGATTGCCGAGGATTGAGGGAATCGCGAGCTTGCGCCACACGAGCAGGTTCCTGCGCCACACGGGAACGAAGCGCAGGCTCATCGAGGGGAGGGCAAAGATGTGCATCAGTCGCGCAGCTCCCTTCCGGTGAGTTTCAGGAACACGTCTTCCAGGTTGGCCGGCCGGTGCAGGTAGCGCAGTTCCGGCCGGCGCGAAAGGCTCGCGAGGAGGGGCGCCGGATCGGCCGGATAGCAGAACACCGTCTCACCGCTTTTTTCCAGACGCGAGGCGAGCTTTCCCGCCTCGCGGTCGCTCCAATCCATGACGCTGTCGCCGTGCACCTCGACCACGTGTGGCTCGATGTGGCGGAGGATGAGCTCGCGCGGACTTCCCTCGGTGATGAAGCGCCCGCGATCCATGATGGCGAGCCGCGCGCACAGCCTCTCGGCCTCTTCCATGAAATGCGTGGTGAGCACGATGGTCTTCCCTCCGGCGAGGAGTTGCTTCAACCGCTCCCAGATCAGGTGGCGCGCCTGCGGGTCGAGCCCCGTGGTGGGTTCGTCCATGAAGATCAGGTCGGGATCGTTGATGAGCGCGCGCGCGAGCGTCAAGCGACGTTTCATTCCGCCGGAGAGCGTCTGGATTTGCGATGCGGCGCGCGCGGCCAGGCCCGCGAAGTCGAGCAGCTGGGGGATGCGCGCCCGGATGGCGCGCTCGGAGAGGCCGAAGTAGCGGCCGTAGACGAGCAGGTTTTCGCTGACGGTGAAATCGGGATCGAGGTTGTCCATCTGCGGCACCACTCCCACGCGCGCGCGGGCGGGCCGGGCTTCACCGGGCACGGGGCGCTCCATCAGCTCGACCGAGCCGCCGTCGGGATCGGTGAGGCCGAGGCACAGCCTCAAGGTCGTGGTCTTGCCGGCGCCGTTGGGGCCGAGCAGCCCGAAGCATTCGCCCGGCGCGATCCCGAAGCAGGTGGAAGAAATGGTCCGCGCCGGGAATGACCACGACCGGCAATTCCTGCGGCCGCGCCCAGTCGAGCACCTTGGCAAGCGGCACGGTCTCGTCGCGCTCGCCGTGGATCACGATCGAGTCGCCGGGCACGGCCTCCGAAGGAAATCGGCCGACCGCGACCCCCACCAGCACCACGCGCAACGGGCTCGTGCGCTGCGCCACCTGCGTCTGGACTGCCGCGCCGAAAGAGAATCCCGCCAGAACGAGCGGCAGCGGGCCAAAGGTTCTCTTCGCATGCTCGGCGACGCGGAGCAAGTCTTCGGTCTCTCCTCTGCCTTCGTCGTGCTCGCCTTCTGATTTGCCGACGCCGCGGAAATTGGGCCGCAGCGACACGTAGCCCAGTTCGACGAAAGTTTTCGCGAGAGTCTGGACCACCTTGTTGTCGAGCGTCCCGCCGTAGAGCGGATGAGGATGAGCGACCACCGCCGCGCCTCTGAGCGCGGCTTCGGGACGATCTACGACCGTCTCGATCCTGCCCGCCGCACCGTCGATGAAAACGCGCTCGAGCGCCCCGCTCATAGGAGCAGGCGTTCGACCACGCGGCCGGCCTTGAGGTGCTCCTCGATGATCTCGTCGATATCGGCGCGGTCGACGTAGGTGTACCAGACCGCCTCCGGGTACACCACGACGCAGGGCCCTTCCTCGCAGCGGTCCAGGCACCCCGCCTGATTCACCCGCACCTTCCCGGGGCCGGCGAGGCCCAACTCCTTGACCCGCATTTTCGCGTAGTCGCGCATGCCGCTTGCGCCTTTGTCGTTGCAGCAGGTCTCGCCGTTCTGGCGCTGGTTGCAGCAGAAAAAAACGTGTCTTTCGTAGTAGCTCATTTCGATCCGGATGTGAAGAGCGTACCGGCAATTATACTGTGAGGAGTCGGTGTCCCCGGGCGCGTTTCCTACTCTTTCACCTGTCCGCGCTCGGCGGCGAGCAGCACCAGATATACCATCGCCGCAAACGGCCACACGGCGGAAACGAGGCGCGTCGCCCCGTTGAAATTGAGAAAATGCCCCTGCTGCCACAGCGCGAAAGAGGCGGTCATGTAGGGATTGGCGGGGGCGAGATTGACGAGGGCCATCGCCGCCATCAGCGCAAAGCCCATGAGCGCGAGCTGCGCGGTGCGTGGCATCCCTGCCGCCAGCAGCAGCATCAGGATTGCCGCAGCCACGCCGTAGAGGGCTCCGGGCGTCACCCAAGAGAGAACGTCCTGGGAGCCGATGAGCAGACCGAATCCGAAGCTGTGCACGGCCAGCGCTGCGGCCAGAAGGATCACGACGCCTCCCCGCGCGGGCTGGCTGCGCGCGGTGAGGCACAAGGCGAGCAATCCCGCCGCCAGGCCATTCGCGCAGGCGACCCCGGCCTCCACGCGCAGGAATACCTCGGCGGGGTAGAGCTTGCCCGAGGGCGTCTTGAATAAGCCGCGCAGATCGCCCGTGCCGAAGAGCAGCGTTTCGGGATTGAGCTGCGCGAACAGCCACA